>Ga0190349_1000019_pt1 | contig 68531 bp, 56 predicted proteins | sample 48721378_MG_FD_179798 | JGI IMG/M metagenome (GOLD analysis project Ga0190349, IMG submission 179798) | Hydrothermal vent microbial mat bacterial communities from Southern Trench, Guaymas Basin, Mexico - 4872-13-7-8_MG | ecosystem: Environmental > Aquatic > Marine > Hydrothermal vents >...
AAAATCCATGAAGGAAAGCCGCTCTGAGATGGCATATTCATTGCGGACTTCAAGGCTGCGGGCCATGCCGGAAAGCTTCAACTCTTTTAGCTTTTATTTGATAACTTCCATCATCTCCTCTTAATAAAGCAGAGTTTCATACTCTTTGAGCGGCCGTTGGATTTTACTCTCAGGGCTTTTCTCTTGCGTTGTTTTCTCTTCCCACGCCTGAAGATGAAGTCTCTTCTCTAAAATATTCTTAATAACCCTATATCCATAAGCCTCATAATAGAGAGCCCGTTTACAGGCCAGCTCAATGGCCTCTGGGCCATATTTTCGAGCCAGAGAGAGAACCCCATGAATACCCTTACTCCAATAGCTTCCCTGAACCCTTACCAGCCACAGGAAGTAACGTTCAGCCTCAGGACCAATCGCCGCCATCTTCTGCCGGTAGCGCTCCTGATACTCTGTTTTGGAGACTATCTTCCAACTAGGATAATGCGAAGAATTAGTCTGAAACTTACCCTCGCCCCGAACTCGAGGATGAGTAGCCACCAGCTGTCCCTCTTCCTGGCTTAAAGGATTTATGCTTTCGTAAATCTTGACCAGCTTCTCGGTAACTTGAAGCGTTACTTCCTGGCCACAGTACCTAAAAGGCACAGAGTAGTAGTTGGAGTCAAAAACAAGATGACAATTAGAGCCCACTTTCCTGCGACTCCAGTGACTCAGCTCATAATCTTGACCAGGTAAAGGCCGAAGTTTAGCCTTCTCTTGCTCTTCAAATACATCGGCAGGTCTTCTCTTGGTCGTCCCATGGACCCTCTGATGAGACGTGTGCTCCATCCATTCCCAAAGTTGCCGATTGCACTCATCTATATCCGAAAACTTCTTGCCCTGGAAAAAGTTCCTCTTGACATATTTTATCCGACTCTCAGCCTGGGCATTATCGGTGGGAGTCCTTACTCTTGAAGGAGAAGGAGAAAATCCATAATGTTGGGCAAAAAGAAGGTAGTCCCGCTGATACTCAGGACCATAAAAATGAGCCTTTAACACGGCTGATTTTAAGTTGTCCGTCTTTATTATGCCCGGAACTCCTCCTAAATAATGAAAGGCATGAATATGCAAGAGAAGAAAATCCTGAACTTTTTGAGAAAAAACCACTTCATAGTAATTTATCCTGGAGTAGGAAAGCCCAAAACAGAAGACCCAAGCTTTTCGTAATTTACCCCGCTTGTCTGGAATCCGACCAACATAACCAAAGTCAACCTGGGCTTCCTCCCCAGGTAATGAGATATTATGCATGTAAACTGGCTTGCTCTCCTGCTTGATCTTTCTCACCAGCCTCTTCACAGTCCCGTAGGAACCACTGTAGAGCGTCTCTCTCTGAAGATCTTGATATATCCTGACAGCCGAAAGCCCCTGGCCAACTTTGGCTCGAACTATCTCCTCATAGGGCGAAATGATTGAGAGAACTTTCTTCCGCTTCAGCTCCTCGCCTCTCTCTACCCGAGCCAAAGCCCGCCGGACCGTCTTGCGCGAACAACCCACTATCTCTGCTATCTTTTTCTTGCTGTAGCCCTTCTCGGCTAAGGTCTTAATCGTTATATGCATGGCTACTCCTAACATCCCAGTTCCTCCTTATTGGCTTGCTTTCAGAGAAACTGGATTTTACCTCTTTGCTTGGCCTTAATCTATTTAATCTCTCTAAGAAATAGTGGGTACTTTTCTTTGCCATTTTTGGGTACTTTACCATTAACATTAATCATGAAGATCTACTATTAGCGATGTTGGAGAGGGAAGCCCACTAGCAAGTGCAGATTGAAGCAGAGGATGGAGTTGGAGCGAGCAAAGGCAAGCATTCGAAAGAGATGAGGACCTATTTTTCAGAAACAATAGTGGCGGGTAGATACGAGACTAGGCACAATCTATCTTTTCATTCCCAAGCTCAGGAAGAGAGGATATATACCCTTTTTTCTTACTCAGAAGAAGCGATCGGAGGCAGCTTTGATGGCTTTGATCCATGAAGCTTTTATTAACGGAGTTTCCACGCGTAAGATTGAGAGATTAGCCCGTTCTTTAGGGATATGTAAATGGTGGGAAAAGTCCTTGACATTTACACCATATCTATTTCTAAGAGAAACAGGGAGCCTCCGATGCGAGCCAATAAGAGAACCGCGGAGAGTAAAAAGCTGGACCTCTGTCTTTGTTATCCTAACCTCAATTAATTTGCCAACATATTCCCAGGGAACAGAATAGCGAACTCCATCCACACTGATGAAACAATCTTTAGAGACCCACCGTCTCTCCACCCGCGCCAGCTCCAACGATTTCTCAGGAAGCGGCAGAAGAAACTCTCGCTCTTTGGCCAATCTCTCCACCGGTCGTTCCCGGGTAGTAGAGTGAACTTTTTCATTCTCCTCCTGGATGTATCGGTGAAGCTCTCGGCGTAAATGACCCCTGGAGAGAAAAACCCCAGATTCAATAAAACGTTTCACCGGTTCTATCGGACGCTCTACTTTGCCTTTTGTCTGAGCCCGATAGGCCATAGAAAGACGAGTCTTAAAACCGTAATAAGCCTCAAACCGCTGCCACTCCTCAGCCAGCTCTCCCTCAGAACGTAATGTCCGGGCCCGAGCTGCTACTGGCGCCAAGTTATCAAAAAGAACCTCTTTAGCTACGCCGCCTATCTTCCAGAATGTCTGCTCCATCCGGTACATCAGTGCCTTCCTCCGCTGGTTCTCGCTTATATCAGCCTCCTTCCAACGTGAAAAACTCAAAAGAAAAAAGTAAATCACAACCTTATCCTCACTCCCATCAACATAATGGGCCCTGGCCACAGCAAAATCAACCTGAGCCTGTTGACCAGGTAGTGTCTCAAAGCGAACTGTAGCCTCCCGAAATATCTCTTCCTTCCTGAAGTGACCATACCGCTTGACTGTTGAATAACTTCCTTCATACCCTAGAGACCGCAACTTGCGCTCAATGTCTACAGCCATCATCTGAGGATTTAACCCTAACCAACCATCAATTATAGGCTTAAAATTATCTAAAATAGAGGCCCTCTCCCTAGGCTTGGGCTGCGGCGGCGCCGGCATGTAAAACAGTTTCTTAACTGTCCGCCAATCAAGGCCTAGTTTCCGGCCAATCGGCTTGAACCCATAACCCTGCCGGGCTAAGCTCTTCACTTTTAGCCATTCTATCTCACCATACATGGGTCGCACCTCTCTCGATCTGAAGGAGGTATTCTCTCTCTTCCTCTCTGACATGCCAAGCCCTCTATCTGAGAATGAGTTCTTTGCTAAAAGGTACATTTTTATGTTACCTTTAACACTCACCACCCCCCATGCATTAAAGCTTTTCTGTAATCAGATTTTTTATCTGTGAACATTTCTTCAAATAAAGATAAAGCAAGCAAAATTGACCCTAGTTTATTTCGTCCTTTGTTGTAGTTGGGCGATTTTAGTCAAATTTGGAAAAAAGGGTCAATTCTAATTTGGAATAACATTTCTATTCAAATTTGACATCGAATTTTGCCTATGTTAAGAATTACAATAAATTGACTTAAAGACATGGAGCAAAAGGTGTTTATCCTCCCGCATAAAAGATTCTCTACCTTTTTTAATATAAACCTAATCAAGGAGGCACTCTAATATGAAAATCTGTGATGTTCTAGCTTCTTATAAAAGGTCTGACCTTAATCGTCTTGCTAAGGATAAAATAGCAAATTACGTTGGACTTCCAGTAGATATTCTTCGAGACGAGCTAAGCAAGGTTCTTACTACTTATGATCATGTTAAGAGAAAGATACAGTTCAGGAAACCCCCTGGTTATACTATCTTGGATATTATAGTAAATCGGCAAGACTTTTCAGTTCCTATACAGGAGATAAAGAGTCTCGTTCAAAAAGAAATAAAGAATGTAATAGAAGAAGCAAAAGTTGGAGAAGGTTTGAAGGAAAACAAGCAATATGATTTATATGCAAAAATGCTCAAAACTGCCTGGGACTTTCAAGAGGACCTTCTGCCTCCAGAAGCAAATCTTCTAAATGCTTTAAGAGAATATTTAAATATTACTCGCAGTGAGCATAGACTCTTGGAGGCTCGACTTGAAGTCTTTAAATTTAGTCAGGCTTCCTTCAATCGAGAAATCGAGCATTTTGCCAGAGAAGGCATAATATTTACACATGGGACAGATTATGTAATTCCCGAAGAAACAGTTGAACGGATAAAAGAAGTATGGGGAATTGAGCTTGATACAGAACCATATAAAAGATTGTTAAATTATTTGACTAGCAGCCAGTTGTATTCAGCTTTGGGTAAATTACAATTATCAAGAAGCGGAAGTCAAGAGACAAAAATCAATCGCGTTTTGGAAAAAGGGGTAAAACCTTCTGATCTATTGAATACCTTAACTGTAGGCGATCTAATTAAAATAGCTGACAAAAGCAACTGCCCTCGAAAATATAAGAAAGACGAGTTAATCCCTACTATAATTAGCCATATAAAAAGAGGAAAAGACATAGAAAAGAAAAAAATTCCTGAAAAGCCTGCTCCACTACGAGAGCAACGCTTAGTTAATGATGAGGCATTTAAGGAAGTTTTGTCCAAACTTAGCAATTCTCAATTATACCATGTACTTTCGAAAAAGAAGCTTAAGTTATCAGGGACTAAGAATCAAAGAATTGAGAAAATTGTAAATAGTATATACTCACTAACAACTATCTTATACAGTTTAAGAACAGACGAATTAGTTAACTTTTGTAAGTTATACAAACTTTCTCCAAGGGGAAGGAAAGAGGAAATAGTAGAGAGAATTGTCCATTATTTTCGAAATTATCAAATAAAAGGTACGAAAGCTACACCCAAAGAACTTTTTTCCATCTATGAAGATTTAAGTAAACAGAACAAAAATGCTTATAGAGATATTGGAATTGATGATACTCAAATTTCATTACCTACAATAACCGTAGACTTTGAGAGAGCGACTAAATATATCTTTGAGTCCATTTTTGGACTTGCTGTAAAAACACAAACTCCAGGGAAAGAAGAACCAGATGGGATAATTAAAGAAGATAATATCATACTATATGAATGTAAAACTGTCTTATCTCCACCCTATGAATTGCCCATACCACATCGTGATCAATTTCGCAGATATATAAAAAACCAATATGATAAGCTTGAGCCTCATGCTAAGACAGCATTGAAATGCTTCATACTTATAGCTCATAGTTTCAGCAAAAATGTAAAAAATAAAATTGAACAAATGAAAATTGATCCTTATATCCCATTTTGTTTAATAACGGCAAGCGACTTAAAATTCATTGCCGAGAAATGGCTTAATGAGAAAAAAGGAAAAATTTTGCCTACATCTCTATTGATTTTTCAAGGTTTCTATACAAGAGATAAACTAAAAGCAAAATTCTTATAGCATTTATCGAAAAGGAGAATTAGTAAGATTTAGATAAAATTGCAGACAAACAAGTCTACTCAAGATTAGTTTAAAGACAAATTCAAGTATGGAATCAAATCCGGGATTATGCTGATCATGGATATTTCAATGAATTGAAATTTTTAATTCCAAATAAAAAATATAAGGGAGAATTCAACTATGAAATGCAAAAGTAGACCATTGTTACTTCAAATGCTTGCTGAAGGTTACTGCAAATCAATAGAAAACGCAAAAAGATTGATAGATGATGGTAATGTTCTTATTAAAAATAAAAGATATGTAGGGGCTATAAATTCTCTTCGTTTAGCTATTGAAGAGATAGCCAAAGCTCTTTTAATGAACCAAGCTGCATTGTTTAAGAAAGATGATAAACAGAAGTGGGAATGGTTTTGGGAAGTCTTTTTTAATCATAAAAAAAGCTTAAATTATTAGAACACCTATTACATTGGCAATCATATGAAGATAAGAATGAATTTGACCGGAGGAGAGAATTACTACATAAAACTCGAGAAAAATCAATTTATGTTGATTTCGACTCTAAAATCAATATTTTTCTAACGCCCTATGAGATATTTAGTTCTCACGGGAATATTGGAGAAATAGCAAAAATAGAGTTTAATTATGCTAGAAAAGTTTTTTATCTTATTACTTTGATGGGAATACCTACACCTGAAGAAATTCTAAAAGTATATCAATTTCAACGGAAACAAGCAGAGGCTGATAGAAAAGAACAAAAATATCAACCCTCTTTTAAGAAAGTGCAAAAAATAGAATATCATAAATGTAAATTATCTAAAACTGAAAATAATGAACTATATGATGATCAAGCAAAATGTTGGTTTAATATTGTAGCTAGAGAATTAGGTATTAAAGAAGCACAAGGGACATTGAATTCTAGCAAATTGTTAATAAAAAGTGAGTCCAAATATTTAATGGTCCTGGATGATGGAAGAAAGGGAGAAATAACAATCACACATGTTACCGCAAATGAGCCAAGATGGGCCTCGTTCGCAGGCGTTTTGAAATAAAAATAGCTGTAATTTAATCTATAAAAAAATATTGACACATTCCATGTCACCAAATATTTAGGATATAAATACAAACCTTTAATCTAATTATCGAAAAAAATATTTGATTTCAAGGGTAACCTATTTTAAAATTTCACTAGCTAATAAAGGAGAAGCGAAATCACGGGGATTACTCTCAACTGGAAAAAACTGCTGAGTGGTTCCTTAGAAATTTTCGTTCTTGCTTTTTCTATTTGGTTTCTATTTCCTCTGCTTTTTTCATCCTCCATCTCAATGGCCAATGCCAAAGTCTACTTTTTCCGAACAGTAATCGGTCTGGTCATACTCATTATTCTCTTTGGAAAATCAGTAACCGATCTTTTCTTTCCCCAAGGACTAGCTCGCCACGTTTCCAGTTTCAAATCTTTTCTAATGATCGTTTATTCTTTTATTCTTGCCAGTGGTATTCTCTACATAGCCGGAAAAATGATCGTTCTCTACTTCCGGAATAGTCAAACTGATTTATCTTTTTAGACAGAAAAAAACTTCCTACCCCCCTCTCCATAAACTCTGTTCTTATTATTTGGCTTTGTCCCCAAGTGACGGGAAACAAAATCGAAAAAAAGGCGAAGGAGAATGCCGGAGCAACATTGAAGATTAAGCCTTCCGGAACCGTCCCTCAAAGGAACCCGACCGCCTCGGGTGCCGAGCACGTATTGAGCACGGCTCTTTTAGAGTTTTGAAACTCATATTAACAAAGAATAAAGTCCAAAGGTTCGAATTAATCGGGCGCAGTTTCGCCGGCGCCGAGAAGGGCGGTGAAGAAATGACGTTAAAAATCTCGGCCGAAGCGGAGACATTTTCCTTCGCCTTAACATAGTAACTCATTCCCGTCACTTTGGAACAAAACCTAATGTTTAGTAATATTGATAATATTTTAAATATTTTATAAGCCACATTAATCAAGTTTAATCTTACCCGGTTTTGGCGATGTTATCTGGGTTTTGCATCTTAAAGGCGCTTTACCAATATGCAAAAATCTGTTATATCTCACTTGATTATTTACTTGCGGGGAGAGAAAAAAATGATCGATCTTACCTATAAAACCTGGATAGGTGGCCTCAATTTTCGGCTCCAGCCTTATTTTAACATTAAGAATTTGCTTTATTTGTTATTTACTCTTTTCTTTTGTAGTTTTGGATCACAGTTGAAAGCCGAGGTAGTTCCTCAGGCTAAATTGATTAAACCATCCCATCTTAACTCTCCTTACGCTTTACACCGCTTAGCTCACCCTGGCACTCCATTTATTCAAGCTAGCCATCGCTTTGCTTTTATCGGCGACGAAGATGGTTCCTTTGAAGCCTGGGCCTATCCTCTTAAACTTTGTCAAGATTTCAAATTTTCTTTTTTGGTCGAAGAGGCCATCACGGCCATCGACGGCAAAGAATTAGCCCAGGAAATCTTCGTCACTCCAGCGTCTCTTACTCTTCGTTATGTCCATCAAAGTTTTACGGTCGAAGCCATCTATTTCTCTCCCCCTAACTTGCCGGTTGGATTCATCCTTCTTCAAGTTGACACAACTGTACCTCTCAAGATAGTTTGTTCTTTTTTCCCTCTTCTCCAGCCCATGTGGCCCGCCGGACTAGGTGGCCAATATTCCTATTGGGACTCCCGGCTTCATGCTTATGTCATTTCCGAACCAACCGGGAAAAATCAGGCTATAATCGGTTCGCCTATGGCCAAGGGTATCTCTTATACGCCAGCTCACATGTTCTCTGAAAAACCCCAAGAATTCATTATCTCTATCCCCCCCTCTGGCCAACAGTCTTCTTCATTCTGGCCGATTATTATCACCGGCGGAAAAGGCCCGCGGGAAACTTTCGAGAATATTTTTTCCACCAGCCTCGCCAAAATTCCCTCTTACTACCAAGAGACAATCAACTATTGGGAAGCATTTCTTAACTCGACCCTGTCTTTTACTTGTCCTGATGAGAAACTTAACCTCGCTTTATCTTGGGCTAAAATCTCACTAGGCAAGCTAGAAGTAGCCAATCCTGACCTAGGTCGCGGATTAGTAGCCGGTCTAGGTCCTTCGGGGCGCTCAGGTCGCCCCGGTTTTGGCTGGTTTTTTGGCGGAGATGCCTATATCAATTCTCTGGGTTTAACCGCTGCTTCGGCCTTTCCTTTAGTCAAAGAAGCTCTAGATTTTACCACTAAATGGCAACGAGAAGATGGCAAAATGGCTCACGAACTTTCCCAAGCCGCGGGTTATCTCAACTGGTGGAGAGACTATCATTATGGTTATATCCACGCCGATACAACTCCCTTATTTCTGGTGGCTTTAGAATCATATATTAACCAAAGTGGAGATTTAGAATTTTTAAAAAAATGTTGGCCCGCGGCCGTAAAAGCCTTTGAATTTTGTCTTCAAACCGATAAAAACCATGACGGGCTAATGGATAATCGAGAGGCCGGGCTAGGAGCTTTGGAATACGGGGACTTGACCAACATCCAAACCGATATCTACCTGGCCGCCATCTGGGTGAGAGCCCTTAAGGCTATGAAAAATATGGCCAATTACCTTCAGGAAGAAGATGTAGCTAATCAGGCTGAAAAGGGGTACCAAAAGGCTTTAGAAAGTTATCTTGCTCAATTCTGGGATAAAGAAGAGCAGTTCTTTACTTACGCTTTCGACACCGAAGGTCGCCAAGTTAAAGAAATCTCTCCTTGGAACACCCCGGGTATTATGTGGAAATTAGGTTCCACCAACCAGCGAAAAGCCACCTTAGAAAGACTTTTAAAAGCTGACTTACTGACCGATTGGGGAGTTAGAAGCATCTCTGCCAAAAGTCAGTATTATCAGCCTGTTAATTACAATTACGGGGCTGTGTGGCCGTTTCTCAATGGATGGTTAACGGCGGCGCTTTTCGAAAACCATTTTTCCCTTCCCGCCACTTCCCTGCTTCGGGCAACTGCTTCTTTAACTTTTGAACATGCCCTGGGAGCAATTGCCGAAGTTTTCTCGGGAGCCACCCATGCCTGGCTTCAGGAAGCTGTTCCGTGGCAAGGATTTTCAGCCAATGCCGTTATTTTTCCTCTTATCCGGGGATTGTTAGGACTCGAAGGTAATGCCTTCCAGAAAAAGGTTGTTTTCCACCCGCAATTACCGGCTGATTGGGATAAGGTAAAAATTAAAAACTTTCGGGTTGGCCAGGCTTGTTTTGAATTCAATCTTAAGCGAAACCATAAAACTCTATCTTTGCTCGTGAACCATCATCAAGGTGAAAGCTTCACCTTTCAATTCACTCCTTGCTTTACCAGAGGAACAAAAATTGAAAAAGTGCTTGTCGACGGAGAAAATCAATTATTTCAGGATAAGCATGAGAATCAAGCAATCTGGCCCGAAATAGAATTGAAAATCAGTAAACCAACTCACGTCATCCAGATTCAAATCGAACCGACACTGGAAATTATTCCTCCCGAATTTCCCTCGGTAATCGGAGCTCGAAACCAAGGGATAAAAATAACTCGTCTTGAGCAGGTTAAAGATAAAATAATCATGACTGCTCAAGGATTATCTGGTTCCCGATATAAACTGAAAATAACTAACGCCCAAAAAATAAAAAAATTAAATGGAGCCACTTTATCCGATAATTATCTCCTTGTTGATTTTCCACCACAGGATCAAGCCCGCTTCTTGACTAAAACAATCACTATTTTTCTGGAATGAAAGCAAAAATTGACAAAGAAAAAAAGTTTTGCTAGTGTTTCTTCCACCTGGTGGCGCTATCGTCTAGGGGACTAGGACAGGTGGTTCTCAGCCATCAAACCCGGGTTCGAATCCCGGTAGCGCTGCCATTTTTTTATGCCTCCTCACCCGGAGGTGGTCCCCTTCTCATCCGGGTCAACATGAATCAAAATGTTTACCGGTCGGGAAAGTTTATTTTTTATTTTTTCTTCTATTTGTTGGGTAATTTCATGGCTTTCTTCCACAGTAAGATGGGGATCAACTTTTATGTGAACGTCTAAGAATATTTCTCCCGCTGATTTTCGGCTTCGCAAAGCATGCCAACCCGCAATGGTTGTTTCTGAATCAAGAACCTTTTCTATAGCTTGAAGAGACTCTTCATCAACACTATGTTCAATTAACTCAATCAGTCCTTGGTAAACAATTTTTCCCGAAACATAGATGATCATTAAACCAATAACTATGGTGGCGACTTGATCCGCATATCCCCATCCCAAAACACTAGCTATTCCTCCTATGCAAACAGACAGTGATGACCAAGCATCTGACCGGTGATGCCATGCATTAGCAAAGAGAGCAGAACTATGGGTTCTTTTCGCTACCTTTTTTGTCCGCAGATACAGAATTTCTTTGGCCACAAGTGATATCCCCGCAATTAAAATCATTAGGGGACCAGGAAAAACAGGTTTTTTTAACCAAATCGTCCTCACGGAAAAATAAATAAAGCCTATTCCTAGGCCAGTTAAAAGTAAGGCTAATAACTGGGAAAAAATCGTCTCTATCTTGTAATGGCCGTACGGATGATTCCGGTCAGGTGGTCGTTGCGCTAATTTAACCCCAACCAAGACCAAAACATCGGTAGCCAAATCAGACAATGAGTGGACTCCGTCAACAATCAGGGCCGAAGAGTGAATCAGAACTCCAACAACAATTTTAAGAGCTGAAAGGACAATATTAACAAATGAACCCCATAAGGTAATCCTTCTAATTTGGATTTCTCTTAAATCTGGTTGATGAGACATAAAGTTTGCTTCAGTTAGTGATCTTAAATTAGTATACAGCAAAAATTAAGCTAAAAATAGAACCATTTCCTGGGCTCACTGGAGATACTTCACTTAAAAAGTGATATTATTTTTTTTGACTTTATTGCCTCAGCGGGGGATAATTTCACCACCTTCATTTTATCCTAACTAGTGGAGATAAAAAAGATGAAGAGCACTTTCTTCCATAAATATCTCCTCCCTGGTTTTGTTTTTCAATCCGTGATAATTGCCGGGGGGTACGGTACTGGACGAGAATTAGTGGAGTATTTCCTAAAATCGGGGCCTCGAGGAGGGTTACTAGGGATGGTCCTGACCACACTCATGTGGTCGCTGATTCTGGCTCTCTCTTTTGAATTGGCTCGGCAGTTTAAAAGTTATGATTATCGACGTTTCTTTCGACAACTTTTCGGAAAATACTGGTTTCTATTCGAAGTTGTCTACATTGTCTACTTATTTATAGTGCTTGCTGTAATTGGTTCAGCGGCCGGAATCTTGTTAAGAGATAATTTTAACCTTCCTTACCTCTGGGGAGTGTTGACCATGTTAGTTGGCGTCGGAGTTCTTACTTTCGCCGGAAGCCGCTGGATTGAAAAAGTTCTTTCCTTCTGGTCATTTATTCTCTATGCAATTTATATCGTTTTCTTCATTCTTTGCTTCCTTCATTTTGGACCCGTGATCAAAAGCAAACTAGCCCAATCCATAGTAGAACCAACCTGGGCAATCAACGGCTTTAAGTATGCCCTTTACAACTTAGCCAATGTGGCAGCTGTGCTCTTTTGCCTCTCTCATATCCAAACTCGGCGTCAAGCTTTTGGGGCTGGCCTTTTGGCGGGAATAATTGGTATTATCCCTGGCCTTCTTTTTTTCTTAGCGGTAGCTGGATTTTATCCGGAAATTCTACCTCAAGAAATCCCTGTTGTTTATGTGCTGGAAAAACTTCATTTTCCTTCCCTGCTCATTCTTTTCCAAATTATGCTCTTCGGAACACTAATCGAAACGGGAACTGGCTTAATTCACTCTGTCAATGAACGTCTCCAATCAACCCTAAAGGAAAGAGGAAAAATTCTTCCCCAAGCGGTCCGTCCCCTCTTGGCTGGCTGCTTTTTAGTCATCGCTTGGGGCTTCTCAACATTTGGTTTGATTGACTTAATTGCCAAAGGATATGGGGCCTTGAGTTGGGCTTTTCTTTTCCTTTTTATCATTCCTTTGCTAACGATCGGCGTTTCGAAAATATTCCACCAGAAAACTTCGAACTAGCCAGCAATCATCAAAATTTCCTCCATCCACTCCCCCAGTCCCGGTGATCTTTTTCCTCCCCCCTTCTCCCCTTTACAGGGGAGACAAAAAGCAAATATTTCATCGCCCATTCTACCCGAAAAGGCGATTGTTCTTTTTTTTTATTAATGTCAAACTTCAAACCGCTTCACATAGAGAGGAGGGCCATCCAAGGCGTTCCAATCTTAGGAGAAAACCTTTTTGGAGGATTCCTCTCCCCGCCCTCCTCTCCCTTCTTAACTTTAATTAACAATCCAATTAAAGGCAGTAAATTCTAATATTGACTTTAGTCTCCAACCTTAACTATTTTTTGGCAAATTCAACTAGCTTAGCTGCCTTCCTAAAACTCTGATAATCAGGATAATAAGCCAAGCATTTTTTATCACGGGAAAACAATGACCGTAACTTTATTAGCATTAGCCACTTATCTTGACAAAAACTCTGAGACAAAACAAAGTAGCCTTCACCGCTTTTCCATCATTTTTTGAACGCGCTTATGATTAAGTTTCTCGGATAGTCGGCCCTTGAGGCCATGTTCCTCAAATTGTTTGATGTACTGATAATTATCATTCCTCTCCTTTAGCATCTCTCTCATTTGTGATAATATAACTTTTCTTTCCTTTTTTAATGACTCAGGATTTTCTTTGACTGCTAGTGTTTTTAGTTTAACTTCTGATGATTAGTTTGATTTCTGATAATTAATAAAAATCGAAGCCAAAAAATGGCCCAGAAGAAGAATCGTCAACCGTGGGAACTAATTAAAGATGGAAGAAGCCCCTATTTGGTCAATAAGAAATGATATATCCACCTGCAACTAAGCCAGCGCGAACTAAACAACCATGATTAAATTATTGTCTTATTTTGATTTTGAATTTTCAAAATAATGGTGGTCGTTAAGAAATGGCTGGCAACAAACAAATAAACAAATATAAGGGGGAAAAATGACCTTTAACTTTTCCGACATTTTTTGGTTATTTATTATTTTCTCTATGCTTTCCCCTCTTTTTCAGAAATGGTCCTTGGAAAATCGTCGTTTACGGGCTTTCCGGCGCTTAGAAGAAAAAAGAAAAAGCCGCGTGATTAGTCTCATCCACCGTCAAGAGACGATGAGTATCTTAGGCTTCCCCTTAATGAAATACATCGATATTCACGATTCCGAAGAAGTAATTCGAGCAATTAAAATTACCGACAAAGAAATCCCCATTGATTTAATTCTTCACACTCCCGGAGGACTAGTTTTAGCCGCTGAACAAATTGCTCTCGCCCTCAAAAATCACCCCGCTAAAGTAACTGTGTTTATCCCTCATTATGCTATGTCTGGAGGAACTATGATTGCCTTGGCTGCCGATGAAATAGTGATGAGTGAAAATTCGGTCTTAGGGCCAGTTGACCCTCAACTTGGGGAATATCCCGCTGCTTCTGTTCTCAAAGTTCTCACTAAGAAAGACATTAATAAAATCGACGACCGCACTTTGATTCTAGCTGATGTCTCTGAAAAAGCTATTAAGCAAGTTCGTGAGTTTGTTTTTCAATTAGTTGAAGACAAAATGGAGAAGAAAAAGGCCCTAGAATTGGCCACAATCCTAACCGAAGGTCGTTGGACCCATGATTATCCCATAACCTTAAATGAAGCCCAGAAATTGGGACTTCCTGTTTCCAATGAAATGCCCCCAGAAGTAGAACAACTTATAAGTCTTTACCCTCAGCCTAGCTTAAAAAGACCTTCGGTTCAGTATATTCCAGTCCCTTATCGTCCCGACACTCATCCCCGAAAATCAAATAGTCAAAAATAAAAATGCCCACTATTTTCAAGGAGATAATCAAGACTCTCACCATTTAGCAGAGCTAATGTTAATTTAATTAACTAATAGGAGTTTAGTTGATTATGTTGTGGCGGAGAAAAAAAGAAAAATGGGCCCTGGTGCTCATGGGTGGCGGAGCGCGAGGACTGACTCACATCGGGATCCTCGATATCTTCCACCAACAAAGGGTCATTCCTGATCTTATCGTTGGAACTTCCATGGGAGCTATCGTCGGGGGGCTTTATGCTTACGGATTTTCCCCTGAAAAATTGAAAACAATAGCTGATCAACTTTCATTTTCCGAATACCTATTTCCTCTCCCACTTTCCCGGGTGCTCAAGGCTCGCCCTAAAACTCTCATTGATTTTCTACTCATTGAGGCTTATAAAAGCAGGCTGATCAAAAAAATGGGGCTTAATCAGCCCGACAAAATTGAAGAATTTTTTCAGCAATTAATTGGGGAAGCTAATATTGAAGATCTCCCCCTGCCTTTTGCTTGTAATGCCGTCGATCTCCTTACCGGGCAAGAAATTATATTTTCCAAGGGAAATCTAGCCAAAGCTATCCGGGCTTCGATGTCTCTTCCCTTCATTTTCGAGCCTGTCAATTGGAATGGCCATCTTCTGGTTGATGGAGGGTTAATCAATAATGCCCCGGTGAAAATAGCCTGCCAGTTAGGGGCCACCAAGACTGTTCTCGTCGACATCCATCGGCCCTTAGCCATAATCACCCCCGAAAATATTTCCAATATTTTCCAGCTTCTCCAAAGAGTGATGGAAACAATGAGTTACCATCTTCACCAGGACAAAATAGAAGAAGCAGATTACATCCTTCGGGTAGATGTACCTTATGACTCTCTTGATTTTTCCCAAATTGCCTCCATAATTGAAATTGGCAAGAAGGCAGCCCAAAAAAATCTAAACCAAATCAAAAAAGCACTCCATCTTTAAGGGTTCATTAGAACCATGACCAGTTGTATTTCTTATTTGAGCAGAATGAGAACCAACATCCGGATGTAATCAACCATAAATAGAGGGAAACTAAAGAATAAAGGTTGGCAGCAGCAAAATCCAAGATAGAGAAAAACTCAAGCCTTTTGCTTGAATTATAAATATTGGATGAGCAGAAAGAAATGAAGACCGACAACTTATTTCTTTCTCATATTTTTTTGGTGCTGGGAAAAACGGTAACCAGCACTATATTAGCCGGTTGTCTTGGAAGTGTTCCAGGTAAAATAAGGTGCCAATCATCATTTTTCCATCTCAGTTTTTCCTTCCTGGTTTAGGAGATAGGGACCTAAACTTCACTGGATTTGACAGATTCACAGATCATGCTAAAATCAAATCTTTCCCCAAAATAATAAAAAATTATCAGCTAAAATATTAAGGCATCAATAATTAAAAGGAAAAAAGCGACTATGCGCATCATTCTCTTCACCGGCAAAGGAGGGGTGGGAAAAACGACTCTTTCCGCCGCCACCGCACTTCTGGCCGCCAAAAAAGGCAAAAAAACTCTCATTATTTCCACCGACGCTGCTCACAGTTTAAGCGATATTTTCTCTAAACCATTAACCAATCATCCCCGTCAAATTCTTCCTAACCTCTACGCCCAAGAAGTAGATGCCCTGGAGCAACTCGAGAAAAAATGGGGAGAAATCCAAAGTTACCTAAAAGCTTTTCTTGCTTCGCAAGGGATTGATTCCATTGAAGCGGAAGAACTAAGCATTTTCCCGGGTATGGAAGAATTATTTAGTTTAATGGAAATTCGCCATTATGACCGCCAAAAAGAATATGAAGTTATTATTGTTGATTGTGCTCCGACGGGTGACACGTTACGATTTTTGAGCGCCCCGGAAATAACCCAATGGTATCTCCGCCATATCTTTCCCCTCCAACGAACCGCGGCCAAAGCCGTAAGGCCTGTTGCTAATCGCTTGCTTCCCTTTCCTTTCCCTGAAGATAGCCTCTTTGAAGCCATCAAAAATTTGACTTCACAACTGGCCGAGATGAAAACCATTTTAGCTGACTTAACCAAAACCTCTATCCGCTTAGTGGTCAATCCCGAAAAGATGGTTATTAAAGAAGCACAACGAGCCTTTACTTTCTTTTATCTTTTTGGTTATAACGTTGATGCCATCCTCGTTAACCGTTTATTGCCTCCTAATATTAAAGACGATTACTTCCAATTTTGGAAGATTAAACAACAAGAAAACCTCAGCTTGATTGAAGAATGCTTTTCTCCATTGCCTATCTTAAACGTTGAACTTTTTGATCAAGAGATCATTGGTTTAGATTTAATCGAAGATGTGGCTCAAAAACTCTACCAGGAGAAAGATCCCACTGAAATTTTCTTTGTCCAAGCTCCCCTGAAAATTGACAAAATAAACCACGGTTTTGAATTAAGTCTCGACCTGCCTTTTGTTGATAAAGAAAGTCTCTCGCTATCCCAAAACGGTGAAGAACTAACTATTCGCGTGGGAAAATTCAAAAGAAATCTTATTCTCCCTAATTTCTTAGCTCGCTACAACCTTCAAGAAGCTCGATTTGAACAAAATAAACTCAAGATAACATTTACTCCCCCCTAAATGAATGATAAAATTAAAATAGTGATAAAATATAAATAGATATCAACGGGAGGAGAGGTTATGAGCAACTCATCAACCAAAGAAATCAAAATTTCCATCCCTGAAGAATTGTTTGCCCTTTTTATCCCCGAAGAAACGATTGGCCACTTAAAAAAGGCCAAAATTGAATTGTTGCTGGCTCTTCGCTCGTTAATTGATGCTCGAATCGCCACTCTGGAGAAGAAAGAGACACGGTCAAAAGGCACGAGAAAAAAAGTCCCGATCACCTAATCAAAAATACTTCGATTGTTTGACTGCTTGGTCAGACAATATCAATTATCAGCCAACCAAGTAGTAATTTACTAATACTTTAAGTAATACTTTAAGAGCTGAAAAAATAATTTGATTGACATTCAACCATTTAAGATTAAAATCAAAGAATCAAACACACTTGTTCTAAGAAAATGAGTCACCAAGAAAAAAGAAACCAACCTTCCTCAATTACTTCCGGTTTAATTCTAATCCTTCTCGGCGTGCTTTTTCTACTGATTACTCTCGATTTCCTCAGCTGGTCAGATTTGGCCGCCTACTTTTTGCTGGGACTGGGAATTATCTTCTTAGTGGAAAGCTTCTCTCGGTCACCAAAGTCAACTAATGGCAAACCTCCTCTAGGCAAAATATTAGCCGGAGTGATTCTCCTGGTGATTGGAGCCAGCCATGTTTTTGATTATTTTGCCTGGTGGCCTCTCATTTTGATTGCTGTCGGTCTTTATCTCCTAATTTTTCCTACCAGCAAAATGAAAGCCGGGTGATTATCAGGTTGTAAGAAGAATTCCAGAGGACAAAAACCACAATATTTCTGATGCCTTAGGCCTCTCCCCTAAAAACGCTAATTAAGATTCTTTCTTGGAGGGATTATCTCTAAATCAGGGCAAGAGTGCCGAGGGTGGGACTCGAACCCACACGGAAGCGCGGCTTCCAAAGGATTTTAAGTCCTTTGCGTCTACCAATTCCGCCACCCCGGCACCATCAATTATCTTTTCCTTTAGGTTGAATTATAACACAGGATAAAGAGGGTAAACAACACCTTTTCTCCTCTTCTTAATCCGGAAGCAGCATGAATTTTTCTTGCTTATTCTGGGTATTTTTTAGACAGGATCAAAACTGAGCTATCCCTTTTAGAAATTGATCGCTAAGCTGGAATTTAACGAGTTGCAAGAGGCGGGTTGACTCCCCTTCAAAATTATATCAAGTATTGGCTTTTTCTCACCTCTTCTAACTATTCACCCTCAACTCTTTCTAACTGGCCAAATTTTTCAGCTCTGAAACTCCCCCCGGAACAAAGCCGCGCCTTAAGAGGAAGCCTATCTTTCTCAAGCAAAATTGGAGTAACTATTCGAAAAATGCAATCATGTATCTATCCTCATGGTGAATATCTCCAAAACCGTGATGGGAAAATGGTGACCGGCACCTTATTTTGGCTAGGATCATTTTCATGACAAGGTGCTAATATAGGGCCGTGTCACCATTTTTCCTAGTTTTCCCAGCGCCAGAGAAAAAATGAGAAAGAAGTAAGTTGCCGGTCTTCATTTCTTTCTGGTTATCCACTATTTATAACTCGTGCTAAAGGCTATTACCCTGGCTATCACTGTTCGGGAGATGATTCCCTCCTCCAGAATTAGCTAACAATATTTGGAATAGAATGATAAAATATTCTCGCTTTTCTTAACTATTTAAAGCTTCGTAAGGAAGGGAAAGATGAGTCGAATCAGCAATTTTAAGCTAATTTTTTTCATCCTTTATCTATTGGCCTCCTTAAGCTGTTCTAGCTCCTCAACCTCATCCCTAAAAAATGGTTATCCTCTCCAGCCGGTTAATTTCTGGGAGGTTAAAGTAACAGATCATTTTTGGGCGCCGCGGATGGAGATAAACCGCAAGGTAACCATACCTTATCTCTTCCGCATGAACGAAGAAACTGGTCGAGTTGACAACTTCCGCATTGCCGCGGGATCAAAAGAAGCCCAACATACGGGCAAAAGGTATAACGACTCAGATGTTTACAAAGCCATCGAAGCGGCCTGTTATTCGCTAAAAACCTTTCCTGACCCCGAGCTAAAAAAACAAATTGATGAACTGATCAGCCTCATTGCTAAAGCTCAAGAACCAGATGGCTATTTGTTTACCACTCGAACTATTAACCCAGACAACCCCGCCCCTGGTTCAGGGCCTGAACGCTGGTCCAATCTCCGAGTTAGCCATGAGCTTTACAATCTGGGCCATCTCTATGAAGCGGCAGTCGCTCATTATTTAGCCACCGGAGAAAAAAACCTCTTGAATATCGCTCTCAAAAGCGCTAATCTCCTGGTCAAAACATTTGGCCCAAATAAAAAAAGGGCTTTTCCTGGTCATCAAGAAGTGGAAATCGGCCTTGTCAAGCTTTACCAGCTCACCAAGAACCAAGACTATCTCAATCTCGCCAAGTTTTTTCTGGATGAGCGAGGGTATTACCATGGCGGTGAAGTTTATCCAGACAGCTCTCCTTTTCACATTTACAACTCAGACAAATATCTTCAAAACCACCTCCCTGTCCTCCAACAAACTGAGGCCGTGGGGCACGCGGTAAGAGCAACTTACATGTACTGTGGACTGCTGGATGTGGCGGTGTTTGGACAGTGGCCAGAATACGCTGAGGCCAGTAAACGACTCTGGGATGATGTGGTCACCACCAAGCTCTATCTCACGGGAGGAATCGGGGCGGCCCGAGAATACGAAGCTTTTGGCCCAGCCTATTATCTACCCAATGACCAAGCCTATGCCGAAACCTGTGCAGCCGTGGGAAACACCTTCTGGAATCACCGCCTTTTCCTTCTAGAAGGAGAAGGTAAGTATATCGATGTTTTGGAAAGAACCATTTACAATGGCCTAATCTCCGGAGTTGGCCTTCGCGGAGACTGCTTTTTCTACTCCAATCCCTTAGCTTCCAGCGGAGATTATCAGCGAAGCGCCTGGTTTGAAGTCGCTTGTTGTCCCGCTAACATCGCCCGCTTCCTGGCTACTTTTCCTCAATACATCTACGCTTACTCTCCGGATGAAATTTATATCAATCTCTTTGTCTCCTCCTCAACCAGGATACCGCTTCAAGGTACGGAAGTAAAAATAACTCAAGAAACAAGTTATCCATGGGAAGCCAAGATCAAGATAACGCTCAAACCATCAACCAGAAAATCATTAACCCTTAACTTGCGAATCCCTGGTTGGGCTCAAGGAAAGCCTGTTCCCAGCCATCTTTATCGCTACTTGAATCCTCAGCCTGGTCAAATCATTCTTCAGCTCAATAACCATTCTCTTCCCGTAAAAATAGAAAAAGGGTATATTCGCTTAACCCGCGAGTGGGACCCCGGGGATACCATCCAGTTAATCCTTCCTCTTTTCCCCCGTCGAGTAATCGCCCATGAAAAAGTTGCTGCTGATCATGGGAGAGTGGCGATCGAGTATGGCCCCCTGGTCTACTGTGCTGAAGGAATTGATAACGGGGGAAAGGCGTTGAACTTAGTTCTTCCCGATCAAGCTCCCCTCAAGGCTGAATTTCGGGCTGACTTTCTCAACGGAGAGGTAGTAATCTATAATGAGCTCACAACCAAGGGTCTAAAAGGAAGAAAAAATGACCCCCACCGAATCTTTTTAATTCCCTATTGTACTTGGGCCAACCGCAAGCCTGGGGAAATGGCTGTTTGGCTCCAGCGAAAACCAGGAAATTAATTATTTACAACTGAAATTTAAAAGTAATTGATTATCCTAATTAAATCATCATAAATATGAATGGCCAAATTGAAATCGGGGACAGAAAATTAAGCTCTCTCTCATGAACCTTTTTAGGGCCCAACCTTATCCCCTAACAAGCATTTAGAACCTCATTAGGGAAGTTGCTTTTTATTCTTGACTTAATCTTAAGAGAGAATAAAATTAGGGGAGGTTATCAAGGTTAATTAAGAACATGGAAAATCAAGCCAAAAACATTTACCGGATTTTGCCTTCCAAACTTCGCTCCTCTGTCCTCAACTCGGTGACCCCTTTGAGTCACTTTTTCTCACGCCTTAGAGTCAATCCCAATCTAATCACCTTCTTTGCCCTTCTCATGGGGATTGCCTCCGGAGTCTTATTTGCCACTGAGCATCCTCTTTGGGCTACCTTGGCCATTATCCTTTGTGGATTGCTAGACATTCTTGATGGCAAAGTGGCAACTCAGAGTAACCGCCGGAGTCTGTTTGGGGCCATCTTTGATTCTACCCTAGATCGATACTCGGAATTTGCCATCTATTTAGGATTGGCTATTCATTTCCGCCATCATTGGGCACTCTGGATCATATTTTTTACTTTTCTGGGGTCCACGATGGTCAGCTATACCCGAGCCCGTTCGGAAGGGCTCGATATCGAATGCCAAGTGGGATTTATGCAAAGAGCTGAACGCTTAGTTATTCTAACCTTAGCTTCATTGATTGGAGTCATTTTCCATCTTTTTGACCTAATTATGGTCATCGCTTTAATCATCATTGCCCTCTTTTCCAATATTACCGCCTGGCAAAGACTTTTATTTGTCTATCAAGTGGAGAAACAAAAAAAAGAAAATCCTCGATCTTAAATGATCAAATCAATTAAGGCCTTACTTTTAGTTATTGCTTGCTTGTTTTGGTTAACAATTCCCCTAGCCGCTCAAACAGGCGAGATAAAAGGCACTGTCTTCAATGAAGAAGGAACTCCTCTTCAAGGAGTAAAAATAACGGCTGAAAGTCCAGCTCTCCAAGGCCAAAGAAATACTCTCTCCCGTTTAGGGGGCCACTTTTCTCTTCCCCTTCTACCGGTGGGTTCGTACAAGTTAACTTTTACGGCCGAAGGCTTTAGTGCTTTGATTCAAGAAAACGTTGTCGTCCTCCTCGGCCAAGTCACTGAACTTCGAGTGACAATGAAAGTAGCCCCTATCGAAGAAGAAGTTGTGGTTCAAGCACCCGAGCCTCTAATCGATCGAACCAGTGCCGACACCAGCTTTCACTTAACCTCAGAAGAGCTAGAAAAACTTCCCGCTGTCAATCGCACAGTAGTAGATGCAATAAAACTTACCCCCGGAGTAACTGGCGTAAGAGTCAACACCCGCCGCGGTACGGCCATCGAAGGCCAACCCAGTTTTCGGGGAGAAGGCGAAGAAGGAAACAATTGGGTGGTCGATGGGTTGTCGATATCTGGAGTTAGACTCAAGAACTCAGGGGTTAGCCTCAATATGGACTCAGTTGAAGAAATTCAGGTAATATCTGATCCTTTCTCTCCTGAATACGGTTCTGCCTACGGCGGAGTGATTAATATCGTCACTAAATCGGGAAGTAATGACTTTCATGGGCAATTTTCCTTGATCTTTACTGACAAAAACCTTCAAGCCGAAAGGCAACCCCAACTAGCCATTGTCAGTCTTCCGGCTTATTTCTCTCATTACAACTGGTATTTCAATCTTGGTGGACCTTTACTTAAAGATAAACTTTGGTTCTTTCTATCCAACAACCTCTACAGCGATTCCGAAGAAACAAAGGAAGACATTGTCGATTACCTGGTCATTCCCGCTGGACAAAAGAACTACAAAAGGAATAACTTTTTTCAGAAAATAACCTGGTCGCTAAACCCCAATCATCGTTTGAGCCTTACCTCCTTATATCATACTGATTTAAGTCAAAAAGGAGGAACGGGGATCCCCGATCTTTACGAGCGCAAAGATTTTAATGATGGTCTAGTTAGGCTAAACTACAAAGGCATTATTAGTGCTTCGATGTTTGTCGAAGGAGGTCTCGGCTATGTTTTCCGAGATTCTTTGACTCAACCTCTAGATGGCAATCTCGGCCCAGCCCAATATTATATCGAAGACCTAGCTCGAAATATTCATAATTCCTACGGTAATATCACCGATAACCAGTGGCGACTAGATGCCAACTTACGCCTAACTAAATATGTTGATACCCAGAACCTAGGCCATCACGAATTTAATCTGGGGTTTGAATATTATGCTTTTTCCTCTGAATTTGGGGTAGATTTTACTGGCCAGGAGGAAGATCTCTTTCCCGGCAACGGATTTGATGCCGGCACTAAATATTATTTCGACACTTGGCGGGAAGAAAAAGGCACACCCACCTTCTTTTATGAGTACGGCGACTTTTGGTTTCGCAACTCATCCCGGGGATTCGGCTTTTACTTCAAAGACAAAATTTCCTGGGGACGAACTGGTTTAATGCTGGGAGTGAGAAGCCATACCCAGGTCTGTTTAAGTAATCAAGACCAAGAATTGTGGAGCTGGGGGCTAGGGGATTTTTTATCACCCCGGTTTTATTTTACCTACGACTTACTGGGAGACGGGAATAATATTTTTAAAATTGGCTGGGGAAGATTCTCCGACCTAATAACCACCATGCCCATGGGCCTTTTTAATTCCGGAGCTGGTCTTAGCTTTCGGACGTATCGCTGGCAAGGGCCGGAAACGCCCTCCTTAGAAGAAATTCACCAGCCAGGCAACTGGGCTTTCGAAAATGAGCAGAAAAAACAACGCTTCCAGATTGCCGAAGGTATAAAACCAAACTTTCTTACCCGCTACTTGGTAGAATTTGATCGACGGCTGGGAGTCAATTGGGCCTTAACCGCCCGCTATGTCCGCACCAAAGCTCGTGACTTACTGGAAGTTCTAGCAGTTTTTGATTTGGAAACAGGATATAAGTTTCTCTACGATAATTTTGAATTAAAACGCCGAGATTACTCCGGACTAGAGCTGGAATTAAACGGTAAAGTTGGACAGCGGTTTTTTCTTAAAACTTCTTATTGCTTATCTTCAGCCAAAGGAACCAACCCCGGTCAAACCGAAACAGGTTCCTGGTCTCAGGAAGAAGGGAACACTACTTACATCGGTCTCTTCGGCAATCATCTTTATGTTCCCAACCTCCCCGAATTTCAAGAATACAAAGAATATGTTGATTGGGCTCTCGGTGGTCTCGGAGGGCGCGGCATTGGGGATGAAGGATGGTATGGAAAACTACCCTATTCGGTTGATCATAACCTCAAGATAAACCTCATTTATCTTGCTCCAGGGGATATTTCTTGTTCGGCTGCCTTCGAATATATTTCTGGTTACTTCTGGGAAAAGTTGGGTTACGTTCCCTTCTTTGGCGGGTATTATTCTTTTCCCGAAGGCCGGGGCTCCCGAAAAACTCCTCCCCACTCCTATCTTGACCTCGGGGTGGAAAAAACGCTTTCTCTAGGGAAACTGTTTCATCTAGATGGGCTAAACTTAACCCTCCGATTTGATGTGTTTAATGTTTTTAACAGCCAAAACCCAGTCTCCTATATCAAAGAAGACATTCCCATCTTTGGCCAAGTCTGGGCCCGGCAAGCTCCTCGGCAGGCTCGCTTAAGTTTAAAAATTAGCTGGTAAAAAAAGAGGCTAAAGCTCTCAAGGAAAACTTTTTATTCAACAGTAACGCTTTTAGCTAAATTGCGAGGTTGGTCAACGTCGGCTCCGCGGCGGGCGGCCAAGCAATAAGCAAAAAGTTGCAGGGGAACCAGACTCAAAAAAGGGAAAAGTAAGGGATGAGTTGAGGGTAAGTAAATCACCTGATCAACTTTCTTCTTGATTGATTCGTCGCCTTGAGTAGCTAAAGCGATGACCACTCCCTGCCGAGCCTTAACTTCCATGATATTACTGAGCATTTTCTCATAGACTTTATCCTGGGGGCAGATGGCCATCGTCGGCATCTTCTCATCTATCAAGGCAATTGGACCATGTTTCATTTCTCCCCCGGGGTAAGCTTCGGCATGGATATAAGAAATCTCTTTTAATTTGAGAGCCCCTTCTAGAGCAATCGGATAATTCACCCATCGACCAAGATAGAGAAAATGTTCGGTATGAAGAAAGCGCGCGCTCAGAGCATCAATCATTTCCTTTTGCCCAAGTAAAGCTTCCACTTGCCAAGGGATCTTACGAAAGGCTTGAATAAGATTCAATCGCTCTTCTTGGTTATTCTGCAGCTGAGCCAAACCAACCGCCAGGAGAAATAAGGCCGTCAATTGCGCCGAAAAAGTCTTCGTTGCCGCCACGCCAATTTCAGGTCCAGCATGAGTATAGAAAACCCCATCTGATTCTCTAGCTATTGAACTCTGAGCTACATTACAAATAGCCAAGGAAGATAAACCGAGTTTCTTCACTTGCCGGAGCGAGGCTAAGGTATCGGCTGTTTCTCCCGATTGGGAGATAAAAACAGCCAATGTTTCTCCATCAGGAATAACCTCATGATAACGGTATTCGGAAGCATAGACTACTTCCACGGGAATTCGCGCTAGGGTTTCTACATAATATTTCCCCAGAAGGCCAGCATGAAAAGAAGTTCCGCAAGCCACCATCACCATCCTTTTTATCCTCTTCAAAGACGAGAGGGATAAGCCCGTCTCGTCAAGCAGAACTTGGGCCTTATCAAGCTCAATCCGACCTTCCATGGTTTCCCGAATCACTTGCGGTTGTTCAAAGATCTCCTTGAGCATAAAATGCTTGAAGCCTCTTTTCTCAATCATTAATGGTGACCAAGTTAAGATTTCAATTCTTTTCTCAATCGGTTTGCCAGTAAAATCCGTAAACCTAATTTCATTAGGAGTAAGAATGGCTATTTCCCGGTCCTCCAGAAAAGCTACTTTATTGGTGTAGCTCAGGAGGGGATTAACATCTGAAGCCAGGATATTTTCTCCATCGCCAAAGCCAACTACCGCTGGCGGCCCTAATTTGGCCACGACAATCTTACCGGGCTCATCGCGACTGATGACCGCTATGGCAAAGGCCCCTTCCAATTCCTGAACAGCCCGGCTCACTGCTTCTTCCAGACAACCGGCATAATATTTTTCCACTAGATGAGCGATAACTTCTGAGTCGGTCTCGGACTCAAATTGGTGTCCCTCAGCCAAAAGTCTTTCTTTTAATAAGTGATAATTCTCAATTATTCCATTATGGACAAGAACTATTTGGTTGCCACAACTCCGGTGGGGATGAGCATTTTCTTCAGATGGAACACCATGGGTGGCCCAGCGAGTATGGCCCAAAGCACAACTGCCATCTAGCTGGAGCTGCTTTATTTTTTCTTCCAGAAGAGATATTTTTCCTTTGACCCGGAGGCGTTTTATATCTCCCCCGGAAAAGATAGCGACTCCAGCTGAGTCATAACCTCGATATTCAAGTTTCTTTAAACCATCAATTAAGATGGGGATGGGATTTTGGCGTCCGGAATAGCCGATTATTCCGCACATTATTTCACCTCTTTTTTCTTTTTCGCCGGGCCCAACCTAATTTTTCTACTTGCCGGCCTCTAGCCACAGCTAAAGCTTCGGGAGAGACATTCTTGGTGATGGTCGAGCCTGCTCCGACATAAGCTCCACGCCCAATTTTCACTGGGGCCACTAGTTGCGTGCCGGAACCGATGAAAACTTCGTCTTCAATCTGCGTTTCGTGTTTTTTTAATCCATCGTAATTACAAGTTATGGTCCCTGCTCCAATATTAACCTGTCGCCCAATCTTACTATCCCCTAAATAGGAAAGATGCATAGCCTTTGATTCTGGCCCGAATTCTGTTTTTTTCATCTCCACAAAATTGCCAACTTTAGCTCCCTTTCGGAGATGACTTCCGGCGCGAAGATGAGTGAAGGGCCCCACTTTTGTCTGGCTCTCCAGAATACTTCCCTCAACTACGGAGGAAGCCAACACATGCACATCATCCTTTAAAATCGAATCTCGAATAACCGCAAAAGATTCTAAACGACAATCTTTTCCTACTTTGCTCTTGCCTTCTATTACCACCCCGGGATAAATAATCGTTTCTTCTCCTACCTCCACCCCGATGTCAATCCAGGTTGTTTCGGGATCAATGATAGTTACTCCCAGCTGAGCCAAAGACTTATTTTTTCTTATCTGCAATACCCGGAGAGCTTGAGCCAGCTCATAGCGGTCATTGACACCCACAATTTCATCTTTGGCTGGCAAAGAAAAAGGCCTCACTTTCTTTCCTTGCTGAGAAAGAATTTCAATCAAATCAGTCAAGTAGAACTCCTGCTTGGAATTATTATTGCTTACTTTCGGTAAAGCTCCGAAGAGGTCTTTAATTCGAAAGAGGTAAAGACCAACATTAGCTTCTTTAATCTTTTTTTGTTCGGGAGAAGCTTCTCTCTCTTCCACCACTCGATATTTTCCCTTGGAAACTTCAATAACTCGCCCAAAGCCGAAAGGATTGTCCATGAGGGCGGTTACAAAAGTCAAAGCGTTCCTTTCGCGTTGATGAAATTCAAGCAAAGGTTGGAGAGATTCCGGGCGTAAAAGAGGCAAATCTCCATTGACCACTAGAAGATCACGTTCGAGAAAAGGTCGAAGAGCAGCCTGAGCCGCCATGACAGCATGAGCAGTTCCTAATTGTTGATCTTGGATGACAAATTGCACTTCTCTTTCCTTGAGAGCAGACATTACTTTTTCTTTCTGGTAGCCAACCACCACCAGGACATCATTAGTGCCCAGTTTTTTTACCGTATCCAGAACATAAAAAATCATCGGCTGCCCGAGAAGAGGATGGAGGATTTTTATTGTCTTAGACTTAAACCTCGTTCCTTTTCCCGCGGCCAAGATAAGAGCAATCGGTTGTTGGTTCATGCCAAGCGAAGAATGAGCTTAAATTTTTTATCTTCCCAAAGAGACTCAAAATCTCTCTCGTTCTGGGCCAGAATCCGGAAAAAATCATCAAGTTGAATCGCCTTTTTTAAATTTTTAAGACATTCATCATAATTACCCAAAAGACAAAAAGCGTCAGCCATGAGGTAATAGATTTTACCTTCTTTTGGTTTTTCTTGATTAGCTTTTTTCAAATATTCCAGCGCCTCTTCATAATCACCGCGATTAATTAAATAAACACTATAATGATAATAATCGTCAAAATTCTCGAGATTAACTTGGGGCGGATGGAGGCGATTTTCACAGATGGTCAGATAAATCCTGGCTCGATCAACAAATTCTTTTTCTTCGTTATACTTGTGAATAAATTCCTGGAATAATTTCGCTGCTTGAGTAAAATCTTCTTTGCGGAAAAGTTCGAGGGCCTTTTGAAAGGCAACTAAAGACTCTTCATACTTAGCCTTTTTGGATTGATTTTTCGGCACCACTTTTATCTCCCTTTCGTCATGAATTTAGATGGTGACATTCTACCCAAGATTGCCCCATTTGACAAGACAACCTCTCCTTGACCCCAGAGTTGGAGGAAGAAGAGAACCAAGCTAGGGAAATATTTCAACCGAATTTTCTTACTTTTTTGCTTAGCCTGAACTCTCAAAATCACCCCCCTCATCTTTGTCCTTCACTTAAAGTCGATTCTTTTCTTTTCTCTTTTGCCCCTCTATTAGGCCCAAAACTCAAAGCAAAATTCTAATCTAAAATTTAATCACAAATCCAGCAATCTTGGTGACTTTTTAAGAATTTAACCAACTTTTGATGAAGGCTATGGCCAGCCCGGTAAGCACTAAATCGACCCTGCCAACTCCCGGCCATAAGAGCCAGGTCACCGATAAAATCTAAAATTTTATGACGAACAAATTCGTCGGGAAAGCGAAGAGGAGGGTTAACAATCTTGGCATCGTCAAGAACAATAGTATTTTCCAAAGAAGAACCCTTAGCTAGTCCTCTTTTTCTTAATTCTTCAACATCCCGAAGAAAACCAAAAGTGCGAGCCGGGGCCACCTGCTCAATAAACACTCCTTCAGTAACCCTTATCTCTAAAATCTGTTCCCCGATTAAAGGATGATCATAGTCAATTCCATACTCTATTTCCCAGTTTTCGGCCGGCTCGGCCTTAACCCAGGCAAGCGTTTCTTGAATCTCTAGAGGCTTAACAATTTTATATGTTTTCTCTCTCTTAAAAATAGGGCTTCTCTCGGCGATCAATTTCTCCACAAAATGGCGGGCACTCCCATCGAGGATCGGCACCTCAGATCCTTCTCCCACAATCAAGAGGCTAGTTATCTTGAGAGCGGCCAAGGTAGCCAAAAGATGTTCAACCGTTCGAAGAGAAAATCCGTTTTTCTTTAACACCGTTCCCCCCCGGGCTTCAAATTCACAATCCGCCAGGGAAAAAGGAGGAGACGGCGAGTTAACTGAATTCAAAAGGATTTTACCTTCCCCGCTCGGGTAAAGATGTAATCGGGTGGTGGTTCCGGTGTGAACACCAGGCCCCTCAAACACAATTTCCTTGCTTATAGTAAACATTTACGATTTTCAGGGCTTAATAATTTCAATGTTAAGTATTAAGCCAAAGAGACCTCTTATTGTCAAATAAATCTTCTTTTGTTATAGTGGAAAAACCATGATTTCTTTCCTCAAAGATGTTTTACTCAAATTCCAACAAGGCAGAATCGACCTCGATGAAGCTCTGAAACTTCTTGAGGACTATCCCTATCAGGATTTAAATTTTGCTAAAATTGACCATCACCGCGAACTGAGAAAAGGGTTACCGGAGATCATTTTTGGTCAAGGAAAAACAGCTGCCCAAATAAAAAAAATTGCTAAGGAAATCAAAGCCAAAAAAACAAATCTTTTGATCACGAGACTCAACCTCTCTACCTACGAGGAAATAAAAAAAGAAATCCCAGCTCTTCAATATCACCCAGTAGCCAAAATTGCTTACCTTAAGACAACTGAGCCAGTTCCCGGAAAAGGAACTATTGCCGTGGTAACGGCAGGAACAACGGACATCCCGATTGCCGAGGAAGCAGCCTTAACTTGTGAATTCTTGGGTAATCAAGTACTCAAAATTTATGATGTGGGAGTCGCCGGACTTCATCGTCTCTTGGGCGAATACTCTAAACTTCGCTCTGCCCGAGTAGTTATTACCGTGGCCGGAATGGAAGGAGCTCTACCCAGCGTTATTGCCGGCTTAATCAAAGCTCCCATTATCGCCTGTCCCACCAGTGTTGGCTATGGAGCAAGTTTTAAAGGTCTTGCCGCTCTTTTGGCCATGCTTAATTCCTGTCCTGGCGGAGTGGGAGTGGTGAACATCGACAACGGTTTTGGCGCCGGGTATCTGGCCAGCCTTATTAACCACCTCGGCTAATCTCTTTTCCTCAGCTTGACAATAAGCCTTCCTCTCCCTATATTTTAGAAGTCAAGAGAGGAAATTATTCCTGAAATTTTATGGAAATCGTCGATAAAATCAAACAGATTGTCAATATCGTTGATGTGGCTTCCTTGTATACTAGCTTAAAAAAAAGAGGCAATAAATACATCGGTCTCTGCCCCTTTCACTCCGAGAAAGATCCCTCGTTTAATGTTGATGAAGACAAACAATTGTATCATTGTTTTGGTTGTGGACGAGGAGGCGATGTATTCACTTTGGTTATGGAAAAAGAACAGCTCAGCTTTCCTGAGGCAGTTCGTTTTCTTGCTCATAAATACAACATCCCGCTGCCCTCTCCTAAAGCATCAACTTCTGGCCGCCAGAAGTTAGAGGAGAAACTCTACCACATCAATGCCTTAGCCTTGGGCTATTTTCGCCAAAATTTATACTCCCATCCGGAAGGGAAAAAAGCTCTGGCTTACCTCAAAAAAAGAGGTTTGAGCCAAAAAACAATTGACCACTTCAAATTGGGCTATGCTCCTCATGGTTGGGAGGGAATAATTTCTTTTTTCCGCCAGCAAAAAATACCTGATAACCTCGTCGAGAAAGCTGGTCTCATCCTCAAGAAAACTGCCGAAAACAAATATTATGATCGCTTTCGGGGAAGAATTATTTTCCCCATCTTCAATTTGACCGGCCAAGTCCTTGGCTTTGGAGGACGAACAATTTTTGATGAATCTCCCAAATACCTGAATTCCCCTGACAGCCCTATTTTCATCAAGGGACAATGGCTCTATGGATTGAATTTTAATAAAGAAGCTATTCGTCAAGCGAAAGAAATAATCTTAGTCGAAGGATATACGGATTTTCTTTCTCTCTATCAAGCTGGATTTAAAAATGTGGTTGCCTCTTTGGGAACAAGCCTAACCCCCACTCAAACTTCCCTGGCACACCGTTTTGCTCCTCAATTGACGGTGTGTTATGACGGTGATCCAGCCGGCCGAAAAGCAGCCTGGCGCGCTGTATCTCTAGGATTAGCCCAGGGATTAAGAGTTGAAGTTATCCTGCTCCCTCAAGAATGTGATCCCGATTCCTATATAAGACAACATGGAGCTAACAAATTTAAAGAACTTTATCAGAACAAAGAATTTGGCTTTAGATTTCTCGTCCACCATCTGGCGCAGCGATATAACTCAACTTTACCCGAAGAAAAAGCAGCTTTGGCCCGGGAAGTGGCCGCCGAAATAGCCAAAATTCCTGACCCTCTTATCCAAAGTGAATACATCAGAAAGGCCAGCGAATATCTAAATGTTGAAGAAGCATTATTTCGCTCTTTGTTCAAAAAAGAAGCACCAACAAGTTCTCCGCGAAAGAGCGAAATTTTCCTACCGGCTGAAAAAAGGCTTCTCCAAATAATTTTTTCCACCCCCAACATAGCTGCCGAAGTTTTAGGGCAAATCAACCCCGCTGAACTCACTGGGCTAAAGAGCCAGGTAATATTCAAATTTATCAAGGAAAAAATAACGGCTAAAAAACTCCCGGCCTACCACGAAATCAAATCATCATTACCAGCCGGTGTTTTTTCAGCTCTATCCACTACCCTCCTGGAACCGGGTCCCCCCGGAAGCCTATCAGAAGCTGTAGGATGCCTTCTTTCCTTAAAAAAACTATCTCTCGATAAAGAAATTAGAGAGCTGCAAAATAAAATCTCTGAATTGGAAAAAACAGGTCAACTCAACCAACTAAACCAACTTTTGCTTCAACTTCAAGAGAAAAAAAAGTTGCAATCAAAACTCATAAACCAAGAATCAATGCTATAATAAATTAAAATCTGGGAAAGAGGTGTTAAAGTGACTGATGACGAACACAACCCCGAAAATGAGATTGACGATGTGGCTGAACTTATCTCCAAAGGTCGGCGTCGTGGTTATTTATTAGTTGATGAACTAGACTCTCTCCAAGATGAATTTGATTCCGAGGAGGATTTTGATGACTTCCTCAGTTCCATGGACGATTACGGAATAAAAATCCTTGACAAACATCACGCGGTTATCCCCAAAAGAAAAAAGGCTGACGAAGTCTCTCTAGAAGGATTGGAAAGGACTACCGACCCAGTAAAGCTTTACCTTCGCGAAATGGGCAATATTTCCCTTCTTACCCGGGAAGGAGAAATCGCTATTGCCAAAGAGATAGAACGGGGCGAAAAACAAGTTACTAAAGCTCTCTCCAAAACCAAATTAATTCTTAATGAAATTTTAGCTCTCGAGGAAAAAATCAAAGAAGATCCGCTTATTCTCCAGGAAATGTTTGATTTTACCGAGGAAGATTTATCGGAAGGAAAACTAGAAGGAAATAAAAGTAAAATTATTGACCAAATCGAAGAAATAAGAAAATTAGGCCGCCAACTGGAGAAAATCCCCGAAAAAAAGAGCAATATTATGACCCGCGGTAGATTAATCGTTCAGATGTCTCGAATCATCAGAAATATGAATGTCAAACCTACCCAGCAAGAAAGGATTATTGACTCCCTCCGGGAAAAATTGAGAGCCATCAATGAATTGGAAGAAGCCCGAGATGAATTAATAATGGCCTTAAAAAGCGCCAAAAAGCAGAAAGAAAAAAAAGAAATTGAAGCCAAAATAAAGGAAATTAAAAAACTTCTAAAATTATTCCAAGATGAAATTGGACTTGATCCTCACGGCCTGCGTCGCATCATCCGGTTAATTACTACGGGGAAAAAAATAAGTGATCAAGCCAAGAAAGAACTAGTAGCAGCCAACCTTCGCCTAGTGGTTTCCATCGCCAAAAAATACAGTAATCGAGGTCTTCAATTTCTCGATCTCATTCAAGAAGGCAACATGGGCTTGATGAAAGCTGTCGAAAAGTTTGAGTACCGCCGGGGATATAAATTTTCAACTTACGCTACCTGGTGGATAAGACAAGCTATTACTCGGGCCATCGCCGATCAGGCTCGGACAATTCGTATCCCGGTGCACATGATCGAAACTATTAACAAGCTCATCCGAGTTTCACGAGCCCTCGTCCAAGAAATCGGCCGCGAACCCACCTGTGAAGAAATCGCCAAGAAGATGGATATGCCTGTTCATAAGGTGAGGAAAATAATCAAAATAGCTCAAGAGCCAATTTCTCTAGAAACCCCCATCGGCGAAGAAGAAGACAGTCACCTCGGAGATTTTATCGAAGACAAAGGGATCCCGTCTCCCCCGGAGGCTGTAATCCATACCAACCTTCGCGAACAAATAGAAGAGGCCTTGAAAACCTTAACCGAAAGGGAATCCAAAGTGCTAAAGATGCGCTTTGGATTAGGCGACGGTAACGAACATACCCTTGAAGAAGTTGGACAACAATTCAAAGTAACCCGAGAAAGGATTCGCCAGATTGAGGCTAAAGCCCTTCGTAAACTTAAACATCCGAGCCGGAGTAAAAAACTTCGCTCTTTTCTTGATAAATATTAGCTTTTGTCCCCAAGTGACGGAAAAAAATCGAAATAAAGGCCATTGCTTGTTTGGCTATTCCCATCTTAACAAAGGGAAGAGAATGCTTGATCTCAAGTTAAAAATCTTGATTTCTGAATAAGGATTGTCGACAATATATCCTTAATTCAACGTGGAGTATAAAAAATGAAGAGAGAGAAGTTACTTTTGATTCCCGGGCCCACGCCGGTGCATCCGCGGATCATTAACCTCCTTTCCTTACCAACTATTTCCCATGTCAGCCCTGAATTTGTAGCTGAGTTTAAAGAAGCTTTAACCAATTTAAAAAAAGCTGTTTTCACCACTGAAGGCCAGCCGTTTATCATCGCCGGGGCAGGTACTCTGGCGATGGAAATTGTTGTCTTGAACACAGTTTCCTCTGAAAATCGAGTTCTTGTGGTTTCCCAAGGTTATTTTGGCCAGAGAATGAAAGACATCCTTACTAGCTTTGGGCTCCAAGGCGACCTAATCCAAAGTAAGCCAGGAGAGGCCGTGACGCCGGATGAACTGGAAGAGAAATTAGCCTCAAACAACTACACGGTGGTTATCTCTACTCATGTAGACACTGCCACCGGAGCTGCGGCTCCTATCCGTAGTTACGCAGAAATCTGTCAAGAGTACGGCACCATGTTCATTGTTGATGGCGTTTGCGCTACTGGAGGACTTGAAGAACGAATGGATGATTGGCATATAGACGTTATTCTAACTGCTGCTCAAAAGTGTTTCGGCGTTCCCCCAGGATTAGCCATCATTGTCTTTTCCCCCCGGGCAATGATCAAGCGAAAAAAAATGGCCAAAATTCACGCCTATTATTCGGACATTCTTCGGTGGCTACCAGTCATGAAGGATCCTTCTCAATATTTTTCAACACCCTGCGTCAACGAAATCAGAGCCTTCAACGAAGGCCTTCGCTTAGCCTTGGAAGAAGGAATGGAAAAAAGATTTCGACGCCACCGTCAAACCGCTCAAGCTATTCGAGCCGCCCTGCAGGAAATGGGATTAAAGCTTTTTACCCGCGAGCCTTATTGGGCTGACACCCTCTCCGTTGTCTTTTATCCACCTGGAATCAGAGATGAAGACTTCCGAGGATTACTTGCTCAAAATGGAGTTGTCGTGGCCGGCGGATTGGGAGAAATGAAGGGCAAGGTCTTTAGGATGGGCCATATGGGTAATTTATCCCATTCACAAGTGATGTTTGCTCTGGAAGCATTAGAAAAAACATTAGCTGCCTTAGGTTATAAAGTCAACAAGGGTCAAGCAACAAAACGAGCCGAAGAAGTATTTAACCTGAAAATTAATTAATCTTCCTTTTCTTAAATTCCAATGAAAAGCAAAGTCTATTTTATCCGAGCCGACCATAAAGAACCAGCCTCAGAACTGGCCCGGAAAACTCTTCGAGTGATAAATCCTTTTTGGGAGTCTCTCAACCTCAACTCCTCTTCTTTTGTAGGCCTGAAGATCCATTTTGGCGAACGCGATAATTATGGCTTCATTAATCCGGCCTGGCTTACGAGCCTGATTGAAAAAATTCTCAACCAAACTCGCCGCGTCTTTTGGACAGACAGCAACACTCTTTACACCGGCCCTAGATCAAATGCCCCTGAACATCTTCTTCTTGCTGCTCAACATGGTTTCAGTCTCGATAAAACCAAACTCCCCGTTATCATTGCCGACGGCTTAGTGGGCCGAGACAAATTTGAAGTCACCTTAAATTTACCTTTTATAAAAAAAGCCAAAATTGCCAGCCTCTTCGCCACCATTGACTATCTCTTCTGCCTCAGCCATTTTACAGGCCATATTCTGACCGGATTCGGTGGAGCAATCAAAAATCTAGGCATGGGCTGTGCATCGCGAGTGGGTAAACTTGAACAACATTCCAATGTTCATCCCTGGATCAAAGCCAAAGCATGTCGTTTCTGCCTGCTTTGTATGGACTTTTGCCCGGCATCGGCCATTGTCCCTGAAGAAAATAAAGTCCGCATCATTGATGAAAAATGTATTGGATGTGGGGAATGCCTAGCCGTTTGCCCGGTGGGAGCCATTAGGCTTCGTTGGAGCGAAAGCTCGGAACTGTTGCAGAAGAAAATGGCCGAATATGCTTTCGCTATCCAGAACGGTTTACATCTACAAGCCTTCTACCTTAATTACCTCGTCAAGATCACTAAAGACTGCGACTGTATGTCCCAAGAAAAAAAATTCATCATTGACGATATCGGGCTCCTTAGCAGCCAAGACCCGGTGGCTATCGATCAGGCATCGGTCGATTTAGTTAATCATCAAGCCGGTGCAGATATTATCGGCAAACTAACCAACATCAACTGGCGTCATCAACTCGAACACGGAGAGCAAATTGGCTTGGGTGTCCGTCAGTATGAATTGGTGGAGGTAGATGATAATTTTTAAATTTTTTACCCGCCACTTCTTGGCAACAATCGATATTAATCAAACCGGAGCTAATTTCACGGAGATGACCAAGGCCTAACCCCAAACAAAAAAAGACAACTGTCTATTTCTATATGTCGACAACTTTTACCGCTTCCTTTCCCTTTTGCCGGCGAGGTTACCAAATGATAATTACCAAGATCCCCTTTTAACTACCTTATGAGCTCAAATCACGGGAAAATTGATTAACTGAGAAAAAAGGTCAATTTGCTTTTTAATAGAAAATATAGGTAAAAGAATAATCGGCCAGGGAGGGAGAAGATAATTTAAGGGAGGGAGGAGGTTTAAATTCGGTATACCCATATTTACCAAAATCAATGGAGACCGAATAAAAATTCTCGTGCTGGATGAGATCCTTAACTACTTTCTGGGCAATGGCTTTTAATTGAGTCTGATTTAGGCCCTCAGGAACTTGAACATGGAGGTAAATGAGATGAGCTCCTTGGTAGTCAACATCTCGACGATTAATTATTTTAAAGGAAACTAAATTAGCCTGGGCAGATAAAGGAAATAAATTGGCGACTTTTTGATTGGAAAAAGAACTTGTTGATGATTGGGTTAACAAAGCAAGCAAAACAATAAAAGAAAAAGACAGAATAAAAATCCAGAATAAAGGTTTAGAAACCGAAAGTGAAGAAAAGGGTGCGCCCCCCTCTTGCTCCTTGGACATCGACGCCACCTTTTATCCCTCAGCTTTCTTATTTATTCATTAATTGTCTAAAATCAAGAGAGTGGACAAATTTGTCGTTCTTTGTCGCTTTTTGTCGCATTTTGCCACTTCCCCAAAAGGGCATTTCTTAGCTTTAGGCTTTAAAAATTGCTACTTTCAGTCTATAATAACAGCCGTCATTCGGGGCGTAGCGCAGCCTGGTCAGCGCACAGCGTTCGGGACGCTGGGGTCATGGGTTCGAATCCCATCGCCCCGATTTTTAAATTAGATAGATCCTGACTATAAAGGTAAACGGTTAATATTCGAAAATCATTCTCATTCATTTGTCGATAAATAAATGCCCCTTCCTATCAAATTTAATTAGAATTCTTGGTTCAAACTAGAGCTAATAATAACGACGGAAGTTTAGTGTTTTCATCTCTTATGAAAAGACCTTATCCTGAACAAATTAACTCCCATCCCCTTAAACTTTATCTTCCCCCAACAAGATTAAAAAATTGACTCTCCAAAACAATGAGCCTACATATGAAGTTCAACAATATCTTCATCCTCAAGGATATATTCGCGATTAATCCTTACCCCTTGAAGATGGAGGCCTTCTTTTTTCCATAATCGAGCATAGCGTAATTTTTCGGCAAAATCTTTGTGGATGGAGCGCGCCAAATCCATGACTGTCGACCCCTTTTTAAAAATAAAAGGATCCTCAAAGTCGGGTTTTTTCCCTGGAATCTTACTATAAACTCGGATTATTTCTAAAAATCTGAATAATTTTTCTTTCAACTCGGTTAATCCCTTCCCGGTAACCGCCGATAAAAGAAGGGGATCAAAATCAAGAGATAGCGCCTCTTTCAGGGAAGCTAAACAATCCTGAGAGGGACTAAGATCAATTTTATTAATGACCAGCAATGCTTTTTTTTGGAAAAGAAACTTTTCGGGGGGAATCTCCAACTCTTCCCCAACTAGCTCGATCTTTCTCTCCTCTAGTTTAGCCAAGAGGTCTAAATAATCGCTACCAAGATCAGGGCTAGTTGCATCCATAACAACTATTACTCCATCGGCATTTTTGATTAATTCGGCCTGCCAGAATTCAAAATAATCTTCCGTTATGGGAGGAATATCAACTAATTGGATTTGGATATTTTCATAAGGCATCATTCCCGGTTGAGGGAAGCGAGTGGTAAAAGGATAATCAGCAATTTCAGGTCGAGCGTTGGTTAAGGCGGCAAGTAGAGTTGATTTTCCAACATTGGGGGCCCCAATTAAAATTATTTGTCCAGCTCCAGCCTTCTCCACCATAAAAACCGGTCCTCGCTTCGCCACCACTGGCTTCTTTTGAGCCTGAGATTTTAGTTTCGCTATTTTACTTTTGAGCAGAGCTTGTAATTTCTCGGTTCCTTTATGTTTAGGAACAATGGCTAAAAGTTCTTCGAGAATGGCAATTTTCTCTTGCGGCGTCTTAGCCGTTTTGAGTTTTTTCTCGGTATCAAAATATTGGGGAGGTAGATTAGCTGGCATTAACTATTGCTCCTTTTTCCATCTCTGAGAATTATAAACCAAGAGTTTCGTCATTTCAAAAGATAGGTCGTTGGTGATGATTTTTTGCCCTCCTTCAAAAAAATTATTTTGGTTGATATTTTTTTTATTTTAATATTTTTTGTCATTATTTAAAAGGGCGCTATTTTTCCGAAGAAGGAGCTCATAGAAAAATGCTATATTTTATTTTCAGTATATTCTATTTCTTTTTATTTGTTTTTGAGTTTCCAGGATTGCTGATGATCTTTTTTTCTCTTAAAAATCATAAAATATAAAAGAGCAAAATAAAAATATTCTTTTTATTAAAATTATGAAAATATGCTTTACTTTTATCTTTTTTTGGGGTAAAATTAAACGTGCTTTTTAAAGGTCAAAAATCAATCCCAATCCAACCAATCAATTTTCTTTTTTCGTGAAAAAAATGAGTAAAAAACGCCAATCTAAACAACAAAAATATGACCCCAATTACACCGCCGAAAGCATCAAAGTGCTTAAGGGACTGGAAGCCGTTCGTAAACGGCCGGCGATGTATATAGGAAGTACAGGCCCAGAAGGCCTCCACCATCTTGTTTACGAAGTGGTCGATAACAGTATCGACGAAGCTCTAGCCGGCTTTTGTGACCGGATTGAAATAACCATTCATGTCGACAACAGTGTAACGGTTACTGACAATGGACGAGGTATCCCAGTTGATATTCACAAAAAAGAAAAAAAACCAGCGGCAGAAATAGTTATGACAACTCTTCATGCGGGTGGAAAATTCGATAACAAGACGTATCAAATTTCTGGTGGGCTTCATGGCGTTGGAGTATCAGTAGTAAATGCCCTGGCCGAACGACTCGATCTGGAAATAAAACGCGAGGGGGGAATTTTTAGTCAAAGTTACGAGCGAGGCCGAGCAGTCACTCCCTTCAAAAAGGTTGGCAAGACTAGCAAAACTGGAACAAAAATCACCTTTCGCCCCGACCCTGAAATCTTTGAGGAGATCGAATTTAATTTCGAGGTCCTCAGCCAGCGTCTCCGGGAACTATCATTCCTCAACCGAGGGCTAAAAATTATCCTCGAAGACGAAAGAACAGGGAAAAAGAATGAATTTCATTACAAAGGGGGAATTAAGGAATTTGTCCAATACCTGAACCAAAACAAAAACATCATTAATCCAAAACCAATCTATTTCGAATGCCAACGAAATGACACCATCATTGAATTGGCTCTCCAGTATAATACTGGTTATTCGGAGACAATCTTCACCTTCGTCAATAATATCAACACCATCGAAGGAGGAACCCACTTAAGTGGTTTTAAAGCCGCTTTGACCAGGACAATTAACAATTACGCCAACGCCAACAATTTAATCAAAGACCTAAAACAAAATGTCACCGGAGATGATTGCCGGGAAGGGCTATGTGCTGTCCTTAGCTTAAAAATAAAAAACCCTCAATTTGAAGGCCAAACCAAAACCAAGTTAGGTAACTCCGATGTTAAAGGAGCGGTGGAATCCATTGTCAACGAACAACTGTCTATTTATTTTGAAGAAAATCCTTCTATTGCCCGAAAAATAGTATCTAAAATACTTGATGCTGCCCGCGCCCGGGAAGCTGCTCGCAAAGCCCGCGAATTAGCACGTCGAAAAGGAGTTCTCGAATCGACTACCCTGCCTGGTAAACTAGCTGATTGTCAAGAAAGAGACCCGGCCAAAAGCGAAATCTTCCTGGTTGAAGGAGATTCGGCCGGGGGCTCGGCCAAGCAAGGAAGAGACCGTCGGTTTCAGGCTATTCTTCCCCTTAAAGGCAAGATTCTTAACGTGGAAAAGGCTCGTTTCGATAAAATCTTGAAAAGCCAAGAAATTGGATTAATCATTTCCGCCCTTGGGGCTGGAGTAAATCAAGCCGATTTTAATATCGAAAAACTCCGCTATCACAAAATTATCATCATGACCGATGCCGATGTCGACGGCTCCCATATCAGAACTTTGTTGCTGACTTTCTTTTATCGCCAAATGTCCCAATTAATCGAGAGAGGCTTCGTTTTCATTGCGCAGCCTCCTCTTTATAAAGTCTCCAGAGGAAAATCATTCCAATATCTTCGGGATGAAAAGGAATTCGAAGAATATATGCTTCGGCGTATTTCCGAAGAATTTCAACTCCGCTTCTATCGCCAAAAAGAACCGATTAAAGGCGAAGCTCTCCGGAAGTACATCCGCAGAATTATCGCCAGAAAGAACTATATCCGTTACTTAGAACAAAAAAAGTTTCCCTATTTCCTTATCCACCTGCTTCTCGAGAATGACTTCACCGGACCCGAAAGCCTTAAGAACAAAAGAAAAGTCCAGCAACTCCAAGAAATTCTTAATGAAAAAGGCATTATTTCGATGTTAAGCAAAGATGAAGAATACGATCTTTATGAACTGACCTTAACCTTTCAAGTTAACGGGCTAAAAGTCCTCACTAAAATCAATCAAGATCTAATAACCTCTGTCGAATACAAAAACCTGCTCAAGCTCCATCGGGATCTCCAGAAAATGAAGCCCCCTTTTCAGATCATTAGTAATGGAGAAACAACCCAAATTGACAACGAAGCAAAACTCTTGGAATTTCTGTTCGATCGAGCGAAAAAAGGATTGAATATCCAACGCTACAAAGGTTTAGGAGAGATGACCCCACAACAATTATGGGAAACCACCATGAACCCCGAAACACGCTACCTTCGGCGCGTCTCTATTCAGGATGCCGTAGAAGCTGATAAGGTGTTTACCATCTTAATGGGGGGAGAAGTTGAATCACGCCGAGCCTTCATTGAGCAAAATGCTTTAGAGGCTCAAAACCTTGATGTTTAAAGTATTTCTCAAGGCTATTAATAACAATGTTAGCTAATTTTTTCATCTTTGCCTGAAGAGAGGAGTAAACCAATGGACGGTTCAACCAGAACAATAGAAGTTAGTTTAGAAGAAGAAATGAAACGATCCTACCTGGATTATGCCATGAGTGTTATCATCGGCCGGGCTATTCCTGACATTAAAGATGGGCTAAAACCAGTTCACCGCCGAACTCTCTACGCCATGTACGAAATGGGTAATGGGTGGAATAAACCTTACAAAAAATCAGCGCGCATCGTCGGAGACGTGATCGGTAAATATCACCCCCATGGAGAAGCTGCAGTCTATGATGCCTTGGTTCGCATGGCTCAAGATTTCAGTATGCGGTATCCATTGGTAGATGGACAAGGAAATTTTGGTTCCATCGACGGTGACCCTCCAGCAGCAATGCGGTATACCGAAGTCAGAATGAGCAAAATTGCTCACGAACTATTGGCAGACATCGAGAAAGATACGGTTAATTTTATCCCTAATTACGATGGAAGCTTAACTGTTCCGGAAGTGCTCCCAGCAAAAATCCCCAATCTCTTAATCAACGGAGCCTCAGGGATTGCTGTTGGTATGGCGACCAATATCCCCCCTCACAACCTAGGCGAAGTAATTGACGCTATTATTCACCTCATCCGTCATCCCGAAGCTAGCCTAAAAGAGATAATGGACTTCATCCCTGGCCCCGACTTCCCCACTGGTGGTTACATTTTTGGCCAGGAAGGTCTTCGCCAAGCCTATCAGAGTGGAAAAGGGACAATTATATTACGAGCCCGAGCTATTATTGAAAGAGGCCGAGGTAATGATCGGGATCGAGTAGTTATCACTGAACTTCCCTTTCAAGTCAACAAGGCCCGCCTGCTTGAAAATATTGCGGCCTTAGTCACTCAAAAAAAGCTGGAAGGGATTGCCGATATTAGAGATGAATCAGATCGCGAAGGAATGAGAATTGTTATCGAAATAAAAAGGGGAGAATTGCCCGAAATTATTTTAAATAACCTCTACAAACACACCGCGCTGCAAACTTCTTTCGGGATTATTTTGCTGGCTATCGTTGATCGCCAACCCAAGGTGATGAGCCTGATTGACATGCTCCGGTACTTTATCTCTCATCGCCAAGACATAATCAAGCGCCGTACCCGCCATGACCTAAAAAAGGCTGAATTAAGAGCTCATATCCTGGAAGGGCTAATAATTGCCCTTGATCATCTCGATGCGATCATAGCCCTTATTCGCTCTTCGCGAACCGTCGACCAAGCTCGCCAAGGTTTAATTACTAAATTCCATTTAACTAAGACTCAGGCGCAAGCCATTTTGGAAATGCAACTTCAACGGCTGACCAGATTGGAAAGAAACAAAGTTAAAGAAGAGTACGCTGAGCTCAAAAAACTAATCGCCAAGTTAAAAAAAATACTAAGCAGTGAAAAAATGATTCTCGATATAATTATCGATGAAATCCAAAAAATAAAAGAAGAGTACGCAGACGAGAGAAAAACAGAGATTATGAGAGAAGAAATTACTGAACTTAAACCAGAAGATTTGATCAAGGAAGAAGAAGTGGTCGTGACTTATACAGCTTCCGGCTACATGAAAAGAACCTCTCTTAGTTATTATCAATATCAGTTAAGAGGAGGTAAAGGACGCCGGGGAATAAGCATGAAACCAGAAGACGTTGTCGAAGATGTCTTTATTTGCTCAACTCATAGTTATTTACTGATTATCACCAATAAAGGAAAATTATATTGGTTAAAAGCCCTGGATATCCCCGATGTAGGAGTTTCCGGCCGCGGTAAATCAATCAACAACTTGGTGCCTTTAGAACAAAATGAAAAAGTTAGTTCTGTTATCGGAGTTAAAGAATTTTCACCTGACCAATATGTGGTAATGCTTACCTCTTCAGGACAGATCAAGAAAACATGTCTTTATGAATTTCGAAATATCCGTCGTGGAAGTATCATTGCGATCAATCTTCCCTCCGGCAGCGAAGTTCTTGATGCCAAATTAACCGATGGCCAAAAAGACATTCTGATTGCTACTCGACAGGGAAAGGCCATTCGCTTCCATGAGAAAGAAGTTCGCCCAATGGGTCGAACAGCGGCCGGAGTAAAAGCCATTTCTCTTAATAAAAAAGATAAAATCATCGGCTTGGTGATTGGCGGCGAGGAAGAAAAGTATATTTTCACTATTTCGGAGAAGGGTTACGGTAAAAAAACTCCCATCGATTATTACCCTCGCCATCGACGCGGTGGAAAAGGGGTAATCAATCTCAAAGTATCAAAGAAAAATGGTCCTGCGGTTGGAGTGGCGGGAGTGAATGGAGAAGATGTCATTCTGGTTACTGAAAAAGGAAAGGTCATTCGAATTAAAACGGAAACTCTCCGTGCCTTAAATCGAGCCACGATGGGTGTGCGCATTATCCAACTTGAAAATGAGGATAAGGTGGTTTCCCTGGCTAAGGTTAAAGACAATTAACGACTACTTAACTTAGCGATGATTTTGTTTTTTTATCAATTCCACTTTCTGTCAATTTTTCTCCTCTAACGCGGCTAACCGCTAAGTCTCTTTTTCACTTGAACTTATGATTCACTTCAAGTAACCAACCAGCAATCAATTAATTAGGAAAAACTCTCTTGACTTTGTTTCCTAAATGCCAATAAAATTAAGCAAACTCTCAACCGGAGGATTTTATGATTGAAACGATTCCCCAACTTTTTCTTAATACAGTGAACTCTTTTCTTAAGGAAGATCTTCTTCTCTACAAAGCCCACAATCAATACCAGTCCCTTTCAACCCAAGAAGTTTACGACACAGTTCGTCATCTAGCTCTCGGACTAAGAAAAGAAGGGCTTCAACCAGAAGATAAACTCATCTTACTTGCTGAGAATGGGCCAAAATGGGTGATGACGGATTTAGCCACCACCTGCCAAGGGGGAATCACTGTTCCTATCTATACTTCTCTAACACCTGAGCAAATACTCTATATTATTGATAATTCTGATGCGAAAATTGTCGTTTGTTCTTCGCCTGAACTTTGGGAAAAAATTGTGGCCATCAAAGATAAGTTAAAAAAAGTAAAGAAGTTCATCGCCTTTTTTGATTTGCGAGCAGCCGATGTCCTAACTTTAAATGGAATTATTGCCAAGGGAAAAAAAATAGATGAAGCAAATCCTCATTTATTTAGAGAAATTGCTCTAGGGATTAAACCTGACGATATAGCCACCATTATTTATACTTCAGGAACGACGGGAGCGCCCAAGGGGGTAATGCTGACCCACCATAATTTTGTTAGCAATGTCACCACCTGTGCTCCCCTGTTTCAAATCTCGGATAAAGATACTGTGCTATCTTTTCTCCCTCTGTCCCACGTTTTAGAAAGAATGGTTGTTTTTTGCTACCTTTATAAAGGAGCTTCGATTGCTTTTGCCGAGAGTGTGGAGACAGTTGCTGAAAACCTAATCGAGATAAAACCACATATTATGGTCAGTGTTCCTCGTGTTTTTGAAAAAATTTACTCCCGGGTAATGGACAATGTCTTAACTAGCTCCCTCATCAAGAGAAAAATCTTCTTTTGGGCCTTAAAAGTCGGACGCCGAACCATACCTTATCGTCTGAATCAAAGGCCTCTCCCCCGCTCTCTTCACGTCAAATATAACCTCGCTCATAAACTGGTGTTTTCTAAGATTCTAGATCGAACGGGGGGAAGAGCTCGCTTTTTTGTCTCCGGCGGAGCTCCTCTATCACCGGATATTGCCGAATTCTTCTATGCCATAGGTTTAACTGTGCTGGAAGGATACGGGCTCACTGAAACCTCCCCTGTGGTGGCGGTAAACACCATCGACAACATGAAGTTTGGCACCGTCGGTCAACCTCTCCCTGGGGTTGAAGTTAAAATTGCCGAAGACGGAGAAATTTTAGTTAGAGGACCAAACGTGATGAAAGGCTACTACAAAATGGAAGCAGAAACCCAAGAAGCTTTCGCCGGTGGCTGGTTTCACACCGGGGATATAGGCTTTATAGACGAAGAGGGTTATTTAGTCATCACTGACCGGAAGAAAGACTTGATCGTCACGGCTGGAGGTAAGAATGTTGCTCCCCAACCGATCGAAAACATGATTAAAACCAATCCTTATATTACCAATGCTGTCGTCATCGGCGATAAGCGAAAATTCGTTTCCGCTCTGATTGTTCCTGATTTTGAAAAACTAGAAGAATATGCTCGCTTCAATAAAATTCCCTTTGAATCTCGAAAAGAGTTGGTTCGCCATCAGGAAATCCAGCGTTTCATCCTGGCCGAAATTGACCGGATGACCCCTTCTCTCTCTTCTTATGAAAAAATAAAAAAAGTCATTCTCTTAGAAAGAGATTTTGAACTGGAAAAAGGCGAAATTACTCCCACTTTAAAAGTGAGACGAAGAATAGTTGAAGAAAAATATAAGGATTTAATCGATGCCCTTTATCGCGAAGATTGAAAAATTCTAGCTCTTTCGATTGAATTAATTGTGTTTAGGGGCGGGAGACACCATCTCTTCTTCTCTTTCTTCTTCAGGCTCTTCTTCCCAATACAGGATTCGTCCACAGTTTTCGCAAAGAATTATCGATTTACCCGCCTTTAACTCGTTAATAACCTGAGGCCTAATCCGCATATGGCATAAGGAACAGAACTCATCGTGGACTGGTGATAAAGCTATCCCGTGACGCTTGGCTGCAATTTTATGATAAAGCTCTAACTGCTCGGAAGGAATAAGGATCCGAAGACTTTCTCTTTCTTTAAGTAACTGGTCTTTTCTATTTTCTGCCTCTTTTTTTTGGCTCCTTAATAACTCTTTTTCCTTATCTGATTCATCCTTTACTTGATCGACCTTAGAAGTGGCACCTTTAATTTTTTCCTCAATCTCATCGGCCTCCAACAACCTGGTAATAACTGCCTCTTCTAACTCATCTATCTTTTGCTGGGTAGCCTCGATTTCTTTAAGGAGCGAACGATATTCTAGATTACTTTTTACATCATTTAATTGATGCTTATATTTTTTAATTTTCTCTCTTAAATCTTGCGCCTCACTTTCTAATCCCCGTCTCTTCTTTTGATTAAGATTAAGCTTATCCTTGATATCATTCAACTCACGGGAGGCTTCTTCAATTTTTTTCTCGATCTCTCTTTCTTTGGCGGGAAAATTTTCCAGAAATAAAGATAGCTCTCTTATTTCTACATCAATCCTCTGGAGTTTAATTAAATTCTCAAAAGCAATATCCACATTCGTGCCTCTTGTCTTAAGTGGGCCTACCAGGATTCGAACCTGGGACCTGCCGGTTATGAGCCGGTGGCTCTACCGCTGAGCTATAGGCCCGTTGACTAATTTTATAACAAAATACCCGGCATAAGTCAATTTAAGCCCCTCAATAGGATGGCTTCATTCGCCTGAAAGTTTCAAAATTTAGAAAATTCTATGATCAAATTAAATTATTTCTCTTCTTCTAAGAAAAGTTCTTTCCGGACGAATCGATCTAAATCAATTACGTTAGAGAAGACTTGCACGGAAAGCTGGGAAAATGTCAGGTTATCCTTACTAATAATAAAGATATGGGAAATCCCTGCTTCTTTAGCTGCTAGAACATCAAAAACAGAATCACCGACCACGGCACATTCGTTCCTAGCTACTTGAAAATGATCAGCAATTTTGACTAGGGGCAAAGCCGATGGTTTCCACAATCCACTATCACGGGTAACAACCAGATCAAAGCTTAAATTGAATTTTTTTAAAAGAAAATCAGTGTTGGCTTGAGAATTATTGGTGGCCAAAGCTGTGTTCACCTTTTTGCTCCGGAGATAACTTAAAAATTCCCTGATTCCGTCCTTTAACTTTGCCCCGTGGGTGGCGTACTCTTCATATTGCTGCAGGACTGACCGCTTTTGGCTCTTTTCCGGCTCAGCGAGGCGCTCGAGATAGCTGAGAATCGATTCTTTGCCGCAACCAATTTCCCTTCTTATCTTTTGCCAATCATAGTTCGAGTCAACTATGGTACCGTCTAGGTCAAAAATGAAACAACGAATAATCATTTTCTTCTTTCTTATCTTAAATTACTTTTTAACCTAAGTCTATGACGCGGCTATTTTCCCTTCTAATTTCAAAAATTTATTCCCGTTTCACCTCAAGCCAAATAGCCTTCAAAATGATCTCTTCTCTTTCTGAAAGGCAAAGATTGAGCAAAAAACAAAAGAAAGAGAAAAATCAGTGCCGTTGTAAAAAGCAAGTTTTTGAATTTTTCCAGGCTAACTCATTTCTCCAAGTGGACAGGCGGTAACATAGAATGATATTTGAATTAGTTTCTCCAATTGATTGGGACCTCTCTTGATAATTTAAGCGCCTAAATCAGTGGCAATATTCATCTTCTTGTTAACAATTCATGAATTTGATATAATCCTTTCGCCCTAAAACTAGTAAACAGAAAAATAAAAAAGGGAGGTTTCAATGGGTAAATACCTGGCAATTATTGTGGGTCTAATTGCAATGTTAGCCGGCGTTTATCTCGTCATATTCATTTGGTGGCGAGAATTTTACGAACTAGTTTTTGGAGCCATTCCTCCCCTGCTTTTCTTTGGAGGACTAATCGCTTTGATTGCCGGAATCAGCAGTGTCAAGGATGCAATTCGGACCAAAAAACTAGAAGAAGAAGTCGCTCAAGAAGAAAAGGAAGAAACAAAACAACAAGAAGCTTAATTTAGTTACTTTTTATCTGGAATCTGAACCTATCTTTCCAGGTTCAGAAGAAAATAAATCACAATTTTTGTTTCTGAGCAAATTGACAAGTAGAGTTTTTTACTTTATATTGTAATTGTTAATTTAAATTACAAATTACAAGGAGAACGCAATGACTGAATTTTCAGAGAAAAACAATCAGAAAGAAACCCGGCAAACCAAGGATCACACCTCGGCCTTGGATGATCTTGGTAACCAAGTAGAAAAAATTGCCGCCAAAACAGCTGACTCAATTAGAAAAGTAATAGATAAGGCTCTCTCGGCTCGCAATACTGTTTTGACTATCCGCGTCAATGATGAATGCAACGAAAAATTAAACATGCTGGTCGAATCAGGGCTATTCCGCAGCCGATCCGAAAGTGCTGCCTTTCTGATTCAAGAAGGGATCAAAAGCCAACAACCACTGTTTGATAAAATCGGAAACAAACTAAAAAAAATTGATAAAATAAGAGAAGAACTAAAAGAAATAGTCACCCAGGAAATAACCCAGTCCAAAGATAAATAATCGATAAAAATCATTTTCTTGCGGGCGTTTCAGACGGTATGATATTATTTTGAGGAATGAAAAAGATCCTACCGTCCTTGATGCTGGTTATTATTTTCCTTTTTTCTTGGTCCCTACCATTAATAGCCACTGATGCTCTTACCAACCTAGAAAGAGCCTTTCTTCTTAATCAAGCCTCGTTGCTCAAAAATGTTCTCCCCGCCAATCGCTATCTTAACATCTCTTTTCCCGCTCCACTGTCTATTTCTAATAATTTTTCTTCCGAACAATCTTTTCTAATCTTCAACTATCTTTTCTCGCGCTTCAAAACACTTGAATTTTACTCCATTCATCTCTATTATCCTTTGGCTCAAAAAGGAACAGCCATTCTCCGGGCGCGCTGGTCTTTTCAAGATAGGCAAACCAATAAAAGATATGCCTTGGATGTTTATTTTTTCCTAAAAACTTCCTCAATGTTGCCGGCCCTCCCCGAAAACACTGTAATTGACCAACTGCCCTGGAAAATCCAGGAAATAAAAGGTCTGCCTCGTTAAAATGAACCGGAATAAAAATTTTCATTCTTCTTGGTCGGACACCTGGGGAAAAATTGGATTGCTCCTCTCTCTGGTGGTGTTTATAGTCAATTTCTTTTTCCCTCAAGCAAAATCAACCCCCCAATCGCTAGTTCCTCAAATGAGGCGCCAAGCTCAAGAAATTAAAGAGCACTTTACCCAAGTTCTCCACCGATTCGAAAGGCAAAGAGAAATAGCCAAAAAATTAACAACCTTGAACTCATTAGAAAATATATTTTCATTTTTTCCCAACATAGTTGATTTTCAAAAAAACGAGGGAATTGCCCTTTATTCGGCCGGAAAATTGTCTCTCTGGAGGGGAAAAGTAGTTAATTTGGAATCACTTCTCAGCCAATTACCCAAAAATACTAGTAGTTGCCTCAAGGATAAATCCTCTGTCTATCTTCTTTTTCCTCTTTCCTTGGACGAGCAAAAAATTATTGTTTTCTACCGTTTATTGGCTTTTCATCCCCAGTTCAAGTCTGCTTATTTAGACGATTATCAAATTTTCTCACCCCCGGCCAATACGGAAGTAAAAATTGATTACTGGGACTTCCGAGACAATATCAGCGGCTTTGAAAAATTTTTTCACCGCTACAATGATGAATATGTCGGGCAACCTCTTCTTCAAGGAAATATTCAATCTTTATTCTTTCCCATTCGCAATGAAGGTCATAAAATTCTGGCCACGGTGACTCTTAATACACCACTGCTGACCGCCAAAAAAGCAAAAAGTAAAAGCCCCCTCTTTTCGGTGGGTTTACTTTTTTTGATCATTTCATTGTTCTTCCTTTCTTCTCGTCCTCGACGATTATTGACCTCCGCCTCTTCCTCCAAAGAAAAATTGTTGTCCCTGGCCGCTATCGGAGGCTTAATCATCATTTTGCGAGTTTCCTTAGAGTTGTTGAGTCGAACTTTTCTTTTTCAGCAGTTTTCTCTTTTTTCGCCTCAACAAGGGGGTTTTGACTCTTTCGCCGGGTTAACTCAATCTCCCCTGGATATCTTCTTGACCACTTTAGCCGGAATATCTATCATCGCCGTCTTTTTCTATTATTACTGGCAAAATATGGCTAAAATCCAAAAACCCCTTTCTTCTTCATGGCCATCCCTCCTGGGTCAATTGTTTTTACTGACTTTAATCCCGGGATTACTATTTTGTTTGGTCATTTTCCTTGAAAAATTAGTCCTCAACACCAACCTCAATCTTCTTTCCTTTCGTTTCGACCCCAGTTTTTTTCTTCTCCATCTTGGTATCCTCTTGGCCAGTGGCAGCTTTCTTCTCCTGGCGACAATTATCCTTCATTACAGCGGAGTGCTGGCCAACAAAGCTCGCCTCCTGAAAATCATCTATTACTTTCTTCTTATAAGCAGCTATGGATATGTTCTTCTCCGCCAAGAAGGTTTTGGATGGGGAATTAGCCAGTTTCTTCTACTTGCTTTTCTTGGGTATCTAGCCTTCGGCCCAGCGAGCAAGTTTAAACTAAAAACAGGGGGAGTCATCTCTTTTTCCCTTCTCCTTTTGGTTAATTTCGTAGTCCTCCAGTCTCTGACTTCCTTCCGAAATAGAAAAATAGTCGAGTCATCTTTGGCTCCCCTGGTGCTCAACCAGTCTGCTTGGGGAAATGTACTCCTCCAAGAATCAATTGCCATTATTGAGGCCGAAACAGATAAGATAATAAATCTTTTCCAGCCTCCATCTGACCCTCATCTCGCCCAGAAAATATGGAAAAAAACACCTATTTCCCGCTTGAATTGGTATTCACGATTGGAAATACTCGACCCCCAAGGAGTATCTCTCTCTTGCTTTAATTTGAATGTGCCTGATTCGCTGGCTTTTGAAGACTCATTACCCCTTAATCAAGACTGGCAAATATTAAAAATAAATTTGATCTCGTTTAATAAAAAATATCCCTATCTCCTGGCTTACCGTGACTATTTTAACCAGGAAGAACATTGGGGAAGGATCCAATTCCTTCTCTCTCTTGATCCTCGAAACTTACCCTTCCTTTATTCGGCCAACCCTTATTTTGATCTTCTCCAAAGGAACCCTTTACCCTCCCTTATTGAAGTTAACTGTCAATTCGTTATCCTCACTAAAGAGGGACAACTTATTTTTAATCCTCACCGGTTAAATTTTATTCCACCATTATCTGTGGTAAAGAAACAATCTTTTTCTTCACCACAATGGATATCTTTCGCGGTTAACCAAAACAAGTATCATGGTTACTTCTGGACCCAAGAGGAAAAAATATTCGGTTTCCTTCTTCCCCAAAAAAACTTTCTGGCCTTAGGGATATCTTTTTTCAAAATCTACATTTTATATACTTTTTTCGCCTTTCTGCTGCTGGGGATTTTTCTTTTGGCCACCAACTCCTCTGCTTTGAGTTTTTTCCCTTCTTTTTCCACTCGCGTTTATTTGTCTTTCCTGGTTATTGCTCTTGTTCCCATGGTCCTTTTCACTTTTACTACTCGCAACTTTTTTCACCGCTTAATCTCGCAACAAGTAACCGAAAGAACGGAAATCCAAGCCCGGTTTGCCCAGCAAATAATGCAAGACTACTTCTTAATCCAGACTGAAGGAGAAAAAAACTCTTCATCTTTTCTCCCTGACACCCTCGTTGCCTGGATAAGCTCAGCTATTTCCTCTGACGTTAATCTTTATCGTGAGGGTCGTTTAATTGCCTCCAGTCGGCGTGATTTCTTTGAGTACGGCCTTCTTCCTGAGTTAATCGATGGAGAAGTTTATTACAAAATTCGCCATCTAAATTCTCCTTTAGTAACTCAAAAGCAAAAAATCGGCCACTATTCCTTTTACTCTTTAACCACAGGTTATACCTTTGACCATAAGCTTTACTTGATTTCTCTCCCCTTTCCCCTCGAGACCGAAGAAATCAATCAAACTTCTTTACTCCTTTTTGAGTTTTTTCTTCTCATTTCCTTCTTTTTCATCATCATCGTGGCTCTTCTAGCCCGGGCGTTAGGGCAAAGCATTATCTTCCCTATTCAACTTCTCCTCCAGGCCACTGAAGAAGTTAGTATGGGTAATCTGGAGATATCGTTGACTTACTCGAAGAAAGACGAAATGGGAACTCTCATTGACCGCTTCAATTTCATGGTTAAAAGTCTCAAACAACATCAGCAAGAGCTGGCCGAGATGAGTCGAAAAGCAGCCTTAGCAGAACTGGCCCGAAAAGTAGCTCATGAAATCAAAAATCCCTTAACTCCTATTCAACTTTCGGTGGAGCATCTTTGGCGAGTATACCAGGATAAAAGAGAAGATTTTGATCAAGTCCTCCAACAATCAATAAATTATATCGCCTCGGAGGTTGAAAACCTGCGGCGAACAGCTCAAGAGTTTCTCGAATTATCTCGGGAGTCTGTCGGGCAAAGAGTGGCTCTAGACTTAAAAGAATTCATCAGCCGTCTTTTACAACCCTACCAAGCCATCTTAGAAGGAAGAATAACTTTCATCACCAAATTTCAAGGACAAGACTTCCAATGCTCAGCCGACCCCGCCCGCTTAAAAACGGCCTTTCGTAATCTAATTACCAACGCCATTGAAGCCATTCCTCAACAAGGAATAATCCAGATTGAAGTTGTTTCTCAGCCTCAATCATTGGAGATCAAAGTTAAAGATACGGGGCGAGGAATGAGCCCGGAAACTCTTCACCAAGCTTTCAACCTTTATTTTTCCACCAAAACGAGTGGAACCGGATTAGGCCTTCCCATCGCTCGCAAAATAATTGAAGAACATGGCGGAAAAATGGAAATCACGAGCCAAGAATCAATAGGAACAGAAGTAAAAATAATTTTACCTCGTTTGTAACTTTTAACGACTAAAAAAGAGGTGGTAATTTAATCGATTTTATGGGAGAATTAGAGACCAATGACGAGCAAAAAGAGAAATGTTTCCGGGGCATTAATAATAGTTTTTTGCTTAATTTTAGGAATTAATCCCCACCTGCTCCAGGCAGAAAAAATAAGCTTTCAGCTTAATTACTGGGTGCCATCTTTTCCTAGCAATGACTTAGACTTATGGTTAACTTCTACCAACCAACTATGGCAAGACTGGGCAACAGCTAAAAACGGCCAGACAAGCGGCGAGTTTCCCCCGCTCCAATATTCTCCCTCCTTAGAATTGGGTCTCCGAGTGTCAATTGTTGAAGGCCTTTCTTTGGTAATTTCGGGCAGTCACTTCTCCTCTCAAAGTGAGGGGCAAGTCGAGTTTCTTCGCTCCGAGGCGGCCCAGATAGAATCTTATCTATTGAGAAACAGAGTCTCCTTCTTACCTCTGAAAATTGGTTTCAATTACCGGCATCCTCTTCCTTTTTATCAGCCTTTAGCCGGGTATATCACTTTTGGTCGGCACCTCGTTTTTATTTCTTACAAGAAAGTTGAAGAATATGAAGCTAAATTTGATGTCCTCGGCCAAGAGTTTATCTATTGGTTCAACAAAGATGGGTCTTATCGTTCTGAATCTCTGGGCTATTTTGCCGAATTGGGAATAGAATATTCACCTCTTCGCTATATAAGTATTTTCGCCGGGGTTGAACAAATTTGGAATACTACCGATGGTTTTAAAGGTTCTTATACTTATGCTGACTACACCGGTGAAGAAAAAAGGGTCAAGGCCAGTCTTTACTTTTACGAAAGCAACCAGTGGAATTTAGGACAATACTATCATCTCCTCAACGGGGACAAGAAAAGACCCGCCGGAGATTCAGTTCGCAATGTCCGCCAGGCTACTTTTAACTACGGGGGTTTCAGTTTTAAACTAGGAGTTAGATTCAATTTTTAAAGGCACAAGGGAAATAAAATGGCCAATATCCTCGTTACTTATTATTCACTTACTGGTAATACAAAAATAATTGCCGAGGCAATTTATGAGACACTCCCTCCCCAGAAAGAAATTTTACCTCTTCAAGAAGTAAAAGACATTAACCCTTACGATCTTCTCTTCATTGGTTTTCCCGTTCACACTCATAGCGTTCCTTACGCTGTCGAACTATTCTTACGTTCGCTGCCGCCAGCAAAAAAAATAGCCCTTTTCTCCACCCATGGATCTCATACCGGCAGCCATCTTTCTCGCGAAGCACTAGAACATGTCCTCACTCTTCTTCCTCAAGTAAATCTGCTAGGAACTTTCACCTGCCGGGGTAAGGTTTCTCTGCAAGCTCAGGAAGTTTTTCAGAAACTTCCTGAACATCAAGCTTGGGCCACAATGGCCGTCAGTTCCCAAAATCATCCCAATCAACATGATCAAGAAGAAGCCAAATCTTTTGCTCAATGGGTTTTGGCTTTATATCATAGCCAAAAGTAGAAATTAGTCCTCATCACATCCCTTACCGGGCAAGTTTCTCAGTATCAACCTTTATTCAGGGATAAGCATTGCGAATTGAACAGAAGGAGCTACTTTTGAAATTAAATCCCCACCATAACCATCTCTCTAAGAGCTTTTTGGTAACTAGTACCTCTTCATTTTTCTTTTTTTTCCATCACCTCGACCAACACTCCTGACCACGCCTGGGGATGGAGAAAAGCGATAATTGTCTGGCGAGAACCATGGCGGGGATAACCAGGAAGGAAAGATTTTCCTTTTTGTTCCAACTCTTTCCCCAAGCGCTGAATATCTTCTACCTCGAAGCAGAGATGATGAAGCCCCTCCCCTTTTTTGGCGATAAATTTGGCGATCACCGAGCGAGAGGAAAGTGGAGCAACCAACTCAAGAGAGACTCCCCCCGGAAGTTGGAGATGAGCAATCTTCAGGCCTTCTTCTTCTAGAGTTTCCACCTCACTTGCCTCTAACCCTAAAATGTCTTGCCAAAGGCGCAGAGAAGCATCTAAATCTTTGACGGCCACGCCAATATGATCTAAACCTTTAATCATTCACGCCCTCCTTCATTACCTTCTGGAGGAGCTTTTCCGCCAAGGAATAGGGATCCACCTGGTGTTGGACTAGTTGTTCAAATAAGGCCTCTATCTCTCTTGAAGAAACTCTCTTTTTGATCTGGTGGATAATCTCTTGGCTAATTATATCATTGACCATTGCTTCTAATAGCTGTTTTCTCTTCGTCTTCTGAGTCTTGGGAAGAGGCGTTTCCACCAATTTATGTAATTCTCGGGCCAGTTCAGCAACTCCTACGCCATCGGGAGCTATAGTTTTGACTACTGGCGGTAAACTAGCCCCATGGCCGCCCAATTCCAGCATGGCCCGCAACTGGCGTTCAGTCCGGTTAGTTTCCGGCAGATCGGCCTTGTTGAGAACAAAAATATCAGCAATCTCCATAAGACCAGCTTTGAAAATTTGAATATCATCCCCGGCCCCTGGCACTAAAACCACGACCACAACATCAGCCAGCTTGACAATTTCAACTTCGTCTTGACCGACGCCTACTGTTTCGACAAAAATAATCTCCTTTCCCGCCGCCTCAAGAACAGTAATTGCTTCGCCGGTAGCTTTGGCCAACCCCCCTAAATTTCCTCTCGTGGCCATGCTGCGGATAAAAATCTCGTCATCCAAACTATGCCGCATCATTCTAATTCGATCTCCAAGAATAGCTCCGCCGGTGAAAGGAGAGGATGGATCGACAGCAATGAGGCCTATTTTCTTAGCTTGGGCGCGAAATATTTCCAACAATTGATCAAGTAAAGTGCTTTTTCCTGCTCCTGGAGATCCAGTTATTCCCACCACTACGGCTGAACCTGAATAAGGAAAAATTCGTTTCATCAGCTCTTTCGCTTCGGGTAAATTATTTTCAAAAATAGAAATCCCCCGCGCTACTGCCCGTGGATCTCCAGCTAAAATTTGCTTGCTGACTATCTTCAGATCCATGCTAATTTTTCCCTGATGAAACAGTTGTTACTTTCGGGAAAGTAGATCTAAAAATCAAAATTCTTGAAGAATTCGATGAGCAATAATCCATCTCTGAATTTCCGAAGTGCCTTCCCCAATGGTGGCTAATTTGCAATCACGATAAAATTTTTCCACTAGATAATCTTTGGTGAATCCGTAGCCACCGTGAATCTGGACCGCCATCGATGAAGCCCGGACAGCTAATTCACTGGCATATAATTTGGCCATGGCTGACTCTTTCGGGATTTTCTTTCCCTGGTCTTCCAGAAAAGCCGCTCGGTAAGTAAGAAGCCGAGCGGCTTCAAGCTCGGTAAAGCCATCGGCCAACATCCACTGAATTGCCTGAAAATTGGCGATTGGTTGGTTAAATTGTTCTCGCTCTCGAGCATATTTAAGAGACATCTCTAAAGCTCCGGCGGCAATACCTAAAGAAAAAGCAGCAATACTCACTCGCCCCCCATCTAAAATTCCCATAGCTTGGCGGTAACCTTTACCTTCCTCACCGATTAAATTCCCGGCTGGCACTTCAACATCTTCAAAAATCAACTCCGCAGTATCGGCAGCCCGAATACCCAGTTTATCTTCCTTTTTCCCCGGTCGAAAGCCGGGCATATCCTTTTCAATAATAAAGGCCGATATTCCTTTTCGTCCCTGCGTAGGATCGGTAACCGCCATGACCACTAGTATTTCGGCTACCGAACCATTAGTAATAAATAACTTCGAGCCATTGAGGATATATTTATTGCCTTTCTTAACGGCTTTGGTCTTAAGCGCCGCCGCGTCTGAACCGGCCCCCGCCTCTGTTAGCCCCCAGGCTCCTAAAGTTTCGCCTGTGGCTAGACGAGTCAAGTACTTCTTTTTTTGAGCTTCATCACCAAAAAGATTGATATGGTTAGCACATAAAGAATTGTGAGCCGCCACAACTAATCCTACCGCTGGATCTATCTTGGAGAGTTCCTCTAAGATAAGAACGTAATCCACATTAGAATAACCGGCTCCTCCATACTCAGGAGGGATGATAATTCCCAGCAAACCCATTTCTCCTAGCTTAGCTGTTAAATCTTGAGGCCAGGCTCCTTGTTCATCCCACTCGCGAACAAAAGGGAGTATCTCCTTCTCGGCAAAATTCCTTATCGATTCCTTTAATAATTTTTGCTCCTCTGAGAAAAGAAAATCCATATTAAACCCTCTCCTTTAAAATTTTATAAAGCCCATCATGATTATCATCATCTTATCTTCTCCCTAATAATAAATCAAGCTTAAAAGGGTGGATCGCTTCCTTCGCTTTTCCCTGGGAAAAATCCACTGCTAGCCCTTCTTTAGTAAGTTAATAATCGCTAAGGTAATAAACAGATGTTATGGGGAGGAGACTTGACTCCAATAATTTTAATCTCCACCAAAATTTTTAAGGGAGAAAGCCCTACTTTTCAAGTCTCAATCTTAGAAGTCGCTTCGCTAGAGCTTGACGCCTATTTCCGGACAGCCGCAAGGCAGCTTCCAAATTTCCTTTCTTCCTTCTTTCCTTTCTTTTTACCATAAGCCTGCTTAAGCTGGGAATTTGACATCTCAGCTTGATTCTCCTACATTATTCCTATGATTTCAGGATTATTACGCTTTATTTTCTATATTTTTCTCTTCTATTTTATCTACCAAGTTATAAAGCTTTTCCAAGCCGCCAAAAAAATAAAAGCCAAACGAAAAAAGCCCGCGACTTCTTCATCGCAAATGATGGTCAAAGACGAAGTCTGCCAGACCTACCTGCCCCTGGATGAAGCCTTATCTTTGACCTATAAAGGCCAAACCTATTATTTCTGCTCGGAAAAATGTCGGCAAAAATTTCTGACTGAAGCTAAAAGCAAGAGCTAAAAACCCCTCCGCCATTAATTCCAGATTTCAACAAATGATTATTAAATAAAAATTATTATCAGAGAGCTAAGCTCCAGCAATCAATGGTTTCTGTTTCTTCCAATGTTATTTGCTGATGTTCATGATTAGCGGGGACTAGATATGAATCTCCTTCTTCAACAATAAAATCTTCTTTCCTATCTTCGCAAAGAATGATAATTCTCTGTTTGCCTTTAAGCACATAAGTTACCTGTTCATAAGCATGAGTATGAGGTGGAACTCGCGACCCCTTTTTATATTCAAACCTAGCTAAGAGAACATCCTTCCCCCCGGCCAGAGTTATCCTTGTTACTCCTTCGAAAACCTCGACCTTAACCTGCTTGTCTTTTTTTAGATGAGGCATCTGATCCCCTCTTAATAAATAACTAATTTGTTATTTAATATATATTGAAAAAAATCACCATCTAATACGAAAATCAGCAAATTCCCCCTGATATTTTTCCCAGTCAACGTCCATTTTAGTTACCTTGGCGTAAGGGGGGCCTTCTTCCATTCTTTGCAGGAGAGCTTCAACCTCATTCTTAGGCCCTTCCAAAACAGCTTCTACTCGACCGTCGGGAAGATTGCGGACCCAGCCCTTAACTCCTAAAGAATCGGCCCACCGCCGCGTATGATCCCGGAAAAAAACTCCCTGAACTCGGCCCGAAACATACACATGTGCTCTGACCATCCTTGTTTGGCCTCATGTTAACACAAAAAAGAAATTAAGCCAATAGTCTTATCCTTCAGGCCTAATCCAACCCCACCTCATCATTTTTCTGGCTCTTTTTATTCCCGGGGGGAAGGGATGAACATTTTCCTTGCTTTAGTCCTTTGGCGCTTCACCTTGGCCATAAACTAAAATATCAGTCACCGACATGAGGTTATTAACAGCAGAATTCGTTGACTAGTTGATGCAACTCTGATAGATAAAATCTAAGCATGAAGAATCCAAAATCCACTAATCCTTCAATCCTTTTAAGCGTGGCCGGCTTTGATCCTTCGGGTGGGGCTGGCGTTCTTCTGGACTTAAAAGTTTTCCACTACTTTAACTTTCTAGGTCAAGCTGTTCTCACCTCTCTCACCGCCCAAAACACAATGGAAGTTACCTCAATTCATTCTCTTTCGGCCTCATTTATCCAAGAACAATATGAAGCTTTGAAAAAAGATTTTATCTTTCATGGCCTCAAGATAGGACTCCTTAGCTCCCCTGAACACGCCGAAGTTGTCCATTCCATCCTCACCGAAATGGCCACAATTCCCCGCGTAGTTGATCCCGTTTTCAAGTCCAGTTCCGGCCGAACTTTTTGGCCAACACAATATCTAAAAGATTATATATCCAAGATAATCCCTCTTGCTTCTCTAATCACTCCCAACCTTGAAGAAGCAGAAATCTTGGTTGGCTATTCCATTACCTCCCCGGCTGAGATGGAAAAGGCAGCCCAAGAAATCGTCCGGCTAGGAGCCAAGGCGTGCTTGCTAAAAGGTGGTCATCTTTGTGATTCGCCAGTTGATATCCTTTTTGACGGCTATCAAGTCTATCGCTTCCCCCATCAGAAAATCCCCTTTTCAACGCACGGAACCGGGTGTCTCCTTTCTTCATCTCTTTTGGCCTTAATAGCCCAAGGGAACAATCTACCTGAGGCTACTCAAAAAGCTATCGACTTTACTCAGCGACAGATTTTGTCTTCTCTTCCTTGGGGACGGGGCCCAAGGATTATCTGGCTTAAAGAGTAAAACTCCTTGGCCAACACATTTTGTTGCCTTGAAAAAGAGTTTATAATGACCCATCTCCTAAATCAAAATGAAATTGCCAACTAAATTGGGTCCTAGCCTCCCGGATCTGAAAGAATTTCTAGGGAAAAAACATGGCTTTAATTTTAATGAGAGTTAAACAAAAAAGAGCAAGAAGAGAAAGAAGAATTATTGACTGTTTAAAGTTTTTTCATCCCGATTTCTTTGCTTTTTACCAGAAACCTTTGGAGAAAAATCGGGCCAATAACTTGATTGATGGCAATGACCGCCAAGATTAAGGCCTTAAATTGAGCTCCCCAAAGGGGTATTTCTCTTTCGATGATCACCGCCATTCCTAAAGTAACTCCGGCTTGAGAAATAAATCCCGCCCATCCCCACTGCTTTACTAATCCCTCTGCCCCACTTAACTTGGCTCCCCCCCACGTTCCGAGAAACTTCAACCCCCCTCGTAACAAGACGATGACTAAAGCTAGAACCCAGCTTTTAGCTAAAGCGAACATATCGAGAGAAGCCCCTGAAATGGCAAAGAAAACCACCAAAACCGGCAAGGCAACTCTTTCTATCGTTCTAATAAGATGGGTGCCATAAGGAGAATAGTTCTCGACAATAAACCCCGCTACCAAACAAATCAGCAAAGGATGAAATCCAAGGGAATAGGAAATCTCGAAAGAAAAAAAGGCGATGCTTAAAATAAAAATTGTCACTTCTCGGTGAATGAACTTCAAATAGAGAATTAAACCACTCCCAATAATTACTCCCAGTAATAATGACCCTCCAAGTTCCTTCAGAATTTCCAGGGCAACTCTCCAATCAATTCCCCCTTCTTCACCAATCCAGGACTTGACTAGGGATAAAGAAAGGGCAAATAAGATGATGACTACAAAATCTTTCACTACGGCTGTACTCAAAATTAAATCAGTTAATTTGCCTTGGGACCTCGTTTCCGTAATCACAGCAATTGTCGTCGAAGGAGAAGTAGCCGTAGCTAAAGTTCCCAGCATCAGGAAAAAAGGCAAGGGAGAAAAAGGGCCAACTAGTCTCTGGAAATAACCCAAGGGAACAAGAAAAGCAAGGAGGACAAACCCTCCAATAATAATTACTGTTTGCCAAAGAACAAGGTGAAAAATCGAAGACACCTGTTTTTTTAATCTCCCCCACTGCATTTCCCCTCCAGCCAAGAGGGCAATAAGACTTAAAGCTAAGCCATCAAAAATTCGCAACTCCTGAACATCAGCTAAGGAAAGAAACCGGAAGAGATAAGGGCCACCGATAATTCCAGCCACAATAAAGCCCGTTATTTGGGGTAATCCGTAATCGGCCATCTTCCGCCCTAAGAGATAAGCAAAAAGGAGGATAAAGCCCAAAGAAAAAGTTAAACTGGGTTGAATACCGAGAAAATCTTGGACTACTCCCCAACGCCAAATAATCATTGTCCCCACCAGAAAAAGCAGCTCAATCATGGTTAATTATGCTTCCTTCTTTCTTTTGAAAATAGCCCATCTAATCAACCAAGGACTGATAAAATCTAGACTAAGCATACTCAAAAGACCAACGTTCATAAACACCTGACTTGATGGCCTCCCCCACCAGAGATAAACACAAACAGTGAAAGTAATGCCCATCACTCCTGAGGAAAGAAAACACAGGCCAAATCCCGGGAAAAAGGGGATTGATAAGCGAAGAAAAGGGACCAGGCGAGAAACAACTCCCGTTAAAATAAGAATTTTACTTAAAATTAAGAGACAAATAACAACCACCAATTTCCAGCTAAGAAAAGGCTGCCAGAGCGCCCCAACAAGGATAAAAAGAACAACAAACATGGGTTTTTCCGAGTTAAGCAGAAGAGGATAAAGACGTTCTTGTTTCCGGGTTAGATTCGAATAGACAATACCCAGAATCATTGGGGGATAAAGCGGAGGAATATTTAAAGACTCGGCTACTCCAGCACACAAGAAGACAAGAGCCAAGAGGAAAAGTAATAGTTCTTCCTCATCAAATTTTCTCTTCGTTAGATGATGAAAAAAATAAGCTAATAAAATAGGTATTCCTGTCCCTAACATTACGATCATTGCTCTTGGCCAAAGAATTAAAGAAACCTGCCTTGTTGAAGAGAAAGAAATAAAAACAAAAAGACCAAGACCAATCATACCCCAGAAACTCGTCACTGAAACGAGGAAGCGAGCTAGGTAAGAAGGTAATTCTTTCCCCTCTGTCTGATAAAGAATCACATCTAAAATGGTGGGAGAAGTTAGGGAGAAAAGAAGAGCCACCGCCAATGAAAACAATAAGCTTTGATTCGGGCCTAGCCCTAGCAAGGGTTTCAAGCAAAAGTAGGAAAGAAAACCGATAGCTATTAGAAAAATCAGAAAATAAAGAAAAGAAAAAGAAATTAATCGACGTTGAAAACGAACAAGGTATCTTTTCTCTAATTGAAAACCAAAGACAAATCCTACCCAGCCTAAACCAAGGAAAAGAAGGGGCGAAAGCTGGTTTAAAACCGCTGAATCGATAACTTTCAGCCCTTTCTCACCCAAAGCTAGTCCAAGAAGGAGATAGATCAATCCCGTATGAAAAATAAAGACAACCGAGGAGATTTTCTTTCTTCGGACTAAAAAGCGAGAGCCAAGGAAAGCAACTAGAATTAGAAGGCCAAAAGCAAAGAGAGCTTTCATTATTTAGTTAGTCAGGTCTTGGTGAAGAACCTTAGAAATAAAATCACCAATCTTTGTGGCTTTCATAACTTAGATTTCCGGTTTTAAGCCTTCAACCTGATCCAGTTGAAGAGTAAAAATAATTCCCGTTCCTGGCTGGTTTAAATCCCCAATTATTTTCTTTATCAGGTTAATAATTTCCTTTTCCTTCTCCTCTTTAATAACAGAAATAATAGTTTTGTTGTGGGGCCTGGCTCCAGCAAACATAAACCTCAAACCGGCAAAAATGGGAACCTCTTCAGCTAGAACATGCCCCATGCCAATACTATCAATGATGGTCGCCCCCGAAACTCCTACTTCAATAAAACCTTCCAGAATCTCTTCTAACTTTTCTACTTTATTAAGGATAAGAACCACTAATTTCATCCCACCTCTCCCTCAAGAACTTTAACCCGACGGAGAACTTCAGATGGAGAGGAAGCTCTTTTAATTTGATCCACAAAATCAGTTTCTTTAATCAGACGGCAGATATGGGCTAATATCTTTAGTTGTTGACCGGGATTATCTTCATTGCCGAGAATAATTAAAAAAACCTCGGTTAACCAGCCTTCTGGCGAATTAAAGTTCAGGCCTTGTTCATGGACGCCAAGAGCAACAATTGGCTGGGAAAGGCCAGGAATTAAGGCATGAGGCAAGGCAATGCCCTCGGCCAAAGCAGTACTTCCTAATGCCTCTCTTTTAAGCAATTCTTGCAGGACTATTTTTTTGTTGTCAATTAACTTATTTTTTGCTAATATGTCAACTATTTCTTCCAATAATTGCTGTTTAGTAGAAGCTCTAAGGCCCAAAAAAATGGTTTCTGGACGCAAAAAGTGATCAAGCTGAATTCTAGAATTACTCACTATTTTTCTCCTTAATGGAGGTCTTTGGCAGGTGAAAGGTAGATTCGACCGCGGACGTGCTTTTTGATGTTGTCTAAAGAAAAGAAAAGCGGATGGTATTTACCCTCCAGCCAAAGAGAAGCCTGATTATCATAAAATTCACTGAGAAAATGCCCGCTATTACCCGAGCTAAAAACAGCCACTGAACTATCCCAATTACTCAAATCGATGATTTGCCGATAAGAGGGGGCCCAGCTAACACCAAATTCTCGGCCAAAAGTTGCCTTGACGGTAAATAAATCTCCATCAAGGTGAAGGCGATGAGAATTGAAAAAAGCAAACGGCCACTTTCTTCCTAAAAAATGATTCAATTCCAGGACATGTAGATTTGACCATTGCCAATGATCCAGAGGGCCAAATCTTTGCTGAAGAAAAAGGAAAGCTTCGGTTAAGCTCTGCTCGCATACCTCCCTAAAGGATTGATGGGCAGGTAAAGGAAGCCAGGACATCGACGCCAGTTCAGGGGAAGATTCTAAACTTTGGGCCAATCGGTGAAAATTCACTTTTTTTCGCCGGAACAAATGATAATACTCCGCAAAGTCCTCCCCAAGAATTTTTGCATAGAGGTTCTTCCATAATTGATGAATAAAAACTTCAAACAAGGCCGCTTCCCGCCCGCCATCAATTCGCCCCTCCCAATCACGCAAAATCTCTTGGGCCTTTATAGCTTCGGGCCGGCGAAAAGAATATTGCCTAATTAGATTGACCAAGGGTTGAGCCAATAAATTTTTCACATCTTGCTGAATGGCCGCTAAAGAAGCGATATCATGAGTTTTCTGACGATTCAATAACTCCTCAATCCTTCGCGCCCGATAACCAACGTCCCATTCTTGACCCAAATAATAAGGATAATCTTCGGGCACCACCCGGTTATTGGCCGTGACGATCATTCCCGATGGAGGGTTATAAATGATCGGTTTCTCTTCCTCGGGAATATAACCTGACCATTGAGTTTTTTCATTTTCTCGGGGGAGGACAAATAACCCTGCTTCCTCATGACGAATGGGTATCTTCCCGCTGAGATAATAGCCGATATTTCCTTGCTTGTCGGCATAAACAATATTTTGGGAAGGAGCCCCAAAAAGGCTCAGAGCAGCTTTAAACTCTTCCCAGTTTTGAGCCCGATTTAAGCGATAAAAAGCCTCAAAACTTTTATCTCCCTCATAAATAACCCACCGCAGAGAAAGGGGTTGGGAAGAGGTGAAAAGAAAAGGGGTGACTAGGGGGCCTTCCTCAGTCCAGTCGATGATTATTTCTTGAGGCTCGGCTTGACCTTTGATCCAAAAAAGTTCTTTCTTTTTAATCAGTGGTTTCCATTCCCCTTGCCGGAGGTAAAATTGCTTCGTCTCGTCAAGAACTTCGCCAGATAAGTCTTGGACATCCACTCCTGAATAGGTGAAACCCCAAGCAATATCTCGGTTATGACCGATGACCACCAAGGGAATTCCGGGCATGCTTACTCCGATGGCTGACCATTGCGGACAACTCAGATGGATTTCATACCAAACCGAAGGAAGGGATATCCGAAGATGAGGATCGTTAGCCAACAAGGGATACCCCGAAACCGTTCGCTTCCCCGATAAAACCCAATTATTACTGGCTCCCAAGATAAAATCGAGGAAATCTTTGGCGAGGTCAGCCTTAATCACCTCATCAGGAAAACTTTTTATCTCTTCTTCAAAAAGTTGGCTCGCTACTTCCGGGCCTTTCTCTTTCAGGGTTTTACTTCTTATTGCTTCACTAGTCGCATCACTGCTTAAACTTAAGGCCATTAAAGCCTTGATGACTAAAGAATCCTGGGGTGTCCAAGGACGAGGCCGATAGCGGAGAAGAACAAATTCTGGTTCTGCCCAAATTAATTTTTGTTCCAGCCAGGCATTCACCCCGGCACTGTATTTCTCCAAAAGTCTCTTCTCTCGAGGAGTTAAAAGCTCCCAATCTCGAGTTACAGTTTCTTTAAGACCGAAAGCTCTCATCATCAAGTCGGTTTTAAGAGCTTGGGCGCCAAATATTTCCGTTAATCGACCCAGCCCAAGATGGCGATTAAAATCCATGTGCCACATCCGGTCGCGAGCGTGGATAAAACCGCAAGCCAGGAATAAGTCTTCCTCATTCTGAGCAAAAATATGGGTAACGCCGTAAGAGTCGATATAGATCTCAACTGGTTCCTGCAGTTGATTAAGGAAAAATTCATCACTAAGGTGAGGGCGAGACAGATAAAAGCTTAACCAGATTAATCCAACCATCCCCGCTAGGAAAAAAACTAACCCCCAAGCAATCAAAATTATTTTTCTTCTCATTTTTCCCCAGAAATCAGGTTCTCTCCAATAATTCGGTCCGCTCGCGCAATAATCTTGCTAGGAAAATTGACGCCTTGTTTTTGAGCATTAAGTAAATTCAAATAAAGAAGCACATGTTCCATATAATGAAAAGGAATATCTTCCGGATTCTCTCCTCTTAATACCCGGGCTACAAGCTGGCCGGCTTCATATCCCATTTCGTAAAAATCCCACCCCATGGCCGCACACGCTCCCTGCTCCACGGCCATAAGATTTGCTCCAAATAGAGGGATTCTATTCTCCGTGGCCACTTGGGCCACCACAGCAAAAGAAGCATTAAGGGTATTATCAGAAATCGGAAAAAGCACATCAATTCCTTCATTGACTAGTTTTTGGGAGACAATAAACACATCTTGAACACTTTCCACCGGCAAGGCAATCACTTCAAAACTAAACTTTTCAGCCCCCTTCTTGACTAAATCTAGATAATACTCTGAGTTTAGTTCAGCCGGAGTCCAGAGAGTACCAATCTTTTTTGCTTGTGGTAAAACTTCACGAATAAAGGCCAAATTTTGAAAAATGGGCCCCCGAGAAGATACGCCTGTTACGTGAGGCAAATGATCATCATCACTTCGGCCAGCTCCGACAAGAATGGGATTAGCTACCGAAGCAAAGACAATCGGGATCTCATCGGTAACTTGAATAGCCGCTTGAAGACAAGGGGTAGAGAGAGCTACGATTAAATCAACCCTTTGCTGGACAAATTCCTCGGCGATTTTTTGGACATAAGATATTTCCCCCCCTCCGTGCCGGGTGATTATCTCCATATTTTTTCCTAGAAAATAACCATTATCTTTTAAAGCTTGAAGAACTCCTTTCCTTGTTTCTCTTATGGTCGGAGCTTCATTGATTTGGAAGAGACCAATCTTAAATTCTGATGTTGACGATGAACGGCAACTAACAAAAAGAAAAACTAAAATTCCGGTGCCAACCAGAAGCCAACCGCAAAATTTTTTCAACTTAAACTATATCTTTCAGTTATTAATATTGTTTCTCTATTTTAATTAAATCTTTTCCAGGTGGTCAACTTTTCCTTAATAAATTTTTGGCTTTTGCTCCTTGGTAAAGTAAAATAATTTGGTGAGTCAATATTTAATCGGTCCAGCCGGATGGAGTTATGATGATTGGCAAGGCATAGTTTATCCTCATCCCCAACCATCATCTTTTCATCCTCTCTATTTCTTACCTCGTTTTTTTGATATCATTGAAATAAACAGTACTTTCTATCGCCCGCCGTCCCTGCGTATATCCTTGTCCTGGTTAAAGAAAATCGCCGCTTTTCCTCATTTTCAACTCAGTGTTAAACTACACCAAGTTTTTTCTCATGAACGAGGAAATTATTCGCCCCAAGAAGTCAACAACTTTAAATTAGGCTTAGAACCACTCCAAGCTCAGGGCCGGTTAGCAGCCATCCTCATTCAATTTCCTTGGTCCTTCACTATGAACCAAGCCAATTTCAAATATCTCACCACTCTCCTTCAGCATTTCTCGGAATATCCCTTAGCTGTTGAAGTCCGCCATCTTAGTTGGCATCAAAAGAGCTTTTTTCAGATGCTTCATGATTACGGAGTTGCTTTTTGCAACATTGACCAACCCCTTTTTCGCCATTCACTTCCCCCCACAACCTATGCCACAACCAAAAATTTTGCCTACGTTCGTCTCCACGGTCGAAATGCTAAGGATTGGTTTCGCTCGCAGGCTAGCCGAGATGAACGGTATAATTATCTTTACTCCTCATCAGAAATTGCCGAATGGGTAGAAAAAATAAAAGTTTTGAAGCAGAAAGCAGATAAAGTCATCGTTATTACCAACAACCACTATCGAGGTCAAGCCGTGGTTAACGCCCTCCAAATAAAAAACGCTTTAACCGGGGAACGCTTCCCTCTTCCCCCTTCCTTAGTGGCCACCTATCCCCAGTTGAAGAGCCTTAGTTTGACTACTAAAACTACAAATCACCAAGATGAGAAGGCCCAGAAAAAACTCTCTTTTCCCGATGGAGATGATTAAAATCATTCCTGATAAAACATGGGTGGGAAACACAATTTTTAACCCTTAAAGACAACAAGCTATCTATTGATGAGGCTTCAGCCGAAGAGAATGCTCGTCAAGAAGGAAAGCCTCTTCATGTTGATAGCCTGAAGACGATTAGAAGAAAATACCGGCAATTAACCCCAGACTTGGATTGCCTTTCACCTGATCGTTATCAAATTAACTATGCCCCCAAAGCTAAATAAAAAAAATAACCGGCACCTTATTTTGGCTTAAATTCCTAATGAGTCAAGCATCTTACTTAATGACTCTTGTCCCTGGTCCTTTTTAATTCAAATTACAAGTTATTACTCAGGTAATCATAGAGATGAAGATATTTCCAAAGAACCTTTTATCCAACATTTACGTATATTAAAATAAAATCAAAGAACGAATTTTAACCAAGGAGAAGCTTAATGAAGCGGAACTTATTTTATTTATTATCAGGGGCAACTATCGTTCTTGCCCTCTCTATGGGACTAGGCTTCGCTCAAAACCAGGTCCCCAACCTGACTGGGAAATGGGTAGGAGAAACCACCGTCAGTGATATGGGTCAAACTGATGAAGTAACTCTTATCCTAGAAAACACAGAAGTTGGATACACGGGAACCATTTTTGATACTCTAGGCATCGTGCCCGAAACGGAGATTGAAGACGTCAACTTGGAAAACAACACCTTAACTTTTACTTTCACCGCCACTGATGGTTATGCAACCTTTTCAGTGTCAATGACTTTAACTTATGAAGAGGGCAATCTGATTGGCTACTGGGTAACTGATGATGGCTCATCTGGAGATATCGAGTTCCACAAAGTAGAATAGAATAGAATAGAATAGAATAGAATAGATTAGATTAGATTAGATTAGATTAGATTAGTCCCCATCAGACTTAGGCAGTTCGCCTTTTCTTTTGGCCTCATTAATGAAGATGAATCCCCCGACTTAAAAAGAAAACACAACTACCATTGTTCCCGGATTGAATTATTTTTTTCCAGACAACTAGAATCAAATTTCTTTCTTATTCCCTTCCCTACTTCGTGGGGCGAGTAAAATGCCGATAAAGGAGAAGAGTTAGAACTAGCGAGATCATCAGGATCAAGGCTGGGATTACAATTCCCCAAAAATTCATTGGTCTTTTTTCTCCCGGCGTTGCCGACGATATGAAAAGTAGGCTAAAAGAAGCCCTAACAAGGAAAAAAAGTAAGCAATTGACATTCCTAAGACCACCGCTAAACTCTGATTCATTTTAGTT
>Ga0190349_1000020_pt1 | contig 65598 bp, 63 predicted proteins | sample 48721378_MG_FD_179798 | JGI IMG/M metagenome (GOLD analysis project Ga0190349, IMG submission 179798) | Hydrothermal vent microbial mat bacterial communities from Southern Trench, Guaymas Basin, Mexico - 4872-13-7-8_MG | ecosystem: Environmental > Aquatic > Marine > Hydrothermal vents >...
AACTTTAATAGAAATAATTTTTGATTTTTGTTTAATTTCTGCCATTCTGATATATTTTCCAAAGTGTTACCTATGCACCCGTCAAGTACAAAGGGTTGACAGATTATTTTGGGGTGATATGCTAACTTATCAGGATAAATTGTTCTTTTAAAAATTCATCCTTATGGTTGGCTATTTTAGATTACTATAAGGATGTTTCTACGGCGATAGATTATTATCTATCAGATGTTAAAACATTAAAAATAGGAGGAATAAAAACGATAGAATTAGAAGATTTGTATAGAATAGCAAAGAAACTGGGATTTGAGAATCAGATGAGGAATACGCAGGTTTTAGCAATTGGACCTTTTAAGAAAGTGGAATTTGTATCAATGGGATTGCAGAATTTTAATAATGAGACATTGAAAAGAATAGCGGATATATGGATAAGGCATTGCAAAAAAGTTCCTGGCGCGTTTCCGGGAAATGTGGCAAGCTTAAATAGCTTTGAAACGATCGGAGAAACAATAATGATTCGCTACAACGAGGCGACTTTTGACCAATATATTGGAACAAAAAGAAATGGATTTTCGGTTCTTGATTTAGAAAATCCGTCATACAACAAAAAGGTTTGTCTTCCGATTTCGATGGGAGCGACTACTGTAACATCCGATGGAAAAATTCCAGTTGGCATTCGCGGAAAACAAAAAGTGTCTATAGCACAAGGAAAAGCAGTTAGTCTGCCGTCTGGATTTTTAGACCCAAAAGAACATATTGATCACAAGAAAAATCCCTCGATAGAAACGTTGGTCAAGGCTGAATTAAAAGAAGAACTTAAAGAAAAACAGTTGATCAAATTAGAAATTCTTGGGATAATTCAAGTACCAGATATCCGGCAACCAATGTTCGTTATAGAACTAAAAATTCCGTCCACAGGCGAAGAAATCAAACAAAGATTGCAAAAAGAAATAGAAATAGAAGAAATAGATGAGATAGTTTTTATCGAGGATAACATTGAAGCAGTCAGAGATGCCGGCTTAGATTGGACCATTGATAGTATGGTGAAATTTACTTTTCATTTCGCAAAACAATAAAAGTTTGGGGCAATACAACTAATTTATTTAGTTTGAGCCTCTTTTTTATTTTGACAGAATTTTGATTTGTGATAGTTTACCTTTAAAGTACACTAAAAATTAGGAGGGCTGAAAAAATGGGAGAAAAAAAATGAAGAAAATGAAACAATAAGAAAAGATGAACAAGAATTAGGTATCCGCAAAGAGATTGAAGAAATTTTGGTAGAAACGATAAATATATTAGATATAGACCTGAGAGATTTTCCATCTGTGTTGGAATATACACCAGAAAGAATAATGAGAGTTATAGAAAAATATACGACTAGTGAATATAGTGGCACACATATAGGATTATTTAAGAAAGAACATAAGCCCGTCGATAATTTTGTGCATCCAGGAGATATCTTAGAAGTAAAAGTAATGGAACCTTTTGAACGAGGGGAAATTATTTTGAAATACAGATTTGATTTAATGAAATTTCAAAAAAGCAAGAAATAGAAATTCCGAAATAAACTAAGTTGCATAAATACATCTTGGTTCTTTTTTATTGCTTTAAATAAAATAACCTGATAAGATAAAAATATAATTAGCTTTTATAAACTATACATTTAGATATTTATTATGGTGATCTTACCGACAAAATTTGTACAATTTTTGTAATTGTTAAATTACCAAATGGCTAAATTGTTTTTGATAATATAAATTTTAATAAAGTAAGATGAAATTTGTTACTAAATTTTTAAAAAATTCTCCAGAATTATTTTTCTTCTATCTTTTTATCTTATCCATCCCATTAGGAACTAAAATTACATTTTTGTCAAGGGATTCATATTTTACAAAACACTTTCTTTATTATACGACTTTTTTTGTTTATCTATCAGATATTTTGCTAATTACAACACTTATTTTATGGATTGTCAATATATTATACAACAAATATATTCAACAGTCAAGGGGAAAAAAGTTATCTACAGATAATTCACAACTAAAAATTAATTCTTTTTTTAATAGTAAATCGCTATTGATAATTTACAGTTTATTATTTTCTTTTATTTTTTGGTCCTTTTTTAGTTCATTTTGGGCTAAAAATAGCCAAATTGGGCTCTATCAAAGTTTAAAACTAATTGAATCCATACTTTTGCTCATTTTTGTTATCCACAGGATAAACACAGTTAAAATTCTCTTTTTTACAGTTGTTTGTCTTGTGTCCACAGGTTTTACACAGGCAGTTATAGGGATTTGGCAATATTTCATTCAACATTCAATAGGTTTTAAATGGCTTGGAGAGTCAATTTTAAATCCTGATTTAGCCGGAGTAGCTAAAATTGTAGTAAATGGTGAAAAAATAATCCGTATTTACGGCACTTTTCCGCATCCGAATGTGCTGGCCGGTTTTCTATTTTTGTCTATAATCTGTAGTTTTTGGCTATTATTCTTAATTAAAACAAATTACTTCAGAAATTTTTTATTCAACGAAATAAAGAAAAAATGGCTATTTTTAGCCATTTTTGTTGTTATTTATGTTCAAATTTTTGCCTTTATTCTTACTTTTTCCCGAATCGCTTGGACGGGAATGGTTTTACTGAGTGTTTTCTCTTTGTTAATTTTTCATAAGAATGTTTCACGTGAAACATTTGCGAATTTTCGTTTTAATAAGCCAAAAATCGCACTTTTGTTTATTATTTTATTCTTTATTCTTTATTCTTTATTCTTTATCTATCCCCAAATCAGCGGGAGAATCGCTTTAGATATCAAAGAGCAGGCATTTTCAGATAGATTGCTGTTTAATAATATCGCTTTTTCTATGATAAAAGAAAATTTTTTTCAAGGCGTGGGAATAGGCAATTTTACGCTAAATATGGCTGATTTTAGCCCAGTTAAACTTGAATTTTGGCAATATCAACCGGTCCATAATATTTATTTATTAATTTTTTCTGAATTGGGAATAATTGGTTTTATTTTGTTTGTTTTTATAATTCTAAATATTCTAAAAATGGCTTATTTAAGCCAAAAATCATTGAGTAATTTTTCTTTTAATAAAATTTTAAATGAGCCGATAAATAATCAATCAAAAATGTTTCACGTGAAACATTTGGCGAATAATAGCTTAAATAAAGCAAAAAATGGTGAGTTGAAACAAGAAAAAATTGATGAAATAGAAGCTTGCTGCAATATATCTCTGCCTTTTTTTCTAATTTTTATCGGATTTTTATTTATTGGCTTATTTGACCATTATTTTTGGACTATTCAGTCAGGACAATTGGTTTTTTGGCTTGTTGCTGGGTTAATTTTAGAGGCAGGTTTAAAATCAATCCAATAAAAATAAATACGCAGAATAATAGGGAGAACAGGAACAGTATATTAAATGAATATAACCCAAAAATCCATCAAATCCATCATCGCCAATCAATCCGATTAAAGGATTATGATTATTCAACAGACGGTTGTTATTTTGTAACGATTTGTATAAAAGACAAAATTAAATGTTTTGGCGAAATCATAGACAGTGAGATGATTTTAAATGAATATAGGAAAATCGTAAATCAATATTAGTTAGAAATTCCAGAATATTTTCCAAATGCAAAATTAGATGAATGTATTATAATGCCGAATCATTTGCACGAAATTTTGATTGTCGAAGATGATATTGTTGTAGGGAACAGGCATGCCTGTTCCCTACATAATATGGGAAATAAACGACAATATCAGAAATTGCCTGTTATTACCGGTTTATTTAAATCCGCCGTAACAAAACAGATAAATCAAATACGAAATGAAATATTTTTTTGCTTGGCAAAATTGGCAAAAATTATTTTACGACCATATAATCCGGGATGAAAAATCTTTGAATAACATTCGTGAATATGTCAGAAATAATCCGCTGCGATGGGAATTTAGACAGGAATAATCCGGAAAATTTATTTATATGAATGCAGAACGAAAATTTTTATTCCCTACAGCCAAATTTGATATTATTTTCTATTTGTGTTTTTATATAACAAAATCCAGGAAAAGTTTGTATGTGTAAATTTATGTAGAGACTGTCCATAGTGTGCTTAATTCGCTATTTTTTTATTATACCATAAATTAAGAAATTAGTCAAGAAGAATGTGTCAGTAAGAGTTGAGGCATGCGGTAATACACTTTCTCAATAGCGACAATGAATGGTTATGGAGTTATCCACTTGTCAAAATTAAAAAAATGTTTTATTATAAAACTATTAATAAGTGTGAATATTATTATGAGTACCCCGAGGAGAAAATTAGGAGATTTAGGGGAAAAGATTGCCCGAGAGTATTTAGAAAAACAAAACTATAAAATTATTGATTTAAATTGGCAGAAGCAATGGGGCGAGATCGATATTATTGCCCGGGAAAATAATCGAAAAGGAAATAAAAATTTGGTTTTTATTGAAGTGAAGACAAGAAATAAATTGAAAAATAGGAGTTATGGCTTACCTGAAGACGCTGTGAATTTTTTTAAACGAAAAAAAATAATCCAGACAGCCAGAAATTATCTTTTTAAAAAACATTATCCCGAGGATACAAATTGGAGGATTGATGTTATTGCGATAGAAATAAACGAAGAAAATCATAGAGCAAATTTAAGGCATATGAAAAGTGCGGTGGATTATAATTAGATATTGTTTTAGTTAAGTTTTTTCGGCTTTATATTCTTTAAGAGACTCAATTTCTTAAACGCGCGAGCAATTTATTATTTATTTAATTTGAATTTTGAAAAAATGGAATTAAATTTCAAAGAAACAAAAACATTAAAAAACAAAAAACTAATTTTATTGTTTTTTGGGCTGATTATCATTTTAATGATTTTGTTTGTTTTTTTTGTTTTTAAGCGGATTTATCAATGGCAACAAGAAGAACCTTCAATAACTCGGCCGGAAAAATTTAAAGATTGCCGGATTTTATCAGAGAATTGCAAAGATTCTTCCTGTGAATATTTGGCGCAGTGCCAGAGTGAAGGAGAATACGAAACTTGCCAGACATACGACTGCGGAGAATATTTCGGGGTTGTGATAAATAAAAAAGAGAATGAAAAACCAAACAAATTTGTAAAATCTTTCCAAAAGCAGACGGGAATAATAACCAAAGAAAAAAGAGAAGAAATCCGTGAAAACTGCAAGGGCAGTTTGGAAATCATTGAGCAAAAATGCGAAGGAGAAAATAATTTTACTATAAAGGCAAAAGTAAATACGCAGGGAAAATGCGAAATATACAGATTTGTGGCAAAGACAGGAGAAAACGCTTACGAAACTTTTAAAATGGAAAAAGCGGAAAATAACGTTTACAACTTAACTTTAGAAAAGTGCCTTGACGAATTTGAACTCTTTGCCGTCGGAGAAATGGGATTGCCGATTAAAATAGGAGGAAATTGAGGAAATAACCAAAAAAACAAAGAATAAAAACAAAATATACAATAACCAAGATGTAATAACCAAAAGAGCAATCAAACATCAATAACCAATAACTAAATTTCAGTAAACAAAAATATGCATAAGTTTGATTTAGAAGAAAGAACAACGGAGTTTATCAAAAGAGTTGTGTGTTTATGCAAAGTTTTGCCAAAAAATTCAATAAATAATTGTTTTACAAGATAAGCTGTTGGCTCAGCAGGTTCAATCGGAGCAAATTATTGAGAGGCAAATTAGATAGAAAGTAAAAATGATTTTCAACATAAAATTAGCATTGCCAAGAAAAAATTAAAGGAAGTAAGCATTGGTTACGATTCTTAGCAAAAGTAAATCCTGAGCTCAGAAAAGAATTTAGAAGCTTATGGCAGGAAGTCCAAGAATTACTTTTAATGTTTTCAAATATTATAAAATCCAGCAAAAATAAGGTTTGAAAATTGAGATTTGGAATTTTGTTGGTGCTTGAAAATTGTAAATTGAAAATTATTATGCATAATCTAAAACTAAAAATTATTTTAAGTGGATTAGTTATTTTATTTAGTCTGTCTTTATCAAATTTATGCCCTGATGGATTCAACAAGCTTACCACAGGGTTTATCAAGGGGTTATCGGTTCAAGCTCAAGCTCCTACTAATACGGGCGATTTAGCTGGTGCAGTAACTGTCTACTCTCCTTTTGAATCTGGCGGAGCAATTTATGCCGCGACAGGACTTGCTGGAAGCGTTTTGGCATCGTCTTCAGATACCAAGCCTCCGGCAATTACTCGACTTGAGATTAGGGATTCGGACGGAGATACTTATAAGGGGGGGGTTACGACTTTTGACACACTTGGAAATATTAATATTGAGGTAGACGCTATAGACAACGCTGACGGAACTGTCGGTTCCGGAATTCATAATATTACAATTTACTGGGAGGTTAGTGGAGTCCAGCATTCAAATACCTGCAGTTTTGCTTCGGGTACTAAAAATGCGACTTGCGCGGAATCTTTTAACCTTTCTTTATATACAAACAAGACAATCAAATACTGGGCGTCAACTTCGGACTGGGAAGGGAATAATGTTTATTTGCCTGTTTGGGGTTGTGTTGATCCTGACAAATGGTGCATAAATGTGAAAGCAGAACCTGCCGGAGCTTTTAGTTATAAGAATAATTGTGGGTCGCAATCAGTACACTCAGCATCCTCGTGTTATAGAAATCATACTTTTATCTTTCCGTCTAAAAGTGGTGCTCACTATCATATTACAAATGTAAGTTTTGAGTACGTCGAAAAGAGTGCTTGTGGTTCTGGAGCAGCGTGTATAATACCAGGTATTGATTATAGGTTTGATGGAACAAATGGGAGCATAGAATTGTGTAATAGTAAATGGTATTGTACTAGTGGTCCTGATGTTCAAAGCTATACAACTGATATTGTATCTGGGACTAACCAAAAATTAGTAATAAGCTTTAGTAGTCGTTCTGGTTTGGCTTTTGAAGAATATAATCAAACTGTCACTGGTTCTATCATTACTTGCGTCTCCAACGGCGGAGCCTGTATTGTGGACGGAGATTGTTGTTCTGGCAATTGCCAAAATGGAATTTGCTGTGATGCAGGACATACTTGTTGCTCAAACGATGCTGATTGTCCTGCGGATAGCTGTTCGGGCGATTGCCAATTAACTGACAACTATTGCGATAATACAACCGACCATTATTGTAAAAGTTCTTTAGTTAATTGTCCGGCAAATACCGCTTGCTCGGGAGGCGTTTGCGGGGCTGGTGATTTCTGCGACACAAATCTTTGCCGCGATGGAGGAGGGGGCTGGCATCATATATGCGACAAACAATGTGATGGCTCTGGGAACTGTAATGTTTGGGCCAATTGTGCGGACCATTGTATTAATGGAATTCAAGATTGTGATGAAACCGGGACTGATTGCGGAGGAAGCTGCCCTAATGTTTGTTGCGCATGGCAGGATGACGGATGCGGAGCTCATGGATGTGATCCAGCTTCAGAAAGAGGCGAATCTTGCGGGCCCGCTGGCTGTTCTGGCGGAGTGTGCGATCCTGCGGTTACTCCTTTTCGATGCGTAGCTGATGCAGACTGCGACTGCGATTCAAATAAAAATTTCTGCGAAACAGGAGCTACTTGTCCCGGGTTTACCTGTAATGGAGGAACCTGCTGGGGAAAGGGCGGAGAATCTTCTCCTACAACTTGTTGTGGAGATTCAGGAGATCCCGGAGAAACATACGGATATAGAAAAGATGCAAGCAGTTCTTGTGATGATATTGCCGATGAAGGTTGTGCTTTTGGAGGAGATGATGCAAGCGATGAAGCTTGCTGTGGTCCTAATGCTTGTGCTGGTGCACCAAAATGCGTGTATAATAATACATGCTATGATTGTTTTACAACGATTAATTTAGGAGGTACTGGTCCGGGAGCAGTTTGTACCAGCGGTCCAATGCCGCCAGCAGGCACATGGGTTGATTGTGATAGGACTCAGTCTGTTTGCGAAGGTGGCGCTCTCGTTACTTGTAATATTACCGGAGCATGGGTTGCCGGCGGAGAAACCGCCCAATTCGGCGAATATGATACGGGAAGCGAAATAGAATGTTGCGGCGACGATCCTGATGAATTTCTTGCTACAGAAGGTCCGGGCATAACAGCACATGGTTCAAAATGCTGTAATAGTTCTTTAGGCCATACTTTGGTAGCGGCAGATGGAAGCTGTACAGATTGTATTCCAAATGGGCAAAGCGATGGCGGGGATTCAAGTTGGTGCTGTTCAAATTACAGCCAAGGCGGTATTTGTTGCGCAAGCGGCACATGCTGCACAACAGATTCTCAGTGCCCTTCAGATTCCTGTGTGGAATGTTCGCTAGTAGATCACTATTGCGATGATTCGTCGGGTGATTATAATTGTAAAACTGAAAGTAAATCCTGTGATGCCGGCACTCATTGCAGTGGAAATTCTTGCGCCCCCGCAACTGAAGTCTGTGGCAATGGAATAGATGAAGATTGCGACGGCATTGCCCAGGAATGTTGCCATTGGAAGGATGACGGTTGCGGCGCTCACGGATGCAAGGTTGATACGCAAAGAGGGCAAATCTGTGTCCCTCCCGGATGTTCTGGTGGAGTAGGGTGTAGTCCGGGAGAAACTCAATGTGTATTTGATGTTGATTGTTCCGGCAGTTTTGGCCTTGCCAATAGACCTCTTCTTGATATTTTACTTAATGTGGTTGATTGGGTTCTGGGCATAATTGCGTTGCTTGCTCTTTTTGTGCTTATTATTGGAGGCTTAATGTATATGACAGCTACCGGACAGGAAATAAAATTAGAAAAAGCCAAGAAAATTATCATCTACGCGATAGTTGGTTTATTTGTTTCAGGTATTTCTTATATGATCGTTAAGGCGGTTTTTGATATACTGAGCAAATAACAATCATTTTTTTTGATTGATGGTATAAATTTCTTAAATAAAACGAAAAAAATAAAAGGTTCAAATCAGAAAACTTGAACCAACTTTAAGAGATACTGAATAAATAATAAATTCAAAATCCAAAATCGCAAATTCCAAATAAATTACAATTCAAAATTTAAAATTGACAATAAAGAACGAAGTTATATTTATACACTGGAAATTATAAAACTTATTGAATCTTTGCCCAAAAATTAATCCTGTAGAATTATTGCTGATCAATTACTGCGAAGTGCAATCAGTGCAGGAGCGAATTTAATTGAAGCTCAAGCATGTGGTACTAAAAAGAATTTTGCAAATTTTTTAAACTATTCCCTTAAATCTGCTAATGAAAGTAAATTTTGGTTAGGACTATTAAGAGGTTTTGTTCAAGCAGGTAAAAATATAATAGAGCCACTATTTAAAGAAACTAATGAAATTGCGAATATTCTTGCTTCAAGCATTTTAACTATTAGAGGAAAGAAAAAATTTTAAATTTTGCACTGTAACTTTTTATTTTTCATTTTGAATTTTTTATTTTATTATTATGACTATTCAAGAATTGGCAATACAGCCAGAAAGATTGGTTTCTGGCCATCGTCTTTGCGCCGGATGCGGGGCGGCTATTTGCGTTAGAATTGTTTTAAGCGCCATAAAGGAACCGGTAGTTGTGGCAACGGCTACCGGATGTTTGGAAGTAGCCACAACTATTTATCCATATACAGCTTGGAATGTGCCTTGGATTCATAATGCTTTTGAAAATGTTGCGGCAACTATAAGCGGAATAGAGAGAGCGCACAAAGCGTTGCTAAAAAAAAAGAAATTAAATAGGAAATATTCATCTAAGTTTATTTCAGATTGGAATAAATTTACAAAAACAAAGTTTGTTGCTTTTGGCGGCGACGGAGGCTCCTATGATATTGGACTTCAGTCGCTTTCAGGCGCCTTAGAACGGCGCCATAAATTTTTATATATTTGCTATGATAATGAAGCTTATGCAAATACCGGAGTTCAACGTTCAAGCGCAACGCCAAGAGGGGCGTCATCGACAACAACTCCGGCCGGTAAAGTTCTTCAAGGAAAAGAAATTTTTAGGAAAAATTTAACTGCTATTGTTGCCGCTCACAACATAGGCTACGTGGCTCAAGCTTCTATCTCTCATTGGGCTGATTTAGTCAAAAAAACAGAAAAAGCTATTAAGGTTAACGGCCCATCTTTTATAAATATTATTTCTCCCTGCCCCCGCGGCTGGCGATTTCCAACGAACCAGACTGTTAGAATGGCCCAATTGGCAGTTGAGACTAATTTTTGGCCGCTTTATGAAGTGGAAGATGGTGTTTGGAAGTTAAATTACCAGCCCAAAAAAAGAAAACCGATTATTGAATGGCTGGCTTCTCAAGGCAGGTATAAGCATTTATTAAAACCGGCAAACAAAGGTCTTATTAAAGAAATTCAGGAAGAGGTGGATAGCCAGTGGGAAAAGCTACAAGCTAAAGTTTAAAAATTGCTTTCCGCGGGAACTGGTTTGTAATCCGTTCCCTATTGTTGCAGACTGTTCAAGAACTACAAAGTTTAAGAAATTTACCCTTTAGGGTTTCATAAATTTGGCTTAATAAGCTAAAATTCAAAAAATTCAAAACATCCTAAAGGTTAAATTTCGATTCTTAGACGATCTGTGAAAAGCTTATTTTCATAAGATCTGTTGCAAATTAACTTTTCTCGTTAGTTCAGGCCTCTGATCTGAACCCCCCTTTTTTTGGGGTTTCTTTCCATAAAGGATAAACAAAAAATAAATAAATGGTTTAAGCTAGAGACTTGAATCAACGGCATTAGCCCTTGCAATGACACTCTCTTTTTAAATGAAAGAAAACAAGAAAAAAATATTAATTGTTGATGATGATGAAGCGACTCGTGAGATATACCTGAATGCTTTTAAAGAAAGAAATTTTGAAGTTTTAGAAGCGAGAGACGGACTGGAGGGTTTAGAAATTGCTCTTAAAGAAATTCCAGATATCGTTTTTACTGGAATTGTTATGCCGAGAATGGATGGCTGGGAATTAATGAAGTCTCTTAAGGAACATACAAAGACAGCTAAAATTCCAGTTGTTATTTCCTCTCACTTAGGGCGAGAGGAAGATCGCAGGAATGCTGAAGCTCTTGGAGCAAAAGATTTTATTATCAAAGCTTTGGTTAGGCCTAGTGAGGTTGTTGACCGCATCAAGGTTCATTTAGGCGAACGTATAACCTATCTTTTGGCAATCGATGAAAAGTTATATGATGCGCCTAAGATGATTAAAGATTTTTATCAGGGCGCTTCCTTTAAGTGTAAAAAATGCGGAGGGCATCTCATTTTATCTTTGACTTTAGAATCTTCAAAAGAAGGTTATTTTAAAGTGAGTTTTGTTTGTCCGAAGTGCAGCCGAATTTAAATTAATATCGTTTAATTTTTCTGGTAATAATTTACTCTTTAAATTTCTGTAAGAATCTAAATGTTATTAAAAACTTAAAACTTAAAACGCAGAGCTTAAGGCCACAGAAGAAAACTCAAAACTGATTTACGATTTAATATTTACGAATTATGAATCGCAAATATTATTTTTATTCTCAAATCTTAATTCATAAATCGTAAATTATCTTTAGGCTTTTAGTTTTTAGTTTTGAACTTTTAGTTTTGAACTGATAGAATTTTATGCAAAAGAGATGGCAAATAAATTCAAAAGCCCCTAATGATTTTATAAAGCGATTCCCCGAATACCCTGCTTTGGTTTTACAACTGCTTTTTAATCGAAATATAAGAGACAAAAACGCCATTGACGAATTCTTTAACCCGGACTATGAAGAGGGTCTTTGTGATCCTTTTTTAATGAAGGGGATGGAAAAAGCAGTGGAGCGAATTTTTAAGGCTGTCCGCAGTAAAGAAAAAATTATTATTTTTGGTGATTATGACGCAGATGGGCTTACATCAACGGCTGTCTTAGTAAAAATTCTTGAAGCTTTAGGCGCCAGGCCTGATGTCTATATTCCAGATAGAGCGAAAGAAGGTTATGGATTGAATTTAGAGGCAATAAGAAGGTTTAAAGAATTAGGGGTAAAATTAATTATTACGGTTGACTGCGGAGTTTCTGATTTTGAAGAAGTGGAACTTGCCCGCCAGTTAGGAGTTGAGGTTATTATCACTGATCATCATTGGGTTGGTGAGAAGTTACCTCGAGCTTTTGCTATTCTTAATCCGAAACAAGATGATTGCCGATATCCTTTTAAAGAATTAGCCGGTGTTGGGGTAGCGTATAAATTAGCTCAAGGGTTAGTTTATAAATTAAAAATTAAAAATGAAAAATTAAAAATTAATGAAGGATTTGAAAAATGGCTTTTAGATTTAGTAGCTATCGGAACGGTTGCTGATTGCGTTCCTTTGGTCGGCGAAAATCGAACATTAGTAAAATACGGACTTATTGTTTTAGGAAAGACTCAACGGATAGGGCTTAAAACATTAATGAAGAATACCGGAATTATTAATAATAATCATGCCCCTTTAACTACTTATGAAATTAATTTTGTGATTGCTCCGCGGCTTAATGCAGCCGGACGAATAGATCATGCAAATCACGCCTACAAACTTCTTATAAGCGAATCTTTAGAGGAAGCAAAGCAACTTTCAGAAAAATTAGAAGAAAAAAATTATCAAAGACAAAAAATTACTGAAAAAATTGTTAGGGAGGTAAAATCAAGATTGTCCGGCAAAGAAAAAATTATTTTTGAAGGCAGTGAAAATTGGCCGGTTGGAGTGGTTGGCTTAGTTGCTTCAAAATTAGTTGATGAAGCCAACTGTCCTACTTTAATTTTCTCTAAGGGTAAAAAACAAAGCATCGGCTCGGGCAGAAGCATCCATTCTTTTAATTTAATTGAGGCGATTAGTCGGTGCAGTCAGCATCTTTGTGAGTTCGGCGGACATAGAGGCGCGGCTGGCTTTACTTTAGATAATAGCAAATTGGCTGATTTTAAAGACCAGCTTGAAGCCATTGCTGGCGAAGAAATACAAAGCGAAAATTTAGTTCCGGTTGTTAATATTGATGCCGAAATTAATTCAGAGGATATCAATTGGAATATTTATGACCAGATTGCTAAATTTTCCCCTTTTGGCGAAGGTAATCCAAAACCATTATTTTTAGTAAGGAATTTAAAAATAAGCCAGATGCGAATTGTCGGCAACGGCGGCAAACATTTGAAATTAAAACTTACAACTCAGCGAGGCGGAAACGGCAATATTGTCGTTTCTTCCCGAGATAGTCTTCAGAAGACATTTGATGCGATTGGATTTTCTTTTGGTGGTTGTATAAAAAAAATAAACCAGGGTGATTTAGTTGATGTTGTTTTTGAACTTATCGCTGATGAGTGGAACGGCATGCGGCAGCTGCAATTAAAAATTATTGATTTAAAGAAATCAAAAAATGAATAAGTTATATATCTATACTGATGGCGGGGCTCGCGGCAATCCAGGGCCTGCAGGAATCGGGATTATTATCAGCGAGAAAAAATTAGAAGAGAAAAAACCTTCCGACTATTTGATAAATTCAGAGCAGGCTAAGCTCGGAGCGGCAAGGATGATAAAAAAATATTCTGAATATATCGGCGAGGCGACAAATAACGAGGCAGAATATCAAGCACTTATTTTTGCTCTTAGGAAAGCAAAGGGAATTTTTAAAAAAGCGGATCTTGCCGGCAAGGGCCAAGCGGAGTGTTTTTTGGACAGCGAACTGGTTGTTCGGCAATTAAATCATCAATATAAAATTAAAGATAAGAATTTAATAGAACTTTTTATTAAAGTTTGGAACTTGATGTTGGATTTTGGTAAGGTAACTTTTAAATATATTCCCCGCGAAAAAAACCGTGAGGCGGATCGTTTAGTTAACAAAGCGTTAAATGCAAAAGAAAAAAGAAGAAGTTTGCCGGGAATATAAGATTTTCTAGAGTCTAATTACGGAATACTCTCTTTTGTCACTTTGAACGGGCGCGATAGCAGAATGGGAAATTTATTAAATTTTTTTTGCGTTAAACACGGCTAAGAGGATTCTAGTCGAAACAACAAAGAAAAAATCTATTTTGTAATTCAAAGCAGGATAAAGCCCCCAGAAGGCGAGATTATATAATCTCGCCTTCTGTATTTGATATTTTTTACGAAAAATTAGAATAAAAATTTTCTACGCAGAGTTTTTATTTATCTTTATATAAATAATCGTCTTTGTCGGTTCAGTTGAGTCGCTTTGTCTATTTTCTTGGTTATTTTTTACCAAAATTTACATCCATTGCATCAATACTTGTGTGTATTATCTTTTGGCGGCGCCATAGAAATTTTAATTCGAAAAATTTCTTTAATTTTTCTTGGGTATTCCGTTGTTTCAGGCTATAATTTTATTTTTCATTTCGCCTCAAATAAAAATAGGAAAATTAATTCAGTATGATAATATGTAGATAAATGATGATTTGGTATAAGTAATTTACAAAATAAAAATTTCTGCTAAAATTAAAGTATTCATCCCGTTAGACATTTATTTGTTCTAATGGGGGGTGAAAAAATATGATTAGTGAAATCAATAAAATGTCTAACGGAATAAAAATCAATACATCAGAAGAAAAAATAAAAGAGCTTTTGGAACGGAGAGTGGAGAAGGTTATTGTCCAGAAAGATTTAGAAAAAAAACTTTTTTCAGGAAAAAGACTAAGGATAAAATTTGGCGTTGATCCCTCAAGACCAGATATTCATTTAGGACATACTGTCCCCTTGAGAAAACTTAAAGAATTTCAAAAATTAGGACATCAGGTTGTTTTTATTATTGGTGATTTTACCGGCCAGATTGGTGACCCTTCTGGCAAATCAAAAACGCGAGTTCAGCTTTCGGCTAAAGAAGTTGAAAAAAATGCTGAGACTTACCTTAAGCAAGTGGGGAAAATAATAGATACGAGCAAGATAGAAATCAGGAGAAACAGCCAATGGTATAAAAAGATGAAATTAGATGATGTTATTAAACTGGCTGGGCTTGTTACGGTTGCCCGTATTTTAGAGAGGGATGATTTTACTAAAAGAATGAAAAGAAATATTGATATTCGTATTCACGAGATGCTTTATCCTATTCTTCAAGCTTACGATTCAATTATCATAAAAGCAGACGTTGAGATAGGGGGGACTGATCAAACTTTTAATATGCTGATGGGAAGGACTCTTCAAAAAAAATTAGACAAATCATTGCAAGATGTGATGACAGTTCCACTTCTAATTGGTCTAGACGGGAAAGAAAAGATGAGTAAAAGTATGAATAATTATATTGGGGTTATTGAAAATTCCCAAGAGCAATACGGAAAGATAATGTCCATTCCGGATGAATTAATTATTCACTATTTTAAATTAACTACCGATGTTTCTCTCAATAAAGTTAGAGAAATAGAGAGAGATTTGAAATCCAAAAAACTTAATCCTCGTGATGCCAAGGCGCTCTTGGCTTGGGAGATCGTTAAACTTTATCATTCTGAAGAGGAAGCAACTCGCGCCGAAAAAGAATTTAATAAAATTTTTAAAGAGCATAAAGTACCGGAGAAAATTCCAGAGATAAAAATTAAAAATAAAGAAATAACGATTTTAGATTTATTAGTTCAAACAAAATTAGCTAAAAGCAAAGGTGAAGCCAGAAGATTGATTCAGCAAGGCGGGGTAAAGATTGATGATAAAATAATTGGTGATTGGAGGAAAAAGATTTCTATTAGAGAAGGGATGGTTGTTCAGGTGGGGAGGAGAAAGTTTATTAGAGTAAAAAGTTAATTCAAAATGCAAAAAGTAAAAATCAAAATGACAAATCAAAATTGACTCCATAAGGGGGGTCATTTTGTATTTTAATATTTAATTTTTGATTTATTGTGCCAAATTTTCTTGAAAAATCAATTATTGCCACTGTATGTTATTATGATGTTTTAAATTATCCGTTGACTGGTTTTGAAATTTATAAATATCTTATAAATGTTGATTTTATTAAAAGACATAATGACAAGGTTTTGAAACAATTTCAGAACGACAGAGCAGATATTTCTTTCTATGATGTTATAGAGACGTTAGAAAACAGCTTAGAACTAAGAAAAATAATCTTCCAGAGAAATGGATTTTATTTTTTAAAAGGGCGGGATGAAATTATAAAAAAACATATTTGGCGGAAAAAGATTGCTGACGAGAAATGGAAAAAAGCGAGAAGAATTATTTGGTTTTTTGAGGGCATTCCATTTATAAGAATGATTACTGTTAGTGGCTCTTTAGCTTTGGGCAATACCTGCAGGGAGTCTGATTTAGACCTTTTAATTGTCACTAAAACCGGTCGAATTTGGACTTGTCGGACACTTGTTACTTTTCTGACTATTCTCTTGGGCGTCCACCGTCACGGCAATGTCACCCGTGATAAAATTTGTCTTAATCATTATATCATTGATAAATCTTTAGAAATTCCATTTAAAAGCCTTTATAATGCCCAAAGTTATGCGCGGTTAGTGCCGATAATAGACAAAAACGGTTTTGTTTTTAGGCAATTTCAAAAAGCAAATTCTTGGATAAAAGATTATCTGATTTTTTGGCCAGAGTCTAGAAAAGGAAATTTAAGAATCGTTAGGAGAAATAAAGGATTAAGTATTTTTGCCGAATGTTTAGAAATGATTTTGAATAATCGAATAGGAAACAGTATTGAGAAAATTTTGGCAAAATATGAAAAAGAACGCATTGAAAAAAATCCCCTAAAAGGGAAACCAGGAGGCCGGATTGTTGCCGATGATACTCAGTTAGAATTTCATCCAAATTCTCCAGAAGTGAGAATTATTCAGGGGTTTAACGCACGAATGAAAAAACTTGGCTTTTTAGAACTGGCTTGCCAAAAAGATTCTGGCTTGGTAAAGTGACCTCTTGACAGACTTTCTATACTTTAATATAATAATATAATAAAATTATTCAGAAAAACACTGTTGGTCGAGCAGTGCTAAGTCAGTTAACAATTATCAGTTAACAATTATCAGTTAACAAATTATAAAATTTGTTAACTGTTTAATGTTTACTGATTATTAATAGTATGAATATTAAACCTTTAAGAGATCAAATACTTCTCAAACCAATCGAGGAAAAAACTAAGTCTGGAATTGTTATCCCTGATACAGTGGAGAAAGAAAAACCAGAACAGGGAGAAGTGATTGCTGTCGGGTCGGGAAAGATAACAGAAGACGGGAAAATTATTCCTCTAAGCGTTAAAGTCGGTGATAAGGTTTTATTTACCAAATATGGGCCAACAGAAGTCAAAATTGACGAAGAGGAATATTTAGTTGTTAAGGAAGAAGATATACTGGCGATACTGGAGGAATAAATTTTATTTATGGATTTATCCTTGCGAGGTACGATAGCGCCGTGGCGACTTCACATCTAGTTGTACTTGGAACCACAATGCACTAATAGCAATAGGAATAAATTCTGGAATGGCAAGCGGAGCGAAATGGGGTTTATGATAAGTTGACAAATGCGATAACGCATTCCCCTCAGTTGTGTGTCAGTTTATTTCATTAGTGCAATTTGGTTCGGAGTATAACTCCGAACCAGCAGTTTAATAGCAGGCTAATATTTTACCATTTTGTTTTGTAATTTAAAATAAATTAATAGTAATTTAATAATTTTCAATCAGTCATTTTAAATTTTTCATTTCGAATTTTTAATTTGACTGAGCGAAGCGAAAGAATATGGCAAAACAAATTAAATTTGATGAACAGGCTCGTCAAGGGCTTAAAAAGGGCATTGATAAATTAGCTGACACAGTCAAGGTTACCCTGGGGCCAAAAGGATGTAATATCGTTTTAGATAAAGGTTTTGGGGCGCCGACAATTACCAATGATGGGGTGACCATTGCCAAGGAAATTGATCTTGAAGACAAATTTGAAAACATTGGCGCTGAAATAGTAAAAGAAGTGGCTAATAAAACGAATGACGTTGCCGGAGATGGAACAACTACCGCAGTAATTTTAACTCAAGCGATTGTTAAAGAAGGATTGAAATATATTGTTATGGGAGTAAGCCCCATTGGAGTAAGACATGGTATTGAAGAAGCAACAAAAAATGTGGTTAGATATCTAAAGAAAAAGGCAAAAAAAATAGAAAGTAAAGAAGAAATTGCTCAGGTAGCAAGTATTTCGGCCGAAGATAAAGAAGTGGGAAAATTAATCGCAGAAGTGATAGAAAAAGTAGGTCCCGAAGCTCCGGTTACGGTAGAAGAATCAAAAACTTTTGGCTTGGATAAGGAAATTGTTGAAGGTATGCAATTCGATAAAGGTTATATTTCTCCTTATATGGTGACTAATGCTGAAAAAATGGAAGCAGAATTTAAAGATCCTTATATATTAATTACCGACAAAAAGATTTCTTCAATTAATGAAATTTTGCCAATCTTAGAAAAAATTACCCAGTCCGGCAAAAAAGACATTGTCATTATTGCTGACGAAGTAGAAGGAGAAGCTTTAGCAACATTAGTTATTAATAAACTTAGAGGAACTTTTAATGCTTTAGCAATTAAAGCTCCTGGATTCGGTGATAGAAGGAAAGAAATGCTGGAAGACATTGCTATTTTGACTGGAGGTAAGGTAATCTCCGAAGATGTTGGATTAAAGTTGGAAAAAGTGGAAATGGATATGTTGGGTCAGGCGAGAAAAGTCATTTCTACTAAAGAAACATCAACAATTGTTGAGGGTAAAGGTTCGCCCGAGAAAATAAAGGCTCGGATTGAACAGATTAGAACAGAATTAAAACAAAGTGAATCAGAATTTGACAAAGAAAAATTAGAAGAACGGTTAGCTAAGCTCTCCGGAGGTGTGGCAGTAATAAAGGTGGGAGCGGCCACCGAAACAGAATTGACTTATAAAAAACATAAAGTAGAAGATGCTGTTGCCGCCACAAAAGCGGCAGTTGAGGAAGGAATAATTCCAGGAGGCGGAACAATGCTTGTTAAAGCCAATGTTGCTGTAGAGAAATTATTTCGAGAAGGGAAAATAGATGTTTCTAATTTGGTAGAGAAAGACGAATTTAACGCCGGATTTAAAATTTTGCTTAGAGCATTAGAAGAACCGCTTCGTCAGATTGTTCAGAATACCGGTAAAGAAGATGGAGCTGTTGTAGTGGAAGCTATTAAAAAGAGAGAGGATTTAGACAATATCGGCTATGATGCAAATGAAAATAGAATAGTTGATGATATGGTTGCTGTTGGAATAATTGATCCGGTTAAGGTAACCCGAAGCGCTCTTGAAAACGCCACTTCTGCCGCGGCTATTCTTCTGACTACTGAAGCAGTAGTAACTGATATTCCTGAAAAGAAAGAAACATCCTCCTGCCCAATGCCGCCGCAGGGAGGAATGGGCGGAATGGATATGGGAATGTAGAAAACGTATTAATGTATTAACGAATTCATTGGCTCCGGTCTCTTGACCGGAGCTTTTCTGTGAAAACTTACATTATGGTTCCATTCAAGGAAATGAAGCCAATATTGTAAATATGTAGGCGACATTCGCGAATGTCGCCTGCTTTTTACTTTCCTCTTGAAAGTTCCTTCTTTAATTAACTCTTTTTTAAAATTATAGTATACTTAAAGTATGATCATTCCTACTTTTAGACGAGAAAAACAATTATATAAGAAAGGTTATAGATTTGTTGCTGGAATAGACGAAGTTGGTCGAGGTCCTCTTGCCGGACCGGTAATTGCTTGCGCAGTTGTGATTTCGTTGAGTAGATTAAAAGATAAATATTGTACTGCAAATCTTCCTGATTCCTTTTACAAAAAAAATAATAATGTCAGGGATTCTAAATGTTTAACTCCGCTTCAACGGGAAAGATTATATAAAGTTTTGACTAATGATAAGAATATAAACTATGCGGTTGGAATTGTTTCGGAAAAAATAATAGATAAAATAAATATTTTAAAAGCTTCTTTATTGGCAATGAAAAAAGCAGTGGAAAATTTAGAAATTAAACCTGATTTTTTGCTGCTTGACGGCCGCTGGACAATAAAAAATTATCCTGTCTCACAGACAGCCATTCCCAATGGAGATAAGTACGTTTTTTCTATAGCCGTTGCTTCAATAATTGCCAAGGTAACCCGCGACAGACTGCTTGTCCGCTATGATAAAAAATATCCTAATTATGGCTTCGCTAAACACAAAGGATATGGCACAAAACTGCATTTGGAAATGTTAAAAAAATATGGACCCTGTCGGTTGCACAGGAAATCATTTAGGCCGGTTAAGGAAATGGTCTAAGGATCTTGCTATTTTTTTTGGTATATGATATATTTTAAATAGCTTAAAATTAAAAATAAAGTTTAAAAATTTTTAATTTACAGTTTTTAATTTTCAATCAAATTCCAATTTTCAGTTTTCAAACCATTTAAGATTTAATTGAAAATTCATTGAAAATTGGTTGTTGAAAATTGAAAATTATATCAGTTTTAACTTTTGACATTTTACTTTTGAGTTAATTTCTATGGGTACTCCTAAACAAAGACAAACAAAATCGAGAAGAGATAAACGTCGGGCTAATTTTTCTTTAAAAAAAATAAATCTTTCAAAATGTCCTAAATGCGGAAAAGCGGTTTTGCCGCATCACTATTGTTCTAGTTGCGGCACTTATGCTGGAAGAGAGGTAGTTGATGTTTTGGCAAAACTTTCAAAAAGAGAGAAAAAAATAAGAGCGAAAGAAGAACAGGCAAAAGAGAAACAAGAGGCAATAGCGAGGAAGAAAGAGGGAAAGAAACCGTTAAGTATGGAAGAGCTGTCTAAAAAATGAAAAATTAAAAAATCAAAATGAAAAATAATAATGTAGAATTAAAAACCGGGAAAAGTTTCCGGGATTCAAAGGAATTAATATAGGTATTGATTTAATAACAGACGTTAATAAAATTCACTTGAAACAAGATAAATATTCTTGGGGCGAGAAAGAAAATACCCACAAGTACAGATGCGGTTAAAAATATTTCAATTTGTAAATATTTTAGAGGTATAGAATCATTAGATACTGCGGTTTGAATTTATTCTAAAGATAAATAATAATTTTACATTTTTAATCGTAATTTTTAATTTTTCACTTTTCGCTTTCCACTTTTAATTATGTCTAGTAGACATCTATCTCGTTCAATCGCTATGCAAAGTCTCTACGAATGGGATTTTAACGGCAAAAATAATGCTATGTTAGGTAAAATTATTGAACATAGTATTAAGGAATTTGGACCTGGATTGAATAAAACTCTTTTTGTTTATGAGTTAGCTGAAGGGGTGGTAAAAAATTTAGAAAAAATTGATTCGATTATCGAGAAAGCGGCTCCAGAATGGCCAATTGAACAAATTACAATTATTGATAGAAATATTCTTAGGATTGGGGTTTATGAGCTTAAATTTGGAGATCGAGATCAGGTTCCTCCGAAGGTGGCTATTAATGAAGCTATAGAACTGGCTAAGGCTTTTGGCGGAGAAGCGAGCGGAAAATTTGTCAATGGCGTGTTAGGGACGATTTATCGCGAAATATCAGGCAAAAAGGACAAATGAAATTACTTTTAGAATAATGAAACATGAAAAATCTCGGCGAATTAGAGAAAAAGATAAATATAAAATTTAATGATATTGATTTGTTGCATCAGGCAATGATCCATCGTTCATATCTTAATGAACATCCAAATTTTAGACTTGGCCACAATGAAAGACTGGAATTTTTGGGTGATGCTGTGCTTGAGTTAGTCACTACTGAATACCTTTATAAAAATTATCCCAATCCAGAAGGGGAGCTGACTAATTTTAGGGCCGCTTTAGTTAACAGCGAGATGCTTTCTAAGGTTGCTGCCGGTCTCGCCTTGGATCAATTTCTTTTTATGAGTCGGGGAGAAGCTAAGGATAATGGCCGAGCTCGCCAATATATTTTAGCTAATACTTTTGAGGCCGTTATTGGAGCCATTTATCTTGATCAGGGTTATGCCGCTTCTCAAAGTTTTATTAAGAAAAATTTATTAGGCGAACTTGACAGAATATTAAAAGAAAAACTTTACCAAGATCCAAAAAGTCAATTTCAAGAAAAAGCTCAAGGGAAAATGGGCATTACTCCCACTTATGAAGTTTTAAAAGAATGGGGTCCGGATCACGATAAACATTTTGTTGTTGGAGTCTATTTGGAAAAAAAGATTGTTGGAAAGGGCAAGGGCCCAAGCAAACAGGAAGCTCAACGTCAGGCAGCAGCGGATGCTTTGAAAAATAAAGGATGGTAGTTTGGGCGTTAAAATATACTCAGCGCATTATTTAAGGAATACGCCGGATAAATACAATGCTGACTAGATATTTGTAAAGTCAGTTTTTTATTAGACGATCAGAATGAGAACTTATCCACAATTCAACCCTTGACAGAATTTTAAGAAATTATAAACTGTTAGTAAAATACTTACTGACTGGTAAGTAAGTATAGTAAGTACGGGAGGGATTTGTTCTCTATAAAATAAAAAATAAATGGAGGTGAAAAGAAAAAAATGGAAATTGTTTTGACGGGAATGCTTGTAGCGTTGATAGGCGGAATATTATATTACGCCTACAAGAAAGAAAAAATTGACAGAACAGCGACAGTGGCAACAGTGATGATTGGAGTTATTTTTCTGGTTGCAGGGGGTAGTAAGTGGATAATTGCGCCGTTTATATTTTTCGTCGGGGGGAGTCTTGAGACGTATTATAAAAGACAAAAGAAGAATCGATTAGGCGTGGAACAATCTATTCGGACATGGAAAAATATAGGAGCTAATGGCGGTGCGGCAATGATATTTGCTTTATCTTATATTTGTACCGGCGATTCTATATTTTTTATTGGATCGATTGGCGCTATAGCTACAGCGATGGCTGATACTTCAGCGACAGAAATGGGACAAGTTTGGGGAAAGCATCCGAGATTTATACACAATTTGAAGAGAGTTTCAGTTGGCACTGCCGGAGCAGTAACTAAAGAAGGATTTTTATTTGCTTTGTTTGGTTCGACGATAATCAGCGCGCTTTTGATTTTCTATGGATACGGGACGGGGATATTTGCAGTTTGTCTTTTGTCGGGTTTTGCTGGCTGCATGGCAGATTCCTTATTAGGAAGCACTCTTGAGCAAAAGAAAAAAATTAATACCCATGAGATTAATCTAATAACGACCTTATTAGGGGGATTTATAGCAATGATAGCGAGTATTTTTCTTTTTTGATTCAGTGCTGTTGCCGGCAAAACAAAAATTAAAAGATAGTCTTACAGAAATAGAATTTTTTCTGTAAGACTTTTTTATTGAAGCTTGGTTCTGTTAAACTAACGGGGTTGACATAAAATCAGTTCTCATCTATCTTTTAAATAGATTTTGGATGAATTGTTCTTTCCAATAAGGTGATAAAAATGGTCAAAACAATGAATAAAGGAAATGGGAAGAAGAGAGTTGTCCAGGATGTTGATGGTAGGCTTATATCAAAGCCCCGAAAATGCCCTGAGTGCAATAGTTCTAATTTAGTAAATAATGGCGATGGTCTTTTCTGCGCTGATTGCGGATTAGTAATAGATGAACAAGTAATTGACCTTGGTCCTGAATGGCGGGCTTTTGATTCTAAACAAAAATTAAAGAAGGTAAGAGTTGGGCCGCCAACGACTTTGAGAATGAGTAATTTAGGATTAAAAACATTTTCTCTTTGGAAAAGCTCTTTTTTCCTCGAAGATAGATTAAAAAATGCTCAGCGGCGAACAGGCAGTAAATGGATTCAAAATACAAGTTTTGATTATGCTCTTTCGGAGATAGACCGGATGTCTTGTCTGCTTGGATTGCCGATGGATATTAGAGAGGAAATAGCTGGATTATACCGCAGAGCAATGAAAAAAAATTTGATTAAGGGTAAAAGGGTGGAATCAATAGTCGCCGCGCTTTTACATATTATCTGTAGACAACGTGGAATACCATTAATGCTTAAGGAAATCACAGAAGTATCAAGAGCGGCCAGCCAGAAAGAAATTCTTCGGAGAGTTCATTTTCTTTCAAAAGAACTTAACCTGAAAGTTCCGCCTGCGCCCGCCGTCAGTTATGTGCCTCGTTTTTGTTCGGAGCTTGGCTTAGAAGGAAAGATAAGCGCAGAGGCAATACAAATAATAAGCTTGGCGATAAAGAAAGGGCTGTTGGTTAAAAGTCAAGACCCCAAAGGAATAGCAGCCGCGGCTATTTATATCTCGGCGATTTTTAATGGGAGACATCGGACACAAAAAGAAATAGCTGAAGTTGCGGATACAACTGAGCCTACTATACGAGGCAGATTTAAAGAGTTGTCAGAGGGATTAAATCTTGGGATAGATTTAAACGTTTCCAGTTATGCAGGTAGGCCAAAGAATAATAATATTCTGGACAAAAAATAAAAAAGAAGGAAAAGATTCAAGGGATCGTTTTCCTTCTATTTTTTTTATCTTGTTCAAAATTTATAAAAATGATAATATAAAAAGGTTGAAAGAAAATCGGAATGACAAACGCAATGCATATAAATTACGGAATGACAAATGTAATGAAAGGAAGTTTGTTATCGTAGCAAAGCAAACGAATAACACACTCCGCTCCGCTACGCGTGTCAGTCCGTTTGGAATAATTTAATTTCTTTATGTATTTAAAACGACTTGAAATTTCCGGCTTTAAGTCTTTTGCCCACAAGACTGTTTTAGAATTTGACCGGAGCATTACTGCTATCGTTGGTCCAAACGGCTCTGGAAAATCAAACATAGCAGACGCTGTCCGCTGGGCATTAGGAGAACAAAGCCCAAAACTTATTAGAATAAAAAGATCCGAGGATGTTATTTTTGCCGGTTCGGCAAAAAAGTCCCGTCAAGGCGGAGCGTCAGTTTCTTTGTATTTAGACAACAGCGAAGGTCGTATTCCTATAGATTTTGAAGAAACGGTTATTTCTCGCCGCGCCTATAGAAATGGTGAAGGCGAATATTTGATTAACAATAAAAAGGTCAGGCTTGCTGATATTGTTGAGCTTTTGGCCGCTTCGGGTGTGAGCCAAAGGGGGTATTCAGTGATTAGCCAGGGAATGATTGACAATATTCTTTCCTCATCGCCCCAGGAGAGGAAGGATATATTTGATCAAGCGACCGGAGTGAAACAATATCAGCTTAAAGCTCGCGAGACTTTTCGCCGCCTTGAGGCAAGCCAGCGGAATTTAACGCGAGTGTCAGACTTGCTTAATGAAATTGCCCCTCGTCTTAGATCGCTTAGGCGTTTGGCAAACAAAGCAAGGCGCCGCGGGGAGATAGAAAAAAGATTAACCGAACTTCAAAGAAAATGGTACTCTCATTCTGTTTTTAAATTAAAAAGCGCTCTCTATCAGCTTAAGAAAGAAAAAGAGAATTTAGACAAGCGAATTTTTGCAGTTCAAGATAGGATAGAAGAGATTAAAAGGAAACTAAATAGCGCAGAGATAACGAATCAAACCCGCACAGAAGTTCAAAAAAAATTAACCGAGAAATTATCAGTTTTCCAAAATAAAAGAAATGAACTGCAGAAAGAATTAGCCATAATAGAAGGCCGTCTCCAGACAGAACAAGAGAAGGAATTCCATTTTTCAAAAACAATTCCAGTAGACCTTTCTTACATTAATAAAGAATTGGAAGAAATTTCCAAAATTTATAAAATAATAAAAAAAGGATGGAGTGAAGCAGAAAAGAAGAATGATTTTTCCAACATTGAAAAACATTTTGAAAATTTAGGAAAAAAATTAGATCAGATTCTAAACCAAGTTAAATCTGGTTGCGCCGGCAATTCCGATAAAATTTCTTCGTCAAAGCTGAAAGAAAAAAATAAAGCGATAATTCAGAAATTTCAAGAAGACAGGGAAAAAATTAAGAAACAACTTCAAAAATTTGAAAAATTAATTTCTAAGGCAAGAGCTGATATTGAGGAGGATTTTAGAAAAAATCAAACGAGATCTAAAGAATTTTTTATTTTTCAAGATCAGTTAAGGAGGGCGCTTGAAGAAATCAACAAAAAAAAAGATGCCAGAAGAACCATTGAGATTGAAGAGGCAAGAATTGAGACGCGATTGGAAGATTTAACTCGCGAAATAGAAAGTGAGTTAGGCTCTTGTGGATCTGAGCTTCAAAAGCCGAAAGAGCAAATTGACGAAGAGGAAATAAAAAACCAAATTGAAAAAATGAAAGGTCAGTTAGCTCAAATTGGAGGAATTGATCCTAATGTTTTAGATGAGTGTAGCGAGACCGAAGAACGCTATAATTTTTTAAGCGGTCAGTTCGAGGATTTAAGAAAAGCCGAAGCTTCTCTTATAAAAACAATAACTTGGCTTAGGAAAAAAATAGAAAGTCAATTTCAGGCGTCTTTTAAAAATATCAATAAAGATTTTAACAGATATTTTCGGCTGATATTCGGTGGAGGTCATGCTGAGTTAAAAATTCAAGCTCCATCAGGGACGGTTCCGAATTATTCTTCGACAAAAAAAGAAAAAATTGAAAATTCTGAGGATATCCATGATTCTAGATTTATAAATTCGGAAATTACAAACAGTTTTTCTAGCAAGGGAATTGAAATAAAAGTAAGCCTACCGGACAAAAGAATCAAAGGGATCGCTATGTTTTCAGGAGGAGAAAGAGCTTTAATTTCTGTTGCTATTCTATTTGCTATTATTAGCAATAATCCTCCGCCGTTTTCAATTTTAGATGAAATAGATGCTGCTTTAGACGAAGCTAATTCCCAAAAACTTGGGAAAATTTTGAAGGAACTTGCTCCCGTTACCCAGTTTATTTTAATTACCCATAACCGGCAGATTATGCAGCAAGCGAACACTCTTTACGGGGTAACTATGGGAGAAGATGGGGTATCAAAATTGGTGTCAGTAAAATTAGATGATAAAGAATGATGTTGTGAGAAGAAAATGAAGATTGTTGTTTAGAGGATTTAATGCAAAATGCAAAATGCAAAAATTGAAATTGACCCCCAAGAAGGAAGTTGACTCCTCCAAGGGGTTGACCTCGCAAGGGATCACTTTACATTGTCATTTTGCATTTTGATATTTGTTATCTTGACACTATCTAAATATACCTATATTATACAATCATAGTTAACTTAAATAAAAATTATGTTAAAAATACGTTTAACCCGGACAGGTAAAAGGAACAAAAGTCAATTTAGAATAGTTGTTGCTGAGGGGGCTCGCGCGGTCAAAGGAAAATTTATTGAAGTTTTGGGGTTTTTTGATCCGCATACCAAAGAAAAGTCGTTTAAAAAGGAGAGGATTTTGTATTGGATTTCAAATGGCGCAAAACTGTCTGACACAGTTCATAATATGTTAATTTCTGCCGGGATTATTAAAGGAAAGAAAATTAGAATTAAAGTAAAGCCGAGAAAGAAAGAAGAAAAAGAAGGTAAAGAGGAGAAACGGGAAGATAAAAAAACAGAATCTGCTGAAGATAAAGAATCTGTATCTTCGGCAGGAGCGGAAAAGTCAGAAGAGGAAAAAGATAAGCCAAAAGTTGAAGAAGAAACTAAAAAAACAGAGGAAGTACAAGAAAAAATAAACTCTTGACAAACTTTTTTAATAATATATACTTGTAAATAATAGCGGTATCTGAATTATTGAAAGGTCGACTGAACTGCTGTTTTCATTCCCTCAGAAATAAAATTACTGAGCGGATTATTTTACAAATTTAAGAATAGATAAGGAGCAACTAAAATGGAGAAAGATCAAGAGTTTGCTGAATACGTAATTAAGGCAATTGTTGACCATCCCAACGATGTTAAATCTGAGCGTACGATTGATGAAAGAGGAGTGCTTATTTCTTTAAAAGTTAATCCTGAAGATATGGGCCAAGTTATTGGACACAATGGTTCAACAGTTTCCTCGCTTCGGACGCTTCTCCGGGTAATTGGTTCCAAGAATAACGCTCGAGTGAATCTGAAGATTCTTGAACCAGAAGGAGGTCGTTCCCCAGAAAGGAATACTGGCGAAGCCAAAGAAAACGCATCTAAGAAAGTTGAGGATGTAGTTAACGATTTAAAACTGTAAACTATTCTGTTAGTTAGTTTACATTATTACAAAAGCCGCGCTATCTGTTATTTATTGGTAGGCGGTTTTTGGTATAGTAGGTGGTCATTGCGATGAGCGAATGGAATCCTGTAAAGGGCGAGATAAACAACGAAGCAATCCCATAGAAAAATGGTAAACCTTTCAGTAAGGGTTATTCTGGCATTTACGGGATTGCTTCGTTGCCGCTTCATTTTCCCTGCTCGTAATGACAGTTTATTAATATGCAATTTGATATTATAACTATTTTCCCTAAGATATTTGAAAGCTATTTTTCAGAAAGTATCATTAAACGTGCCCAAGAAAAAAAGATAGTCAAGATTAATATCCATAATTTGCGTGATTATACGACTGATAAACATAAAACGGTTGACGATACTCCTTACGGCGGAGGAGCGGGGATGGTTTTGAAAGTTGAGCCGATATATGCCGCTACGCGGCGAGTCAAAAGTTCTGCCTTCGTTCCTAAGAGGACTTCGGCGGGCAAGCAAAAGTCTCGTCTTCGTCAAACAAGAGTAATTTTATTATCGGCTAAAGGGAAAAAGTTTGACCAAAAAATGGCGCGGAAGTTTTCAAAGTTGGATCAAATAGTTTTAATTTGCGGAAGATATGAAGGGGTAGATGAGCGAGTAGCAAAATATATTGCTGATGAGGAAATTTCAATTGGTGATTATGTCTTGACAGGAGGAGAATTACCAGCTATGATAATAGTAGATGTAGTTGCAAGATTAGTTCCTGGGGTAATTGCCGAAGATTCCTTAAAGGAGGAAAGTTTTTCCATAAGAAAAGAGAGAGTAAAAAGTGATTTCAAAATTCTCCCTCAAGGGACAAAATTCAAAATTAGCAGAGAGTATCCGCAGTATACAAGGCCAGCAGTTTTTAAAGACTGGCGAGTGCCGAAAGTTTTGCTTTCTGGAAACCATAAAAAGATTGAAGAGTGGCGGAATAAGCATATGAAGTAAAGTTTTATTAATAGATTAAATTTTAAGCATTAAATTTTTAACAATTTGTTGCAAGCTTCAAATTTTCAATTTTTCAATGAATTTTCAATTAGGGTGTAGTTTTAAGGAAAGGGTTTTAGCCTCGACCAAAGAATCTCGCGGATATTCTACGGGATCCTTTATTTTATTCAAGATGACGCCAAAGTGTCAATTTGAGAATTGAAAATTAAAAATTAAACTATGCCCTTGACATCTATTTTAATAGCGCTATTATTTAATAAAGTTAAAATTTGTTCTTTAACAATTAAATAATAATCCTCCGCACTTTTTTGTGGAACATTAGATTATACGTTGAAATTTTATATTAAGTTTCAGTGTATAAAAACGAATTGTGAATTATTAAAAAGTGGGAGGATAAAATTACAATCTTGTGTGGTTGTCCTGAACTATTCTGGCTTTCAGCCCCATAGGGGATTGAAAGCTAAACAAACTTTATTGAGAGTTTGATCCTGGCTCAGGATGAACGCTGGCGGCGTGGATAAGGCATGCAAGTCGTGCGGTCGTGCCTCACTATCGTTCGGCACTCCCTAAATTCAAAATTCAAAAATCAAAATGCAAAATGACAATGTAAAATGTAAAAAGATTTTTTAAATTTAGATAATTTTAAATTTTGACTTGTATTTTTGATATTTGATATTTGATTTTTGGATTTGAGTGGCGAGCGACAGCGAGGCACGATAGCGGCAAACGGGTTAGTAACACGTTGGTACATACCGTCAACTCAGGCATAACTACTCGAAAGGGTAGCTAATTCCTGATAGTCTGGAAGTTGATTATTTAGCGCGAGAGAAAATTAAAAAATCAAAAATCAAAATGCAAAATGACAATGTAAAATGTAAAATTTTGAATTTTGAATTTAAGCCCGTAGATTTTCAAAATATCTCGTGATAAATAATCAGCTTCCAGTAAAGGTATCTGCAAAGATTTCCGGTTGGCGAATGGCCTACGCACTATCAGCTTGTTGGTGGGATAATGGCCTACCAAGGCGATGACGGTTAGGGGGTGTGAGAGCATGGCCCCCAACACTGGGACTGAGACACTGCCCAGACTCCTACGGGAGGCTGCAGTCGAGAATCTTCCGCAATGGGCGAAAGCCTGACGGAGCGACGCCGCGTGAGCGAAGAAGCCCTTCGGGGTGTAAAGCTCTTTTCTTAGAGAACAAGATTAGTGGCTGTTTTGTGGTTGCTAAAATCACAAAAAATGAAAAAAGAAAGAAAAGAAAAAATGGATGTGGTAATCCGTGTAAGAATAAGAGAGTTAAGCGATAGAAGAAGATTTGAAGTAAGCAGCAGAGGCGTTTCTTTTACAGTGCCAAGAAATATTGAGATAAGCTGGATAGTTGATACTATCAAAAAACTACAGGAGGAAATATTTGAAATAAGTAAAAAGGGGAGATAAATAAATTTTCTTTTATCTCCCGCCTATTTTTTCTTTTTCTTGGAGTTCACCCTTTAGGGTGTAAAATTTGCAGGCTAAAGCTTGAATTCAGTCAATAAAAATATTTAACAACTACAAATCAGCTGCTAATTTGAGCGTATCTAAGGAATAAGGGGTTGCTAACTCTGTGCCAGCAGCAGCGGTAATACAGAGACCCCGAGCGTTATCCGGAATCACTGGGCGTAAAGCGTCTGTAGACGGTCTAAATAGTCAGATGTTAAATCCTAAAGCTCAACTTTAGGACCGCATTTGAAACGTTTAGACTAGAGCTTGCTAGAGGCTGATGGAACTTGCGGTGTAGTAGTGAAATGCGTTGATATCGCAAGGAACACCAAAGGCGAAGGCATTCAGCTGGGGCAAAGCTGACGTTGAGAGACGAAAGCGTGGGTAGCGAATGGGATTAGATACCCCAGTAGTCCACGCCCTAAACGATGGACACTAGGCATTTTAAGTGTCGACCCTTAGAGTGTCGTAGCTAACGCGTTAAGTGTCCCGCCTGGGAAGTACGAGCGCAAGCTTAAAACTCAAAGGAATAGACGGGGACCTGCACAAGCGGTGGAGCATGTGGTTTAATTCGAAGATAAGCGAGGAACCTTACCAGGGCTTGAAATCCCGGGAATCCTCCTGAAAGGGAGGAGTGTCCTTTTAGGAAACCCGGTGACAGGTGCTGCATGGTTATTGAAAGATGACCCACTAAGGAGTAATCCTTAGTGAAAAAACCAGCTCATAACGGTGAAACCCAAGCCATTGCTTCGCAATGGAAGCACCAAATTCAAAATCCGAAATCCGAAACAAATCTAAAATTCAGAATTCAAATGATTAAGACAAAATGAAAAGAAAATTTGTTTTGAATTTTTCAAAATTTGAATTTGAAATTTGTTTGAAATTTGGAAATTGGGATTTGGAATTTCCACTGCGGAGCAGTGGATGGGTGATACCGTGGGAAGTCAGCGGTTGTTTAAAACAACCTAAATTCAAAATGCAAAAATCAAAATACCTACCTGCCGGCAGGCAGGCAAAATGATAATGTAAAATATAAAATTTTTAATTTTTCATTTGTATTTTTGATTTTTGAGATTTGATTTTTGAGTTTAGCACCAAGCAGTAGCGAGGTGCGCTTGACCCCGTAGAGACTTAACTCTCGCTAGGGCTAAGAGAGTTTAATGGTAGCTTTTAACCTATCATTACACGCTGGTTCCCAAAAATTGGTGGCTGGGAAAAGGAGATGAAAAATGAGAGAAATAAAAAAAATAGAGATGGTAGCAGACGGAGCTTTAATAGTTATAGCATTTTTGATTTACTTAAAGGTAATTTCGTTTTTGATAGGCATTTGGATTGCAGGAGTAGTAAGTATTAGTGCAATATCTCTTGTTACGTTTTTAGTAGTACAAAGACAAAGAACCAAAAACGAATGAAGAAGATGAGGTAATGAATCATATAGCCGCTTGTCTTAAATACGAACAAAAAGCATATAAGCAGGAATAAATCGTCAGAGAGTGGGTAATAAAAGCGAGCGATTCAGAAATAAAAGAAGTATGGAAAAAATGTTATACAGAAGATCCAGAAAGAGCCATGATTTTGGCAGAAATTTTACATAGATACGCGGCAAGATATTCTAAAAATCAGAGAAGCGTTTTACCAAGAATTAAAAACATAAAAAAAGAAGAGAATAATAAAATAAATTTATTTTCTTCTCTCTTTTTTCCAGCTACCAAATGGGAAATGGTATAGTCCGTGCCATAAGTAATTATGGAATAACATGGTCGTCAGCTTGTGGTGTGAATCGCTCGGTTAAGTCCGGAAACAAGCGCAACCCCTATTGTCTGTTACAAGTGTCAGACAAGACTGCCTTGGTTAACAGGGAGGAAGGCGGGGATGACGCCAAATCAGCATGGCCCTTGATGCCCTGGGCCACACACATGCTACAATGGCCGGTACAAAGGGTTTTGCCAAGCCGCGAGGCGGAGCTAATCCCATCAAAGCCGGTCTCAGTTCGGATTGGAGTCTGCAATTCGACTCCATGAAGTCGGAATCGCTAGTAATCGTGAATCAGCCATGTCACGGTGAATACGTTCTCAGGTTTTGTACTCACCGCCCGTCACACCAAGAGAGTCGGTAATACCCGAAGTGCCCGTTAGGGTCCGAAGGTAAGATCGGCAATAAGGGTGAAGTCGTAACAAGGCATCGGTAGGAGAACCTGTCGATGGATCACCTCCTTTCTATAGATTGCCCAATTAAAGTGTGTGAATTCAGACTTTAATAGGCGGTCTTAGGTCGTCTTTCCTTTTATTTAAAAAGGAAAAATAGGTTTGATTAAAACCTTTAATTTAATCGCTCGGTTCGGGACAACCACACAGGATTGTAAGAAAATAAGAAGAATGAAAAAATAAAAAAGCGGAAGTAATTCATCTTCATATAATTTTATATAAAGAAAGATGTTTTTATAAAAAACGGAATCGCAGATGATTCTTATTTTTAGAGAGTATAATATTTTAGAAATTAAACCAAAGCCATATTTATAGATTCAAGGAAGAGCATGAACGAACAGTGTTTGTTTTAACTAAAGAAAAGAGCCGCGTAATACTATAAGAAAGAGTCGATAATGCAACACATTAGCCTTATCTTTTAAATCAAGGGATAAGGTATTTTTTTTGTATAAATTTTTATAACACATATAATGCGGCCGTCCTATATGTGTTATATTAATAATTGAGATAAGTTTTATTTTTATGCTTATTTTGTTATTTCAGGGGAACGAGAAATTTCTTAAACTTCATACAAGGGATTTTTCTTATTCACTTTTACTTTGTAAAATTTCATTAACGATGTAGGGGATCGATAAATTATACGGATCAGGATTTCATTTAGTGAATGATTTGGTCCCGCTCTATCATATGGCATCATATCTACACTTAATTATGAAACGCCAATTAACTTTAATAATTTTGTTAAAGTGTTACCTATGTACCCGTCAAGTACAGGGGTTTGACAAATAAAAATATATTTGCTACAATATCCTATCTTTAAGTTTGGATTTTAGGTTCTCTAAATTTCAGATTGTCCAAGAACTGAAATTCAGCCCCGTTCTGGATTTTGTCCCTGATTTAATCAGGGGCAAATTATGAAACCCTAAATGGTAAATTCCATTGATTTTTTGAGTTTTTGGACGGTCTGATTAAAGGGGATTTAAAATCCGAACTTAAAGTTCGGATTTCTGATATTTCAGAAGAATGTTCTTTGACATCGTCCCTCTGCTCTTTATAGGGCAATGCGGACAGGGCTGATTGTGAAATTAGCCAAAATAAAATATAGGAGAGTGATTGAGATGGAGGAGAGATATTCAGTTGGAGAGAAAACTTGGCGAAAAGTTGATTTTGAGGATTTATTTCCGGACAGAAAAAGAAATAGAATTATCGGTCTATCATTTCCAGCCAATGATTTGAACTTGGGATTAGAACCTTCGGTGCTGACAGTTCTTCCAGAGGGCAGTAATGTTGAGTATTCTCCGCAAAATATTGATTTCAATGACAAAGATGTTAAATGGTATGTATGTTCAGTTTATATTGCTGGTTACGACGAATTTGTACGGTGGGCATCGCGGCACGATAAAAATAAAATTATTGTTGGCGGCTATCACCCGACGACTTTTCCAGAGGATTTCGAGCGATATGCTTTTAAAATTGTTCAGGGGCCGTGCGATGACCTTTTTGCAACAATTGCACAATTTGGACAGATAGTAACTGGGATTACCAGCTATAAAAAAGTCCCGCGCTATGATCTTTATGATGTTCGGTGGAACCAACAAATTATTCCTGATAAGAAACCGAGAGATATCGTTACTTCAATTAATACTTCTCAAGGTTGTCCATTCCGCTGCGATTTCTGCTGTACGCCGATACTGTGTCCGAAGCTTATTTCCAAGCCGCTTGAACTTGTCCAGAAGGAAGTGGATTACCTAAAAACCCTGCATCCCAAATTTTTGTTTATCAGGGATGAAAATTTTCCATTGCAAAAAGATTGGCAGAGAAGGTTAGAAATCATTGAACAAACCGAAGCAAAAGTTTATCTATTTGCCAGTGCTAATTTGCTGAACGAAGAAAAAATAGAATTTATGGCTGAACATAATGTCTATATGATTTGTCTAGGATTGGAAGATATTACTGTTGGATACAAGAAAAACATAAATTTAGATAAAGTAGTAAAACTTCTGAAAAAATACGGTATCTATACATATCTTTCATTTATCGTTGATCCGTTAAAAATTATTGGCAGAGAAGCGGGAAAAAAATTCTATGAAAAACTGATGGCAAGATTTTATGCACTTGCTCCAGAAATGATTTGCGGAAATTTTCTGATGCCTTTCAGAGGAACGAAGATTTGGGACAATTATTATGCTTATGTCAGCCCAGAAGATTACAAGTATTATAACTCTAAGACGGCCTTTCTAATTCGAAATCCAGTTGTCAGAGAAAAAATGCATTTTTTTATGTTTTGGTACCAGTGGTTGTATTTCACTTCTGATTTTTACAACAATAATGTTCGGGAATTCGCTGTTCACGATACGCTTCACTTGAGGTTTTTAGAGTTATACAGAAAGTTCAGGCCAATGTATGAAAAATTGTGGGATGTGAGACCATAAGATATGGAGGTGAAAAAATGGAAAGAAAATTAGTAGTGATAAATGGAAGTTATCGCAGAAACGGTTATATGAAGAAATGTTTAGATAAAGAAGCCGAGCGATTAAGAAAAAAATACAAAATACAAGAAATCAGATATTTCTTTTTAGATAATCAGCTAGTCGGTTGTCTTCATCATCAGAAATGTCAGATTGGATGTGTTATTCGGGATCAATTTCAAGAGATTGCCACAGAGATAGAGGGAGCCGAGAGAGTGTTGTTTGGCAGTCCGGTATATTTGGATTTTCCTTCGCCAAAACTATTAGCGTTTCTTTCACGGTTGAGTTGTTATTCAGAGAATACCCAACGGGAATTTTTCCGCGACAAAAAAGCGCACTTTCTGGCTACGGCTTATTGCAGCGGCACAAAAACAGTAATTCATACTTTGATGGGTGCTTGCGAAATGTTAGGATTTACTATTGAAGGAAGAAGTTCTAAAGAATATATTCAGTTATGGCAAGATAGAAAAATCCGCGGCGGAATGAAACCGGAAGATGCCTGCTATTTAGAAAGAGAAGAGATAAAATGAAAGAAAGATTGGGATTGATTTTAGGGAGATTTCAGCCATTACATCCGGGGCATCTATATCTGTTCAATTTAGCATTCGGAGAAAACAATAAAATAATTATCTGCATTGGCTCCGCTCAATTATCAGAACCTTTTTCCATAAGAGAAAGACATCAAAGGATTCAGAAACAGTTAGAGATTCTTGGTTATGACAGAGAAAGATATAGAATCGTTGATCTTGTAGATCCAAAGCCGATGGATATTTGGCCGAGTTATGTAAAAGAAATTTGCGGAATTACAAATGAGACGAAGAACTTTTTTTACAGATCTGATAAATTACCAAAAAGGTACGAGCGAGAACTTGCAAGACTCGGTTTCAGAATTAGATATGTAGAGCGAAAACCATTTTATTACAGGGGGCCAGATGGATTTTACTACCAAATATCTTCTGCTTCAGAGATAAAAGAGATACATAGAAAATTGGGAAAGGAAATTGGATAAATAATGGAGGCATAAAATGAAAGGGATGAAAAGGATCGCTATGGTATATGATGGAGAAAAGTTTGAAGCAAAGAAAATGGCTGAGAAAATCAGGGGTCGAATTTCGTTGGAGCTAGGATACGAAGTTTATCAGACGCTTTCGCGAAATACATTAGAAAAGGGATTAGATGTTGTATTAATTTTTGGCGGAGATGGCTTGCTTCTGTATATTGCTGATATGATTTCTCAAAGCGGCAAAAAAATTCCGATAGTCGGGATTAATTATGGTTTCAGGGGATATCTTTGCTGGATTCAGCCAGACGAAGTGAAAGAAAAAATAGAACAAATACTTCAAGGAGATTTTGAGATTGAAAAAAGAACAAGAATTCAGGCGGAAATTTTTAGAGAGACAGAAGCAGGCAGCAAACCGATTAAGACGATTGATGCATTGAACGAAATAGTGATTGGCGGAATTTTTAAAACGGTTTCGTTAGATATAAAAATCAATAACGGAGACAAAACCATTGGAAGTTTTATCAGAGGAGATGGAGTAATTATTTCAACGAAAACAGGAAGTACCGGCTACAATAGAAATGCTGGAGGGAAAGTGATAGGCACAGACAATTTTGTCATAACTGCTAATAATCCAGTGCTTGATGACAGCTTTCGCTCGTGGTTGACCAGAGAAAAATCAGTTGTGTTCTCTACAGAAACTATATTTGAAATCCATAGTCGGACAAAGAAAAAAGCAAATTTGCCTTTTATAGTGGGAGACGGACAAAGATATCATAGATTGAAAGTTGACGAGTATATTACACTCAAAAAATCGCCAAGAGAAACATTGTTCATTAAATTTTAAAGATTGGGAAGCGTTTCCTTTTCCGCGCTTCCGCCCTTTTTTCAAGTTGATAAACTTTACTTCTGTTATTCTAAGGACAAAATCCGAAGAATCTCTCGCGCCTGCCTGTCCGGTAGGCAGGTTCAGAGATCCTTCACTGCGTTCAGGATGACGATATTTTGTCAATTTGAAAAAGGGGATAAAAATTTGTTCTTTGAAAATTAAAATAAGAATGAAATACTTCAGGTGGCTGAGAATTATTTATTGAGGTTTTTCTTGATGAATAATTTTCGGCCATCTGGAGAGATACGATTAAGTGATTGCAAGTGATGGGCAAAAAGTTAGGCCGAACCAAAAAGGAGGCAAGAAAAGAAAGAAAATGAAAGGGAAAAAAGAGAGAGAAGAAATAAAAAATAGGGGAGAGGAGGTGAAGCCTGAAGCATTGGAAGCGTTTAGAGTTTTGTTTGCGGCAATGGGAGCGAAAAAAGAGAAAATAGAAGGAATTTTAGGGGTAGCGAGAAAGAATTTAGAGAGAGGACAAGCTGTAGCTACTGGCATTGGAATATTTGCGGCGGTGTACACAGAGAACGGAAAAGTTTTATTGCGAGTAAGGACAGAAAAAGATTCTTTATACGGGAAAGATCTTTCAGGAAGACCAGAGTTACCAGGTGGAGGGGTAGATATAGAAGATTTCGAACTTTTGATACCAGGGGAAAGTTTGAAATACACCAGCGTAGTATTTAATACGTTAAGAAGAGAATTACAAGAAGAAACAGGGTTATTGTTACAACAAGTGCCAGAGCTGAAGATGTATCCGGCGTGGCTTTTAAAAGAGCCGCTCATTGATTTGGCTTTTGTAATTCCAGTGGAACTTGATTGCATTAAAGAAACAGAGAAATATTGGAAACTCAGGAAGAAAGGTTTGCTTCGGTTTTTTTCAAAAGAAGAACTGCGGGACGCAAATATTATATCTCCGAGAATGCGATTTCTTATAGAAAGTGCATTTTTTGCAATACAGGAATAAAACAAGCAAACCAAGACCTTGGAGAGCGAAATGATCTAAAAACTCATTTCGTTCTCCTGAAATTTTTTAGGAGGTGATTGAAAATGGAAGAAAAAATAGAGAAACCAGTTTTTTACCAATATGGAGGGATGGTAAACAATTAGTGAGATGCACGCGTTGCTTAGAAATTTTTTCAAAAGAAACGTTGATACGGTTAGGAAAATGTCCGCATTGCGGAAAGCCGCTGAGACTCCCGGAGTAAAAATAAAAAATACCGAGTTTTTAATTTTTAAAATCTCGGTTCTTTTTTTGAAAAAAGATACTGGATTCCCATTTTCACGGGAATGACAGAGAAAGAATTTGCTTTTGGGTTTTTAAAAAGGTAGAATTAAAAAGTAATCCAAATTATTCCAAAACTCAAATTATTCCAAAATAAATTCAAAGTTCAGATGTCAAAAATCCCCCTCACAGACTGTCTAACAACTGGAGTTCAGGCTTTAGCCTGTAAAACAGGAAGGCTTAAACAAGCCATAATTTATACAGCCTAAAGGCTGAACTCCAAGTTTTCGGACAATCTAAGAATTTGAATTTTGGATTTTGATATTGATTTGGAAAATTTGAAATGGTTTGGATTTTGGGTTTAGAGATTATGTTTACCCTTCCTAAAATCGAAAAAATTACTTTTGACGCGAGTTTGTCTCATTTCCTTTTGATGTTTGGCTATAAACTTTTTTCTTTATATTTTCCTTTGTTTTTGGTCGCACGGGGCTTATCTTTGCCCGAGGTTGGCTATACTTATCTTTTGATTTATTTGCCAATTGCTGTTTTTGCGCCAGTAGTTGGTTTTTTAAATCATAAAATTAATCCAGTAATTTTAGCCGCATTTGGAATCTTTGGTTATGGGTTTTATTGTTTGGGAATGATTTTAATTCATCCTGTCCAGATGCCGATTTCGTTCTTTGCTTTTCAGGTTTTGTTGGGGATTTCCGTTGCAATGTTCTTTGTCAGTATGAGATGGATTTTAATAGTGTCTAAATTGGAAAGTCCTAATCGGGCTTTTGCCTGGTTTTATTCGTCTCCTTATTATGCTGACGCCATTGCTCCGGCAATTGGAGCATTAATAATCTGGCAATTTAATTTTATTGGAGTTTTTGTTTTCAGTTTGATTTTGCAATTTTTGAATGCTGGTTTTTGTTTAAGTCGATTAAATAAATTTGAAAGGCGACATTGGCGAATGTCGCCTTCGATTACGGGAAAGAATTATTTTAAAAATTACCAAAAAGTTTTCAATATATTAAAGCAAAAAAACATTTTTATTTTACTCGCTGTTTCTTTTTCAGTTTTAATTTTATCTGGATTTTATCGAGCATTTTTTATTTTATTTTTAAAAGACTTAGGTTGGACGCAAAACTTAATTTTACTCTTTGTTGCTTTGCTTTCTATAATATTTGTGCCGATTTCGTTTTTTGCCGTCAAGAGAATAGGAGAGTTGAAAAGCAAGAAAAATATTTTTGAGGGAGCAGCGATCACTGGGACGCTTTCAATTGCCTTAGGAGTTTTAGGTATAATTTCAAACTTTTGGACTATTTTTCTAATAAAGTTTGGTCAGTCCGTTGGCGGATTAATGTCTGGTTCAGGAAGAAGCGGGTTTTTGTCTCAAAAATTAAAAAAGTATCCGGAAGAAGTAAGCGTTTTGGATACAATTTTTTCACCGTTAGGAGTTGCCATTGGTTCTTTGATTTCTGGGTTGATTATTGGTTTTCTGGGCTTTAATAATTTGTTTATTCTTGGCGGAGCGTTTATTGTTATTGTGACAGTTATAGGGAGCCGATGTCCATGATGAGATACATAGGTAACACCTTGAAAATCAAGAAATATCGTGTCAAGCAATTTAACTATCTAACCAAAATAGGCTCTGGTTGAGCAATTAAAAATCTAACCGAAACTTTCTTTTGATAGGCGACCTTTTGAGATTGTGTTTTCTTTTGATAAGCTTGGTAGAGAAGATCTAATTTCTTGTCAATCACTCTTTTCAATTGAGCCGGATTTAAAGATTGGTAGATTTTCTTTAATTCTTGTTTTGTTTTTTCTGACACTTCTTTTGATTCCATTACTCTCTGATAAGGAGTTTTAGGAGTATCATATCTACGATAGATTTTACCTCCGATTCTTTCTTTAGCAACTAACTTAATCACTGGCTGAAAGAAGTTTTTGTATAATCTTAATTCATGATGATACAAATCATTTAAGACTTCTTGTTCTTTTAAAGTATCATATCTTAAATAGCCAACAAACTTTTTCACATGGGTCCAGTTCTTCTGTTCGACAAAGCAATTGTCATTCTTTTTGTTGGGTCTTGATCTGGAAAAGCCCAACCCTTCTTTCTGGGTATAGTTGAATAAATGAGCATTAATATATTCTGCGCCATTATCTGAGTGGACTTCTTGCCGAGCAAAAGGAAATCTTTTTCTGGCTCTGTCTAATCCTTCACAGGTTGGTATTTGCCCTCTACTCATAATTGCTTCACCCTCCCACCAGCCAGTGGCAATATCAGTGTTGGAAACAGTATTGATATATTCTCCTCTAGCTGATTGTCCACAATGCTCAACCAAATCTGTCTGGATATTGCCTAATTGAGACCGATCCCATTCATCCGAGAGTTTAACTGGTATCTTTTGATACAAAAGAGGATGAACCTTTTTCTGATATTTCTTCCTTATTCTCTCTACTTCTTTCTGATGTTTGAGTTTTTCATCAATTGTCCGGAAACTAATTTTCTTTAGTTTCTTAGCTACTTCATCAGAACAATTCAATTCGCCTAATTTCCTTAATCTATCTACCTCAGTTTTAAGTAAAGGTTCTAATCTCTGACCACAAGGATAATCAAAGATTCGCCAGATTTGAACCAAAGCTGCTTTAACATAGCCATCATAATATACTTTTCTTCTCTTTCTCGCTTCTTTTCTTTTATCCAGATTACTTTTTGGTCTTAATTTAACCATGAGATGTTTTCTGCAAAGACCAGTTCTTTTTTCTGCCTCATCTAATAACTTAGATTTCTCTTTCTTTGATTTTTGTTTTAAATATTCTTTCTTTAGTTCTTTTAGGTATTGGTTTCGAGAATACATATCCATAGTAGAGTGGTCTGACTTTTGAGAATATCTTTCTTTCAAAACCATAAAGAATATTCCTTCAAGGCCAGACAATTATTTTCACCCTACATTCTATAAAATTTCGGTGTCATTTTATATTGCAGAACCAATACCTTTTCGGTGTCATTTTAGAATGTTGAATACACGGGATTGACAAATTTGGATTTATAAAATATTCTAAAAATAGGAGGTTAAAAATGACAAAATATGAGATGTATGCGAGTTGGGCGATAGATTCTTTGAAGTGGATAGTAATATTCGTAGCGGTAGTTTTAGTTTTCAGCTACAACTTCAGTGGAACACTCCTTGAGCCATTACACGGTCGTTACGGAGTTTGGTTAAACTTTTCAATACTAATGATTACTGTGGGGATTTTTGTGATAGTGGCAGAATTTTATGGTTATATAAAGTCATACAGAGAATACAGTAAAGACCCGGAAGCCAGTTACTTAATAGGGAGAATGACTTGTGGAATAGACCATAGAGGCAGACCTACTAGACGGGTAAAAATTAAGTTCTTTCCAAGAAAACCAAAAAATAAAAAATTATAGGGGCGTTTATTTTCGCCCTTCTTTTTTTAAGAAAAATTTTAAGAAATTGCTTAAAAAATACTAGACTTGCAAAGAATTTGATTCGTAAATATATGAAAATATTATGTGCTCGGTTTTCACTACATACTTGGCTGACGGCCGTCAATCGTTTATGTAATGCTATGCTAAGGTGATAATAAAAAGTGATGATAAAATACTAAAATTGAAAGTACAAATAATTACCTTCTCGTTGGTTCAGGTCTTTGACCTGAACCCCCTTTTTTGGGGTTTCTTTCTGTAGAAGATGAAAAGGAAATAAAAGGTTCAAGTCAGAGACTTGAACCAACATTTATGATTTCTGGGTTGATTATTGGTTTTCTGGGCTTTAATAATTTGTTTATTCTTGGCGGAGCGTTTATTGTTATTGTAGCAGTTATAGGGAACCGATTGACAGTAAATAAAGCGGGTGATAATATCTATTTGACGACTAAAAAGAAAGTTGTCAAAAGCACATTAAATAAAAGGAGGCAGATAAAATGAAAGAGGAAAAAGTATATGATGTAATAATAGTGGGAGCAGGACCGGCTGGATCAGTTACAGCAAAGAGAACGGCTGAAAGCGGTTTAGACGTTTTAATGATAGAAAAAGATCCGGAAATAGGCGTTCCAGTCAGATGCGGAGAGGGAGTAAGCGAGAATGCGCTGAAAAGATTTCCAAGAATAGAAGAACGATGTCCTGAATGTATAGCTAAAAAAGTTAGAGGAATAAAGCTTTATTCCCCTGATGGAACTGAAATAGTCGCAGAGGGAAAGGTTTGCGGACATACGTTAAATAGAGATGTGTTTGATAAATTTGTAGCAAGAGAAGCAGAGAAAGCTGGAGTTGAGATAAGGAAGAACACTGAGGCGATAGGATTGACAAGAAATAGAGGTATTACTGAACTCCGGGTAAATTCGTTAGGCAGGAAATATACTTTGTTCGCCAAAGTAATAGTTGATGCTGGCGGCATAGGATCTCCGGTGGGCAGATTGGCAGGAATGGATACAAAATTGCACGATGGCAATATTATGATGTGTCGGGAATATCTTTTGAGAGGACCAGAACTTAGAGGTAAGAATTACGATGAATTTCATTTAGGAAACGAAATAGCCCCGCAGGGTTATGCATGGGTTTTCCCAAAGGGAGATAATATTGCAAATGTAGGAATAGGGTTTTCTTTAGAAACAACAAGAAGGAAAGGGATTTCTTTTCTAAATGACCTTTTGGATAAATTTGTCAGAAAAAGATTTCCTGACTGCAAAATAGAAAAAGCGATTTACGGAATGGTTCCAACGGGAAAAAGACTGAAAACAGGAAAAATACTGGATATTACAGCAGATGGATTAGTATTAGTAGGGGATGCCGCTGGAGGATATTCTGTTGATTCTTTAACCGGAGGAGGCATTAATAACGGAATGAGATCAGGAGAAATTGCCGGTGATGTAATAGCCAGAGCTATTTCAGAGGATGATACATCTAAAAAAAGATTAAATGAGTACAGAATAATGCTTCAGCAAGAAATTGGCGCAACTAATGATAAACTTAAAAAGGCGGCAGAATTTATAGGAGAGTTGTCAGACGATAAATTAAACAGATTAGCTCATTCTTTGAAAAGCGAGGATCTTTCAGAGATTAACAGTCGGATGCTAATATTAAAGCTGATAGCCAAAAATCCAAGAATACTTTGGAGAATTGCTAAAGTTTTTATATAGAACAAAAAATAAGCGCTCGCCCAAGAGCGTCTTTTTTTAAAAGTTCTGCAAAGATTGACAGAGGCTTTGGATTATATTATTATCTATTTAATAGGTGTCATTACAGGAAAGAGCGATAGTAACAGTAAAGCAACTCTATTATTCCCCCGTTTTGACTTTGCCGATGATGGGCATGTAGCTCAGTTGGTTAGAGCGCTTCTCTGATAAGGAAGAGGTCGATGGTTCGAGTCCATCCATGCCCACCCATAGTTTCGGAAACGGGTAATCAGAAGATATCAGAATTTTGTTCAATTAGACCTTGGTAGTTTTTGCGGCTAAACTTCCTATACTAAAATTTTAATTTATGGGGGTTAAATTTAGTAAAATAATAATGAAGGCATGCCCATAGGGTCGCGAAGCGACTCCTTTGTGGTTTAAATGAATTTAATTCGCGCACTAGATTTGTTTAGATTGTAGTAATGATAAATCAGTCTAGAACTTCAGGTTTTATTTATTTTCACGCCATAAAATAATTTAGATATAATGCCGCCATCGTCTAGTGGTTAGGACATCAGGTTTTCATCCTGGCAACCGGGGTTCGATTCCCCGTGGCGGTGCTATTTTAATTAACATTTGTAAAGATTTGCTGTAGTGGGGAGCAGACGCGGCAATACCGCTTCAAAATACGGTTAAGATTGCATGGGCCTATAGTTTAATGGTAGAATACCGCCTTTGCACGGCGGAGACGGCAGTCCGATTCTGCCTAGGTCCACTGAAAATACCGAAGAATTATTCTTCGGTATTTTTAATAAAGGACTGTGATTCTATCTATAGACGAAAGCAGACATCCATATATATTTCGGATGTAAAAATTAAGTTTATTTACTTTTAAAAAATAAAGAAATTAAAAAAATAAAAGTTTCCGATAAAATAATTAAAGGTCCGGCTGGCAACTCCGTAAATTCAAAAGCAAAAATTCCAAGAACAGCGGAAATTCCCCCTATAACCAATGCTCCCCAAGAATACAGGGAAAGGCTTTTACTAAAATTACTCGAAGCAGAAGCTGGAATGACTAAAAGAGCCACTGTAAAGAGAATCCCTACTATTTTAACTTCTAGAGCAACAATTAGAGTAATGCAAATTAAATAGATCAGGTTGTGCTTTTTTACATTTATTCCTTCTGTTCTGGCTAGATTCTCCGATATTCCCGAAAGAATCATCTTCTGGTAAATTTTCTTGATAATAAAAAAAACAATCAATCCTAAAGTTACTGCCAAAGCGGCGTCTATGGAATTTATTTGGGTGATATCTCCGATTAACGCTTCTTTTGCCCGGGAAAGGGGCAGAATTAAAAATCCTAAGGCGACACCGGCGGCGAAGACCACTCCGGTTAAGGCTTCTAAAGGCAGGTTGGTTTTAATTTCCAAAAGCCATATTATTATAGCTCCGATAGTTATGCTTAAAAGCGCGCCCAGAAAGATATTATGATGATATATTAAAGCCAATGCTACGCCCGGTAAAGCCAAATGGCCTAATGGTCCTCCCACTAATGCCATTCTTTTGGTAATCATTAAAGAGCCAAGGTATCCGGCTACCCCTCCTATAAAAATTGCTGTGATTAGGCTTAAGAAGAATTGAGAAAACATAACTTTTATTTTATAAAGGAAACTCGAATATCGAGATCCTAAACAATATCAAAATTATAAATTCAAATGACAAAAACTATAAATAATTCAAAAATCAAAAATCACAATTCAAAAAGGATTAAAAGAATTTTAAAATCCTCAGCTAAAACGTTAGAATTAGATAGGAGAATAAAAAATAATTCTTTTTACATTTTAAATTTCCATTTTGACTTTTGATTTTTATTAGTGTGTATGCTTATAAAATTTGATTTTGTTGCCGTATAAATCCTCTAAGAGCTGCGGGGTTAAGACTTTTCGGGGAGGACCGGAACAGATCCCATTTTTGTGAAGGCATAAAACATTAGTCGCGTAACCATAAACGATGTTCAGGTCATGGGTTATCAATAAAATAGTTAAATTTCTCTCCTGCCAAAATTTTCGCAAAAGGGAATAAATATTTTCTTCTCCTCCAATATCAATACCGGTGGTTGGTTCATCAAAAAATAAAACTTCAGGGTCTCCGAGCAGCGCCCAGCCAATCAATATTCTTTGAAATTGTCCAGATGATAAATTTCCCGGATTTTTTTCGAGGAATTTATCCCCTTTTAATCCTACGGCTTTTAATATTTTAGAAATTTTCTCTTCAGAATCTTCTTTAAATCTGTAAAATTCTCGAATTGAGATGGGAATCTTTTTGAATTCCGAACGAGACAGGCGTTCCGGCAGATAACCAAACTTAATATTCTTTCGGTTCCAGGCGATTTCTCCTTTATAGGGAATTAACCCAAGCAGTGCCTTAAAGAGCGTGGTCTTGCCGGCGCCGTTTGGTCCTAAAATTATAAAAAATTCCCCTCTTCCAACGTTGAAAGACAGATTTTTGATAATTTCTTCGCCATTTGCCTTCACTCTTAAATTTTTAACTTTTAAAATTAGCTCTTCTGCCATCTTATTTTTTAAAAAAATATTTTTTTATCCTATCCAGTTTTTTTGTTCTTTATTTAAAAAATTTTGCAATTCCTTTTGGTTCATTACTGTTATTTTTATTTTTATATCTAGGTTTAATTTGTTTAAAGGTCCTTTTACTAAAGCAATTAGCTGGTCTTTAATGGGAATATTCTCAAAAGGAAAAGCTAAAACAATAATCAACTTATTATTTTTCTTCTCTATGCTTTTAAAGAATCCAAGCTCAAAAAGAGTGCTGTCAATAAAAGGATGTCTTACTTCTTTAAGTAATTTTTTAATATTTGAAAGGCTATTATCTGCCATTTTTTTATTTTCTTTATTGTATTCTATTTGCTTGTCTAATGTCTCAATAGCAATCCGCGTTCTTCCTGTATACCAATTTTAAACACAAAAAGAAGCGAGCAAATTGCCGAACGATTTATTTTTATCTTCAAAGCTAATTGGTATAGGTATAAATTCGTTTTGAAATCATCTTCTTACTCCATAATTTCTTTCCTTTCTCATTCCACGAGCCATTCCACGACTTCCGAATAGATGCTTTCTTAATTCTGGATTTTCGGAGTTTGGCCGTATTGCTTCTTGCGGACAAACATTCAAACATTTACCACACTTGATACATTTTTCTTGATCAATAACCGCCTTGCCGTTTTTTATAGAAATGGCTCCAACCGGGCAAACCCTGACACAAGCTCCGCAACCAATACATTTATTTTGTTTTATCCATGGCATAGATTTAATTTTTTTTTAATTATTTTTATTTGCGACTTTTTGCTTAATAAAGGGACATTGTTCTTTTATTGCTTTTCCGTCTAAAACCGCTCTAATAAATTCATTACAAGATTTAAAACCGCATTTTCCGCAATTTAGTCCGGGAATTAAATTTTTTAATTCTTTCCCCGCCGAAGCTCTTTTTTGTTCTTCTTTTTCGTCAATTATTTTATTTCCGTAACAATAACCGCATAACGCTGAAGGCATAGAATGTTTTAGCGTTAATTTTTTATCTTTTTTAATACAAGATGACGCTTTTATGTATTCTACAATATCAATGGCTCCCTCTCCTGTAAGCCCATTTATCTCTACAATTTTTGCTTTAGGATTAACTTTTAAAACCTTTGCTCTAAAAATTTCCCTTTCTGCTTGAGAAATCAAATCGCCCTTACTGATAGCCGCAACATCTGCTTGGGTTAAAATGGGACCATAACGAGAAGGGTCTCCGGAGGTAATGTCTAAAACATTAATGCCCAGACCTTCTTTGATATAAGGAGAGCAACGGAGACATAAGCCGGCGGTTTCCAAAATAATAATATCCTTATCCTGATTTTCTCTGATTATTTTAGGAATTTCCAACGCCGTATAATGGTCAGGGCAAAGCTCTCCAGCTAATTTTTTAACGGTTGGAATTTTATATTCCTTGGCAATACGTTCATTATCTGATGTCTGTAAACAATCAAATTTAGCAAAAAATAGTTTAAAATCGTTTTTTAATTCCTGGATTATATATTTAATGATGCTTGTCTTGCCCGACCCGGGTGTTCCGGCAAAAATTATAAGTTTCTGCCTCATCTTCGGTTCTGCAGAGCCTTGATTCGTTAAAGTATGAGTATTTAATCTTGAGTTAAATTTCATATTTCCTTTTTAAATTTAGCCGGCTCGCAATATATTTCTATATTCTTAATTTCTTGTCCTTTTCTTATTTTTTCCCTTATCTCTAAGTTATAACTTTCTATCCAATTTAAATAATGGGCAATGCCTTTTTCTTTTAGAGAAGTATTTAAAATTTTGACAATTCCCCCGTCTTTAATAATAATTCTTTTGTCAGCATTTAGCGCCAAAGACGGATCGTGAGTAACAATTAAGACAATTTTTTCTTCTTCCACTAAAATTTTAATTGCTTGTTCTTTTTTAATGCCGGCATTTTCTATTTCATCAATTAAAATAATAGGTGAGACGCTGATATTGGCTACGTCAGAGACCATCAGCGCCCTGCTTTGCCCTCCTGACAAATTAAGCAAATTCATTTCAGGCAAAATCGCCTCGCCGGTAATTTTATTAGCTTCTTGTATTACTTCTTTAAGCAATCCAGGCCTTGCTTTTTTCCCGCGAGATTCCAGATGTAATTGCAAAAAATCCTTAACAGATATGTCTGTTAAGAAATTCATGCTTTGGGCCAGCGAAGCGATTAATTTTCTTTTAGGGTTGAATCTTAATTCTCTATTGGGAGTTTTGTTATTGACTAAAATTTCCCTTTTGCTTTTGGTGTCTTTTTGGGCTAACCTTTCAATATCGTAAAGAAGTTGACTTTTGCCCGCTCCGGTGCGGCCAACAATAGCTATTACTTCCCCTTTTTTGATATCAATTTTCTCGAAATTTTCTTTTCTGCCGAATTTATTTATCCCGGGCAAAATTGTGATTTTATTTATAGGCATAACTTTATAACCAATTTACAAATTTCCCCTGAGTTTTTCTGCCGTTAAAATTTTTCTGACGGCAATAATATATGCTGCTGTTCTCAAATCTATTTTTTTATTTTTTTCTTGATGTAAATTGATAACTTTTTGCCAAGAATTTATCATTTTTTGTTGCAGTAAATTTTCTAGATATTTTTTATCTAAAATATTGCCCGTTCTGTTTTGCGCCCATTCAAAATAGCTAACTATTACTCCCCCTGAATTTGCTAGTACATCAGGTACTATTGTTATGTTTTTGTTAAATAATATTTTATCTGCTTCATAATCGATAGGACCATTTGCTATTTCTATAATATACTTCGCTTTTATATTTTTAGCATTTTTTTTGGTAATTTGATTCTCAAGAGCAGCTAAAATTAAAATATCAACTGGCAATTCCAGCAGATTGCCGTTAGTAATAATTTTTGCTTTTGTATATTTTGACACCCTTCCTGTTTTTTGTTTTTTCTTTATTACTTCATTAATGTTTAATCCCTCTTTATTATAAATACCATTTTTGCTGTCACTGACAGCTATAATTCTGAAACTGTTATCTGTCAACATTTTTGAAATATATAAACCAGCATTGCCAAAACCCTGAACGGCAATTTCCGTATTTTTTTTATTTAACTTAAATTTTTTAACAAGCTCTTTGGCAATAATAAATCCTCCTTTAGCCGTTGCGTCGTTGCGTAGAGCGCTACCCTGCAATTCCAAAGGCTTGCCAGTAATCATTGCCGGTTCGTGATGGCAAACTTTCTTTTCATATTCATCAAGCATCCAGGCCATAATTTGAGAATTGGTATAAACATCCGGGGCGGGAATATCTTTATCCTGCCCTAAAACTTTGTAAAAAGCGTCTATAAATTTTCTGCTTACTGATTCTATCGTTTTAAGAGACGCATTTTGGGGATTAAATTTAACTCCGCCTTTAGCGCCGCCGTAAGGCAGTTCGGCTAATGAATTTTTGATCATCATCCAGAAAGCCAGAGACATAACTTCATCTTCGCTGGTTTCGGGATGAAATCTAATTCCTCCTTTGCCCGGACCCAGAGCGTCATTGAAAAGAATTCGCCAGGCGGGAAATTTTTTGTTGTTAATTTTAAGCTGGGTGTGATTTATTTTTTTGGGGGTAGAAAGCAATTGAATTTCTTTATTGGTCAGACCTTCAATTTTTTGAATTTCGTTTAATTTTTTGACTATATTGGAGAATATTTTATTTTTCATTGTTATAAATTATGCTGTTGTGAATTATATTATTTTAGTCTAATATTATCTTCATTATCTTCAGGCCAACATTAATTGCGTAAAATTGCTCTGATATTTTTTTTAACAACTCTCTTTTTTATAAGATTAGCTAGTCTGTCAATTCGATCCTTAATAATGTTTAATTGTCGGGTTGTTGTGTTTTTTCGTATTTGCTTTTTAATTATATAGTTTCATTATATTTCTCTATGGGGGGTTCGTCAAGCTGCTTAATTTGTCAATAAAATGAGTTTGTTAAAAATTAATGACTGTAAAAAATAGTTAAGAACGTTATTCAGTAAGAATTTTCAAAAGATAGATAATAACAAGAGTAAGATTGTTATAGGGAGGCGGAAATGCGGGTCGGGATTTAAAATTAGCTTGCGGATTTTTCTCTCTTCTTCGATGTAAAAGCTTGGATAGACAAACAGAATGAATTTGGATTTTCGAGGACTTGACAGTTTATTTTACAGGAGTATAATAAAATAAGTTTTCATTTTTTTTGTGGATAAAAATATAGGATTTAATTGTATGGGTATACACGATATTTCATTTTCTTCTGAAAAAATTTTTGAAGTTTTTAACTTTCAAGTTACTAATACGTTTATCTTAACTATAATAGTGGGATTGGTTATATTTATTTTACTTCATTTCGGGTTAAGAAAAGAAAAGATGATACCCAATTCATTCCAGAATTTTATAGAGTGGGCTTTAGAGAGTATTTTGCATTTTATAGATGGTATTACTGGCGACAGAAAAAAAACAGAAGATATATTTCCAGTAGCCTCAACTTTATTTATTTTAATTTTATTTGCTAATCTTTTGGAAATTTTGCCGGGGCTTGGCATTTTTCATTTTTTGCGTTCTCCAAGCTCTGATCTTAATTTTACTTTAGCTTTGGCTATTTCTTCGATGGCATTTGTTCATATATTAGCTATCCGAAGGCTAGGAATTAGTTGCCATCTTAAAAAATTTTTAAATTTTAAAAGTCCAATCCTATTTTTTGTCGGAATACTGGAAGGCTTTAGTGAAATTATTAAAGTCTTATCTTTAGCTGTAAGGCTTTTTGGAAATATTTTTGCCGGAGAGGTTCTGCTGTTGGCAACCTCTTTTTTATTTGTTTACTTTCTTCCCATACCCTTTTTACTTTTAGAAATTTTAGTTGGTTTTATTCAAGCTTTGATTTTTTCAAGCCTGATAGTCATTTTTTATACTACAGCAGTGAGTATCTCTCACTGAAGGAATAAATAAAAGGTCGGAACAATAAAAATTCTAATTAATTAAAGGTTAAAATCTATGTTAGAAGAATTAGATCCAGCAATGATTAAAAATATAGCCGCTGGTTTTACCATTGCTTTCGGAGTGATACTTCCAGCTTTTGCCATTGGGAAAATAGGATCTGAGGCAATGAAGGCAATTGGCAGAAATCCAGAAGCTTCTTCTAAGATTCAAACCTCAATGATTTTGGCTATTGCTTTTGCCGAAGCGATCGCTATCTATGTTTTAGTTATTGCGATTTTAATTAAGTTTGTATAATTATCTTTTGCTATTTAACCATTTCGGCAACATTTGTCACAGAAGCGCTTAGTAGTTATATAAGAAAAAAATAATAACACACTCCGCTTCGCTGCGTGTATCAGTCCGCATTAAACAATGGACTGACAAACGGAATGAAATGGAGTTTGTTATCATATCATGGGAATTTTAGAAAATTTAGGTATTGACTGGAAAATTTTGTTAGCACAAACCATTAATTTTTTGGTGATTTTGTATTTACTGAAAAGATTTGCTTATCGTCCGTTTTTGAAAGTTTTAAGAGAAAGGAAAGAAAAGATTGACAAGGGCATAAAAAGATCAGAAGAAATTGAAAAAAGAATTCAGGCGATAAAAAGTCAGAAAGAAAAAATTTTGGAAAATGCCCGGCAGAATGCTTTTCAGATATTAAAACAAATAGAGGAAAAAGGGAGAGGAAAAGCCGAACAGATTATTAAAGAAAGTCAAAAAGAAAAAGAAAAAATATTGGAAATGGCAAGGAAGCAGGGAGAGATGGAAATAGAAAAAATGCAGGAGATCCAACGAAAAGGAATAATTAATATAAGTTTAGGTCTGACTGAGAAAATTTTAAAGATGAAAATTGATGCCGAAAAAGACAAACAAATTATAGAAGAATTTTTATTAAATCTTCGACCCGTTAGAGACAATGCTTCTAATAGGGTCCACCAAAATAATGAGAGTTAAAGATCAGGCGCAGCTATTAGCTGAGGCTTTATTTTTAGCCGCGGAAAATAAAAAGGATGCGGAAAAGCAAAAAATAGTAAAAAACTTTCTGGAAATTTTAAAAAATAAAAGGAAAATTTATCTTCTCCCTCGGATTTTAAAAGAATTCAAAAAATATTCAAAAAGGGATGAAGTAGAATTAATCTTGTCAAGAAAAATTTATGAAGAAGAAATTGAGAAAATAAAAAGAGATTTAAGAAAAGTTTTAGGAGAAAAAAAGATGTTTAGGATCAAAATAGATGAAAGTATTATTAGTGGATTCATAGCGAAAAGTAATAATTATTTAATAGATGCTTCAATAAGGGGAGTTTTGAGAAGGATAAAGGCTTATTAAGAGTTTTTGATTTGCTATTTTGCATTTTGAATTTTAACTTTTTATTATGGATACTTTAGAATATCTAAAGCAAGAAATAGAAAATTTAGAGCTTAAGCCCCAGCAGGAAGAAATAGGAAGGGTGCTTCAGGTGAAGGATGGAACAGCTAAGATTTCCGGTCTTCAAAATGTAGAAAGTTTGGAGATAATAAAATTTGAACCGTCCGGTAAAAAGGATTCGGGACAGGATGAAACGCAGGAAGAAATATATGGCCTTGCTTCAGTTTTAGAAGAGTATGAAATAGGCAGTATTATTCTTGGTGATTTTTCAAAAATAAAGGAAGGGGATATTGTTAAAAGAACTAGAAAGGTCCTTTCTTGTCCAGTTGGAGAAGAATTAATAGGAAGAGTAATTAATCCCCTAGGAAAACCATTAGATGAAAGCGGGGAGATAAAAGCGAAACATTTTTATCCTTTGGAAAAAGTTGGTCCTTCGGTGATAGACAGAGAGCCGGTTAGTTTTCCCCTTCATACGGGCATCAAAATCGTTGATGCTTTAGTTCCTATTGGCAGAGGACAGAGAGAGTTAATTTTGGGCGATAGAATCACCCAAAAAACTTCTTTAGCCATTGATACCATTTTGAATCAGAAACAGGAGCCAAAAAGGCCGATTTGTATATATGTAGCCATAGGAAAAAGAGAAAGCGAAATTGCTAAGATTTTGGAAGTTTTCAAAAAATATGGAGCGATGGATTATACGGCGGTAGTTTTAGCTACTTCTAGCGACCCGGTATCTTTTTGGTATTTGGCTCCCTATGCCGGAACAGCTTTAGGAGAGTATTTTATGGATAGAGGAAAGGATGTCTTGATTGTTTTTGATAATTTAACAAAGCATGCTTGGGCTTGGCGCGAGATTTCTTTAGTTTTAAGAAGATCTCCGGGGAGGGAAGCATATCCTGGTGATATTTTTTATCTTCACTCAAGGCTTTTAGAAAGAGCAGGGAAATTGAATAAAAATAAAGGAGGAGGCTCTCTTACCGCTCTTCCTATTATTGAAACTCAAGCTGAAGATATTACCGCATATATTCCCACTAATGTAATTTCAATCTGTGATGGTCAGATATATATGGATACTTCATTGTATTTAAAAGGGCAAAGACCGGAGATGAATGTCGGGCTTTCAGTTTCCAGAGTTGGATCAGCTGCCCAGACTAAGGCAATTAAAAAAGTTGCCGCTACTTTAAAATTAGAATTGGCTCAGTTTCAGGAGTTGGAGAGCTTCTTGGAATTTGCCGAAGAGGTAGATCCAGAAACTAAAAGTAGGATCGATCGGGGAAGAAGAATGAGAGAAATTTTAAAACAGGATACTCTTTCTCCGCTTGGTTTTGAGCGGCAAGTGGCGATAATTTTTGCCGCCACTAGAGGATTTTTAGACGAAGTAAAAATTGAAGATATTAGAAAATTTGAGAAAGATTTGTTTGAAACACTGGAAATTCAAAAGCCAGAGATTTTTAGCAGGATAAGAGAAACAAAAGATTTAGATAAAGATATAGAAATAGAATTAGAAAAGATAATAAGGCAAGTTTTGAAAAAATATGTTTCTGAAAGAAATTAAGCAGAAAATAAATTCTACTCAAAGAATTTCCCAGGTAACTAGAGCTTTGGAGCTTATTTCGGCTGTAAAGATGAGAAAAGCCCAAAAGATAGCTCTGAGTTCCCGTCCATTTGCCCAAAAAGTTATTGAAATTTTAAATAGGCTAGCCCAATATCAAAAAGGATATTTAAAAGAAAATTCCTTTTATTTCCAACATCGAAAGCTTAAAAAAAATTTGGTAGTAGTAGTAAGTTCGGATAAAGGTTTTTGCGGTTCTTTTAATAAGAATATTTTAAAATTTACAGAAAAAGAAGCGAGGGAAATAGAAAAAACGGCTCCGGTAGAAGTAATGGCTATTGGCAAAAAGGCGGTTGCTTTTTTTAGGAAAAAGGATTTTAAAATAAAAGTAGAGTTTACTGGAATAGGAGATTACGGTGAGTTTGAGGAAGTGAAACCAATTGCCCGGCTTCTTCTTCGTTATTTTCAAGAAAACCAATTTCAGAAGATTTATCTTTTTTATGCTGATTTTATTTCGTCTTTTATCCAAAAACCAAAGAAAATTCAACTCTTGCCGTTAGCGCCGGAGGCTCTTCAGAAAATGTTGAGAAAGTCCGCCCTTGTGTCCTACGAGTCTGCAGAGGGCAGAAAAACAGGGAAATTTGCCGAAAAAGAAAGTGAACCCGAAGCGGGCGGATATGATTATATTTTTGAACCTTCGCGGGAAAAAATTTTTGAAAGTTTAACCCCTCAATTAATAGAGTTTGAAATTTATCACACTATTTTAGAAGCTAATGCTTCAGAACATTCAGCCAGGATGATGGCGATGAGAAACGCTTGCCAAAATGCAAAAGATATTATAGAAGAATTAACTTTGAATTATAATAAAGTGAGGCAAAATCAAATTACATCAGAGGTTTCTGAGATTAGTTCAGCTAAACAAGTAATAAAATAAGAATTTATTAAATTTATGGCAAAAATTACACAAATTACAGGTCCAGTAATAGATGTTGAATTTGAGGAAAATCTTCCGCCGGTTTATGAAGCTTTATTTGTGGAGAAAAATAATTTAGTATTGGAAGTTGAGCAGCATATTAGTGACAACAAAGTAAGATGTTTGGCTATGGATCCGACCGAAGGGTTAAAAAGAGGAGATGAAGTGAAGAGAACTTTTTCGCCGATTAAAGTACCAGTAGGGTCGGGATCACTCGGTCGAGTTTTAAATGTTTTAGGAAGGCCAATAGACGGAAAAGGAAAAATTGAAACAGATAAGTTTTTCCCTATTCACCGATCTTCCCCGACTCTTAAAGAACAAAAGACAAAAATTGAAATTTTAGAAACTGGAATAAAAGCTATAGATCTTTTGACTCCTATTTCCAAAGGAGGGAAAGTAGGGCTTTTTGGCGGAGCGGGAGTAGGAAAGACCGTTTTAATCCAGGAGTTGATCAGAAATATCGCTAAAGCTCACAAAGGAATTTCTGTTTTTACCGGGGTTGGTGAGCGGTCAAGAGAAGGGAATGATATTTTACATGAGATGGAAACGTCTGGAGTTATTAAAAATACTGTTTTAGTTTTTGGCCAAATGAATGAGACTCCCGGGGTGAGGTTTAGAGTCGGGCTTACCGGTTTGGCTGTAGCTGAATATTTTAGAGACGAAGAAAGAAAAGATGTTTTGCTTTTTATTGATAATATTTTCAGGTTTGTTCAAGCGGGTTCAGAGGTTTCAGCCCTTTTAGGCAGAATCCCCTCTCAAACCGGTTATCAGCCTACTTTATTTTCTGAAATGGGCGCGCTTCAGGAGAGAATTACCTCTACCCAAAAAGGTTCAATCACTTCTATTCAGGCGGTTTATGTTCCGGCTGACGATTTAACTGACCCGGCAGTCGTTGCTACCTTCTCTCATCTTGATGCTACAATTGTTTTATCTCGCCAAATAGCTGATCTCGGAATTTATCCGGCAATTGATCCTTTAGAGGGTTCTTCTAATATATTAGATCCAAAAGTTATTGGCGAGGAACATTATCAGGTGACAAGGGAGGTTATTCAGATTTTAAAAAGATACAAAGAACTTCAGGATATTATTTCAATTCTGGGAATAGAAGAATTGTCTGAAGAGGATAAAATTATTGTTTCAAGAGCCAGAAAGATTCAGAGATTTCTCTCACAGCCCTTTTATGTAGCAGCGGTATTTACCGGCAGAGAAGGGAAGTATGTTTCTCTTAAAGATACGATAAGAGGATTCAAAAAAATAGTTTCCGGCGAGCTTGATTCTAAAAAAGAAGAAGATTTTTATATGAAAGGGAACATAGATGAAGTCCTGAATCCTAAATCCTAAATTCGAAACAAATCTTAATGACCAAAATTGAAAATTCTAAGATAATTTTGAATGTTTAAATTTGAAATTTGTTTAGGATTTCGGCATTCGGACTCCGAATTTTAAAATGTTTATGGATCTTAACATCATTGCTCCCCATAAGATAATTTATCAAGGAAAAATTTTTTCAATAACCTTGCCGGGAACAGAAGGCGAGCTTACTATCTTGCCTAATCATATTCCTTTAATAACCTCTCTTGATAAGGGGAGAATAAAAGTTCGAGATAAAGATAAGAAAGAATTATTTTTTGAAATTGAAAATGGGGTTTTAGAAGTTAATCCCGTTGAAGTTAATGTTTTGGTCTCGGTGTAGAGGTTTGACAGGGTTATAAAATTTTTATAAGGTTTAATAAATGTTCTTTAACAATAGTTTCTGCAGTGTTGGGTGGTTATTAAAAATTTGTAGCTAACCAACACTGTGGAAGCGTTAAAAAATTAGAAGGGGAAATATGCCTGAAGAAAAAGAAGAAAAAGCTGTTTTTGAAATTAAGAAGGTGAGGATTACATATATAAATGCTATTTACGACGATAACGATCAAAAAAGGCATGACAGATGTCATATAGTGATAGACTTTGGATATTTTTCCGTAACGGATATAGGTATTAGTAGAGATGAAAAAGGAGAATTAACTTGGAGCTATGATTTCGGGTGGTCTAAGTTTAGATTCAACCGGCTCATACTTGATAACCTATATTATCCAGAAGTCGAGAAAGTATTGAAATTGATAGCCAATGAAATCAAAAAGAAGAAAGATAGAATCATTGAATTTCTTGATAGTAATGAAGGATGGACAGACATTAAAGAATAAACAAAACTAAAATTTAGGGGAATAAAAGTTTAATTTAATCCCCTTTTTTATTTGACTTGCATTTATGGAAATTTATATTATACTATAAATAGAAGTTAGTTATTTTAATTTTTGGGTGTCATTGCGAGGCGCTTTGGCGCCGAAACAGCTCCGAAGAAAAATGCGAGAAATTTAGCATTAAGAGGATCTTTTATCTGTGGGATTGCTTCGTCGCTCGCTTTGTTTGCTCTTCGCAATAACATTCCATAACAAAAAGAAAGGAGAAAATTATGGAACCACTTTTATGGCTTCTAATTATTGTTGTAGCGGCAGTTTTCCTTTGGATAATTGTTGTCTACAACGGTCTAATTAAACTTAAAAACCGAACTGACGAAGCATGGTCAGACATTGATGTTCAGCTCAAACGGAGGTATAATTTGATCCCTAATTTAGTTGAATCAGTCAAAGGATATGCCAAGCACGAAAGAGAACTTTTTGAAAAAGTGACGGAAGCGCGGACCCGAGCAATGTCTGCTAAAACAATAAAAGAACGTGGTCAGGCGGAAAATATGCTTGCCGGGGCATTGAAGACTCTTTTTGCAGTGGCTGAGAATTATCCGGATCTTAAAGCAAGTCAGAATTTTCTGGAGCTTCAAAGGGAGCTTTCTGATACAGAGAATAAGATTCAAGCGGCCAGAAGATTTTACAACGGCAATGTCAGAGATTTTAACATTAAAATTCAGACTTTCCCGAACAACATTATTGCCGGAATGCTTAAATTTAAAGAGAGAGAATTTTTTGAGATAGAAGAAGCGGCGAGGGAGCCGGTGAATGTTAAGTTTTGAAGATAATCCAAAATTCAAAGTTCAAAAGTTAAAGCCACGGCTTAAAACCCAAAACTAACAACAGAAAGTTGCCGTCCCGAGGCACTTTAGTGTCGAAAGGTTCCATTGTTCTGCAAGGGATTCTTAGGTTTGCTTTCATAGGTTTCTGAATCAGGCTGTCTAGGAACTGGAATTCAGCCTTTAGGCTGTTTATAAGTTTAGCTTGTTTAAACTTGATTATAAAACCCTAAAGGGTTAATTCTTTTGATTTTTTTAATTTTTGGACGGTTTGGTTTTTTAGCTTTTAGTTGCAGTTTTAAAATTTGAGTTTTGACTTTTGAGTTTAATTCTATGGCTACTCTATACACTTATGCAGATTCAAATATCAAAAAGACATGGCTGCTTATGACCGGCTTTTTGATATTTATTATCGTTCTTGGCTGGCTTTTTAGCTTTTTATTGAATTCAAGCATCATTTTAATTATCGCCGTGGTCTTAAGTATTTTGATGAGCTTTACCAGCTATTGGTATTCGGATAAAATTATTTTGAGAATGACCCAGGCGCAATTAATTGAAAAGAAGGACAATCCGGAGCTTTATCGCTTGGTTGAAAATTTATGCATTACTGCTGGCCTTCCTCTGCCGCGTATTTTTATAATTAATGAGTCCCAGCCAAACGCTTTTGCCACTGGCAGGGACGCGGATCATGCAGTAGTGGCAGTGACCCGCGGCCTTTTGGAAAAATTAGAAAGATCAGAATTAGAGGGAGTAATCGCGCACGAGCTTTCTCATATCGGGAATAAGGATATGCTTCTTCAGACGGTTGTGGTGGTTTTGGTTGGAGTGGTGGCGATGCTTTCAGATATGTTTTTAAGAATTAGTTTTTTTGGAGGGGGACGTCGCGATTCCCGGGATTCCAGCGGAGCGATTTTACTGGTTTTGGGAATTTTAGCCGCAATTTTGGCACCACTTGCCGCTTCTTTGATAAAACTTGCTATCTCCAGGAAAAGGGAATTCTTGGCTGATGCAACCGGCGCGCTTCTTACCCGCTATCCCGAAGGATTAGCTCGGGCTTTGGAAAAAATTTCTCAAGATCAAAATCCAATGCGGGTGGCAAATAACTCCATGGCGCATCTTTTTATTTCTTCTCCGTTCAGGGGGAAGCAATCCCAGAACTGGTTTACAAAACTATTTATGACACATCCGCCGGTAGAGGAGCGGATTAAAGCTTTACGAAGTATGTCTGTATAAAAGAGCAAGAAAAAAGGATCATATTTTATTGCTCTATAAAATAGTATAAAGTATGAAGTATTTAGCGTCTTATATAAAAAATACTAAATACAATATACTTAATATTAAATACTAAAACAGAAAGGGGGTGAGTAAAGTGCCTGAAGAAAAAAAAGAAACAAAAGAAAAAGAATTTGTTTCAGAAAAAAAAGATAAGGGAGAAAGCGCTATCCAAGATGAAAAAATCTGGGCTCTTTTGAGTTATCTTAGTATTCTTTGTTTTATTCCGCTTCTGATGAAAAGAGAAAACAAATTTGTTCAGTTTCATGCCAAACAAGGATTGGTTATGTTTATTGCTGAATTTTTAATTTGGATTCCTATTCTTGGGTGGCTTCTTGGAATTTTTATTTTTGTGGTTTGGATTATTGCTTTGATTAAAGTTCTTAATGGGGAATATTGGAAAATTCCAGTTATTGGAAATATTGCTGAGAGGATCAGACTGTAATTGCGATTAATAAAGTTGCGTTTTATCTGTCTTTATATAAAGGAAGGCGAAGATACATATTTTCGTTTGAAGCAAAATAAACTGTAGACCCCTTCCAAAATAACTTTTATATTTATAAAAATTCTAATAAAATAAAAATACATATTGAGATATAAAACCCTTAAACAAAATATCCAAAGCATTTTTTAATCTTTACCGGCCTTAAAGTCAGGGAATTTGATAAGTTGGTTGCGGAAATTCATTCTGATTGGCTTAATCAGAGAATTGAACGATTAAACAAGAATAATTCTAATAGAATAAGAAAAATTGGCGGCGGCGGGGAAAAGATCTTATCCGCTTTAGAAGATCAATATAAAAGAACTAAAAAATCATCAAAAACTTACCCGTTTTGGAAAAAATCCAAAATCATAAATAGAGAAAGATTAGAGCGAAAGTAAAACATACTCTGGCTCATCTTAAAAAATATCAAGTTCTTTCTCAGATTTATCGTCATTCATTAGAGAATTACAATCTAATTTTCAGATTTGTAGCTAATATTGTAAACTTTCGAATACTACAAAGATTACAACCTGGATAATACTTGAAGCTCTGCAAAATTAGGCGAAAACTGTCTTCAATTTTAATTATTTTGCAAAAGGTCTATAAAGAAATAATTTCAAATCTATGAAAAACAAAACAAAAATTTTAATCATCTTAGGAATTTTAGTTTTCCTTTTAGGAGGCATAGGTTTATATTATTTACAAAATAGGGAAAATAGAGAAAACGAAATAATTGAAGTATGCGAAATTTCATCTGAAATTACTAGAGTAGTTGCAGAAAAACAATTAGAACATCAAAAGGCTTCTCTTATGGAGAAAGAATTTAGAAATGGAATTATTGCTTCCGACTCTCCTATTGTATTTCGAGATTTGAATGGAAGGTGTATTTGTCATTGTTATAAGGTAATAGATGCAAACGACAATCATTATTTAGGCTATATTGTTATTAGTGCAATCAGATCTCTACCACCATTTTTGGCGTCCTCTGCCAGTAAATTACCTACTGATAACCTAGAGAGATGCAGAATTATAGCAAGAAAAAAAATAGGCGCTGCCCCTACATCCTATTCGTTGTTATATCTAGAAGATCCCGTCATAAACTTTTTTGTAAGGTTTCGGTTTGCTGACGGAAGAACTCTAATAATGAGCTTAAGTCCAATAGGAATCTTTTCTGAAGAGGAAGCAATTAGAAGACAAAAGGTGTTAGATAATAGGATAACTAAGGGAAAATCAGAATCTGAAGCACAATGGGAGAGTTTTTTAAGGAATTTAAAGAAATAATTTCAAATTCAAGAAAAACAAAACAAAATTTTAATCGGGGCCTTGATTGAAGGGGTTATTTTGATTAGTGGTTGTATTAAACAAATACAACAGAAAACTCAGGAAACGGTTATGGAGTTTTCTTCCGAACCATGCGATCCAGATATTTCTCCTTGCGATTCCTCAGATTTGGGTATTAAAAAAAATAACATGGATAGACGAGACAACTTTAAAAGTTAAGGCTTATGTAAGTATAAATTATGCTGAAGAAATTGAGAGCGGCAATTATGAGATAACCAACGACAAGATTATCTTGATATACAAATCTCCAAGATGTAAAGATGTTTGCGCACACTGTTTATGCGTTCATGAATTAGTTTATAATTTTACTAATTTGAAAAGAAAAGACTATCAATTTGGGTTAAAAAGAATAGAATAAGCTCGCGCTCTCCCAAAACTTTCTCATTTTGCTGAACTTTTACTTTGGAAAAGGAAATTAACAGCGATTTAACGGAAAATCTTGCAGGAATTTTCCAAATGCCTTTCACGGTCGTATTTTGCATAACTCCGGGAGAGAAAAATTCAAAGAAATTATAAAGTATGGTGAAAGTTCTAAATTTAAAATTATTGAAACAATAAGAAAGGGAAAAAACGATGCATTCCAAAGGGAGGAGAATTTCATTTTTCTAAGCACTTAATCCCCGATTTTTTTATATATCTGACTCTAATTCATAGTTCAGACCAAGCCATGATCGAAGAAGGAAAAGTTTATTTTGGCATAATAAATCCAGGGTAGATAATAATAATCAGTGAGGATGAATTTAGTTATTTAATAGACACAAACAAAACAGAAATGAGTTCTCAAATAGATCTACATTGGAAGGTAGAGTATGAGGATGTGCCAACAAAGAAAAAATAGGAGAGGCATTGGTGAGAAAAAAATTAAATTAATTGGGGGAAACATTATGAAGATAAGCAAAATACCAAAAGGTTTAAGTTTAATTTTGATAGTTGGAGTGATGATTTTTCTTTTGACAATTTTTATGAAAAGCAATACACCTCCGCAGGAAAAAAGTATTTCATCTACTTCAACTATGGATTCTATTAGGCAATGTCAGGAGAAGGCTCGCGATTATCTAAACAAAGGTAGATATGAAGAAGCAATAACCGAGTTAAAGAAGATAATTAAAATAGATCCTAATTATCCATACGCCTATAAAGCCTTGTCATCTTTATATGCAAAACACCAAAAGTATTTGGAAGCCATTAAGACAAGTGAAAGATATTTAGAAATCAAAAAAAATAAAAATATGTTTGATGTAAATGATATCATTTACCATGCGGCTCTTTTAGAAGTAGAGTATGGTCCAGATGAAGCTATTAAATTCTTGGAAAGCTATCGTGAAATATTTCCTCGAACAGTAGAGATTGATATTAAAGGTTTAAAGCAAGCTAAGGTAGAAGGTACGTTATATTTTCCTTATTTTAGAGAAGATAGTCCTATATTTAAAAAATAGAAATATTGGAAGAAGAAAGAAGTTTGGAGGATTGAGATGGGTTTAAAATTAAAAAAAGGCATATTTATTTTTTTCTTTCTCTCGTTTCAATTATTTTGTTGCCATTTCATCAGTATTTTAATAAATCTTGTTTGGTTTTCTTCTATTATAGAATTGACAAAAGAAATCTATCCTGGAACATGGTATAATATCGAAAGTGAAGAATTCTTCCCATCGTCCTATAAATAAAAAGATAGACAGAGAAACAATCAAATGTTTTTGGCTTTTATCAGTATCCTAATACATATTCGATTAATGGAGAAATTTAAAAAAAGTTTTTAATTAAAGGTCGAAAACAAAGGACCAAGAGTTTCTCTATAATGTAAAAATGACTCTAATTCATAGTTTAGACTAATCTGCAATTGAGGAAGAAGTTTATCTTGATACAATGAATTCAGGACAGATAGTAATTAGTGATAATGACTTCACTTATTCGATAGACAACAAATAAAACAAAAATAACTCCTCAAATAGATTTACATTGAAAGGTAGAATGTATGGATGTTAATAGTCAAAAAATAGAGAATGAGGTTTTGGTAACAGAGAAGTTTTAAAAACAAGGAGAAACTATGAAGGCTGGTAAAATATTTTTAAATTTAATAGCTCCTGTTTTACTCATAGGAATAATAGTTATCGTTTTGATTGGTTCATTTCAGAATAAAGCCCCAGTCCAAGAAGGAAGTAGCTTTTCTGAAACCCAGATTGATACTTCTGAATGGATAACTTATAGAAACGAAGAATATGGGTTTGAGTTTAAATACCCAAAGATTTATGAAGAAGTTAAGGGATGTATGTTGAGAAAAAAGGGAGATAAAATTTTTTTAGGAAATAGGATTCTAATAGAGATTATAGAATCTCAAGGATTAACTCTTGAGGAGTATGTAGATAAATTTATCCAAACCTTTGACCCTGAATTGGGAGATACAATAGAGTTTAAAAAACGATCTGCTATCGCAGGAATATCTGGAATTATAGTTGGGTATCGAATAGGACATATAGGTAGATATGGCGAAACTGCTTTTTTGCTTTGGGGAGGAAAGGTATACAAATTTTCTTCCCTTGCGGGTATTCCGTGTATACAAGGCACAATTGAGATAGCAACTCTTCGCCAAATTATTTCTACTTTTAAATTTTATAAATAAGCGAGATGGAAATATTGATAAAAATAATCAAGAATATCGCAATTATATTTTTGTTAATTAAACTTACTACTTTTCAGTGCTTTCTCTGTAGCAGAAGGAAAAACTGCTCACGCAACTGGTTACTGGTTATATGCAAAATGAAAGTTGACACCCTTTTATTATCCTAAATATACAAATAAAATTGAAAATATCTGCAGTATTAAGAATAATCATCTCTATTATAAAAAAATATATTTAAATTCAAAAAAAGCAGACTTTTAAACAGGTAAGAAAAAATAAGTCAAGCAAGAAATACTTATATTTATTTTGAAAAAGAACAAAAATTAAAAATGATTAAAAAATTATCTTTCAAAATTAATCAAAGGTCGAAAGAGAAAATACAAAAATTACTTAAAAATTAGCTGCTCATTTTTATTTTGCATTTAACCATTACTAATTAATGAAGGCATGAAAATCTATATGAGAAAAAAATATCTATTTTGGGCTCTGTTTTTATTAGGTATATTTTCATTTATTATACGGGCGATTTCACAAAGGTTTTTTCCTTGGGGAATAATACCCCTTACCTTCTTTGCAATTTTGACATATTGGATTTTTTTATTAACAAAGTGTAAATTCTGTTTGGTTGCATTTTTTTATATTCTTTTTATTGGTGGAATCAAAATTTTTGATTATTTCAACTTAAATATAGGAGATACTCCAACTACCTTAGGCCATTTGGTATTTCTTGTTTTATTTTTAATTTTTTATCGAAAGGAAAAAGAAATAATGGTCAAGAAATTTAAAGAAATGAACCTTTAGTTAGCAGATTCAGGAGGTAATATATAATAAAAACATCAAATAACAAGAAACTTGTATTTTTACTTTTAGCAACTTTTTTATTTTTGTAAATTTCGGAGAAGTGGCTTTTTGCACAAAAGAGGTTTAACCTTTTTTGTGTAACTTTTTGTAGGAGGTATAAAGATGAGGTATAAAAATTTTGTTTTGTTAGAGTCATTTATCTTTTAGTAGAAAGATTTAACAAAAACAATGGAGAGTAAGCCCGTTGAATTTACACAATTTTGTTGACAGTATCTTTTAAAAGATGGGTAAACTCAAAGAAAAATTATCAGAAATCGGTAATCCACCAAGAGAACTAAATGAAGGATTCTTCAGGCTCTATTATCTTAGATACGGATATCCCAATTTCTGGGAACATCTTTTCTTTGCAATTCTTGCAGATGCTGCTGTTATTTATTTTAGTCCTTATATCCTCAAGATTCCTTCCACTACTATAAATATAATTGCAATAGTTACCAGTTTATTCATCCTAATTTCAGTATTATTTAGTTTGCATTGGTTTTTATTGTACAAAATAAGAATTGTTTTAAGAAGTAGAAGATTGTATAGAGAGGGAATTGCAACTATTGGTAAAGTTGTAGAGATAAAAGGAAAATGGCAGGACGTTGCAAAATTTATCTATGAATTCCAGGATCAATTAGGTAATACTATTAAATCTTCAATTTGGCTTGATTGGGTAGAGATAAATAAAATAGGCGGAGAGTATATTTTTGAGCCAACTAAAATAAAAGAAGGTGATGAAATAACAGTTTTCTATGATAAAAAGAATCCAAAGATTAATGATGTATACGAACTTATGAGATTGGATAAAAAACCAGAATGGTGGTGGTGGCCTGGGGATTAGAGGGGAAAATGGAAAATATAAAAAGAGCCGGACCTTTTATCTATCCTATTTATCCTTTATTAAAACTTCTATTTCCCAGATTTTCTTATTCTACAAGCAGAAGGAGGCATGCGGTGGAGAGTTGGGGTTGGTGGAGTAATTTGCAAGTTTAATAATTTTTGTTTACAATAAGTTAAAAAATGAATAAAAAAATTTTAATTACAATTTTAATAGGAGTTGTTTTAATTGTTGGAATTTTTGTTATTAATTATTGGAAATCTCAAAAAATTAAGGTTTGTACTGATAAATCTGTGTATTCTGACGAATCAATAATACTTACAATAAAAAATGATTTAGATAATCTAATTTTTATT
>Ga0190349_1000021_pt1 | contig 64222 bp, 56 predicted proteins | sample 48721378_MG_FD_179798 | JGI IMG/M metagenome (GOLD analysis project Ga0190349, IMG submission 179798) | Hydrothermal vent microbial mat bacterial communities from Southern Trench, Guaymas Basin, Mexico - 4872-13-7-8_MG | ecosystem: Environmental > Aquatic > Marine > Hydrothermal vents >...
ATACTTGCCTGATAAAGCCATAGATGTATTGGATGAAGCAGGTGCCAAGATAAAGTTACATTCCCAAGCCAGTGATGAGATACTGGAGGAGTTGAAAGCAGAACTGGAAGCCGTTAAACAATTTAAGACGAGGGCAATAGAAAGGCAAGATTTTGAAACTGCAGCCAATTTAAGGGATAGAGAGAGGGAGCTTAAAGCTCAGATTGCAGAAAGGAAGAGGAAACTGCACTCTACCGGTGAAGCTCCTCTGGTGACAAGAGACCATATAGCCGAAGTCATTTCCTTATGGACAGGAATTCCTGTGCAAAGACTTGCTGAGGGAGAAATGGAGCGCCTTTTAAAGATGGAGCAGGAACTTAGTAAGAAAATAGTGGGACAGGAGGAGGCAATCAGGGCACTTTCAAAAGCCATCAGAAGATCAAGGGCTGGAATCAAGGACCCAAGAAGACCCATTGGTTCCTTTGTTTTTCTTGGTCCTACAGGTGTGGGTAAAACAGAAACTGCAAAGGCTCTTGCTGAATTTCTTTTTGGGGATAGGGATGCGCTTATAGAAATAGATATGTCAGAGTATATGGAAAGGTTTAATGTATCGAAACTTATTGGGGCCCCCCCCGGTTATGTGGGCTATGAAGAGGGTGGGCAGCTCACGGAAAGGGTAAGAAGAAAGCCATATTCTGTGGTTCTTTTTGATGAATTTGAAAAGGCACACCCTGATGTATTCCATATGCTACTTCAAGTGCTGGAAGAGGGTGTTCTAACGGACAGTTACGGTAGACGGGTAAGTTTCAGGAATACTATCATTATCCTTACCTCAAACATAGGCACCAGATTCCTTAAGAGGAATAAAATGCTTGGTTTCCGGTCTGAGGATAGTGAGAAATCTTATCAGGATATGAAGGAATTCCTCATACAGGAACTCAAGAAAACTGTACCTCCAGAGTTCCTCAACAGGCTCGATGAGGTTATCATTTTTAAATCTCTTTCCAAGGAAGATCTATGCAAGATTGTGGATATTCTTATGCTAGAGTTGCACGATAGACTGAAGGAGAAAAGGATAGAACTGAAATTGACAGAAGAAGCACGAAGATTCATCGTAGATAAAGGATATGATGAAGAATATGGTGCAAGGCCCCTTAAGAGAGTTATTAGAAAATATATTGAAGAACCTATTTCAGAGCTAATATTAAAGGGGGAAATTAAAGAAAGTTCTTCGGTTTTGGTTACAGTTAAAGGAGAAGAACTCCATTTTGAAACAGAAAAATTAGAAGAAGCAAAACACGGAGGTTAATCCTTGATTCTGTTCAATTTTCTTCTAGCCTTCGGGCTATCAGTAAATAGTGTAATAATAAATGGAGTAAAATGGGGTAGTGAGACTGTTTACAGAACTGTATTTGACATACGTGAGGGGCAGAGGATTGACATATTAACACTGCGAAGTGTGCTTAAGAAAGCTTACAGAACAGAGTATTTCAGTGACCTGGCTGTGAAAGGCATTATTAAGGAGAATTGTATAGATCTCATTTTCGATATCAAAGAGAATCCGAGACTTCGGGGGATATATTTCCAGGGTAACAAAAAAGTAAAGAGTAAAAAAATTATAGATACTTTGGACATCCACAAAGGTATTCCACTTTCACCTGCTACCCTGTTCAGATGGAAGCACTTTATTAAAGAGATGTATCGAGATAAAGGATATTACGGAACTAAAGTTGAAATCAAGGTGGGAGAAGTCGATGAAAAGGGATTTGCTGATGTAACAGTAAGTATTCATGAAGGCAAAAAGGCACGGATTAAGAAAATAGAATTCGCTGGAAACCATGAGATTCTGGATACTAAATTGAAGAAGGCAATGAAGACCAAGGAGAAAAAGTGGCCGTTCAGGAGTGGAAAACTGGAAGATGAAAAATTTCAGGAGGACCTGGACAGAATTGTAGATTATTACAGAAATCATGGTTTTTTAGAAGCCAGAGTTGATTCTTTTAAAATAGATACTAAGGATAAAGAAATTTATATTAAGATTTTTGTTTTTGAAGGCCAGAAGTACAGACTTGGAAGACTGGATTTCCAAGGTAATAGCCTGTTTAGCTCGGATTTTCTGAAGAAGCTGGTAAAATTAAAAGAAGGAGATGTATTCAGTCAGAAAAAACTTGATGAGTCTCTTGCGAACATTGCAGGTCTTTATGGAGATTCTGGCTATATCTATGTGAATATCCTTCCCGAACAACATGTCAGAGAGGACAGCATACTGGATTTAACCCTTCATGTTTTTGAGAACCACAGGGTGAGGGTGAGAAAAGTTGATATAGAAGGAAATACAAAGACTCTTGATGAAGTAATAAGAAGAGAAATAGATTTGCTGCCTGGTGAATATTTTTCACGTCAAAAGGTTATTAAGAGTCAAAGGGATCTTTATTATTTGAATTATTTTGAAAATATCGCAGTTGATTTTCGTCCTACCGAAGATTCAAGTCTTATAGATCTGGTGTTTAAGGTTAAAGAAAAGTACACGGGGACGGTGGGATTGGGTGCGAGCTATTCGAAACTAGATGGACTTTCATTCTATTTCCAGATTCAACAGCCTAATTTCCTGGGAAGAGGGGAGATTATTGGAGCTCTTGTTGAGTACGGTGGTTCCAGAAGGAACTTTCAATTTAATTTTACTGAGCCCTGGCTTTTTGGGCGAAAACAATCCCTTGGATTTGAGTTGTATCACTTAACTCATTATCTTCCTGATTATGATGAAAAACGTGCAGGCATCAGTATAAGTTATTCCAGAGTTGTTTTCAACGACTACTGGAGATTTTCAACAACTTACCGGCTTGAGAGAACAGAGGTTTATAATATTGATGAAGCACTTCTAGAAAGCCCCTATTTTAAATCCTGGTCAGAAGCAGGACCTCTTTTAAATTCTTCCATTACATTTGGAATTAAAAGAGATACCAGGGATAGAAGCTTTAATGCGACAAAAGGAAGTATTACTTCTTATACCATTGAATTGTCTGGTGGTCCCCTTAAGGGCGATGTTCATTTTCACAAACACAATTTTCAGAGAGTAAATCTCTTCCCATTTAAGAAAAAGTTTATATCTGTGTTCTCCATTAAGGGTGGTTATGTAGGTGGACTCTATAAACCGGACAGCGTACCTTTCTATGAGCGATTTTTCCTGGGTGATATAGGTTATTTTGGTTTGAGGGGATATGAGTTAAGAAGTGTGGGCCCAATTGAGAATGGTGTTAATATTGGAGGCAGGTTGTACTTTATTTTTACCTTTGAAGAGAGATATAGAATTTCTGAAACAATGTATCTCCTGGCATTTTTCGATGCGGGAAATGCCTGGCAAAGTTATCATGATTTGAGACCTTTTATTGTGAAAAAGGGAGTTGGGATTGGTTTCAGGATGGAAATGCCCATGCTCGGGATCATAGGATTTGATCTCGGCTACGGCATTGACAATGATGGTGGGAAATGGGTACCCCACATTCAGTTTGGCACACAATTTTAAAAGGAGGGAGAAAATGAGGAGGAAGATTCTCTACATAATTGGAGCACTAATATTCGCCGGGGGTCTTATAAGTGGAGTTATTATAACAGCACAACTTAAGCTATCAGATCTGAACGGGGCAACCCCAAAGGAGCAACTTTTGATCAAAAATGAAGAGGGAGAATACGAAAGTCCCTTTGTTAAAGTTGCAGAGCGTGTGATGCCGGCCGTTGTCAATATTTCCACCGAACGGATAGTTAAACTCAAGAGAGAACCATTCCCTTTTCAGTTTGAAGGGCCCTTTGATGAGTTTTTCAAGAAGTTTTTTGAAGAGCCTTTTAAAAATATGCCCAGAGAGTATCATTCCAGAAGCCTCGGCTCTGGGTTTATATTTAAGAGAGACGGTGATAAGTACTATATATTAACCAATTATCATGTTATCAAAGATGCTGACAAAATTGTTATTAAACTTTCAGATAAAACAGAAATTAGAGGAAAGAAGGTTAAAATTGTAGGTAAGGATAAAAGTACAGATATCGCAGTGCTGATGATCAAGACTGATAAAGATCTGCCAGTACTTGAACTGGGAGATTCAGATAAGATTAAAGTTGGTGATTGGGCTATTGCTGTAGGTAATCCGTTTGGGCTGGATAGGACTGTTACGGTGGGCGTTATAAGTGCAAAGGGTAGGTCGGGTATTTTCCTTCCGGAAGGCCCAATTTACGAAAATTTTATTCAAACCGACGCGGCTATAAATCCTGGAAATTCAGGGGGACCTCTTGTTAATTTAAAGGGAGAGGTTATCGGCATTAATACTGCCATTACGTCCCCCTCAGGTGGTTTTGTAGGAATAGGCTTTGCTATTCCAGTAAATACTGCTAAGTATGTTTCAGAACAGCTTCTTGAAAAAGGCAGAGTTGTAAGAGGGTATTTGGGAGTTTACCCCCAGGAACTGACCGCTGATCTTGCAAAGGCATATGGGCTTGAAAAACCAGAGGGAGTGCTTATAAGGCAGGTTAAAGAGGGTTCTCCTGCAGATAAGGCAGGTTTGAAAGATGGCGATGTGATAATAAAATTTAATGGCAAGCCTGTAAGAGATCTTGAGTCGTTCAGGCTAATGGTAGCAAAAATACCACCTGGAACAGTGGTTGATGTTGTAGTGATCCGCGAGGATGGTGTTGAAAAGACCATTAAGGTAAAATTGGGTGAATATCCTGAAGAACAGACTGTAGCCAAGGGAGGAAAAGAAGAGGAAGAAAAATCTTATGCCGAAGAGAGCAAAGCTTCATGGGCAGGAATGAAGGTCATGGATCTGAAATCCGAAGAAGCTAAGATCTATTATAAAGGAAAGGAGAAAGAGGGTGTTGTGATTTATGAAATAGAAATGGGTTCTCCAGCTGAGGATGCAGGGCTCAAAAAAGGCGATGTGATAAAGAAAATAGGTGGTATAGAGATTAAAGGTATTAAGGATTTCGAGAAGGCTGCCCGGAAGTTTAAAGATTCAGAAAAACCTGTGCTTTTGAAAATAATGAGGGATGGTTTCCCTTATTATCTGGCTATAGAGCCGAAGTAGCATATGACCGATAATAAATTTTTAACTCCCAAAGAGATTGTTGAAAGGTTAAACCGTTACATCATAGGTCAGGATGAGGCAAAGAAGATCGTTGCGATTGCAATAAGAAACCGCTGGAGAAGACAGAATGTTCAAGGACCTTTGAGGGAAGAGATCGTCCCGAATAATATAATAATGATAGGCCCCACTGGTGTTGGAAAAACGGAAATAGCACGAAGACTTGCTCAGCTGGTCAAGGCCCCCTTTATTAAGGTAGAGGCCACCAAGTTTACCGAAGTAGGGTATGTAGGAAAAGATGTGGAATCCATGGTGAGAGACTTAGTGGAAGTCTCTATAAACATGGTGAAGGCGGAGAAGATTAAGGAGATAGAGAAAAAAGCTGAGGAGAGTGCTTTTAAGAGACTTCTGGAAATGATAGTGCCCGGAATAGGGAATACACCTGAGAAAGATCATTATCTTCAGATGCTTAAAGACGGTTATTTTGATGAGCGCTTTGTGGAAATCGATATTGAAAAAAGGATACCGCCCATCATGGAGGTAATTTCTTCGCAGGGGATGGAAGAGGTAAATTTTCAGATTCCGGAAGAACTTGAAGCTCTATTTCCTCCAGTTAAGAAGAGGAAGAAAGTAACTGTGAAAGAAGCCAAGGACATCTTAAAAAGCCAAGAAGCAAGAAAACTTATTGACATGGATAAGGTTATTGAGGAGGGTAAGAAAAAGGCAGAAGAGGAGGGTATAATATTCATAGATGAGATTGACAAACTCATTTCAAAAGGTGAAGCACATGGTCCCGACGTCTCTCGAAGAGGTGTACAGAGAGACCTACTTCCGATAGTGGAGGGCACTACAGTTGCGACCAAATATGGTTCTGTTAAAACTGACCATATTCTTTTCATTGCTGCAGGTGCATTCTCAGGCGTTAGTCCATCTGATCTGATTCCAGAGCTTCAGGGAAGATTCCCAATAAGGGCTGAACTTAATAGTCTTACTAAAGAGGATTTTGTAAGAATTCTCAAAGAGCCTGAAAATGCACTGGTAAAACAATACAAAGCGCTGGTGGCCACTGAAGGTATAAATCTGGAGTTTACAGAAGGGGCCATTGAGAAAATTGCCGAGTATGCCTATATGGCCAATGAAAAAATGGAAAATATAGGAGCCAGAAGACTGCATACTGTTATGAATTATGTCCTCGAGGAGTTATTGTTTGAGCTCCCTAAACCAGGAATTCTTGAATTTACAGTCACAGAAGATTATGTGGATAAAAGATTGAAAGATCTCATTCAGGATATAGACCTTTCCCGTTACATTCTCTAGGAGCTTATAAACTTATTGACAGTAGATGCTTGTGGACTTAGAATAAGCGGGGAGGTATAAAATGATAAGAGAACCGAGATATTCGGGATCTTTTTATCCAGAAATTGCTTCCCAGCTAAAAGCTCTCCTGGATACTCTTTTCAAAGAAGCACCTTCGTTAAATTTAACAGGCAGGGTAAAAGCTCTTATTTCTCCCCATGCAGGATATATATATTCCGGGAAAGTTGCTGTCAGTGGCTATTCTTCTCTGCGAAATGTTAATTTAGACAATGTAGTTATAATAGGCCCAAGTCACCATGTAGCTTTTGATGGAATGGCTGTTTTTGCTGAAGGAGAATGGATCACCCCTCTCGGCAGTGTGGAAGTTAGTAAAGATTTGGCAGAGAAAATCCTGGGGAGATCTAAGTTTATTTTTCAAGATGAGGAAATGCACGGGGTAGAACATTCGATTGAGGTGCAGATCCCCTTTCTACAATATATTGCGGGTAATTCTTTTAAAATATTGCCTCTTATGGTGGGCTTTTTGAATGAGGTATCCCTAAGTGATATTTCGAGAGTTCTTTACGATTTTCTGCATGCACATAATGATGTACTCCTTGTGGTAAGTTCAGATCTTTATCATGGGTATTCCCACAAAGAATGTGTGGAGACAGATAGGAGAACCATAAACGCCATTCTGGAAATGGACGGATTGAAATTTCATAGGAAGATGGAAACAGGGGAAATTATGGCATGCGGAGGAGGGGGAATTGCTATACTTCTGGAAGCCCTGAAGGATTTTCCTATTAAACCCGTAGAAATATATTATACCAATTCAGCAGAAGTTACAGGTATTTATACAGGGTATGTGGTGGGATATGCTTCGATAGCCTTCCAGGAGATTTGAGATGTTTAATCTTACACAAGAGGATAAAAAACTTCTTCTTAAGATAGCAAGAGAGTCCATAGAAAGTGTTACAAGGGGTCAACCCGAACCAGAATATAATATCCAGTCACAGATTCTGAACGAAAAAGCAGGTGTTTTTGTTACTCTCAAAAAACATGGACAGTTGAGAGGGTGTATTGGGTATGTGTATGGTGTGAAGCCACTCTGGGAAGCTACGAAAGATGTAGCAGTGGAAGCTGCCCTCCATGACCCAAGATTTTATCCAGTACAACCTGTTGAACTCGATGAAATCGAATTAGAAATATCTGTCCTTACCCCGCTCCAAAGAATAGACTCTCCAGAAGAGGTAGTGGTGGGCAAACACGGTGTGTTGATTAAAAGAGGTTTTAACCAGGGGCTTTTGTTGCCCCAAGTAGCAACCGAAGAAGGTTGGAACAGAGAAACATTCCTGGATCATACATGTCTTAAAGCAGGTCTGTATCCGGGATGCTGGAGGGACAAGGATGTAGAAATTTATGTGTTCGAAGCTATTATTTTTTTTGAAAGAGATTTCACTTCACCGGCAAGGTAAAATGAGCCCGTTACAAGTATTTTGTTTTCTCGTGAAAGGGCAGCTCTGAGGGCCTCGGAGACTTTGGAAAAGCTTTTCACTTTGGAAAAGCCATAATTTAAAAAGATTGATTCTATTTCATGGGGAGGCATAGCTCTGGGTGTATCAGCTTTAGTTATATATACATAGGAAGGATTCACAGAAATTATTAACTTTACAATTTTTCTGACCTCCTTGTCCTTGTTTATACCGAAAATGAGCGAAAAATTCTTGCCTCCAATCCTATTCATGGAATCCAGCGAGCTTTTTATGGATAGGGTGTTATGAGCTCCATCAACTACAAGGAGCGGATGGTTCATCAGTATCTCAAATCTACCTTCAATTCTTGCTTTTTTAAAATCGAACTTTTCAAAACCTAGTACTTCCAGGCTAAGTGCTGCGAGAGCCATATTTTGGGCCTGAAATTTACCAGGGAGAAAACTCTTTAAAGTTCCTTTAATTCGAATACCTCTGTAATAGATTTCCGTGGCATTCAAGGTAAGTCTTTTAATCCTAAATTTGGCGTCTTTTCCAAGTACATAAAGGAGAGATTTATGCATTTTTGCACTGTTTCTAATAACCCGCATGGCGTAAAGATGCTGAGGAGCTGAGACAGTAGGATTCTGATTTTTGATCACGGCTGATTTCTCTCTTGCTATCTGGTAGATTTTTTTACCCAAAATATGAGTATGATCAAAGCTAATAGGAGTTATAACTGTAAGTATTTGGTTAACCACATTGATGGCATCCAGTCTCCCACCCAATCCCGCCTCCAGAATGCAGAAATCCACGTTTTCATCAAGAAAATATATAAATGCCATAGAAGTCAGAGTTTCAAATACAGTTCGCATACCTCTTTTCTTTTCAATAAAAGGCTTTAATTTAGTTATATAGTATGCAAACTTTTCTTCCGGTATTTTCTCGCCGTTTAACTTTATTCGCTCCCTGATATCCACAAGATGAGGTGACGTGTAAAGGCCCACTTTGTAACCCAGTGTATTTAATCCACAGCTGATGAGGTGAGAGGTAGAACCTTTTCCTTTAGTGCCCACTATGAGTACGGGATTCTTTAAGTAATGGTGCGGATTGCCGATACGCTCTAAAAATTCTTTGAAAGGATCGAGGCTTTCCACATACGTTTTTTTCTTTTCGTAGTCAATAAGAGAGTAAAGAAAGTCCTGTGCTTCTTTAAAGTCCATAAATTTTGGTTATTACTCTGTGTGCTTTTCTCAGCACTTCTTTAATATTGTCAAAATAGAGAGCCTTCAAAGTTTCTCTATAACTTGACCATTTGTAAGCTTTATGTTCTCCCGATAATTTAATATAAGTGTTGGGGGGAACTTCTGCAAGGAAGTAAGTAACCTCCTTACAAACTGTTTCACCGGAACGTGTAAAATAATAATTGATTTTTTCATTAAAACCATCAATCAGCCTAAATTTTTCAATACCTGTCTCTTCTCTCAATTCCCTTGTTGCAGCCTGTATCAAGTTTTCTCCTTCCTCCACATGCCCCTTTGGGAAACTCCAGTGGGTTGGGTGTTTAAGAATTAAATAAAAGGGCTGTCCATTCCTTATTGTGAAGGTTATAAAACCACAAGACACTTCAGTTTTCAAGGTTTCTGACCTCTGAAAGTCTCTATTGCTTTTTTAATCCTCTCAATACATTTTTCTTTTCCGAGAACTTCCATTAGTTCAAAAAGTCCAGGCCCCACAGTCTTACCAGTGAGAGCTACCCGTATGGGGTGTATAATGACCTTGGCTTTTATTCCAAGTTCTTCTGCTACTCCTCTTATTATTTTCTCTATGTTCTCATGGGTAAAGGATTCCACTAATTCAAGTTTCTCAACCACTTTTTCAAGATAATCAAATATCTCTGTGCTGGAAAAATTCTTTTTAATTCCCTTTTCATCGTACTCAAAATCGTCTCTGAAAAAGTAATATGACATTTTAGGAAAATCTTCCAAGGTTTTAACACGCTCTTTATAGAGAGGAATCAATTTTTTCACAAGATCTCTGTGACTTTTATCCTGGATTAAACCTTCTCTTTCATAAAAAGGTAATACTAGGTTGTAAAGCTCCTCATCCTTTTTCATACGGATGTGAACAGAATTCATCCAGTAGAGTTTATTAAAATCGAAAACAGAGCCTCTTTTACCCACTTTTTTCAGATCAAAGACCTCAATCATTTCATTGAGGGATACTATCTCTCTGTCTCCACCTGGAGACCATCCAAGGAGTGCGAGAAAGTTAACCAGAGCCTCGGGTAAAAATCCCATTTTTCTGAATTCAAGCACAGAGACAGCTCCATGTCTTTTAGAAAGCTTACCCTTTCCGTCGGGTGCAAGTATAACCGGCAGATGAGCAAAAATCGGTGGTTCCCATCCGAAAGCTTTATACATTATCATATGATAAGGGGTGCTTGGAATCCATTCGTCCGCCCTCATGACATGAGTTATACCCATGAGATGGTCGTCCACCACATTAGCAAGATGGTAGGTGGGATATCCGTCAGATTTTAAAAGAATTAAATCCTCCAGTTCTTTGCTTTTGACTGTGATTTTGCCGTGTAAATAATCATCGAAGGATATTTCTCCCTCAAGGGGTACCTTTAATCTTATCACGTAGGGTTTCCCACTCTCCTCTAATTTTTTGACTTCTTCAGAGGTGAGATTTCTGCATTTTCTATCATAACCTGGCTTCAAACCCATCTTTCTCTGTTCTTCTCTGAGTTTCTGTAATCTTTCTTCACTGCAAAAACATTTATATGCCATTCCCCTTTGTAAAAGTTCATGAGCATATTTTCTATACAACTCTATTCTCTTACTTTGGAAGTAAGGGCCCTCGTCCCACCCAAGCCCCAGCCATTTGAGGCTTTCCATTATATCCTCAACAGAACCGGGAACATATCTTGTTCTATCTGTATCCTCGATCCTGAGAATAAATGTGCCTTTGTTGTGCCTTGCAAATAGCCAGTTATACAGAGCAGTCCTTGCTCCCCCAACATGCAAATATCCTGTAGGCGAAGGTGCAAATCTGACTCGTACCATGGTTTTACTCCTTTAAATAAGCGCTTGTAATATTTTAAAGTAAACGGAAACCAAGGGCAAAAAGGCTTTTAGAGTCCAGATAATTGAATACTTATTTCACTTGTATTTATTTACTTTAGGAGCTCTTGTTCAAGTATTTATATCACGGTTTCCCCTCCAGTGGTAAATCTGAAGGATTCTGCGAAGCAGAGAGGGGATTAAAGGGAGGGGGAGTAATGAGATTCTTCGTCGCCCCCCCTACGGGTGACTCCTCAGAATGACATATATAATATTCATAATATTACCTTACACCACTCGCTGTGCGCTTTACGATTCTCACTCTACGTCTTTTGATATTCAGGGGTTGACAATCCATATTTTGTTTTGTATAATACTGACTGACTGTTCGGTCATAAGGAGGTGATAAAGTGAAGGATACAAGGAATCAGATACTGGATGCGGCAAAAAGGGTGATTACTCAAAAGGGCTTTCATGGAAGCACCATGGAGGATATAGCCAAAGCTGCAGGTGTTGCCAAAGGTACAAGTTATCTCTATTTTAAATCAAAAGTAGAACTATATCTTGCAGTTATGGAACGGGAGTTTGACTATATAACTTCATGTTTCGAAGAAATTACAAAAAGCAGAATACCGGTTCTAAAGAAAATAGAGGGTATAATTAGTTTCTTTATCGAATATATGAAAGAAAATCGAGACTTCATTTTTAGTTTGATGTACGAACCCCCCCTAATTAAAATGAACAAGGGTGTGATTCATAAAAGATACAGAAATAAAATCGATAACATACGGCGTAAATTTATAGAAGTTATAGAAGAAGGTATTCGAAGAGGGGAAATCATTAAAGAGGAACCTGAGATATTAGTAGATGTTATTTTTGGAGCAATTGTTAGACCTGTAATACAGTTTGTGATACGCAAGAAAACAGGGGATATAGATTCTCTGAAGTTGCCGATCATGAACATTTTAACAAAGGGTATAGTAAGAAAAGGAGGGTAAAAGCATGGTCTTAAAGATGATACTTTTTATCATGATTTCAAGGGATACTCTGTATCTAAGTCAGGAAGATGCTGTAAAGTTAGCCCTTGAAAATAATCTGATCCTGAAAAGCAGCAGGAGCCGGGTTACTGCTTCTAAATATGGTATAAAAGAGGCTCGTTCTGCCTTTTTCCCAGAAGTAAGTCTTCAGGCAGGATACAGGAGAGTATCACTTGTGCAGGAGATGAAAAGTTTTATTCTGGACAGTCTTGTTATGACACCGGGTGGAGCATTTATTCCAGTGGGGCACTATGAATCTATTCCTTTTGGGAAAGAAGATAATTACAGCTTATCTTTCAATGTAAGTCAGCCTTTATTTACCTGGGGGAATATAATCAGGGGTTATAAAATATCTTTGCTAAATTTCAAGAACAAGCTCATTGAAGATTCAGTAACTCGCGAATCCCTTATAAAGAATGTAAAAGAGCTCTATATTTACGCACTTATAGCAAAAGAATATTATGATTTAACTCTTTTTATCGATGAGGAGTTAAGGAAGCATTATGAATCCGCCAAGAAGAAGTTTGAGAATGGCTCTGCAACAGAACTGGAACTCTTACAGGCAGAGGTGGAATACAAGACTCACAAACCTAAAATTGAAGAAGCAAAAAAGAATTATGAAAATATTCTGGATTTATTGAAAATAAATTTAGGTATAGATACATCTCAAACAATTGTACTAAAAGATTCACTTGAGGGTGAAATCCCCAAGTCTTTGCCAGAATTTTGCGTGGAGAAGCGTCTTGATCTTAAAAGCTTGGAACTTCAAATGGAAATGCTTAAACTTCAAAAAAATATTTTCAAAAGTTCAAATCTCCCTTCACTCTTTGCTGGCTTTAACTATTTGTATCAGAGACCCTTCGGATTTATAGATGAGTGGAAGGGATATTGGGTTTTAAATCTTGGTTTGTCCTTCCCAATTTTCGATGGATTTAAGAACATCTCAAAAGCAAGGGAAATAGAAGCTAATTTAAAGAGTCTGAAATATATGTATAAATTCAATTCCCTAAGTGCTTACAATAGTTATATGACAGCAAAGAGAGATTATGAAATAGCTCTCAAAAATCTAACGGCAGCAAAGGAAAATTTAAAATTGGCAAGAAAACTTTATGAGATGGCAAAGGTACAATATGAAGAAGGCCTTATCTCAGAGCTTGATTTTATAGATGCTGAGACAAGCTATTTTGCCCAAAAGGTTAATTATTTGAATAGTCTTGGAACTTTAGAAATCAAGTGGCTTCAACTTGAAGCCCAGGTTAAAGGAATAAATAATCCTCAATTTAATAAAGAAGGAGGTTTTTAAGATGAAGAAGTTTATTGCAATATTAATATTTTTCTCAGTGCTTGGGGCTCAAGAAAAGATTGAGAAAAAATTTCTTGTCAATGCTTCAACGATTAAGAAAGGATATATTGCTGAATATGTTTACTCGTATGGTAGAATAACCAGCGATAAAGAGGCACTCGTATATCCTACTATGCCTGGTAAGCTTATCAAATACCTTGTCAGAGAAGGTGAAAGGGTTAAAAAAGACCAGGTAATTGCTTTATTAGACAGAGATATACCGGGTGTAAAAACAGAACCTTTGAAGGTTAAATCTCCCATTGATGGAATCGTAACTGTGGAATATGGGAAAATAGGCCAAATGATGGTCCAAAGTATGCCTGTGGCTATGATAGTGGGAGATAAAAGGTGGGTTGAATTCGGTGTTTCTGCTGAGGATTTTAGAAAAATTAAAGTTGGACAGAGGGCATTTGTGAAAGAGGGTGAGAATAGATACCAGGGAAGAGTTGTGAAAAGGTCATTTGGGATTGACCCTATGACCGGGACAGGGAAGGTTTATATTGAGGTTCCTAAAGCTAATTTACTACCAGGGGCAACTGTTGAAGTGGAAGTGGCAGTTAGAGAAAATAAGAATGCCCTTTATATTCCCGTGGATGCACTTGTAGAAAGAGAAGGGAAGGTTTATGTGTTTAAATATAAAGAGGGGAAGGCTCATATGGTTGAAGTAGAGACAGGTATTGAAGGGAAAGGTCTTGTGGAAGTGAAGGGCAATCTTGTGCCAGGTGATACTGTTATAACGCTTGGAGCAGAGGGCTTATATGAGGGAGCAGATGTTGAGATTAAGGGGGAGGTGAAGTAGGATGATAAAATTTTCTGTGAAACATCCTATTTCCATTACAATGTTAATAGGTGTGTTGATTACGCTGGGTATTATTTCCCTGACACGTTTAGGTCTTGATTTCTTCCCCGATATAAACTACCCCTCTGTTACAGTAATAACGCAGTATCAAAACGTTACGCCTGAAGATATTGAGGAGCTTATAACTAAACCTATAGAAGGTGCTGTATCTACTGTTAGTGGTGTAAAGAAAGTAACTTCCATTTCCGCTGAGGGGGTCTCTGCTGTGATGGTGGAATTTGAGTGGGGAACAAATCTTGATTTTGCTGCACAGGATGTACGGGATAAAGTGGCGTTGATCGAAGATTATCTGCCGGAAGATGCTTCCAAGCCCATAGTATTGAAATTTGATATATCCCAAATTCCTATTATTGAATATATAGCCTACTCTGACAGATATAAACTAACCGAACTGAAGGATATTTTAAGAGATGAGTTCAAGAGCTTTCTGGAAAGGATTGAAGGTGTTGCTTCTGTGGATATCGTAGGGGGGAGAGACCTTCAATATTGGGTTACTATAGATTTAGATAAAATTGCGCAATACAATCTTTCTTTCTCACAGATAACTCAATTTATTGCAATGAACAATTTCAATCTCCCTAGCGGAAAAGTAGATTACAAGCATAAGAATATACTTTTGAGAACGATTGGACAATACAATAGTATTGAGGACCTTGAAAATCAGGTAGTAGGCTATACCGGAAAGGGAACTCCTATCTTCTTGAAAGATATAGGAAAAGTTACTATAGAAGAGGAAGAAAGGCTTGGCTATGCTAAGTTAAATAATAAGGAAAGTATAGCTCTTGTATTATATAAGCAGTCAGGAGCTAATACATTACAGGTTTCTAATCGTGTTAAGAAGGCTATAAAAATGATTAATGCTAAATACCCTTCTATCAAGCTTGTTGAATCCTTTGATCAAGGGAAATTTATAAAACTTGCCACCTCAAGAACTGTAAATAATGCAATTGTTGGCGCAGTCCTTGCTGCATTGCTTATCTTTCTTTTCCTTATGGATATACGACCTACATTTGTTGTGGCTATTGCAATTCCTCTTTCTGTAGTTTTAACTTTTATAGTTCTTAATGCTTTTGGATACACACTTAACATGATGACCCTTGGAGGTATTGCCTTAGGTGTTGGGATGTTGGTAGATGCTGCCATTGTGGTTATTGAAAATATTTTCAGGCACGAAGAGATGGGCGAAGGTCCAAAGGAAGCTGCAATAAATGGGGCTCAGGAGGTATGGTTGGCAATATCAGCTTCAACTTTCACAAATATTGCCGTATTTTTGCCCCTTATATATATAGGAGGAATAATTGGCCAGGTTACAAAGCCTCTCGCTATAACTGTAACCTCTGTGCTTTTAGCATCTTTATTTGTCTCAGTTACAATTATTCCTATGCTTACATCCCAAATAGTGAAAAGAAAAGTTGCAGTTAAGGAAGCAACCAGGGAATACTGGTTTGGACCAATAAAGAGATTCTATAGAAAAATTCTTGAGAAGTTTGCACTGAGAAAGAGAGGGCTTATCCTTGGTATAACAGCAGCACTTTTTGTTGTTTCCCTGATACTTATTAAATCCACAGGCATCGAATTTATGCCTCAGATGGATCGGACTTTTGGAATAGTTCAGGTAGAATTACCCCCTGGAACCTCATTAAAAGAAACGGAAAATTATCTTGATAGACTCTCCAATATAGCATCTCAGTATCCTGAAATTGAAGATGTTGTTGCTATTGGAGGAGTTTTTGGAGAAGAAGGTGGTGTTTCGCTTGGTGGAGCTTCGGGTTCTCACACAGGAACCATTACTCTTTCGTTGAAAGACCCCTCCTTGAGAGACAGGACTTCTTACGAAGTTATAAACGATTTCCTCTCAAAAATTCCAAACTATCATGGGGCTATGGTAAAAGCTTTTGATATGACCCGCATGATGTTTCTTGGTGCCAATGCGAGACCTATTCAGATCAATATATACGGTGAAGACTTAGATGAAATGAATGCCCTTGCTGAAAAAATAAAAACAGAGATTTCAAAAATTGAGGGAGTTTATCTTCCGGAAATTTCTCTCAAAAAAGCAAAACCTGAATTTAAAATACATATAAATAGAGTGAAGGCTGCTTATTATGGACTGAGCGCAGCAGGTATTCAGAGGGAACTCCAAATTGCTCTCCATGGTTCGAAAGTATCCCTATTTAAGAAAAAGGGTAAGGAGTATGACATTGTGGTGAAAGCTGACACTACATTTCTTAAGGAGGATTATAAGAGGGTTAAATACTTCCCAATTAAAACACCTATCGGAAGTATTATTCCTTTGAAAGAAGTGGCAGATTTCTCTTTTGCACTAGGGCCGATTCAGATTGATAGAGAAAAACAATCAAGAGTTGTTAAGGTAATGGCGGACAATAAAGGGCGGAGTACAGGGGAAATAATGAGAGATATTAGCAAAGTATTAAAATCTATCTCTGTTCCTACGGGATACAGTATAGAGCTTTCTGGTGAATTTGAGCAGATACAGGAAATGATTAAAAATATGCTGTTTGCAGTTATAGGAGCAGCATTACTGGTGTATATGATAATGGCTGCACAATTTGAATCCTTCAAGGATCCATTTATTGTGATTTTCTCATTGCCGCTTGCTATAATAGGTGTGGTTTTCATTTTCCTGATTACAGGAACATCAATTTCTGTGCCTTCTCTTGTGGGAGTCCTTATTCTTGTTGGAATTGCAGTTAACGAAGGTATAGTTATGATTACATTGATTAAACAACTCAGGGAAAAAGGAGTTCCTGATTTCGAAGCAGTAGTGGAAGGCGCAACTGTAAGGCTGAGACCCGTCATGATTGCGGGGTTAACTACTATATTTGGGATGTTACCCATGGCTCTTTCAACTCATGGTCATGGAGCTGAGATGAGGAGTCCAATGGCTATAGCTATAATTGGTGGTCTTTTGACAGCTATGATCTTGACACTCTTTGTGATTCCAATAATCTACACATACTTTGAGAAGATTAATCCCCCTGAGAAATAGAGCATAAATTTAAAGAGGGGGTAGGAATCAACATCCTACCCCCTCTATTTCAACTATACTATAAAATCTTATTTTTCTCCAAGCTCTTCCTTGAGAAGCTCTCCCAAACGTTTTATGCCCTCCACGATGTTTTCTTCACTAGCATTGGAAAAATTAAGGCGCATTGTATTGCGGCCATCGTCTGCATTGGGGTAGAAGGCAAATCCGGGAACATAAGCAACCTTTCTCTCTACCGCTTTTTCTAGTAATTTAGCTGTATCCACACCTTCTGGTAGGATAACCCACAGGAACATGCCACCTTCCGGTCTTGTCCACTTAACTCCTTTCTTTGGAAAATATTTTTCCATGGCTTCGAGCATCAGATCTCTCCGCCTTTTATAGACTTCTCTAATCTTCCTCACGTGCGCCTTTATTATTCCACGATTTGCAAGATCCCATGCAATATACTGGACAAAAGTTCCAGTATGAAGATCAGCACCCTGCTTTGCTTGGACAAGTTTTCTAATTACGAAGCCAGGAGCAGTTATCCATGCCAGTCTCAATCCAGGAGCAAGAGTTTTTGAAAATGTACTTAAATAGATAACCCGTTCTTTTTTCATTGAGATTAAAGTTGGAAGATCCTTTCCTTCATATCTCAATTCACCATACGGATCGTCTTCAACAATGAAAGTATCGTATTTTTCCGCAAGCTCGGTTATTTTTTTTCTTCTTTCCAGTGAAAGTGTGACCCCTGCGGGGTTATGGAAATTAGGCAAAACGTAGATAAATTTAATCTTATGATTTTTCAGTATTTCTTCCATTTCGTCGACGATCATTCCATTGTCATCCATCCTCACCGTCAGATATTCAGGGCCGTATGCATTCCATGCTTGAATTGCACCGAGATACGTGGGACGGGATGTGAGTATTTTATCCCCTTCGTTAATAAAAACTTTTCCTATCAAGTCAAGAGCTTGTTGGGAACCATGGGTTGGGAGAATATTCTCTGGTTCAGCAGGTACCCCATATTTCTGCATTTTTTCTGCCAGAAATTCCTTAAGTTGCTGTATACCTTCTGTGGGGCTATATTGTAGCATTTTCTGTCCCAGTCTAGGTAAAAGGTATCTACATGCTTCTTCTATTTCTCTGATAGGGAATAATTCTGGTGCCGGAAGACCACCAGCAAATGAAATTATATCGGGCTGCTGAGTAATTTTTAGAAGTTCTCTGATGACGCTACTTTTAATCTTTTCTGTTCTTTTAGCAAACGTTTTGCCCCATATCTTTTCCATATCCATAAATGCCTCCTTGTTTTCAGGGATTCTAAAGGAAGTATTAGTGAAAATATCATTTTTAATTATAATGAACTTTTACTATATTGTCAATGAATGTTAATCGTAAACACATATATGCTAAGATAGAGGGAAGTTTTCAATCATTTGAAAAGACAGGGACACAAAAATAAAATTATATATATTATTGTATTCCAGATGAAGGAGGTCTCTTATGATTAGAATAGAGGGGATATGGAAGACTTTTGGCTCGGTTCAGGCAGTGAAAGATGTAAGTTTTGAAGTTTTGAAGGGTGAGATTGCAGGACTTCTGGGTCCTAACGGTGCAGGTAAAACAACCACCATGAGAATTATTACGGGATTTTTATATGCAGACAGAGGGAGGGTATTTGTGAAAGATATAAATATAGACGAAAGGCCGGAGATTGTTAAAAGAGAAATAGGATATCTACCTGAGGATAACCCTCTCTATGAAGACATCACCCCATATGAATTGCTGCTTATATCGGGGAAAATTTATGGAATGGATGGAAGGAGATTTAAAGAGCGGCTTAAAACAGTGGTGGATCAAACAGGTATCAAGGAAGTTCTTACTAGACCAATTGGAGATCTTTCCAAGGGTTACAGACAGCGGGTTGGACTAGCAAGAGCTCTTCTCCATGACCCATCTATTCTCATCCTTGATGAACCAACCAGTGGTCTTGATCCTCATCAAATATTGGAGATCAGAAATTTGATAAAGGAGCTTGCCCGAGAAAAAACAGTTTTACTCTCCACACATATTATGCAGGAAGTACAGGCTGTTTGCAATAGTGTAATAATAATCAACAAGGGCGAAATTGTTGCAAGAGGAACCCCCGATGAATTGAGTATCATAGCAAAGGGTGGAAATCTGCTACACGTTACTTTCAAAGGTGACGAAAAGGAAATTAGCCAAAAATTGCAGTCACTTACCTTCCTTGAAGATATTAAATTTGTTGGGAAAGAGGATGTAGCATCAACATTTGTTTTACGTGGGCCTGAGAATAGGGACATTAGAGAAGAAATTTTCAACTTTGCTAAAGACTATAATTTCCCAATTCTTGAGATGAGGAGAGAAAAAGCCACACTGGAGGAGGTATTTTTGAGGTTAACAGGAGGAGAGGCATGAAACGGACGATTTTCTTAGCTAGAAAAGAAATTCTATCTTATTTTATTTCTCCAATGGGTTATATTTATCTAGTTATTTTCCTTTCAGTAACATCATGGCTCTTCATGCGGGGTTTTTTCTTAATGAATCAGGCTGACATGAGAGATTTCTTCACATTACTTCCCTGGATTTTCCTTCTGTTCATTCCGGCAATTACAATGAAACTTTTTGCTGAGGAAAGGAAATCAAGGACTCTTGAGATAGCTCTCACCATGCCAGTGAATGAATGGGAGTTTGTTTTGGGGAAATTTCTTGCTAGCTTCTTATTTTTCACATTTTCAATATTTCTTACCTTGATTATTCCAGTATCTATATCCATCTTAGGGAATCTTGACTGGGGACAGGTGATTGGAAGTTATATCGGAACTTTGTTTCTGGGTGCTGCGTATATTTCTATAGGAATGTTCGCCTCATCGCTAACCAAAAATCAGGTTGTAGCGTTTATACTTGGGGCCATCATTACTTTCTTTTTCTTTATTATTGGTGAAAGGTTGGTCACTATATCACTTCCTCAGGGGGTAGCTTCAGTATTTCAATTTCTTGGATTGGGATATCATTTCAAAAGTATCGCACGAGGTGTCCTTGATACGAGAGACCTGATTTACTATCTTTCTTTCATTGCATTCTTTATCTTCTTAACTTATTACGTGATAAAGGAGAAAAGGCCATGAAAGGAAGAAATATAAGAGCAAAAAATTGGTTTTTTGTGATTTATATTTTGGCTGCTTTTTTGCTTATCAATATAATATCTACAAACTGGCATGCACGATTGGACCTTACGGAAAATAAAAGGTATACCCTCTCTTCTTCCACTAAAGAAATTTTAAAAAATCTCGATGACATTGTGATTGTTAAAGTCTTCTTTTCTGAGAATCTTCCACCGTATCTCCTGCCAATTAAGGAGCAGCTGAAAGACCTTCTTGAAGAATATAAATCGTACGCACACGGTAGAATCCAGGTTGAATTTTTGGATCCTACAAAAGATAAGAAGTTAGAACAACAAGCCTTCAGGCTGGGTATTCCAGCTATTCAGGTCAATGTGTACGAAAAGGACGAAATTAAGGCAGTGAGAGGGTATCTTGGGGTAGCCATATTTTATGAAGATAAGGTTGAGAAGATTCCTGTTGTTAAAGAAGCTTCCAATTTAGAGTATCTTCTTACATCAAAGATCTTAAAACTCACTGCAGGTAAACAGAGAGTCGTAGGGATAATTCTGGGTAAAGGTGAATCAAAGCTTGAAGATTTTAAAGTATTAAAGGACACCTTATCTAATGAAATGACTGTAAGGGTTATTGATAGTATAATCCCTCCAAGTACCAATTGCCTTATGGTAATTGGGTTGGATAGTCTCAGAGAATCTCAAAAGAAAGCCATAGATGATTATATAATGAGAGGCGGCAAAGCTATTTTCCTCATCGACGGAGTATCCATTGGAAAGAGTCTCTGGGGGACTCCTCTGAACCAGAACATTTTACAATGGACTAAAAATTACGGGTTTGTGGTTAACAATGATTTAATCCTTGATGTATCAAATGTGGAAGCTCCTTTTAGTTCTGGCTATGTAAGTTTTATTCTTCCTTATCCTTACTGGATTAAAGTATTACCGAAAGGGTTAAATAAGAAAAATCCCATTACCCGGGACCTTGAAAGTCTTGTTTTACCGTGGTCCAGTTCTGTGAAACTGATTCAGGATAGTTTAACCACTGATATAACGCATGAGATACTTGTTACTTCTAGTCCATATAGCTGGCAGGAGAAGGACTTCTTTGCTCTTTCTCCCGACTTTATCAAAAAACCCAAATCCGCCATAACTAAGCCCTATCCACTTGCAGTACTCTTGAAGGGGAAAGTGAGGAGTGCTTTTGATGACAAAAAACTCTCCTCCGAGACAATGATTCTTGTTATTGGCAACAGTAGATTCCTTGAGAACCCCTTTATCCGTAGATATCCAGTTAATCTTGTGTTTTTAATGAATGCTGTGGATGTTTTAAGTTTTGGGGATGCCCTTGTTTCCATTAGATCCAAAGGCGCCATATCCAGGCCCCTTAAGCCGCTTACGCCCACCCAGAAAGCTTTATTTAAATATATAAATCTCTTTCTTATGCCCATCCTTGTGGTAGTGCTGGGGATTACAATTTTCTTTATCAGAAAGAACTGGCTTAAAAAAGTGGAGGAGTCGCTATGAAAAAGGTTTTAATTTCAGCTGGAATAATAATTTTGCTTTTAATCTTGACTATTATTGCTGTCACCTCATCTAAAAGAAAGTTCAAATATAATCCATATGAGCCGTTTAAAGGTCTAACTCTTGATAACGTAAAAAGTGTTTTAATTGTGAGAGAGGGTGATAGTCTGAGACTATTCAAGGAAGATGGCAGATGGTGGGTAATAAAGGACAATAAAAAATTCCTTGCAGATTCAGCTATGATAAAGAAAAGGCTCAAGAATATACTGGTAGCCCGGGGTAGTGTGGTTTCCAGGAATCCGCAAAAATTTGAGGTATTTGGTATAGATACCTCAAATCAAAAATACTTCCTGTTTGAAGACAACAAGGGTAAGAAGTATGGTCCTTACTATTTAGGTAAAACAGGCCAGGATTTTATGAGTCAGTATGTGAGAGTGGACAATATGAAAGAAATACTCCTTATTGATGTGCATCTTGGTCCTTATTTAAATACAGAGACTGCCAGCTGGCGGGTAAGAAGAGTATTTAGTATCTCTGAAGAAAAAATTGTGCAGATTATTTTTGAGGATTCATTGGGTAAAGTGGTTCTCACAAGAAATGATACAATATGGGATGTGGTGGGCTTGGATTCTCTCCCCCCTCAGAAGAACATCAATAATATGCTTCACACTATAACCTCTCTCTATGTGAGTGCCTTTGGAGATACACTTGAGAGCTCCAAATGTGGTTTTGATAAGCCCTATTTTAGCCTCACTATAACAGCACTGGACGGGAAAAAGGAAATAGCCACCGTGGGGAAGTTGGCTGATAAATATCGTTACTGTGTTAGAGTTTCTTCTCGTGATGAAGTACTTTTAGTAGGCAAGGGGGTAATAGATAGAGTATATAATTTTTTCAGAAAGAAAGCTCAGGACGGGGAAAGTAAATAATTTATACATACACTAATTAAATATTGCATAAAGATGGTTTAATTTTCTAAAATACTTTTCCTGGATTTAGGATATTTTTCGGATCAAATACCTTTTTAAGATTTCTTTGAAGAGCTATAAGATTTTCAGGCTGTTCCATGTTAATATAAGGCTTTTTTAGGAAGCCTATCCCATGCTCCCCGGAAATGGTTCCTTCCAGAGATAAAATATATTGGTAAAGCTCCCTTACACCTTTATTAACCTTTTCAATCTCGTCATCATTATATAAGAAATTCACATGGAGATTTCCATCACCTGCATGACCGAAGGTAGGAAGAGGAAGTCCTACTTTTTCTTCCAGCTTTCTCACATAAATTACTACTTCCGGAATTAATTCTCTTTTCACCACTATGTCTTCTGAGCGAACCCTCTGGGAGTTTTCCTCAAGGGTGGTATAAAGTATTCTTCTTGCATGCCAGAGCCTTTCTCTATCCTGTTCCGAAAAGGCAGCAAAAATTTCAATTACATTCTGTTTTTCACATATTTCTGCAATCTTTTCTGTTTGTTCTACTACTTCGGATTCTGACCATCCATCTACCTCCACAAGCAGTAATGCTCCTGTCTCTTCCGGAATATTTTGTGCCTTATCCCTGACATAATCAAAACTCTTACGATCCATGAATTCAAGAGTAACAGGTAAAATTTGAGCTTTTACAATTTCACTTACTGTTTTACCTGCAGAATATTCATCAGGAAATGCAATAAGGAGAGTTTGAATCTGGGGAGGCCTTGGGATTAGTGCAACTGTAATTTCTGTAACTATACCCAGAGTTCCCTCTGACCCTACAAAAATCTGAGGCATATTGTAGCCTACAACCCATTTCTTTGTTCGTCGCCCAACTCTGAGAATTTCACCATTTCCTATAACCACTTCCAGTTCCAGAACATAGTTCTTAGTAACTCCGTATTTAAAAGCCCTAGGTCCGCCTGCATTTTCGGCAATATTTCCTCCCATGGAACAATCGTCAAGACTAGCAGGGTCGGGGGGATAAAAAAGACCGTGTCTTTCTACTTCTTCGTGTAATTCGCCAGTAATGACCCCAGGCTGAAGTGTTACATGTAGGTTGTCTTCATCTAATTCTAATATTTGATTCATCCTGTCAAAGCTTAACATTATACCTCCATGGATAGCTAACGCACCACCCGATAAACCTGTGCCCGCACCTCTTGGTACCACAGGAATTTTATGTTCATAAGCGAATTTTACCACTTTGGCCACATCCTCTGTGGATTCAGGATGCACTACCAAATCAGGCAGATAGATCTCTTTAATGGTAGATTCATCTCTTGCATATGTTTCTCGATGTTCAACAGAGTCAAATACCTTATTATCTCCTATAAATTTTTCTATTTCATTCCTCAAATTCATGCTTATATTTTAACGGCAGGGGCCCAATTTTGGAAACTTTATCTCCTCACAGACTTTTTTTGAAGCCATTTCAATACCTTTTAAAATCGCTTCTTGGACAGTGTTTCCTTTAAGTATTTCTGCAAATGTAACTGCTCCTAAGATATCTCCACAGCCTGTAGTATCCCCTTTACATATTTTTGGAGGAGTTTTTTCGAAAATTTCTCCATTGATAGAAAATAAAGTACCCTGTTCCCCTCTTGTCACTAAAATCACCCGAGGACCAAGAGCATGAATCTCCATCAATTTGTCTTTCGTAATTTTTTCACCCATTAAGAATTGGAATTCTTTAATATTCATCTGTAGATAGGAAGCAACTTGAACAATTAATTCCCAGTTCTTTTTGTTTGAAAGTACAAATTTTCCACTCCTTACCTCTCTTAAAAAACTGTGAAGATCAATATATACAGGGAGGTTATACCTTTCTATTTTTTTTACTTCCTCTATACTTACGTCATTACGTGTAATAAAATTTATGAAAATGCCATCGGTGTTTTTAAGTAGTTTTTCGGGGATTTCTTGTACAGGAGACTGCCCTATCTTCATATATTCCTCTCTTTCTGAATCTTTATATATTAAGGTGTTCCTGTTAATCCCCCCTTTACATTTTATATACGACGTATTTACATTCCTCAACGAGTGAAGCCATTGTGTATAACATCTATATAATGGCTCTCCTATGTTCATAATGGGTGTCACTTCTATCTCGGGATAAAATTTGCCCAAGACCCAAAGAGAATAACTTATACCACCCAGCTGTTTGTATTCTCTTCCTTTCCTGATGATCCTGTCCAGAACAGGTGAACCTATGACTAGAATTCTTTTATTTCGAGCGAACATAGAATTTTCCAGGCAACTGTGTTATGACCCCTTTCATTTCCATTTTTAAAAGTTTTGGTAGTAAATCGGTCACCGGGATTTCCAGTCTTTCACATAGCTCATCCAAATGTAGAGGGTTGACATAGTCCAATATATTGTAGATGCGGGTTTCATCCTCATTCATTGATGTGATTCTTTCTTTTTCCTGTTTCGGGGTAATAAAACCGTAATCTGCTATTATATCGACTGGAGAAGTTACGGGTTTTGCCCCTTTTTTTATTAGTTCGTTTGTCCCTTTGGATGTGGGAGATGTTATAGGACCAGGAACTACATATATCTCTTTCCCTGTTTCTAGACCCCACTGGGCTGTAAGCAAGGCTCCACTTTTTGTACCTGCTTCCACTACAAGTATCCCTCTCGAAAGAGCTGCTATGATTCTGTTTCTTTTGGGAAAATTTTCTTTAAGTGGAGGGGTTCCAAAAGGAAATTCGGAGATTAAAGCTCCCTTCTCTTTTATTTCTTCGAAGATATACCTGTTTTCTGGAGGATATACTATATCTAGGCCTGTTCCCAGAATTGCAAAAGTGTTCCCTCCTGCATCAATGGCACCTTTATGTGCTTGGGTGTCAATACCTCTTGCTCCTCCTGAGATTATATTGAATCCAGATTTAGCGAGAGCGAAAGAAAAATCATAAGCGACCTTTTTTCCGTATATTGTGCATTTTCTGGTTCCTACCACTGCTATTGCATTAAAATTTATATACTTCTCTTTTCCTATTACAAAAAGTACAGGGGGCGAGAAATCATAATTTTTTAAGGCGTCTGGATAATAATCATCACCACACCATATTACGTGTGCCCCTATGTTCTCTGCTTTTCCCCATTGTCTTTCAGCCTCCTTAAAATTAAAATGAGAAATAGCTTCTGCGACATTTCTGGGAACAATTTGAGTCAGATCCTGTACTCTTACTTTAAAGACCTCTTCGGGGCTTTTAAAATAGTCTACCAATTTTTTATAAAAGATAGGGCCCACGCCTTTCACAAGATAAAGTGCCAGAGCATAAAACCTCTTTGTCATAAATAAATTTTAAAGTTTCTAAATCAACTATAAAACTTCCAGTGATTCTTTAAGCTGTTTTATTCTTTTTATATCTTCATGGCATAGGAAGGAATCTCTAAGTTTCCTGTTTCCTATCCTTTCTAGTACTGTTTCTATCCTGTCCCAAGCTTTCTGAATATGTTGACGTGCAGCATCAAATTGACCAATCAGTAGGAGGGCTTCACCTATCATCCATCCTAATCTGAGATGAAGTTCGGGATACACAGTTTCTCTAAAAATCTTTTGCGCTTCTTTTATAAAATTGTTAAGTTCCGATTGAGAATTAGAGAGACCCTCTTTAAATTCATTTAGATAAATCCAGAAACGAATTAGAAAATATTCAGCATTCAACAACATAGTCTCAAGTTCTTTTTTTATTCTGATTTTTTGAAATTCCTCTTTTGCAGTATGTAGGTCTCCATTCAACAATAAAGTTTCTACAATGGCTAACCTAACAAAGAGCTCATCCTGTTTCAGTCCCAGAAATTTTGCGCTTTCGAGAGCCTTGTGAAGAAATTCCAATGCATAACTGTAGTTTCTTCTCCGCAGTTCTACAAGTCCCAGCATCCAGTTGCCAAAGAGTATGGAAAGTTTGTTATCGATTTCAGATGAAAGCTCCATGTATTGTTTTAGGTAATGGGAAGCAGATTCGAGATCGTTCAACCATAAAAATTCTTCTCCGATATTTAAAAGTGCAATAGCTTCACCGTTTTTATCGCCGATTTTGCGGCTAATGTCCTTGGATTTTTTTAAAAATTCCACTGCAAGTGAGGAAAGTCCTTTTCGTGAATACACTGTGCTTATATTGTTGTAGACCTTAGATATTCCATTCAGTTGGTTATGCTCTTTAAACAGGGTGAGGGCCGAGTCGTAACATTTTTTTGCATCATCCAGTTCACCCATTTCAAATAGTATATTTCCTTTGAGATTTAAAATTTGAGCTAACAAAATTTCATCTCCAGTTTTTAACGAAAAGATCTGTGCTTTTTGTATAAAATACCGGGCATCTTCTGTTTTTCCCTGGAGGTATTTAATCCATGATATATTTTTATATATAGCTACATATAGATACAAATTGTTTCTACATCGATGAAGCGGCCAAGATGACAACTCCTCCAATATCTTGTATGCTTTACTTAGCTCTGTGGTATCCATATAATTTTCAGAAAGTTCGAGCATGAGTTCAGCTTTCTGACAAATAGAAAGAATGCTTCCTTTAAGAAGTTCTTGGATCAATTGCTTGGAACGATTGTAATCACCGGTTTTCCTATATATTTTCACCAGTTCTTTTTGAATACTCTCTCTAGTTTTTTTGTTCGTAGCGGTAATAAGTGCATTTTCAAAAAGTTCAGAGGCTTCTTTTAAATTAAAAAATTTCTTTGCTCTATAAGCGGCCTCCAAATAATATTTGTGTGCTTGTTTTTTTAATCCTCCTCTGTCAAAATGAAAGGCGATGGATTTGGAATCAACGTTGCCTTCGCTAAGGAATTTCTTTTCAAGGTAGTTTGCGATTTTTTTATGAAGCTCTTTCTTTGTCTTCTCAGGAAGATCTTCATAAATAACTTTTTCGAATAAGGGATGAGCACATTCTATACCCGTGACCCCGATATTAATTATTTTTCTTTTGATAAGAGCATCGATATAATCAAGTATTTGAACTTTATCAAGGCCGGTTATATACTGCAAGGCATCCATTCCTATCCGTGTTCCTGCAACTACCACAGCATTCAAAATCCTTCTTTCTCTAGTGGAGAGTCCATGGATTCTTTTTTTAATCAGTTTTTTTAGGCTTTCAGGGATAATGTTATCCTTTTTCAGGATTTGCCATCCCTTTTCAGGATTCCATATTAATGTCCCTTTCTCATATAAATGCTTGACAACTTGATCCATGAAAAATGGATTCCCTTTGGTCACAGAGTAAATTTGCTGGACCAAGTCTTTATCAAGTTTTCCACCGTTAAGAAAATATTTAAGCATTCTACAAGATGAGGAAAAATCCAAAGGGGAAACCACGATTTTTTTGAGCTTGTAATTAGGGATAGATAGAAGGTGCTCCAGACTCGATTCACCGTATGTATGAGTTATAATAAAGGCAAGTGGGTGATTACGAGCTTTTTGTAGCAAAACTTTGAAGAATTCCAAGGACTTTCTGTTAAAATACTGAAAGTCATCAATGGCTATTATTATAGGTATTGCTTTTGAAGCCTTGAGTAAAGGCCCTATCATTGCTTCTAACCGCCATGTATCAGGTGAGGTGGCAATTTCTTCTGATTTTTCGAGATTTCGGTTTGCTATTGGAATTACTGTAAATCGGCCTTCTTTTAAATGTGGGATATTATTCTTCATTTGGAATCTTCTGTCAGATAAGATCCTTTTGATCACATGATCAAAAGGATAATAAAGAGGCAAAGTATGAATTGCCGAAATGGATGTGTATATTATCTTATATTTATCCTTCGGAAAAATATAAGATAAATGTTTTAGTAACTGTGTCTTGCCCACACCAAGACCGCCACATATTGAAATTATTATGTTATCCCCTTGAAGAGATTTCTTAACAGAATGATAAATTTCAGTCAATTCTTTCACTCTGTCAACAAAGACATCTCTACGCAGGTAATGATTCAGTGCCTTTTTTGAATACACAGTTACCAAGTTGTTTGTTGTTATAGATTGACTTAGAGCGAGTTCAGCATAATGAATCAATTCATGTGAGTTCCTAGCATGTTGGGGGTAGAAAGATATCCCAGCATGTAATTTCAAAGGAATTTCAAATTTATTTTTCACGTAAATCTGTAACTTGTTCAGCATGTCAGAGCATTTTTGTAAAGTTTCGTTCTTTTTAACTTTAGGAAGAGCAATGAAGAATTTATGGGGTTCAAGAGCAACAATAATGGCTTTATTTCCAAATACAGAGTTTACTATATGCTTTATTGTATTATAAATGTCTTTCTTTTCTTCCCAGTAAGGTATAATAGCGGCCATAAATCCGGGGATTTCCAGGCTAATAAAAGCAAGATTATATTTTCCTGTTCGATGATGTCCGAGTTCTTCATGTAAACGAAGTAAAAGGTAGTTTTCGGAGTGAAGTCCTGTTTCTTTATCAAATACATTGAGACTGTCATTCATCAGAAAAATATTAATGCAATTTATGAATTGTATCAATAAAAATATGTAGGGTTGTTGACTTGTTTCTTGCTTCCCATTATACTGCATTTGTAGTATAATGGTCTGGAATGGGACAATAGGAAAGATGGACGGCATTAGGTTATGGTTTATCCAGTTCCTCTCCAAAAGATACTTATGAAAGAGGAATAAATTTGGTCTAGATTTAAGTTCCTATACACTGACTACGGAATACCTTTTTCTTCATGATGCAATCTTTTTAATAATCGTAAATTTAAGCATTTGACTTATTCTGCTAACAGGTGCATAATTGTAAAAGAATACTAATTCAATAATTTAAGGAGGAATTATGGATACGGTAGGAAAAAATATGGTGGTAAGCCTAGAATATACATTGAGCCTGGACAGTGGTGAAGTCATAGATGAGACGAAGGGCATTCCCTTTGAGTTTATTTTCGGTATAGGCTCTGTATTGCCCAAGTTGGAAAAAGAATTAGAGGGAATGAAAGTAGGGGATGAAAAGGATATAGTTTTATCTCCAGAAGAAGGTTACGGAGAAATAGATCCAGGAGCCATACAGGAAGTTCCCAAAGAATTTTTTAACGAGGTGGACGTACAGGTTGGTAATCAATACTATGCACACTTTGAAGATGGCTCTGAGGTTCCATTTTATGTTAAAGAAATTAAGGACGAATCCATAATGATAGATTTCAACCACCCACTTGCAGGGAAAACCTTACATTTCCATGTTAAGATTGTGGGTTTGAGAGAAGCAACTCCAGACGAACTTGAACACGGACACGTACATCATTAAAAACTATGCCAGAGAAAATAGAGTGGGAGAGTCTTCCGGCTCGCAATAAGAAAAGACTTGTAATTGCTATAATTGCAGTTTTCTTTACCACTCTTTTTCTTTATTTATTTGCAGGTACTTACTGGGCAATTTTTGGTTTTTTGCTTTTACTTTTTGTTTTATTTCCCTTTTATACTGTCACCAGGTATTCTCTTGACAACGAAAAAATTGTGATAAAAAAGCCATTTTACACAGTGAGTAAAGAACTTCGTTATTTCCGACGTGTAGAAAAGGATAGAAATGGTGTATTTCTGAGTCCATTTAAGAAGCCCTCAAGACTGGATAATTTCAGAGGCATTTATCTCATCATGCAGGATGATAAACTTAAGAACAGAGTCTTTGAATTTCTAAAGAAAAATATAGAAGAAAATGAGCATTAAAGAACGAGTTGAGAGTCTAATATTGAAGGTGGAAGAAATTAAGAACAGATGTGGAAGAAAGGATGAGATTGTTATAGAAGGGGTTACAAAAGGAGTAGACATCGATAGAATTTTTGAAGCTCATCGTGCAGGTATTAAGGTGATGGGGGAGAATAGAATACAGGAAGCGAGGGAGAAAATACCAAAACTCAACCTTGATATAGAATGGCATCTCGTTGGGCATCTGCAGAGGAATAAGGTCAAGTATGCGGTTAAGCTTTTTAAGATGATCGAATCAGTAGACAGCGTGGAGCTGGCAAGAGAAATAAACAAGAGAGCACCATCTAAAATGGATATCCTCGTGGAAGTGAATACAAGCGGTGAATCTCAGAAATTTGGAGTCTCGCCGGGGGAGCTCAGCTATCTTATTGATGAGATTTTGAAGATGGATAAGCTGGTTTTAAAGGGTTTAATGACCGTGGGGCCATATCCTGTAAAGGAGAAAAAGACAAGAAAGGCATTTTCACTCTTGAGAGAATTAAGAGATAAAATTGAACAGGAGTTTAATTTACAGCTTCCGATTCTTTCCATGGGAATGACGGAAGATTATGAATATGCTATCATTGAGGGAAGCACCCTTCTCAGAATAGGGAGGGGAATTTTTGGAGAAAGGAGGTAAATATGGAAATTTCTCCCATTGAAATAAGAAAAGCCTCTTTTAAGAAAAAGATAAGCGGTTTTGATCCTGAGGAAGTTCGTGCATTTTTAGAAATCATAGCCGATGAGTTTCAGGAACTGTTGAACGAGAATGAAAAACTGAAGGAGAAAAACAAGGATCTGGAAGAGAAAATCGCACACTATATGGATCTGGAGGACAGTCTAAACAAGGCCTTAACTTTGGCTCAAAAGTCAGCTGAACAAATATTGAAAAATAGTGAAGAAAAAGCTTCTGCAATAATCAGAGAGGCGAAGCAGAAGGCGAAGAAGATACTCGCTGACCTCGAATTACAAAAATCTAGATTGAATGAAGAAATAAGGGCCCTCAAAAGAAGAAAATGGGAAATATTGCAATCCATTAGGGGAGATCTTGAATATTATCTCAGACTTATAACAAAGGAGGTAAGGGAAATTGAACGAGCTCAAGAAATTGAACACGGCAGTCTCTTTGATAACACAAAAAATAAAAAAGAAACCTGAAATTGCCATAATACTTGGTTCGGGATTAGGTGTTATTGCAGAGAAGATTAAAAATCCTGTGGAGATACCCTATGAAACAATACCCGGGTTTCCTATCTCCACCGTAAAGGGACATGAAGGTAAACTAATTTTTGGGACTCTTGAAAGTAAATCAGTGTGTCTGTTCAAAGGAAGATTTCACTATTATGAAGGATATACTCTGAGAGAAGTTACATTCCCTTTAAGGGTTGTGGGAAAACTTGGTGTAAAAATACTTATAGTTACCAACGCTGCAGGAGGTGTAAATCCTTACTTTGAGCCTGGTGATATCATGATTATCAGGGATCATATAAATCTTTTGCCAGATAATCCCTTGAGAGGTCCAAATCTAGATGAATTTGGCCCAAGATTCCCGTCTATGCACGCTGCCTATTCAAAAAGACTTATTAAATTAACCCATGAGGTAGCATCCAAGGTAGGTATCAGCGTAAAAGAGGGGGTGTATGTCGCTCTCCAGGGACCTTCTCTTGAGACCCCTGCAGAGTATAGATTAGTAAATCTGATAGGCGGCGATGCGGTGGGAATGTCCACAGTACCCGAGGTTATAGTTGCAAGGCACATGGGTATAGAAGTTCTGGGGTTTTCCATAATCACAAATGTTGCTGATCCGTACAATCCGAAACCTACTACCCATGAAGAGGTTATTCAGGTAGGAGAAAAAAGTGGGGAAATTCTAGGTAGATTGATAGAAGAAATTCTTCGTAATATGTAAAGGAGTTATATTATGAAGGTTATGGTTCTGGGCAAAGGGGGGAGGGAGAGTGCTATTGTATGGAAACTCTCTATGTCTTCCTATATTGATGAACTTTATGCAGTCCCTGGAAATCCAGGAACTAAAAAATACGCCTATAATATTCAACTGAATTTGGAAGATTTTGAAATGCTGGCAGAATTTCTCAAAGAAAACAAGATAGAAATGGTAATTCCTGGTCCAGAAGCCCCTATAGCAAATGGAATTAAGGATTATATTGAAGAAAAGACTGGTGCTTATGTATTTTCCCCCTCCAGTAAATCTTCCTTTCTAGAAGCCTCCAAGATAAAGGCCAAGCAATTCATGAAAAGAAATAATGTCCCCACAGCAGATTTTCAGATTATTAAATCGTATGAAGAAGGTGTTAATTATCTCAATTTGATAAAAAAATACCCGGTTGTCATCAAAGCAGATGGCCTTGCTCAGGGAAAAGGAGTTTCCATTGCTCAGAGTCATATTGAAGCCGTTTCTATTCTGGAAGAATATATTAAAGGTAGAAAATTTGGTGAAGCTTCCGCCAGAGTCGTGATAGAGGAGTTTTTAACAGGACATGAATATTCTGTTTTCATAATTACAGACGGTAGAGATTATATCTGGATTGGAGATGCTTGTGATTATAAAAGAGCTTTTGATGGAGACTGGGGTCCTAATACTGGAGGCATGGGATCCGTTTCTCCTGCTCCCTTTCTGGACAGTGGAAAAAGGAAAATTACAGAAGATGAAATAATAAAACCTACCCTTGAGGGCCTCATAAAAGAAGCTATACCATATGAAGGATTTCTCTACTTTGGACTTATCTGGACTGAAGATGGTCCAAGGGTACTGGAATACAATGTCCGACTTGGAGATCCGGAAGCACAGGTTATACTACCCAGATTGAAAAATGACCTTATGGATCTGATTATTGCTGCGAAAGAGCACAGGTTAAACCAAGTTGTGGTTGAAATAAGTGAGGAAGTATGCATGTGTTTGGTTGTTGCCAGTGGCGGATATCCTGTAGAATATGAAAAAGGTAAAGAAATCAAAGGACTGGAAAAGTTGTCTCATCAAGTTATTCTGTTTCATGCGGGTACTGAAGAAAGAAAGAACAAAATTTATACAGCGGGAGGAAGAGTTTTAAATCTTGTGGCCATGGGTAAGGATTTTGAAAATGTCCGAAGATATATTTACGAAGAGGTTGAAAAAATTCATTTTGAAAATATTTTTTATAGAAGAGATATAGGGTTGATGGAAAGATGGAGGTAGTTATGGATAAAAAAATATGTATAATAGCAGGAAGCAAATCTGATGAAGGTTTTGTCAAAAGGGGTACAGATTTGCTGGAAAAGTACAGCGTTCCTTATGAAATTTCATTTATATCTGCCCATAGAAATCTTCATAAATTAGTCGATTACATTAAAGAAAAAGAACAGGAAGGCATAGAAATTTTTATCACCGTTGCGGGCCTTGCAGCTCATCTCCCAGGTGCTGTAGCAAGTTTGACTGATCTTCCAGTGATAGGCGTACCCAAAGATACAGAGCCTCTGCATGGTCTTGATTCATTGTTATCCATTGTTCAGATGCCCCGGGGTATACCCGTGGCTACCATGGCAGTGGGCACACACGGTATGATAAATTCTTGTATAATGGCTCTGAGGATCCTCTCTTTAAAATATGATTGGGCTAAAAGGATAGTAAAGAAAATCCGTGAAGATTACGCCCAGAGATAAAATTCTGAGCAGACAAAAAGCCAGAGAGCTTGGAGAAAAACTCCGTAAAGAGGGTAAAGTAATAGTTTTTACCAATGGATGTTTTGATATACTTCACAGAGGACACATAGAGTACCTAGAATATGCAAAATCACAGGGAGATGTGCTTGTTGTGGGGATTAATGATGATGATTCTGTGCATAGATTAAAGGGAAAGAATAGACCTGTAAATAAGCTTCAAGATAGAATGTATGTTCTTGCTGCACTTTATATGGTTGATTTTATAATCCCTTTCTCTCAGGATACGCCTTATGAATTGATAAACGAAGTGAAGCCTCATATCCTTGTTAAGGGTGGAGATTATGAACCTCACGATGTGGTTGGGAGAGACATTGTAGAGTCTTACGGTGGAAAAGTAATAATTGCGCCTTATAAAGAGGGATATTCCACTTCACACTTGCTGAATAAAATCAAGAAGGAGGAAAAATCACTATGAGAAAACTTATTTTATTTGTATTACTACTATTAGTTATGGAATGCGCAAGTCTTCGCCCCGGAAGAGCAAAAATAGAGAGACAATTATTGGATTTAATTAAAAATAAAGCCCCGGAGGGAACCTTCTTGGGTGTCAGTGTTGTTGATGTTAATGGGAGAGAAATATTCAGTTACAATGCAGATAAATTTTTTGTTCCAGCTTCCTGTAACAAGCTCATAACTGCTTCTGCCTCATTATACTGGCTTGGATCCGATTACAGATTTAAAACTGTTCTACTATCAGATTCCTGCAAGAATCTCTACATGATTGCTTCAGGGGATCCCTCCATGACTATAGGTGACCTTTCTGAACTCCTGGACAGGTTAAAGGTAAGGGGGGATTCTGTATGGAACTCTATTTTCTTAGTGGATATTGCTTATGATACGATTTCTCAGGGTACAGGATGGATGTGGGACGATAGACCTTATTATTACCAGGCTCCCATTTCCTCCTTTATCCTCAACAAAAACATGCTTGCTGCTGATTTTTACTATGAGGACTCTATCTGGAAACTCGATATTTTCCCTCCCAGCAAACTCCTAAGGATTAAAATTAAGGATTTGGAAGACACTGTCTTACATCAAAAGACTTATTTTAAAGGAGATACCACGATTATTGAGTTATGGGGCAAAATAGATACAGCATCCACATATCACTTTTTGAGAAGTATCAAAAACCCCCGGGTATTTTTCAAAGAGCAATTACAGAGAATTCTTCTGGAAAAACATTTTGCGTTTTCCAATATTGAAATAATAGATTCTATTCCGGAGAATAGTATAGATACAATTCTGGTTTTTGAATCGCCGCCACTGCATTTTATTGTGAGAGACTTTCTGAAATACAGTATAAATATTTATGGTGAGGCATTACTGAAAAATCTTGGGAGAGAGTTCAGTGGCAGAAAAGGGAATTACGGAGATGGATTAAAAGCAGTGGATAGTTTTCTCGTTATTGCTGGGGTGCAGAACCTTTTCAAAGTTGTAGATGGGTCCGGCCTTTCAAGATATAATCTTTCATCTCCTAAGGGATTTGTTCAACTGCTACTTTTTGATTACAGCCATTTTCCTATAATGCCCGAAATATTGAGTTCGCTACCCATTGGTGGATATGATGGCACCTTGAAGAAACGCCAACATTCCATTGAGGGAGCGGTAAGGGCCAAGACAGGGACCATGACAGGTGTCTCTACGCTCTCGGGATATCTCAAGACCAAAAAAGGCAAGCTACTTGCGTTTTCTATAATGGCAAATAATTATCTTGGTTCCTCTCTAAAAGCCAGAGAGCTGCAAGATAGCATTCTGGAGTATTTTTATAACAGATTCTAAGTGGAGCTGAGGGGATTCGAACCCCCGACCTCCGCCTTGCGAAGGCAGCGCTCTCCCAACTGAGCTACAGCCCCCAGCGTGAAAATTATATAATTATATACATGTTAAGTCAAAGAAAATGAAGGGGTGATACTTCAGAGTACCCCCCCTTCAGCGGTACCCTATGCTTTATACTCTCTTTTTAATGCATCATGATTCTTTTTTTAATTACTTTACGCCTAAATCTCCTCATTCTGTCTCTTAATTTATTCAGCTGTTCTTCCGTGAGCATCTTTTTAAGTTCTAAAAGTTGTCTGATTCTTGTAAGTTTGATCTCTGCTTCCAGAGAGCTGATTTCTCTTACAATATTCTCTATTTTCGTCATGTCGGGATTTTCTTCACTTAGAAGTTCTCTGAGTTCGATTTCTTTGAGTTCCCTATCTTTGGTTAAATTTACCAGCTTTTTCTGTATTTCGAAGTGGATCTTTCTTATTTGCTCTTTCTGCTCCTTTTTGAGTCCTATATCCTCCTGAAGTGCTTCATTGGTAATCAATGCTTCGATTCCTCCTATATGTAAGGGCATCATGGCTAGATCTCCTGGTCCGATTTCTTTTTCTATCTCTATTTCTTCCTCCATTTTTGGAGGATTCCCTTCCTGAGGGCCCAACCCTATCATTATACTCATCAGAATTGCTAGCATCTCGATACCTCCTTTTTCTGTTATTATAGACTCAGCGTTTATGAGAAATGTTCCCGAGTTAGTTTTTGACAAACCAAAGGGCTTCTTATAAAATTTAAATATGGACAAAAATACAAAAAGGAGGTAAAAAATGCATAAAAAGCTTTTTATACCCGGTCCAACTGAAGTTAAGAAAGAAGTACTGGAAGCCCAGACCGAGTGGATGATTGGTCACAGAACAAAAGAATTTTCAGAACTTCTTGAAAGGGTAACTGAAAAGATAAAGAGGGCGCTCAACACAAAGGCCAATGTTTTTATTTTCACTTCTTCCGCCACAGGGGTTATGGAAGGAACCATAAGGAATGTGGTTAAAACTAGATATCTTGGGACAGTGTGTGGAGCCTTCTCCAGCAGATGGTACAAGATTGGCATTGAAAGCGGAAAGGAGGGGGACAAGATCGAAGTGGATTGGGGAAAGGCCATAAAACCCGAAATGATAGAGGAAAAACTCAAAAGCGGAAAATATGATACTCTACTGGTGACATACAATGAAACTTCTACAGGTGTGTTGAATCCTCTATCTGATATAGGCGAAGTAATGAGAAAATACCCAGATGTTATATTTGCCGTGGATGCTGTGAGTGCAATGATGGGTGCTCCTATCAAATTTGAGGAGTGGGGAATTGATATTATTTTTGCGAGTGTTCAAAAATGTTTTGCTTTACCTCCTGGATTAACTGTGGCTCTTGTAAGTGATAAAGCTCTGGAAAGAGCAAAGACAGTGGAAGGCCGCGGTTATTATTTTGACTTTATTGAGATGGCTAAAAGATATAATGAAAAAAGGCAGACTACCACAACCCCCGCAATTTCATTGATTTATGCCTTAGATAAGCAGATGGATAGAATACTGGAAGAGGGCATCGAGAATAGATACAGGAGACATCAAGAAATGGCAGAATACACACAGAAGTGGGCCATGGAGAAAGGCTTTGAAATGTTCCCTGAAAAAGGCTACTGGTCACCCACTGTCTCCACAATCAAAAATACCAAGGGTTACAGTGTAGCAGATTTAAATAAAGAACTGGCCAAGAGAGGTCTTATGATATCCAATGGATATGGAAAGCTTAAAGAAATCACATTCAGAATTGGTCACATGGGCGACCATACTCTTGATGATGTGAAGGAAGTTCTCGAAGCCATTGATGAAATTTGGAATCTTAAATAAGGAGGAATCATGAAGGTAGCAATCTGTGATCCTATAGATAAAAAGGCCATAGAGGAATTAAAAGCATTGAATATTGAAATTTATGATTTCAGTGATCTGCCCAAGGAAGAGCTTCCCGAGAAACTGGAGGATATGGAAATAATCATTGTAAGGAGTGCTACAAAGGTTAAAGGTGAGTTACTGGATGCACTGAAGAATGCTAAACTCATTATAAGAGGAGGAGTGGGGCTTGATAATATTGATCTCGAGGGTGCAAAGGCCAAGGGAATAAAAGTAGTTAATACTCCCGAAGCTTCCAGTATCTCTGTGGCAGAACTTGCAATAGGCTTTATGTTCGCATTGTCTAGGCATATTGTGAGGGGAACAGTAGGACTCAGAGAAGGGAAATGGGAGAAAAAGCAGTTAAAGGGGACAGAATTGTTTGGTAAAACCCTCGGTGTAATTGGTATGGGAAGAATTGGAAGGGAGGTTGCAAAAAGAGCCAAGTGCCTCGGAATGAATGTAATTGCTACTCGTCATGTTAGGGAGATACCTGAAGAATTAGCCAAGACTGTATCCTATGATGAACTTTACAAGGAGGCCGATTTTATAAGTATACATATTCCTTTGACAGAAAAAACAAGACATATGATTTCTAAGGAAGCCTTTGAAAAAATGAAAGATGGTGTGGTGATTATAAATTGCTCAAGAGGTGGTGTAGTTGATGAGAAAGCTCTCTTGGAGGCTCTTAAGAGTGGAAAAGTAAAAGGCGCTGCCCTTGATGTCTTTGAAGTTGAACCTCCGGTTGATAATGAATTACTTAAACTGGATAATGTGATAGGTACACCACATATTGGAGCAAGTACAAAGGAGGCACAGGCACGAATCGGGGTCGCCATTGTGGAGAAAATTAAAGGTTTTTTAGAAGGTAATATTTAGAAAATAAAATTGTTATAGTTTTACAGCAGTTAAAATCAAGTAACTGACACTGAGGAACTTAGAATCAGGTATACTGTCCAGCCATTTCTTTAAGGATGGCTATTCTCCTCCAGATGGGAGGGTGGGTGCTCCACAGATTGGCCCATAAACTATCTTTTTCGGAAAGTTTCTTTTTTTTGGGATCTGCTATGAAAAGGTGAGCGACACCATCACTAACTCTTTTCAGTGGAGGCGATGTGGCTATCTTTTCCAGTGCACTGGCCAGAGCCAATGGATTTCTAGTAAGTTCTGCAGAGCCTGCATCAGCCAGATATTCTCTTGAACGGGATACTGCCAGGGCGAGAAGTCTGCCAAAAATCGGTGCAAGGATTATAAGAACCAAGAGAATTATAAATACCACCAAATTACTTCCCCCTCCGCCTTCACTGCGTCTTCTCTTACGCTCTCCTCCCCCTCCCCACCATAGAGCCCATCTTGCCAGGTCCGCAAGTATGATAATTGCCCCAGCAAGTGCTGCTACCATGGTCATAGTGAGGATATCTCGATTCCTGATGTGAGAAAGTTCATGGGCTATAACTCCCATTATTTCATCTCTATTCATCATCTCGAGAAGTCCAGTGGTCGCACATACCGAGGCATGTTGAGGATCTCTACCAGTAGCAAAGGCATTAGGGGAAGGATCATCCATCACGTAAATTTTGGGAGTTGGCAATCCTGCTGCAAGACATAGTTCTTCCACAACATCGACATACTGTTTTTCTTTCAAATAGGTGAGATCAGGTTTTCTAGCTTTTACTGCTCTAAGAACCCATTTATCACCATAATAATACCCGAGAAAACTCTGAAACCCGGCAATTATGAGTGCAATAATGATAAAAGTGGGTTTATTGCCCCCGAAAAAGATGTAATCAATAAAATATCCTATAAGACCCAAAAGGATCAGGAAACTGATAATTAGAAGTGCTGTTCTTCTTTTGTTTTTAGAAGCCAGTTCGTAAAAATTTATTGTTCCCATACTACCCTCCAAATTTCACTGTTGGAACCCCTCTGTCTTGTGGGAAAAGAAGAAATTCTGCCTTTTTGAAGCTAAAAAGCTTCGCAATAATATTCGTAGGGAAAGTTTCTTGTTTGGTATTATAATTCATCACACAATCATTATAAAATTGACGAGCAAAGGCTATTCTATTTTCCGTGGAAACAAGTTCTTCCTGAAGCATAAGAAAATTTTTGTTGGCCTTAAGATCCGGATATTTCTCCACGACAGCAAGCAGTTGGGAGATGTTTTCAGAAAGTTCTCCCTCAGCTTTTCCTCTCTCTTTGAGGTTGCGGGCTTTTATGGCCATTGCCCGCAATTCGGTAATTTTTTCAAGTAGTTCCTTCTCATACTCCATATATCCTCTGACGGTTTCTACTAGATTAGGTATTAAGTCATGCCTTCTTTTGAGCTGGACATCAATCTGCGACCATGCATTTTTTACTCTGAATTTCCAGCGTATAAGAATGTTATAGCTGTAAATAATCCAGAGTACAACAACAATACCTACTGCAATTAAGATTTTTATAATCATTGTAATATCTTAATTTTCGAAGCTTATACGGTCAAGTTGTAGAGAGGAAAACAGTAAATCCCCCTTCCCTTAAGGATTAGGTGAGGGAAAATCATTGATAACTTTTCAGAGCCTGATATACGTTGTTTAAATCTTCCCTACTCAGGAGAGAAAAAATTTTGTTTCTACTTTCCGTCTTACGCTTCACGCTTTACTTGGTGTCTTTTTATCATTTCACCCAGTTCCTGGCCGGTTATGGTTTCCTGTTCCAGTAATGTTTGTGCCACTTCATGCAGGACTTCTATATTCTTTTTTAAGATTTCTTCGGCCTTTTGTTCTGCCTCGTCAATGATCCTTTTGATTTCAGCATCTATGGTTTTTGCTGTTTCTTCAGAATAATACTTTTTTACCCCGAATTCCCTTCCCAGAAATATTTCGTGTTCCGTCCTGTCGAATGTAACAGGACCAATTTTGTCTGACATACCCCATTCACACACCATTTTTCTTGCTATCTCTGTGGCTCTCATTAAGTCATCTGCGGCTCCCGTGGTTTCTTCACCGAAAACTATTTTTTCTGCAGCCCTGCCCCCAAGAAGTACTCGTAATTGATTGACAAGATATGACTTGGAATAGATATATCTATCCTGTTCAGGTAACTGCTGGGTGGCTCCAAGTGCTCTACCTCTTGGAATTATAGTTACTTTATGCACAGGATCTGAGCCGGGAGTGAACTTTGAAACCAGTGCATGCCCTGCTTCATGATAGGCAATTCTTTTCTTGTCTTCTTCCGACATTACCATGCTGCGTCTTGCAATGCCCATAAGTACTTTATCCTTTGCTTCTTCAAAATCCTGAGCTGCTACCTTATCCCTTCCTCTCCGTGCAGCGAGAAGAGCTGCTTCATTTACAAGATTTGCAAGGTCCGCTCCTGAAAATCCGGGAGTCTGCTGTGCTATAACTTTAAGATCCACATCTTTAGCAAGGGGTATATTTCTTGTATGAATTTTAAGAATTTCTTCTCTTCCCTTTACATCCGGTCTCGGAACAACAATCTGTCTATCAAATCTTCCAGGTCTCAGAAGAGCAGGGTCAAGGATATCAGGTCTATTGGTAGCGGCCATTACAATGATACCCTCTGAGGTATCAAAACCATCCATCTCCACAAGGAGCTGATTAAGGGTTTGTTCTCTTTCGTCGTGTCCACCACCAAGACCTGCCCCCCTTAATCTCCCTACTGCATCAATTTCATCGATAAATACAATACAGGGAGCATTTCTTTTTGCCTGTTCAAAGAGATCTCTTACTCTCGCTGCACCTACACCAACAAACAGTTCCACGAACTCGGAACCGGAGATGGAAAGAAAGGGAACATCTGCTTCACCGGCTACTGCTTTTGCTAACAGAGTTTTTCCTGTTCCGGGAGGACCAACAAGTAAAACACCCTTTGGGATTCTGGCACCAATTTTGGTGAATTTTTCAGGATTCTTCAAAAACTCTATGACTTCCTTTAATTCTTCTTTTGCTTCTTCACATCCTGCGACATCCTGAAAGGTGACCTGAGGTTTAGTTTCTTTTAGTATTTTAACGCGACTTTTCCCAAACTTGATTGCTTCCCTTTGCCCAGCAGAGATCTGCCTGATGAAGAAGAACCAGAAAAGTCCCAGCATTATAACCCAAGGCAGATATCCCAATATTATAGACCACATTACCCGCTTTGGTTTAGATTCAACAATAATGCCCTTTTCCGTTAGCTCTCTCACAAGTTCAGGATCGTCATATGGAAGCTTTGTTTTGAAATTTTTGTAATTTTTACCATTTTTCACAAACTCTGTTTTAAATTCTCCCTTAATGTCTTTACCTGATATTATAATTTTTTGTACAACACCTTTGTTACTCAACTCATAAAATTCACTGAATGGTAATTCTACAATTCCCTTTTCCTGACTAAGGAAATTCAAGATAATGGCAAAACCTACGAATATTATTAACCATATAAGCAAAGTTTTTATAGGATTACTCCTCATTTCAAAACCTCTTTAATTTCTTCTTGAGTTAGTGCTTTTATATAGGGAAGATTACGGTATTTTTCAGCAAAGTCCAGACCATACCCCACGAGGAAATAATCAGGTACTTCAAAGCCGATGTAATCCAGCTTCACGTCCACCTCTCTCCTTTCTTTTTTGTCCAGAAGAACACATATTCTTAGACTCCGAGGGTTTCTTCCAATTAACATTTCTTTTAGATATTTTAATGTCAAACCGGAGTCTACAATATCTTCCACAAGTATTACATCCCGATTTTCAATTGGTTGATTTAGATCCTTCAAAATTTTAACCACACCGGAGGTCGTGGTTGATTTTCCGTAACTTGATACCGCAAGGAAATCCACCTCAAGGTCTATATCAAGGCTTCTTATAAGATCTGCCAGGAAGATAAACGAACCTTTTAGAATACCCACAAGTAAAGGATTTCTGCCTTTATAATCTTCTTTGATTTGATTAGCTATTTCTTTTACTTTGTTTTTAATTTCTTCTTCACTTATCAAAAATCCAGAATTTCTCTCCATGGATTTTACACACCTCCAGTTTTAACTTACCTTCTATACCTCTTTTCAAATATATGCCTGGAACCCATATAATTTCCCCTGCATATTCAAATACCGGAATCAGTGTTCGTCTCCATTCAGGTACTTTCTTGCGTATAAAATAATCTTTTAGCTTTTTACCGTGAACCCTGTCCCCCTCTCTCCGCGACCTTACAATGAGAGGAAGATAATCCCACGAGATATTTATTCTATATAACATTCTGTGGGTCGTTTTTTCTCCCCTTTCCAATATTATCTTAAGGTTAAGTTTATCAAATTCGAATATTCCAGGTTTTTGTAATACAGTATCAGGGAGTTTCCGTTCCTTTTTTGAAATATAAAGTTCTCCAAATGAAGAACTTATGTAAAAATCCCGCAATCTTATTCTACCACCCTTTTCAAGAATATTTAAAACAGTGCCGGTCTCTTCAAAATTAAAACCGAATAAGTAATGAAACAAACTCTTTCTGATAAATAAATGATAACTCCTTATAAGTGATGTGTCAAGAAGCCAGTCACCCTTAAATACTTCTTTAGTTGCTTTTTTTAGTAATTTTTTAACTTCACACTGAATGAAATCTTCGGCCTCCTTTAAAATGAGGGAGGATTGGAATATTTTTTGAGTTGCGCCTTTACGAATCTCTTCTAGGAGTGGAAGAAGCTGGAGACGTATTTTGTTTCTTGTGAATTCAGGTTCAATATTTGTACTGTCTATTACGTAGGGAATATTTTCAATTTTTAAAAATTCTTGAATTTCTTCTCTCTCCAGATATATAAGTGGTCTTATGTAAAAATCTCTGACAGGTGGTATTCCAGAAAGCCCCTTCAATCCACTTCCTCTTATAAGATTATAAATGAAGGTTTCTACGGAGTCTGTTTTTGTATGCCCGAGGGCGACTTTTCGAAATTTGAGTCTTTTCTTCCAGTAATTATAGCGCTTATACCTTATTTCCCGTGCTATTTCTTCCAGAGACCCTGCCTTTTCTTTTTTATATTTTTTTATATCGATTTTTTCCGAGTAAAAAGGTATATTCCATTCTTCGGCCATTTTTCGTGAAAATTCTTCATCCCTTTTAGCTTCCTCTCCTCTCAGCATGTGGTTGAGATGATAAGCTGCCAGTTTTAGATTGAATTTTTTTTGTAATGACTTCAAAACATAAAGGAGCATCACCGAATCCGGGCCCCCGGAAAAGGCGATAAGAATACTATCCCCTTTTTCTATCATATTAAAATCCTTTAGTGCTTTAAATATCTTTTGGAAAATTATATCTTTCATGATTTCAGAATTCTATGGTTAAAAAGGAGTATTTTGCAAGAAAAAGAAAGCCAATATTTAAATTTTCAGAATTATCTCTTTTTTCATACTCGGTGAAGATGGAAATTTCGTGATGTTCGGTTTTCTGTCCAACGGTGATAAGGAGCGTTTTAATGGAGTTACCTGTAGGGTATGGCATATTCCTGGGATAACCACTCCCTTCCCAGTGCTCCTCCAGTGTCCCTTCACCATGAGCAAGATAGTTGATAGAGATATATTTTATCCTGTTAGGGGTTAAAAAATAAAAATTGAAGGACATATCCCTCAGGTCATTTCCCCTAGGATAACCTAAAGGTGTTCCGAGAAAGGATGCAGAGTTGGTATCACTTACATGAGTGTATGTCCATCGGGGTATTGCAGTATATGTAAAATGCATCATTAGATTTTTATTTTGCCATGGAACCAGGGTAAGATCTCCGTGAATCCCAAATTTCGATGTTCCACCTTTTCCTATAATAAAATCGTCATCCAGGAACTGGAATCCAAGTTTGACTCCTCTAATCACTCTCCATGAAATACTAATGCTACCAAGAAGATTATCGCTGTTATCTTTTCCTCTCCTCTGGATTTCATAGTAGAGTCCAAGGGGATTGAAATACTTGAAATTATCAGACGAGGTGTATATAACTGCCTCCTCCAGAGAAACCACTAGGCTGGGCAAAATAGAGAGTTCTACTGTTTGGCCGGAGATTCTTTTTCCGGGAAAGGTATCGTTTAAAAATGCATTAAAGGTTTCTGCTGTCAATTTTCCTTTCTTCAACCGGATCCTGTAAATAAAATCCATCGAAGTGGCATAGCCAGAAAACAAAAGGTTATAACCCCATGATAAATATTCCCTACCTGTGAGGATGGAGATACCACTCGGGTGTTCATACAAAATAAAACCTCTATTAAATCTCACATCAAAATAATTCTGTTCTCCAATAACCGGTTGTTTGTCAAAGGAATGGAGTCTATATCTCGGGTCATAAAAAGGAGACCTGTGACTGAGACTTTCTTCTTCGTGTTTGTTAAATAAAGAGATATCATCAATGAAGGTGATATTATTGATTTGTAAGCCCGCTTTTAACTGCAGTTCTCCATATAAGTTATATCTATAACTTGATTTAAACAGGGAATTGGAACTTGTGGCCCCATTATGTTTCAAATCAAAATAAGTATCTCCAATCCTGTAGTAACCTCGAGTATAAGCATTAATATTTATGAAAGGATTGTCAGGTGCATGTTCGAATTTTAGAGGAAATATAAGAGAATAATTATTATTTCTCCCAGAGGTGAATAAATAATCCTCCAAGATAAAATTCCACCCTCTACGGAGAGGTATTAGTTCATTACGATAAAACAGGAGACTTAAGAGTATGAGAGTTTTCATAAAAAAATTTTAAAGTGTATTCCTTCATCTTACAAGAATTTGCTACATTTCAAGCCTTTCTATATACTATTTCAATGTTAAAGTTTTTCATCTCCGCAGGAGAATACTCCGGTGATATCCACGCAGCTTCCCTCGTTAGAGAACTCAAAAAAGTTTTTCCAGATGCTGTCTTCCGTGGTATTGGCGGTGATAATATGCGAAGAGAGGGTGTGGAACTCATCCAGCACATAAATGAGCTGGGGATAATAGGCTTTCAAGAGGCTTTAAGGGGCGTCTTTAAGCTCAGGAATCTACTCAAAATGTCTGTAAAAGTAATCAAAGACATGGATATTTGTATCTTTGTGGATTACCCTGGGTTTAATTTAAAGCTTTCTTCCTATACTAAAAGAGCAGGAAAGATAAATTATTACTATATAGCTCCGCAGGTCTGGGCATGGTGGAATTTCAGGGTAAAATTCATCAAAAAAAATTTCCATTATGTTTTTGTAATCCTTCCTTTTGAGGAGAATTTTTACAGGAAATACGGAATCAGGGTAAAATATGTAGGGAGTCCCGTACTTGATTCTGTACTTAATGCCCATGTGGAAGAAATTAAAATTCCTCGGGGAAAAAAGATAATAGGCCTTTTGCCGGGTTCAAGATATGATGAAGTAAGACGCCTTGTCCCAAGATTACTGAGGATTAAAAAGATTCTAGAAGAGAATCGAAAAGACCTACATTTTCTGATGTCACTGGTACCTGATTTTAAGGTGGATGAAGAGGAGAACCTCACGATTCTGAGAGGGGGAGCGTATGAAATAATGGATGCTTCGGATTTCCTTATAGTTGCCTCCGGGACGGCGAGCCTGGAGGCAGCACTTTTTGGTAAACCTATGGTGGTTCTTTACGCGCTATCAGAGTTTTCATGGATTCTTGCAAAATTTCTTGCAAGGGTGAAATATGCTAGTTTAGTTAATATTCTTGCAGATGAAAGGGTCATCCCTGAATTTATTCAGCACATTCCTGAACGGGAAATAGCCAGATTGATTCTGGAATACCTTGATTATAGAGACCTTTATAATAATACTGTGAATAGACTTGTAAAAATAAGGGATAGTTTGAAACCAGGCGCTGCCCGAAGAACAGCGCTTTTGATAAAAAAGGAGGTAGAGAAGTATGGATATGCTTGAACTTTTGAGAAAATTGCCAGATGAGATTGAAGAAGCCATTGAATTTGATGTGCCCCATTTTGATGAAAAACCAGCAAGAATATTTTTGGGGGGTATGGGGGGTTCTGCAATATCCGGGGATGTGGCAAAACTCGTTATGTCCGATCTTGATATCCCTTTTGAGATTATAAGGGATTATAGGCTTCCTACCTATGCAGGTGAAAAAGATATTTTGGTTGCTTCCAGCTATTCGGGTAACACTGAAGAATCCTTATCTTTATATGAAGATGGGTTATCTAGGAATATGAAGATACTAATTATCACAAGCGGGGGAAAACTCCTGGGATTAGCCCAAAAAAACAATAATTTTTATGTGAAAATCCCATCTGGGTTCCCACCAAGGACTGCTTTAGGGTATCTTTTCACCCCCATTGTAATGACATGTGTGAAATCGGGCTTTGTTGGCGATCATCATAGAGAAAATCTTAAAAAACTTCCGGATTTTATGCGGAACTTGCAGAAAGAATTTGAATCTGTTGATTCTCTACCTTTAGAAATTGCCAAGAAATTATATTTCAGATTCCCAATAATATACACATCCAGAAGGATATACCCTGTGGCTTTACGATGGAAGGCTCAGATCAACGAAAATGCAAAAGCTTTCGCTCACATAATGGATTTCCCTGAAATGAACCATAACGAGATAGCAGGTATTAAGAATCCCAAGGAAAGAGTTGAAGCTCTGTGGGCCATATTTATAGAAGATATAGAGGATTATGAGAGAATAAGGCTGAGATTTCGCCACACAATGGATTTGATAAGAGATTCCGTAATGGGCATAACTCATATCCTTTCCCGGGGTAATTCCACAGTTGAAAGAGTATTTTACCTTATTTATCTTGGAGATTATGTGAGCTATTATCTTGCAAAGTTATATAATGAAGATCCTGTGGCTATACCCCGCATTGATGAATTGAAAAGGAGGCTCTCAAAATGAAAGTTATAATTCCAGTTGCTGGGAAAGGAACAAGATTAAGACCGCATACCTTTACTACTCCTAAACCCCTAATCCAGGTGGCTGGTAAAGCTATAATCTCTCATGTAATCGAGAGCATCCAAGATCTTGACATTGATGAAGTTATTTTAGTAATTTCTCCAGAAGGTGAAGCTATAGTTTCATTTGTGAGGGAAAAATATCCCTTTAAAGTCGGGTTCGTATATCAGGAAGAGTCCTTAGGCTTGGGGCATGCTATTTATATGGCTAAGGAGATGGTGAACAAGAACGAAGGAGTAGCAGTCATCCTCGGGGATACCATAATAGAAGTTGAGCTTCCGCGAAAAAGGAAGATTGAAGATTTTATTGCAGTAAAAAAGGTCAGTGATCCACGGAGATTTGGTGTAGTTCTTATGAATGAAAAGGGTCAAATTAAAAAAGTTGTGGAAAAACCTGACACGCCTGTATCTGACCTCGCTATTGTAGGACTCTATTATTTTGGAAATCCAGAGCTTCTGTTCGAAAGTCTGGAATACATAATAAAGAATGATATACGAACCAAGGGGGAGTATCAGCTAACAGATGCAATTGCAAGGATGATTGACCAGGGATGGAAAGCAAAGCCCTTATTTGTTAAAGAATGGTATGATTGTGGTACAGTGAATGCACTACTCGAAACCAACAAGATACTTCTTCAAAAATATCATAGAGAAGTTGAGTTTCCTGGTTCTTTGGTAATACCTCCCTGCTATTTTGATGAAGGTGTTGTAATAGAAAATTCCCTGATAGGACCCTACGTGACCATTGGTAAAAGAGCGAAGATTTCCAATGCCATAATTAGCAATTCCATAATTGGCGAAGAGGCTGAGGTGGAGAACATTACAATAACCGGCTCTCTTATCGGAAAAAGAGCTTATCTTAAAGGTGTTTTTAAAAGAGTAAATCTAGGAGATTATTCAGAACTCGTAGAGGATTAATCTAATTGAGATTGAGTCTCTTTTTCTATTGACAATTCACCTCCTAAGTTGTATTATAATAAACAGAAAGGAGGTGATACTATGTTCTGGGGTTTTGGAAGAGGATTTGGTTGGGGTAGAGGATTCGGATTCGGCAGAGGCTTTTGGTTTGGGAGAGGTTTCGGCTGGGGTGCGAGACTTGGATATTGTCCATGGACAGGGCTTCCAAGGGGTTGGAGATGGTGGTATCCGTATTCCACCTATGGATATTATGGTTATCCATACACAGCAACTGCTGGCTTTCCTTATACCACCACCCCCTATGCCAGTGGAATGACTGATGTGAATATTCTTAAGGCACAGGCTGATGCTCTGGAGACCGAGCTTAAAAGGATTGGAGATTTAATTAATGAAATGGAAAAGAAGGGAAAATAAATATGAAGATTGCAATCACAGCACAAGGTAAAGATTTAAAAGCACCGGTGGATTTTAGATTCGGTCGGTGTCCGTATTTTGTCATTGTAGACACGGATTCTATGGAGTTTGAAGCATATGAAAATCCGGCAATGATGGCTCCCGGTGGTGCAGGCATTCAAGCTGCACAATTTGTTGCTTCACTTGGAGTTACTCACGTTTTGACAGGTGAAGTTGGTCCCAATGCTTATCCAGCTCTTATGGCTGCAGGTATTCAGGTGATAACAGGCATTCAGGGAACCGTGGAGGAGGTAGTTAAAGCCTTCAAGGAGGGCAGATTGGCTTCAGGGATGCCTCTGGAGAGTATCTCCCAGGAAAACCTTAACACTCTCAGGGAGCGGCTTGAGAGGATGAAACAGGAGCTCGAGAATTTAATTGAAAGAATTAAACATTTGGAGGAGAGAAAATGAAGATTGCTGTTACTTCACAGGGTCCGGATTTGAGTTCTCCTGTGGACCCCAGATTCGGTAGATGTCAGTATTTTATTATTATTGATACTGATACCATGGAATATGAAGCTATTTCAAATCCTGCACTGAATGCTACAGGCGGCGCAGGGGTGCAGGCGGCACAGTTGGTAGCTTCCAAGGGTGTCAGAGCTGTTCTCACTGGTGAGGTGGGACCCAATGCAGAGTATGCCCTTTCCTCAGCTGCTGTACAGATTATACGTGGTGTAAGTGGAACAGTACTGGACGCAGTTAACTTTTTTAAAACGCAAGCCACAGGAACAGTTCCTCCCGGCATACAGGGACCCGGAGGATTTGGAGGTGGAATGGGCCCTGGAGGTGGGTTTGGTCAGGGGGGCGGTAAAGGAATGGGATTTGGTGGTGGAGGAAGAGGAAAAAGAAGAGGTTTTGGGGGTGGTAGAGGCAGAGGAGCGGGTGGAGGAAAAGGCTGGTTCTGATGAAGGTAGCGGTGGCGTCGGGAAAGGGTGGAACAGGGAAAACTACAATTGCAACTTCTTTTGTTTTTGCCTTACGTAGCGTTCACGATGTTGTATACGCAGATCTGGATGTGGAAGAGCCCGATGGTCATATATTTATTAATCCCCATATTAAGAAAGAAGAATTAATTACTGCTCTTGTTCCTCGTATAGGGGAGGAAAAGTGCACCTACTGCGGGATATGTCAGAAGGTGTGTGCATTTAATGCTATTTTTGTATTCAAAAATACCCGGAAAATCAGTGTTCTCGATGAACTCTGTAAAGGATGCGGAAACTGTATGTACAACTGTCCAGAAAGTGCAATATACGAAATACCCAGAGCGATTGGGGTACTTAGATATGGAGAAAGAGATGATATTGAATTTTATGAAGGAAGGTTAAATATTGGTGAGATAATGACTACTACAGCTATAAGCTATGTAAAAGAAAAAATAGACAAACATATTGAAGGTGACACTGTTGTGGTGTTTGATTCACCTCCGGGTACATCATGTCCCATGGTAGAATCAGTGAAGGATGCAGATTTTGTGATTCTTGTAACTGAACCTACTCCTTTTGGTCTCTTTGATCTCCAAATGGCCCACGGCGTAATTAAAAAGCTTCAAAAGCCTTACGGGATTATTGTAAATAAATATGAATCTGGATTTAAGGAAATGGAAGAATTTTTTGATAGAGAGAACATCCCTGTTTTACTCAAGATTCCTTTTGAAAGAAGTATTGCGGAAGGTTACTCTAGAGGAATTACTCTTTCCTTACAGGATAGTTCATGGAATGAGAAATTTAAGGAGCTCTTTTACAGAATAAAGGAGCAGATCCAGTGATAGAATTTGCCATTGTTAGTGGAAAGGGTGGAACAGGAAAGACCACATTGACGGCCTCTTTTGCGGTGCTTGCTGAAAACAAGGTCATTGCAGATTGTGATGTAGATGCTCCTGATCTTCATCTTTTGTTAAAACCCGAGATAAAGCAAAAATCAGAATTCCATGGTATGAAGAGGGCTTATATCAAGAATGATGAATGCATTGAATGTGGTATATGTCGTGATAAATGTAGATTTGATGCCATTTCAGAAGATTATGTTATAGATCCAATAAGCTGCGAGGGATGTGAAGTCTGTTTTTATGCTTGCCCTGTGAAAGCCATTGAAATGAGAGATACAGTATCTGGATACTGGTTTGTGTCAGATACTCCCTATGGTCTCATGGTTCATGGAATTCTTGAAATTGGCGAAGAAAATTCAGGTAAACTTGTTACCATAATCAGAAAACAAGCATTGTTTCTTGTACAGAAGCAAAATGTCAACTATTTGATTGTTGATGGGGCACCAGGTACGGGGTGCCCTGTAAATTCAACACTTTCTGGACTTAAATATACAGTTATTGTTACTGAACCCACACAATCAGGTCTTCATGACTTAGAAAGAATTGTGAATCTTGCTCATCATTTTAATGTGAGGCCTTTTGTTGTAATAAATAAATACGATATTAATGAGGAAGTTTCGCTAAGTATAAAGAAAAGATTGAATGAAATAAATGCAAATTTCCTTGGAAGCATTCCCTTTGATAGGACTGTCAACGATGCTTTAAAAATAGGGAAACCAGTGGTTGAATTTGCACCTGAATCAGAGGCCTCCCTGGCTATTAAAGAGATATGGGAAAGGTTTAAGAAGAACGTTCTCTCATAATTTCGTTGTATAGTGTAAATCGCAAGGTGGAAGTCAAAAATTAAAAATAACCATTTGTATTCCTTGTTTTCCACTTTACGAGTGTTCGTTCACTATTTGCGGTCTATGGTCTTCCGAATAACGCTCTCCACTTTACACTTCTTCATGCAAAATTTTCTTTATCACGGACACCAGGAAATCAAAAACCTCATTGAATCCCCTGGACACATCGAACCATTTTACGTCATCAAAACTTCTGAAAAAGTATTCTTGTCTTCTTGAATAAATTCGTGTCTTTTTAGCTGTTAAACGTTTTGCTTCATCCAGAGCAATATCTCCGTTCAGATATTGAATGACTTCTCTGTAACCTATAGCATTTAGAGAAGGTAACCGCTGAGAATATCCCATATCAAGAATCTGCCGCGTCTCTTCAACAAGTCCTTCTCTAAACATCCTCTCCGTTCTTTCATTTATTTTTTGGTAAAGAAGCTTCCTTGTCATTATAATGCCGATATATAAGGGCTTGTATTTGGGAGGTTTTTTTAACTTTTTCTGTGCCTCAGTTAATGGGATATTCAGTATATAATAGACCTCGAGAGCTCTGGTTATCCTTATCCAATCATTTGGGTGAATTTTTGAGGCTGCCTGCGGATCAACGACTTTAAGCTCTCTATATAGCGTCTCTATACCTTCCTCTTCCAATCGTTTTAGTATTTTTTCTCTTATCTCGGTTTTTTTACGGGGCTCTTCAAAAAGACCCTCAAATAATGCTTTGTAATAAAGAGGAGTACCACCTATTATAATAGGAATTTTATCGTTCTTTTCAATTTCTGGAATGATTTTTTCTACCTCTCTTGCAAATTCGCCGGCACTGAAGGTCTCATCAGGATTTTTAATGTCTAATAAGGAATAAAATTTTCTCATATCACGGGAAGGTTTTGCAGTTCCTATATCCATATATCTGTAAATTTTTCTCGAATCACAGGATATAAAATGTATTTTTTCTCCGAATCTGTCCAGTAATAACTTTGCTATTTCTTTTTTGCCGGAAGCTGTCGGGCCAAGTATTGAAAGTATCTTCCTCATCAATCTACCGTCAGAGTCTTGGAGATATTCTTGGGGAAATCAGGGTCAATCCCTTTTCTGATACTCATATAATAGGCCACAACTTGCATAGGAATTACAGCAAGTATTGGTACGAGAAACTGATTTACATCAGGGAGCGGTACAAATATATCACTTTCCTTTTGAAGTTCTTCGTCTGGAGGAGCAATTGTGATGATTTTCCCTTCTCTACATTTAACTTCATTGATGTGAGAGAGTATTATATCCTTATCTTCCTTAGTAGAAAGGAATATAACGGGATAATCTTTTTCAACTATGGAAAGTGGGCCGTGTTTAAATTCTGAAGAATACATCCCCTCTGCGTGAATATAAACTACTTCTTTTATTTTGAGGGCCCCTTCCATCGCAATGGGATAGGTCATTCCATATCCAAGTACATAAAAGTCCCCCCAGGAATGCAAAGCCTCTATAATTTTCTCTTTATATCTTTCTGAAATTTTCAATGTTTCCAGAAGAAGCGGGGGAACCTCTGCGAAATCTAAATCAGGTGGCGTGATCCCTTTAAGCTCAGCGAGTTTTAGAGAAAGATGAAGAAGTGCAATTACTTGATTTACAAAGGTTTTGGTAGCTGGAACACTTATCTCTACATTAGAAAGGACAGGAACAACATAATCACATTTTAAAGCTATGGAGGAACCGAGTACATTTATTAATCCCAGTAAAGGTCCTTTACCGTCGAACACATCTATGGCTTTTTTTACGTCCTTTGTTTCTCCACTTTGCGTTACTGCAAAAAGTAGATCTCCTTCAGCAAGTACTGGACCATATCTCTCTCCGAATTCTGAAGCAGGGACTGGGATAAAAAGTTCCTGCGATATTCTAGAAAAATAAAAACTGCCCATCAAAGCAGCGTGCAAAGAAGTGCCACTACCGATAATAAATTTTTTATTTGCTTCCAATATTGTTTTTGCGATGATATTTTCTTCTGTAAAGTCTTTTAGAAAATTTATGAGATTTCTTGCTTTCTCTGGCGACTCATTGATTTCTTTTAGCATAAAATGAGGGTATTCTCCCTTTTCTGCTTCTTCGATGCGCAAGTCGTTATGAACTGGTTCTCTTTGAAGTTTTTCGTTGGTGATCAGATCATAAATCTTATAATAATTATGGCCAAATTCTACCATTTCTCCATCATTTAATGTTACAATGTTGCGTGTGAGATCGAGAAGTGCTACTAAATCACTGGAGACTGCAATAAAATCCTCACCCACTCCAAGAAAGAGAGATGATCCCTTTTTGACTGCAAAAAACTTTTCTTCGTCTATTTTGGTGATGCTAAAAGCATAATCCCCTCTCATTTGCCTGAATGCACTGAATATAGCTTTTTTTATACTATTTGAAGATTTGAGGTTTTCCTCTATTACATGCACCAGGGTCTCACCGTCATTTTCTCCAAGAAAATTATGACCTTTGGAAATTAATTCCTCCCGTAAAAAGGGGGAATTCACAATGTTCCCATTATGTGCGCCAATCAAGCTTTTCTTGCAGTCAAAATGGGGCTGGGCATTCTCAAAGCTGGGCCTGCCATAAGTGGCCCATCTCAATTGAATAGTTCCCTTGTATCCTTTAACTTCTCTGAAATTCAATTCTTTTTCCACTTTGTGTATTTTACCAGGAGACTTTCTTATTTCAAAATTTCCACTTTTTGTCACATATCCAATTCCCACTGTATCATACCCTCTATATGAAAGTCTATAGCCGGCTCTTGTAAGAATTCCACCTAATTCTTCCTTATCCTCATTGAATATTATACTGAAGAAACCGCACATTTTACGCCTCCTCCTTTAAAATTCTAAAGAGCATGGAGAGCATTATAAACTCTACAATAATATGACTTCCACCAAATGTCATAAAAGGTAAGGGAATCCCTGCTACAGGGAATAAACTAATATTTGCAGCCATGTTTAAAGCATAGTGATAGAAAAAATATCCCCAGATGCCAAATAATATGCCTTTGTGATACCTCCCGGTCCTCTGAGTCAATTTTAATATGAATACTAGAAATAATGAATACAGTAAAAGAAGAAATGATGCACCGAGAAATCCAAATTCTTCACCAAAACTGGTAAAAATAAAGTCAGTATGTGCTGCAGGAAGAAAGGCTAGTCCCTTTTGGGTTCCCTTACCGAGTCCTTTCCCAGTTAAACCACCTGATCCCAGTGCAATCTGAGCCTGATAAATCTGCCATGCTTCTCGATTTTTGTATTTTTCTGGTGCGAGAAAGGCAGTCAATCGTTGCTTTTGGTACTCCTTCAGTCCCTTTTTCCAGATTATAGGTGTTGAGAGACATACTGTTAATATAAGGAAGAGATTTATAAGTATTATAAAAGGAGAAAAATTTCGTAGTTTCAAATACACAAAAGTCCCAACAAAAAGAAACACTATTAATAATGGGTGAATGGAAAAGAGTGCACTGAGAGGTACAAGAATAAGAGGAATAAGAATCTCTCTCGGGGCTCCTACACCATAGGTAATTGCAAAGAAAATAAAGAAATAAGTCATTGATGTGGTAAGATCAGGCTCAATCAGTACCAGAGCGGCGGTTAATATAGTTACGAGTAACGCCTTTAATACCTGGCTATTTTTAATCTTTTCTCTCTCTGCATATATCCGGGAAATAACCAGGATCAATGAAAGCTTGGCAAATTCGGAAGGCTGAATATTAAAGGATCCTATAGGAATCCACCTTTTTACATCCTCATGCGAAGAGAATAATACTACTACCAGCAAGATTAGTATAAGAACATGGAATACATAGGATAATAATTTGAGGTTTTTAAAAAGTAAAAGGTAGAAAAGCATACCTGCGACAATAGCAAGTATTAACCTCTGGATTTGTCCCCAGAAAAAGATGTCCTTTATAGCACTTAGCTCTAGCAAACCGACCAAGGTGATAATAATTGCAATAACAAATATTCCTATCAAATAAAATTGTTTATTTTTTCTCATACCACCTCTCAAGGATCTTGGCTGCAATAGGTGCAGCGGCCTCACTTCCGTGTCCTGCGTTTTCTACTACCACGATTATTACAATTTGCGGGTTGTCATAAGGTGAAAAGCATGTGAACAATGAATGATCTTTGCCGTGCGGATTTTGAGCTGTTCCTGTTTTGCCTGCGAAGCTGAATTGTGGAGAGTAAAGGAAACTGGCTGTACCATGTTCTCCTTTAATTACCTGAAGCATGCCTTCTCTCACAATTTCGAAATCTTCTCTCGGAAGATCCCATTTTATGTATCCAGGATTGTGATCTGCAAGGAGATGAGGGATCGCACTTACACCTCTATTCGCTATAATACCTGTAACAACTGCAATCCATATCGGAGTGAGCAGTACCTCCCCCTGTCCTATGGATAAATTCATTACATACCCCTCTGTAAATCCGTAATCACCATATTTTTCCAGATAATAATCCACGTCTGGAAGCAATACCTGATATTCTCCAGGTAAATCTATACCTGTTTTTATTGGTAACCGAAAGTCCTTAAGAATATTTAAGAAATTCTCAAGCCCCACTGTTAATCCTAACTGATAAAAATATACATCACACGATTGAGCTATTGCCTGTATCAAATCAAGGCTACCATGCCCTGAAGATTTCCAGCATTTCCATACTCTTCTTCCGAATCTATAACTGCCCGGGCAATAAAATACGGTATTTCTCTCAATTTTACCGCTTGCAAGTCCAATAAGAGCAGATATTGGTTTAAACACAGAACCAGGGGGATAGAGTCCCTGTATGGCTCTGTTTATGAGAGGAGACGATGGGTCTTTTAGGTAGTCCTCCCACCTAAGTTTAATAAGTGAAGAGCTGAAATAAGGCTTTGAGTACAGTGAATAGATATCCCCTGTAACCGGGTTATAGACTACACATGCACCCTTTTTGTATGGAAGAAATAAGGAATCTATATAGTGGGTTAGGTCAGAATCTATGGTGAGTCTGAGAGACCTCCCTTTTACAGGTGGTATTGGGGGCCGAGGATTAAGATCTACAATGGCGCCTTTGGAGTCCATGGCAATAAATCTGTATCCATCCCTGCCCCTGAGGATTGTATCATACACTGCTTCCACTCCAGACTTGCCAACTATATCTCCAGGGCTTAAATTAAACTTTTCAATTTCTTCTTGTGAGACTTCACCAACGTATCCAATAATATGAGACAAATAATTGAATTGGGGGTAATATACACGTGAGGGGTCCGCATCTACCACAACGGAAGGAAATTCTTCATAATTTTCTTCAATAATCAAGGCTTTATGAAATGGTATTCCTGTTTTTATTGTTATATAATTACTTTTAATCTTTAAAGTTTCAGGATCCACGTCTAACTTTCCCAGAATTTCCTTGAGCTTTTTTAGACCCTTAGGGGGTATTAAATCAGGAATAAGAGAAACCCTGAATACAGGTTCCCAGTGTGCTAATAATTTTCCCTTTCTATCATAAATGTCTCCACGAGGAGCATGTAACTTGAGTGGTTTCAAGTAGTTTTTCAAAGAAAGTTCGTAATAATATTTATGCTTGAGAATCTGTACCTGGAACAATCTTAAAAATAATATTGTGAATACTAACCATATGCTTATGTTAAAGATCTTATTTTTATTCATTCCTCTATAATTCAATATATAATTGTAACCGCCACAGAAAGCAAAGTTGTAAACAAAAATTTAAGTGATAGATTAATAATCTGTATACCCAGGAGAATTGCTTTAACCCCAAAGTAGATCAGGAGTAAAACAAATATTACCAGTGTTTTTGTTACAAACAGCCTTAAATTCAAAGTAGATCTTATAAATATGATTATCTGCTGAAAAATCACAAAGAGTATAGGAGATATCCAGAAAGCGCGTATAGATATTCCATCAATAAGTATTCCGATAACAAAGGCAACCAGGAAACCCCCGAATGGCGACGCTGTAAAGAAGAAAGGTAGTAGTAGTGCAATTGCTATATCCGGTGAATTTTTTGGAAGTAAATGCTGGGAAATAGCTGCGAAAAATATAATTAGAAGTATTGTTATTCTCCGTTTCATCACTTTCCTTTTCTGAGAAGCAAGTGTAGGTTTCTATAGGGTTGAAAGAAAGGCAATACTTCGCATTTTTTGAAAAGTGGATTATTTTCATCTTTCAAAACAGTGTCCACGATGCCTACTGGGATGCCCGCGACTCTAAACTCGCCTATACCAGCCGTGACGAGAGTATCGCCCTTTCTGAAAGAAATGTCTAGAGGGATAAATCTAACTCCCGGCCTTTCCGAACCGTACAATATTCCCAATGTTCCGGTTCTCACATTTTTTACTCCGATTCTAAACTCTTTGTTAAAAATTGTCATTATTTCAATAACCTCATCTTCTGATTTAAATAATTTTCCTGCGAGATTCCCGTAAATGTCCAAAGCAAGAAAATTTGCACCTCTCAAAGGGTTTTTCACTTTTAGAGTAATATATCTTGGGATTCCAAGTGGGTTATAAGCTGTAATATTACCTTTGATATAAGGCAGTTTTCTAACTAGAGTCTCCTGCTTTACGGTTTCAACGTAAAATTTTTCTTTTAATTCAGCTAGTTGCTGCGCTAAAGAGTCTCTTTCCACCTCTACCTTGCTGATATCTTGCAAGAAGGTAGCAATTTTTTGCGGTGGGTAGTATAGAGTTTTAATAAGGACCCCGTGTAGTCCTCTTTTAAATATAGGAATGTTGACGACAATAGATAACAATAGAAAAAGGATAAATTCCTTTTTCATCAAACTTCGGCTCTTCTTTTGATGGAGGATTTTTTCTGTTTCATCAGCACATGTTCGTAGTCCTCAATATTATCAATGATTTTCCCTGCGCCCATAACCACACATTCAAGGGGATTATCAACTTTTTTTACTGGAATATTTGTCTCCTCCATAATAAGCTCATCTAGGGCTTTTAAAAGAGAGCCTCCTCCAGTGAGATATATGCCTCTATCGATAATATCCGCCACAAGTTCAGGGGGAGTTTTCTCTAAAGCTTTTTTAATTGCTTCAATCATCTGGTTGATAGGTGATTTTAAAGCCTCCCTAACCTCTGTTGAAGTGATCTCTATGGTTTTGGGTGCACCGGTTACTAAATCTCTCCCCCTGACCTCCATGCTCTCTTCAACTTTTGAAGGGAAGGCATTCCCCAGATAAATCTTGATCTGTTCTGCAGTCTGTTCTCCAATCGCTACTCTGTATTTTTCTCTTATATAACTGGCAATTGCTTCATCCATCTCATCTCCGGCCACGCGTAAGGAAATATTGGTTACAAGTCCTGAAAGAGATATCACCGCAATCTCTGTAGTTCCACCACCAATATCAATTATCATATTGCCCGTAGGTTCGTTTATGGGCAGTCCGATTCCAACAGCGGCGGCAATTGGTTCTGAAACAAGAAGTACTCCGGTAGCTCCCGCATTCTCTGCAGAATCTCTCACTGCTCTTTTTTCTACCTCTGTTATCCCAGAGGGAACCGCAATTAGGACCTTGGGCCTGAAGAAAAGATTCTTGCTGAGTACTCTTGATAAAAAATTGTAGAGCATCTCTTGAACAAGATCAAAGTCAGCGATTACTCCGTCTTTCATAGGTCTTTGAGCAATAAGACCTTCTGGGGTCTTTCCCAGCATTTTTTTTGCTTCTTCTCCACAGGCAACTACTTCTCCTGTGTATTGATCAACAGCAACAACTGAAGGTTCTCTTAGAACAATCCCCCTGTGTTTTATGTAAATAAGAGTTGTAGCAGTTCCTAAATCAACGGCAACGGCATTACCCCAGAATCCCTTAAGTTTATTAAGGAATTTCATCATTTTTCGAGTTCCTCCTTGATTTTATAAAGTAAGTTTAAAGCATCCCGTGGAGTAATTCCATCTGGGTCTATTTGTTTTAACAGATCTATAACCTTTGAATAAGATGGCGGAGGCGAGAATAGTGTGAGTTGTTTTCTCTTCCTGTCCATCTTATTTTTAATGTCTTCTTCTTTTTTCTCCAATTCAACGGATATCTCCTTTGCTCTCTCTATTAATTCAAAAGGCAAACCTGCCAAGGCAGCTACATGTATTCCGTAACTTTTATTACATACCCCCTCCACTAATTTTCTCATGAAGATTATTTCATTTTCCCATTCCCTGATTTTCATAGTGAAGTTTTTCACTCGGGGATAAATATTTTTAAGTTCCGAGAGTTCATGATAATGAGTAGCAAAAAGTGTTTTTGCCTGCACGTGTTTTATGATATATTCCACAGTGCTCCATGCTATGGCCAGTCCATCATATGTGGATGTTCCTCTTCCTACTTCATCTAATATTATAAGGCTTTGAGGTGTTGCATTATGTAAGATTTCAGCAGTTTCTAGCATCTCTGCCATAAAAGTAGAGACCCCCCTGGATAAATCATCGGATGCCCCAATTCTCGAAAAAATCCGATCGGTGAGAGGGATTTCTGCATAGGATGCAGGGACGAAAGATCCCATATGGGCCATTATTGTAATTAACGCCACCTGTCTTAGATAAGTGGATTTTCCTGACATATTTGGACCTGTGATTATATATACCATGTGTTCTTGGGTATCTAAAAATGTATCATTAGGGATAAAAGGTTCTCCAAGAGTAACTTCTACAACAGGGTGTCTTCCCTCTTTTATTACAAGGGTAGTATCCTCTCTGATTACAGGCTTGGTATAATTTCTCTCTATGGCCAGAAATGCAAAACTCTGAATTAGGTCTATTTCTTTTAAGGCGTCTGCAAATTCCTTAAGAAAAACCACAAGAGATATAATTTTCTTGGTAAGATTCCCAAGGATTTCTTTTTCTATCTCTATACTTCTTTCTTCTGCGCTCAATATTTTTTCTTCAAGTTCCTTCAATTCTCTGGTGAAGAATCTTTCTGCATTCACAAGAGTTTGTTTCCTTATAAAATAATCAGGTACCTTGTTCAAATTCGACTTTGTTACTTCAAAATAATAGCCAAAAACTTGATTATATTTGATTTTGAGACTCTGAATGCCCGTTTTGTTTCTCTCCTTTGCTTCCAGTTCTAAAATTTTTTCTTTGGAATGTGCAAGCAGATCCCTTAGTTCATCTAGTTCATGTGAGACTCCATCTTTTACCACCCCAGGAGGAGAAAGAGGCGGGTCATCCACGACGATTCTCTCAATTATCTCCTTAAGCTCAATTAGCTCTTCTTTTACACAATATTCTTCAGGGAAGGGATCAATTTCGTTTAGAATCTTAAAAATTTCCATTCCCTCTTTAATACTATCCCTAAGTTTGATAAAATCTCTTGAATTATGTTTTATTGAGGAAATCTTTGCGACGATCCTTTCTATATCATAAACACCCTGCAGTTTCTTTCTTATTTTATCCAGGGTATACTTGTTTTCTGTAAGAGTTTCTACTCTTTTAAGTCTCTTTTTTATAAAATGTGTATTTCTGGAAGGAGAAAGAATGGTCTCTTTAAGAAATCTTGCCCCAAGGGCGGTCATTGTTCTATTCATAATATCATAAAGTGTTCCTGCCTTTTCGCCTGTTCTCCATCTGGATATGAGTTCCAGGTTCTTTACTGATTGTGGGTCAAGGAAAAGGTATTCTTCAGGATGTAATTTTCTAATACCCTTTATATGAGATAACATACCTGGTTTCTTTTCTTCCAAGTAGTGGAGGAGGAGACTCGCTACTTTAATTAATTCACCATCAGAATCGTTCAGACCAAAAATAGAAAGTTCTGAGATTCCAAAGAAATTTTTAATTTTTTCCACATGTTCCGAATAAAAATATGTATCTTCTCTCAAGACAGAAATGTTGAACTCTTTTAACTCAGCAGATTGGGTCATATTTTCGAAGGCAAGAAGTTCTTTCACATCCAAAGCTCTAAGTTTTTCAATAATTTTTTTATATTCATCTTCCATTACAAAAAAATCGCCTGTAGAGATATCACTCACAGCAATGTAACCTTTACCATCATCACCTTTAATTAAAATTGCGATGTAACTATGGCTCTTTTCATCTAGCAGCCCTTCTTGGAGGACGGTGCCGGGAGTGATAACTTCAACGACCTCACGCTTCATGAGTTTTTTGCCCTCTCCTACCTGCTCGCAGATAGCCACTTTATATCCCATATTTAAAAGTTTTTGAATATATTGCTCCGCTGCTTTTACAGGGATTCCTGCAAGGGGGACCCTTATGTTTTTACCCATGGCTTTGGATGTTAATACAATGCCCAATGCTTCTGATGCTTTTTTCGCATCATCATAAAAAAGTTCGTAGAAATCCCCCATCCTGAAAAGAAGCAATTCCTCCCTATATTTTTCTTTTATCTTTTTGTACTGTTCAAGAATAGGGGTTTCCTTCACAGCTGAATTTTATACTGGAGCCTGTGTGAATTCAACCATAGATTGCAGAAACACTTGTATGAGCTTAAAATAAATAAGATGTATGACTCTTCAAAAATAAAGATTGTTATAGATCCGGGACATGGTGGTGAGGCCACCGGGGCTGTCGGCCCCACTGGACTCCAGGAAAAAGATGTGAATCTCACTGTGGCTCGACATCTTAAAAGATTTCTGGAAGAAGAAGGGGTTCCCGTAATTTTGACCAGGGATGGAGATTATGACGTTCCTCTTGAGGAACGAGTGAGGATTTCTGTTGAAAATAAGGCGGATATATTCATATCCATTCACCACAACGCCTCAGCAGTTCTCAATCGGAATATAAATCGTACTGAGCTCTATTGTCCTTTTGAACCTTTTTCACCATCTTTTGATTTAGCCTATAAACTTCAAAAAAATTTTAGAAGAAGGTTTGGACTTACGGTAGAATCACCTCTTCCTGCCAACTACAGGGTGTTAAAAGGAAACGTCCCTGTATCAGTTTTAACCGAAGCTTCTTACATTTCCAATCCCGAAGAAGAAGAGCTTTTAAAAAGAGAGGGGAGGCTGGTCCTTGAGGCCGAGATAATATTTGAATCTATTCTTGAATTCATCACCTCCGGTTTACCGAGGATTAATTCGAAAAAAGTGGAAAGGGACAAAATAAAATTAAGGTTTAGTGAGGAAATTGATCCAGCAAGTCTGGCTGTCTTTATCGATGGTAAAGTTATGAATTTTGTGGCTGAAGAAGGGAAAGAAATAGTTTTGCCCATCCCTGAAGAATTGAGAGGAGGAGTTCATATAATTTCGATTTACGGCAGGTGTATGAAAGGAAATGCCTTTCCCCCTCAACATATCGAAATTACTAAGGAATTCACCATCGAGAGCTTCTCTCATGTCCTGAAAAATTATGGACCTTATAATCTTTTAAGAATAAAATTCTTTGACAAATATATGAACCCAGTGCCACCAAATTTACCCTTCTATGTTCAACCAAAGGATTGTGAAATAATAGATTCTCTTCCCCACACAGATTTGAATGGAGAGGTTTTTCTACTTCTCAAAATGGAGCGGGAACATAGTGAAATTGAATTTGAAATTAACAAGTTTAGTGGAGTAATACATATTGATAGATATCCTGTAAAGAGAAAAGTAGTATGCGGTAAAGTTCTGAATCAGATAACTCGTGAGTCACTTGTTGAGGTTAAAATAGAGGGAGGGGAAGAAATTGTATGGTCAGAAAAATTTGGATTGTTTGAAAGTTTGGGTGGAGAGCTTAGATTTTCCAAAAGAGGATTCTACCCCCGGACTTTGAAGTTGAGCACAGGAGAGTTTACGGAAGTAATGCTGGAGCCGCTATTTAAAGGTGTATTACATGACAAAAAGATCCTCATAGATCCCGCTCGTGGTGGTAAAGATAAGGGTGATTTCAGCCTTCAAAATCCTACCTCCCTTCTTAATTTAAAGATTGCGTTATTATTAAAGAGGTTATTTTCATATGCTGGAGCTACTGTGTATCTGACACGGTTGGATGAAGAAACTACCATTGACGAAGTAGAAAGAGTGAAACGGATAGAAAAAATACAACCTGATTTTGCATTTCAGATTGATACTACTGAGTTGTATCCGGGGCATGGCTATTTTATTTATTACTACTACAGAGACAAAGAATCAGAAAGACTCGCTAAGCTGGTCAAAAAACACACTCCCTCCATGGCCTTTTTGAAACCCCAAATCATGGAATATGGTTCGTATTTTATAATTCATCCCAAAGCTACCAGGTTATTAGTGAATCCATCTCAGATTACGGTTCTTAAAGATTATAACCAGAATGAACTCCTCAAGGTTGTTACAATCTCAATTTTCGGGGGGTTATTAGAATATCTTGGTTTTGAAGGCTTTAGATTAAAAAAATATAAAGTCTGTGACAAAATAGAGGGTTTGATGATTAAAAGTGAGGATCTTCCAATTTCTATTTTTACAGGAAATGAAGTGCTGGTAC
>Ga0190349_1000022_pt1 | contig 63003 bp, 53 predicted proteins | sample 48721378_MG_FD_179798 | JGI IMG/M metagenome (GOLD analysis project Ga0190349, IMG submission 179798) | Hydrothermal vent microbial mat bacterial communities from Southern Trench, Guaymas Basin, Mexico - 4872-13-7-8_MG | ecosystem: Environmental > Aquatic > Marine > Hydrothermal vents >...
CGATGATGGAAGTTTTGACCCCAATTATACTTACACTGTTTTTCTCATCGATGATGAAGCCGGCGGGGGCGTGGCTGATCCTACCGATGCTCTTCTGGTTTGTATTGGAGTTATTGGCCAAGGAGCTAATCTGGCCACCGCTCGGATTGAAGTGGAATTGGCAGTTGAACTTCAAACGGGCAAGTAAGTTGAGCTCCGCCGTTAGTCTCATTAAGACTGGGGATACTGAAGATAAAGAAGTTAGGCGGGAAAAAAATGAAAGGCAAAGTAACAGTGCTTTTCTTCCTGAAGAGTGAAGGGAGAGATTGGAGAATATTAAATTTATTAGAAAACGAGTAATTATTTAATAATTATTTAAATTCAAGTTGAAGTTAAATTTAATAAAAAATTAAAAGGGAAAAAAATATTAAATAATAAAAAAATTTAATTTGAAAAATTAAGGAACTAAGAAGGTAATAAAAGGAATAAGAGGTATTGGTTAAGGAGAAAGGCAATGACCAGAAAGATTAAAAGATATATCGGGCTATCTTTAGTAACCTTGGCTATTCTTTTCCTGGCTTTACATTTTTGGGCTCAAGAAGACCCCGAGCAATGTGTCGAGTATTACCAAGAAGTTACCGAGACTTTTGAAAATACAAATTACATGAACGCTAATTACACTTCGGTGGCGCATTGGGGAGAGGGTTTCATAACTTTAAATAATCTAGGAGCGAATTTTGCCGTGACTCAACCCGCGGGCATGGGTTCTAAAATTTATGTGTGTGATGCCGGCGATTTTACTGGAGACGGCTTGCCTGATTTAATTGGTTTAGATATCGGAGTGGATTACCGCTTGATTCTGGTGAGAAATATGTATGAGGATGCAGACGGAGATGGATATGATGATGATGGTGTAGTTTTTCAAATTGACCCCGAGGAAGTTTATGAAACAGGTTTATATGCTCACCCTGCCTCGATTACGGTTGGTGATTATAACAGCGATGGCCTCCTCGATTTCTTTTTCTATAAAAACGGACGGGATGAATTTGGTTATACTGATTTTGTCGCGGCCATGTACATAAATGTAGGAACCAGTGAAGATCCTGATTTTAATCCCCATAATGTGACCCCCAACCTTGATTTTACTTCCCGTTTTCAAACCGCTGGAATCTATTGTAATTGGCCGGGTGACCATTTATGCTCGGTGGATATCGACCAGGATGGAGATATTGATGTCTTGGTGATCAGTGAGGATAAGATATTTTTAGTCCGCAATCCGGGCGCAGATAATTTTGAGCTCGTCAATTTTGAGATTGCCGAGCTTAATTATGACCAAAACACCGGGTTTACCGAGGGACAAGGTGGTTCTTCGGTCGACGCTGCTGATTTTGATGGCGATGGCGATATTGATGTTATCGGCGGTACGGTTAATGATATTTCCTATCTCGTCTATTACGAGAATGATGGTACCGAACATTTCACGCGTAAAGAGATTCCTATTCCCGATGCCAATTGCACCGGAACAGTGGCGATTTGTGTCCGGGATTTCAACATGGATGGCCGCATCGATATATTTGGAGCCTCTGACCCTTGGAATTCAGACAATGAAGCCAGGATGTGGTTTTATAAAAACAACGGTCTTTCTACTGATCCCGACACCGGAGATACTTCTTTAGATCTTGAATTTCATTGTCTTAATAATTGCGATCCGATTTTACCTGACGTGGTTATGAGTGCCGTGCTGGATTATGACCAAGATGGCGACTATGATATCATTTTAGCCGATGCTAACCCTGCCGGCGATTACTACTTAATTATCAATGAACTGGCACCTGTCTACACCACCTATGGAGAAGCCTGGTCCACGTCTTATTCCGAAGATCTTGACCCCCAGCGCCATGCCCTCACTAAAGCCCGGATTACTGATTTGGACATGAGCGTTTTGGGTGGCGACCACCAAGGCTTACAAGTTGACCTTTACCTTTCCAATGATGGCGTAAACTGGGAATTTTATGCCAGTTTTAGTGAACACGACATCCATAACCACAACAATCTCGACTGGCACACTTTCAATCATTTTGGTTCTCATTTTATGTGGAAAGCCATTCTTCGGGCCGAAGAGGATGAAATGGATGAATATGCAGGGGCTTCTTTTGAGACGCCCAAAATCGATGAAATCACCTTCGAGTTTGCCTATGTCGAGCGGCGGGAATATGCGCGGACGTCAGTAGCCACGCAGTTGGTAGATGAAGAAGGCCAGCAATTAAAACTAATCATTGCCGGAACTTTTTATTTTCCCGGATGGCAAGGCCACTTGCGGGCCTATGATGTGACCCAAATGGGACTGCTCAACACTTCCTATTCTGAGCTCAGAACCATCACCCGCTCGGATTTGTCCTCTCCCACCGGCCGGGATATAGTGGCCAGCGGGGTGAGTATTCGTTGGGATGCCGGTGAATTGCTGCAAGCTCGCTCGCCCGCTGACCGGACCATCTATACGGCTCTTCCCGACCCTAATGGAGATTTATCCCGCCTTGAGTTTTCTACGGCCAATGTCGTTCAACTGGCTCCTTTGCTTAATGACCAACAAAATGATAATTCCGGATTAATTAACTTTGTCCGGGGAGTGGGGCGATACTGGAAATTAGGCGATATCAACCATTCTAACCCGATTGTGGTGGGCCCTCCTTCAGGAGCTGCTAGCCAGATGGGAGATGGTTATGACCAGTTTTTAGTTGATTATAGCGACCGGCAACAGGTTCTTTATGTGGGAGCTAATGACGGCATGCTTCATTGTTTTGATGTTTTAACCGGGAAGGAGCTGTGGGCTTTTATCCCGTATAATTTACTTCCTAAGTTACGGAACATGCGGGCGGTGGATAGCGCTACTGGAGAGCGTTATTTTCTTCGCGATGTTTATGTAGATGGGACTCCCGCCTCGGCTGATGTTTACATTGATGCCGATGGCGATGGCAACCGGGAATGGCGGACGATCCTTGTCTGTGGTCAGGGGGCCGGGTATGGAAGTTCGGTGGCCGGCGGCCTAAACTATTATTTTGCGTTGGATATCACTGATCCCTCAAATCCCCAGCCACTTTGGGAATTTACTCATAACCAACTGGGTGAAACTTGGTCGGTGCCGGCCATCGGTAAAGTAGTCAAGGATGGCCAGGATACGTGGGTGGCCTTTGTGGGTTCGGGCTATGACAATAATCCTGACCGGCGAACTGGAAACTGCTTTTATGCCCTAGATTTGGAGACGGGAGAGGAGTTTTGGGTCTTTGATACACCGGAGGTTGATACCAATCTCCTGTTGGGATGGAATATTGAAAACACCATCCCTTGTTCACCATCGATTGCTGATACCGATCAAGACGGGTACGCTGATCGAGTTTACTTTGGCGACCTGGATGGCCGACTCTGGAGAGTTGATGTTTCCCCGGAGTTCCGACAAAACAAGGAGTGGGAGGCCACCGCTATTTACGAAGATAACCATAATTATCCGATTATTACTAAGCCTGCTGTTTGGCTTGACCCCATGGCCGAAATTCCTGAGCCCCGCATCTATTTTGGCACTGGTGGTGATGACCGGGCTCCTGATGATATAACCTATAGTTTTATTGCCCTCATGGATGATGGGAGCCAAAATGCCGAAGTGGAATGGTTCCTTGGCGATCACAACGAGCTTAACTTGGATGGGTCAAAGGATCAAGGGGATCTCGGAGTGGGAGAAAAAGTCTGGGCTGATCCTCAAATTGCTGATTACGTGGTTTATTTTAGTACTTTAACTGGCAGTATTGAAAGCGTGGACCCTTGTGAGAGCTTGGCCGGAGTGGGTAAGCTCTATGCCCGATTTATTATTGCCAAAGCCGGGAATCCCATCGGCAGCACGGCCTTTAATGCCTCGACCGGCCCTACCGAAGCGCTCGACTTAGAGATAAAAACGCGCTCGGCGGTAACCATTGGTGAAAGCGCTCGGGCTCAAGGTCAATCACGCAAGAGAGAAGTTTACATCCAGGAGTATAATTCAACTTTGCAGCGCTTGGAACAACCCATCGGTGCTCTGTTAAGGATTAAATCCTGGCGCGAGGTTTATAAAATCATCCGCTGAAAAATTTAAATCTTCTGGGAAAGCCCCAGTCTTTGAAAGCTAATAGATGGGAAACTAGTAATTACTTTAATCCCCCTTATCTTTTTCTGATGGCCTCCTTCCCAAAGATAAGAATAATCTTTTTCTCTCCAGTTCAAGGTTAAGAATCTATTCTGGCGATTGTTTGTTAGGGTTATTCTTCTTTAGAGATTGATTTTAGTAACTTTTTTCACAATTTTAAAAAAAGAAAAAAATCTAGCCAGGAATTACCTCGGAAACATCTGCAGATATGAATTGATGATTATCTCTCCCCAAAAGAAAGCAATGAAAGCGGCGGGAGCCAGAAAAGTGCCGAAGGGAAGGGCTGATTGAAGGTTTTTCTGTTTCATTTTAATGAAAAAAAGACCAATCAAGGCGCCGACAAAAGAGGCCAGAACAAGGGTGAGCAGTGCTCCCCTCCAGCCCACAAAAGAACCGACAAAAAGCATCATCGTCACATCTCCCAGCCCCAAGCCTTCTTTTTTGCGGAGTAAGTAGTAAAGGCCATAGACAATGAGCAACACCCCAGCTCCAGTCGCTGCCCCAAGTAACCCCTGGCCAAAGTTGAGGTCCCGCCGGAAAAAAGTGTAGACCAGACCTAAGCCAAAACCAGGAAGAGTGATCATATCGGGCAGGAGCTGATGGTCATAATCGATAAAGCCTAGACAGATGAGGGCGCTGGTGTAGAGGGCTCCGGCGAAGAAATGAAGACTTAACCCAAAATAAAAATAAAGAAGAAGAAGGGAGGCGGCGGTGATTGCTTCGACCAGCGGGTAGCGCCAGGAAATGGAGGCTCCACAGGACCGGCATTTTCCTCGGAGAAGAAGGAAAGAAACAAGAGGAATGTTGTCATAAGGTTTGATTCTTTGCCCGCAGGAGGGGCAAGTAGAGGGGGGATAAACTAGGCTCTGTTTTCGGGGAAGTCGGTAAATGACTACATTTAAAAAACTTCCCCAGACAAGGCCTACCAGGATGATAATTATCTTTTCCATGGCGATTGGGCGGGAGTAATGGTCCCTTTTTCTCGGTCGTATAAGTAATCTTGGCCGTCCAGATCTTTTGGTACCTGGGAGAGAAAACCGTAGCTAACTAAATCCTCTAGCCGTTGAGGATAATATCCCAGTTTATCCCGGAACTGGCGGAGGGCTTGCTCCACTTGTTCTTTATCCATGGCTGATTTAACTAGATAAAGATGGTTGGAGGCAATTTTTTTTATCCGCGGATCCATGGTGCTTTGGTAGATGTTTAACCAATTTTGCCAGGCCGTTCGATAATCTCCTAAGCGGTAAGTAGCATGAGCGAAGAGTCGTTTTAGAATGGGAGGGGCTCCTTCGATAGCCAGAGCTTTCTGGTAGTATTTTTGAGCTAAGGCGTAATCTTTGAGGATCATTTGGGCATAATGTCCAGCTTGGTAAGGAAAAATCCATTCTTGGGGATTTTTTTCTAATCCCATGTCTAAAATCCGGAAAGCCAAGTTTGGATTGTGAGCCTCGTAGATGGCAATCATTGCTCCCAGTTCGTAGGGATCAAGGTATTGCGGGTCGAGTTCAGCAATGACTGAATAAATATGCTCAAGATAATCAAAGCGATGGGGGATGTCGTAGTTACTATAAAATTGAATCGACCAAAGGTAGATTAGGTCAGCCAGTAGTGATGAATATCCAAAGGTGGCATATTTTAAATATTTTCCCGAAGGAAGATAAATAATCGAAGAGCCAGGAACTTTCTGGCGAGGGATCTTATCAATTCTAATTTTCAGGCCCATGAAAGCCAGTAAACTGATTAAGGCTAAAACAGCGAAAAAATAATTTTTACTCCTCATCAGACAAAATCTCGACGTTGAAAGATAATCATGGCTAAAACGAGGAGAAAAAGAGAGTAGAAGAGGCCGTAAAGAAAGGACTGAAGATAAATTTCTCCGGGAATAGGGAGGTTGTGGACAACTTCAGTTTTGAAATTAAAATTTTCTAAATCAGGAAGAATGATGTATAAAATCCGAAGGAGCGTTCGTCCAAGACCTGGCTTGGTCTTTTTGATGATGGTTTCCATTCCCCAGGAGAGGTGGCCGATAAGGTAGAAAGCAAGCGAATAGAGCGAGCTGAGGATAGGGGTAGTGAAACAGGAAAAAAGAATGGCCACGGCGGTGAGCACACACAGCTCCAAGAAAATGAAGAGAATGGCCACTAAGAGATTCCATTCGATAGTTAAAGTATGCCCAAAGATGAGGAAGAGAAAAATCAAGCTCATTAAGATAATTATTACCAGCAGAGTCAGCAGGAGTCCTAGGTATTTACCCAGCAAGAATTGGTAACGATGGATTGGTTTGGCCATTAAGGTAAAGATTGTTTTCTTGTCGATTTCTTTGTAGACCAAGCCGGTACCGATCAGGATAGCAATCAGCATGCCAAAGAGAGAAATAGAAGCCAACCCTACGTCCTTGATGATTTTAACTCGGTCTCCAACAGTTAAAAGAGCCAAGAAACGAGAAAAGATGATGCCGATGGCCGCAAAGAAGATGAGTAAATAAAGAATCCGGTCTCGAATGGCTTCCCGAAAAGTGTTTAAAGCCACCGCTCTAATTTTCATCCTTGCCTCACTAAATCCACAAATAAATCTTCTAAAGTGGCCGTGCGAGGAGTTAAAGAGTGGAGATTCCCCCCCTGCTCAAGCACGACTTTCATGAGATCTTTGATTTTTTCCTCGCCCTCCACTTTTAATAGGAGTCGCCCCCCCTCAGCGGCCATACATTCCCCTAGGTCTTTCACCAATGAAGCTGGAAGTCCAGAGATAACCGCTTCGTAAAAAAGAATTTTTTCGGAAACTAAATCTTGGAGTTTCCCTTGGTCAATTATTCGTCCCTTAACGATAATCGCCACTCGATCGCAAATCATCTCAATGTCCTGGAGAATATGGGAACAGAGAAAGACAGTTTTTCCTTCTTCACGCAGCCTAAGGATGATATCCCGCATTTCTTTGCGACCCAAAGGATCAAGGCCCCCCAGAGGTTCGTCAAGAAAGACGAGAGATGGTTCATTGATTAAAGCCTGGGCCAACCCTATCCGCTGCAGCATACCGCGGGAAAACTTACGCAGCTGAATATCGCTGGCATGGGTAAGTCCGACGAGTTGGAGCAGGGCAGAAATCTTTTTTTCTCTTTGGGCAGGGGAAAGGCCAAATAATTGACCATAAAAACGGAGAAACTCGGAAGCCGTTAGATATTCGTAAAAATAAGGATTCTCGGGAAGAAACCCAATTTTCTTTTTTGCTTCCAGGGAGGTATGGGGTAATCCAAACAAGCGAATTTCCCCTTCTTCAGGATAAATAATCCCTAAAATACACTTCAAAGTTGTTGTTTTGCCCGCACCATTAGGCCCCAGATAACCAAAGATTTCTCCTTCGCTGACTTGAAAAGTAATTCCTTGGAGAACTTTTTTCTTCTGGGGGATGAAACCAGTCTTAAATGATTTGTGTAAGTTCTTAACTTCTAGGACATGCTCCATTTTAACTCGCTCTCCATTGGCTTCCTTCCCAACTTACCAAGCTAGAGGGGACAGTAATCATTTCTATTCCTTTCCCAACTCTGCTCTTAGCGGGCAGAAATTGCCGCGCTTGATGGCTGTCTCTCTTTTCCCAGCTTTTATTTTCAAGGCAAGAAAATCAGGCTTTAGTTTCTTATATTCCACTTGCCCGCCCATTTTAGATTATCATTTTTAGCACTATTTTTTGTAATTTTCAAATGCTTAATTTATTTTAGATTGGCCTCAAAGAGCTTAAAAATTCTTTTATACTCGTCGCTCCAAGATGAAGCATTATGAAAGGCATGGCCTTCCACCGGATAAATGGCCACTTCCCAGTTTTCTTTTCCTAACTCAATCAATCGTTGGACAAGGCGGACAGTATCTTGAAAGTGAACATTGGTGTCGACCATCCCATGGCAGATAAGTAAAGCTCCCTTGAGACCTTCGGCAAAATAAATTGGTGAACTTTGAGTGTAAGCTTCGGGATCGAGATGGGGGCGGTTGAGGATGTCCACAGTATATCCGGGGTGGTAATGAGCCCAGTCAGTGACAGGGCGAAGCGCTGCCCCAGCAGCAAAAACATCGGGCTGGGTAAACATGGCCATAAGAGTCAAGAATCCTCCGTAGCTACCACCGTAAACGCCAATTTTTTTGTTGTTAGCTCCTAATTTTTCCACCAGAAACTTTGCTCCATCAACAATATCATCAAGATCTTTACCCCCCATGTGGCGATAAATGGCTGTTCGACAGTTGCGACCATAACCTGCACTACCGCGGTAGTCAATATCAAGAACTAAGTAACCGTGTTCTAGTAAGAAATTATGAAACATGTATTCACGATAATAGCTGCTCCACCCCTTATGGGCATTTTGGAGGTACCCGGCACCATGAATAAAGATTATCGCTGGTTTTTGAGGATGCCATTGGGGAGGCCGGTACAAGCGGGCAAATATCTCTACCCCATCGCGAGCTTGGAAGGTAACTATTTCCGGCTTGATCCAAGAATAGGACCGAAAAGCAGAAGTAGTGGATTCGGTTATTTTTGTCGGGCGAGATTGCGGAGCATTTTTCTGAAGATAAAGTTCAGGAGGATGGTTAGTGGTCGAAAAAAGGAGAGCTAAATATTTCTCATCAGGAGAGAGAAAAACCTCGTATTTTCCTTCGCCCGAAGTGAGCTGTTTCCGTTGGCCGCCTCGAAGAGGCATTTGGTAGAGATGAGTTTCTCCCGGGTGAGCTTCGTTAGTAAGAAGATACCAAGTTTTTCCATCATTGGACAGCCACGCGGCCCGAACTTCAAACTCACCTGTGGTTAGAGCTTCCTTTTCACCGGTTAGAGAGCAACGATAAAGCTGGGCAAAGCCATTTTTCTCCGAGATATAAGAAATATTCTGACTATCAGGCCACCAGATGATATTAGTGAGACTAAGAGGGCCGATCCAGGCTGGATCATGAACTTGTTCTAGCACTTGGACTTGACCTGTTTCTGGATTAAGCAGGAACAACCAGGCATCTTTGCGATCTTCAGAGCGAGCGGTCAGAAGGCAGTTTTGGCCGTTGGGCGACCAATAGGTAGCCAGGGGAAGAATGAGCCGGTCTTCTTCTTGCCCATAATCAATCCAAGTGACTTTTCCTGTTTTAACCTCCATCACGCCGGCCTTGGAAATCCGGGTGATGTCAGCCGCTTTGGAGTGGGATGAAACTGTCTCAGTGTAACCGCTCCGCGTTACAAAGCGAGGCACAATGGTTTCTTTAGCCTCTGGATTTGGTTCGGAAAGAAAAAAGATGACTCTTTTTTCATCCGGGGTCAATTCCAGGAAGTATATGTTTTGTTCCTCTTTCAGGTAAAATGGTTTTCGAAGTGGTTTTTTTCCTCCCCAAGACAAAGAGAAAAATTCCCTCGAGAGTCCCTTTTTAGCTTGAAACTCTTGAAAGAGCTGTCGTTGTTGTTCTTGGTACCATTTTTCAATATCAGTTGGTGATTTTTTCTCAGGCGGTTTTTGCCGCGTGAAAGAGGTTAATTGGATTAGCCGGCCATTTTTTAGAGAATAAAGATAGAGATTATCTCGGGAAACAAAAGTAATTTTTTCTTGGTCAAAACTAAAGCGAGCTCTGGTTTCGGGATCATCGGTCTGAAGCAGAGGAATTATTTGGCCGGTGGTAACGTTGAGGAGTTTTAGATCCCCTTGATCAATGAGGAGGGCGCGCTGGCGGTTTTGGTCATAGACTAGGCTTCTTCCTCCCAGTCGAAACCGATAATAGCCAAATGAGGATATTACCTGAGAGGGATAAGGAGGATGGGCCAGCATATCTTCGATTTTGATCTTCTCTGGTTTTAGTTTTACCGGAGATAGACGATAAAGAGAGATATCCTTTTCCTCAGGATTTTTCCAACGAAAATAAACATATTGACTGTCAACAGACCACATGATGGAGGAAGGAGAAGTTCCAACGAACTCCTCTCCTTTCATGATTTCGGTAATTGATAATTTTTGGGAGGAGTTAGCAGCCTTTTCTCCCTGGAGGGGAAGGTTAAAGCTGAGCACGCCTAGCAAGATAATGATTAAAGCTAAATTATATTTTAATCTTTTCATCAAGAACCTCCTAAAAGGTAGCCTAAGAATGATTGCTTAAAGCAGAAAAAGGCCAGCTGGGGCCAAGAAAAAACTGGACCTTATAAAGTAGATGATTCTTTTTTTTACTTTGGCGAGGGAGCCAGAAAAAGAATAAGAATAAAGAAGGAATGCTCACCATTATCCTTTCTTTGCGGGATTTGTCAGGGGCAGTGATCATAGAGAGAGGAGAAATTGGTTAAAGATAATCCCATTCCCGAGGAGAACAATGAACTGGAGCTGGTAAGTTTAGGAAAAGGGATCACCATTTTTAATCAGGCAAAACGTGTTTAAGAGAGTCGGGATTCACAGTGATATAAAAGTCACTGCCTAAATAGCACAAAGGAGAAATTTTTGGTGGCTGGAGAACTCCGTCTTGGTCAAAAGCTTCTGCCTCGAAGTGGACAGCCAGAACTTCGCCCACAAAAAGATCATGGTCTCCGTAAGCCTTGACATCGACTAACCGGCATTCAAAGCAAGCGTAGGCTTCTTCTAGAATAGGGGATTGGATTACTTGAGCTGGAGAAAGCTTAACTTTGAATTCTTTGATTTTGTCTAGGTCATGACCAGAGCGGCGACCTAATTGGGCCGCAAGTTTCACTTGCTCCATGGTTAAAAAATTAACCGAAAACTCTCTTGCTTCCGTAATGATTTGGTGGGTTTTTCTCTTTTTGGAAATACACACCCCAAAAAGAGGAGGAGAAAAAGACAGAGCTGTGTGCCAAGCACAAGTCATGTAATTTAATTCTTTCTCTGATTTTCCGCCCACCACCGCCACGGAGTAGGGATAAAAGTACTGAAAAGTTTCGATAACGGTGGAAAAGCTTTTCATCAAAACCTCCTTGGGCCAAAGCCTAACCAAAGATTTAATATATGCCTTTTATCCGATTTAAGTTTTGCAGCAATGCTTCTAAGGTGAAAAGATGTTCCCGGTCGAGAGCCAATTGAGATTCAAGTTGGCTTTTAATTTCTCCGGTGGGGAAGAGAGGAATAATCTTTTCATAGGCAGCCACCACTTCTTTCTCTTTTTCGAGGAGGGATTCAAGAGCTGTCCGGCGGTTTTCTCCCGGGTAGCTAGAAGGCATTGGTTGTCGGGTTATTTCCCTCCCCTGGTCATCTTTGGTGGCCTTTTCGAGGGGAATAACATCATTTAATTTAACTAGAATTCCTGAATTCTTGTCCCAATGGCGCATATGGTCAATGGAGTTCTTAAAAAGTCTTTGGCTTAAATCTTGATGAGAACTAAAAAGGATGACATGTTTTAAGTAGTGGTGCATCAAAGCGTTTTCTAATTTAGTTATTTGACGGAGATTTTTTACTTTTTCATCAACTTGATCATCAGGAAGAGCTGCTAAACATAGATCTTCTTGGCGGCCATCTTTTTTAATTTGGTCGATCATGGCTGCAAATTGGCGAGAGTGACGAACTTCGTCATAGGAAATATTCCAAACCATATTTTTAATTTCTGGAAAGGATCCCTCTTTAAATTTGGCTTGTTGATAAAGGGAAGTGACCATATCCTCGGTCATCTTATCGCGGGTTAAATTATCAATAATTCGGGGATAGCGGATGACTTTGTCAGTTTGGAATGAAGGCCTGCCGCCCATTTGAGTGATAATGATGCCAAGTTGCAAAGCATGGTACATCTCGTCGATGCCGATCTGAATGGTCTGGGCTCGAGCATCTCTTTCTGTCTGCATGATGGGATCATAATAAAAATAAACTCCTTTAGGCATAGAGTAGGCATGGATGACGTACTCGAAGCTAACCGCCCACTCATGCTCTAAAGCGATGTTCAATAATTTGAGGATGTCTTCTTTGGATTCAATATTAATTGTTTTTTCCATTTGTCTTCCCAGTAAGCTTGGATATTATCATTATAGGTTTTTGATCAATAAAAGCAATTTTTCTTTTTGGAGAGCCTCGTAGCTTGATAAGGCTCAGGACTAATTGATTGGAGCTCAAAAATTCACCCCTAATTTCCTCGAAAAGGGTGATGACTAAAATCAACTTTGGTTATAAATTAAGATCGATAATGAATCCATTTCCCTCCCTCCTGAGAATAAATGGAAGCTGGGCGAGAGGTTTCCTCTCGCCCCTCCTCCCCCTTGCAGCCTAATTATTGGTCTTGATGTTTAGTTTGGGAAATTATTTCCTTAAGATTACCGGCTTGGAGTATTCGCCGGTAATAATTTTCTTTCTCCCATTTAATCAAGCGAATTTCTTCTGATTCAATTTCCAAAGCGGTGAGGCCGTTGGTGTAGCCGCAACAGCCGCTATTGAAATAACAGGGGATTGGATTAGCGCTGAAGTCAGGGGGAGGTAAGCCGGAAGTTTTTTTTAGCACGCGTTGAATTTCCCCTTCGAGGTGATTAATTTTCTCCTTGATTTTTTTCTTTTCCTCTAGATTTGCATATTTTAATTTCTGCTCCATTATCGATTTTTGACTAAGCAAGTAGTGGTAATGGGAAAGAGAGGCAAACATAGCCCGATGGGTGTGGCCACAAACGAGAATAGTCTGGTTTTCTTTCGCCCAGCGATAATAATCATTTTCTAGTTGGCTTCTTAAATGAGGGTTTTCAGCTGGACCATCGATGCCAATGTTTAGTAATTTCTGAATTGACTTCCAAATAAAATGAACAGCCCAACGACTGATTCGCCAGGCTTTGTCTTCGAAAAAGCGACCTTGATGGCCATGAATAAGAAAGATTTGCCCTCCCAACGAGAGAGCTTCGCGATATTCAACGCGAGTAAAAAAATTAAGCTGCTGGGAATTGAGCCCAGCCAGGAAATTTTTAAGAGTAACTTCCTTATCATGATTCCCCCAGATTCTTATCTTGCGGCCCCTTGCTGAACTCGGGGCCAACTTAATTTCTAACCGAATGATATCTGCGTAGTTGTTAAGAATACTTTGAATATTATTTTCCCATAGTTCTTCGGAATCGCCGAGGACAATCAGTTTGAACTTTTCTTGCGCGTAATAGTTAAGGGCTTGAAGATAGAGGTTGGCGTTTTTTTTAAAGTCGTCAGCTCCGCTTCCATCACCTTTATGGTGATCGGAGAAAACAACATAACGATCCTCTGGCTCTAAAGGAAGGACCTTTCCTGGAAGGTTGGCTTGCTCTTTCAATCGAGCAAATTTACGGGCCATGCGCCGGTAACTCATTGGATACCCCAAGAAAAAGATTTATCTTAACAAAAATCAAGGATGGAAGGAAATTTTCTAAAGATTTGCTTTTTTTTGGTGACTTAGGTAAAAAGCAAAAATAGTCAGAAGACAATGAGCAAAAGAGAACCATAAATTATTTGGGAGGAAGACATGAGCGATTTTGGAGGAGCCTTAAAAAAAGATTTGAAGCCACCCTATGAGTTTGCCCTTATTGGTGTGCCTTATGATGAGAAGGAAAGTTATTTGTCAGGTCCTCGGAAAGCCCCTCAAGCTATTCGAGAGGCTTCCTCTAGTTTAATCTTGAATGCCTGGACGGAATTAGGACTCAACCTGGAAGAAGAAACACGATTTGTTGATTTAGGCGATCTGCCTCTTACCGGTGGTTACCAAGATCTATCTTTGAAGGTTGCCAGCAAGGTTGAAGAAGTGGCTGCTCAGGGGGCTGTTCCGGTGGTTTTGGGCGGAGACCATTCGATTAGTCTGCCGGTGGCTAGAGGGCTATCTCGTGTTTATGATTCCATGGCGATTCTCCATTTTGATGCTCATCCTGATCTTTACTTTGAATTATATGGAGACAAATATTCGCATGCTTGTCCCTTTTACCGCATTTTGGAAGAGGGTTTAGTTTCTGAGCTGACTCAAATAGGCATTAGAGCTGCCACTGGAGAGCATCACCAATGTGCTCAAAAATTTAACGTAAGAATGATTGAGATGAAAGACCTGAAGAGGCTCGAAGGCTTAAGCTTTACTCGTCCTTTGTATATATCTTTTGACATTGATGTTTTGGATCCTGCTTTTGCTCCCGGAGTATCTCATCCTGAACCCGGGGGTATGTCAACTCGGCAGGTGATAAATCTTATTCACCGACTGCAAGCAGAGATTGTCGGGGTGGACTTAGTAGAGGTTAATCCCGATCGAGACCCTTTAGGTCTTACCGCCGCGGCCGCGGTTAAAATAATCATGGAAATCATGGGGAAAGTAGTTTATGACCAAAAGAGAAAGCCAAGGAATTAATTAACTTGAAGAATCCACAGGAAAAGCTATTTTCCCTCATTACCTATTGCTATCTAATATGTTAGAATCGACGGGAAGGGGAAGCAGTCTTGCAAGATTGTTCCAAACGATTGTCACTTTTTTAAAGGACTTGAATCAAATTTGATTGTCTTTTTAAATTTTCGAATAGATCAGCTTTATATGATTATTAAAATTAATTATTGATAATTAGGGAGGCCAAAAATGAGAAAAAATATTTTCGGATTGCTAATTGCTCTTATGGTTATCTTGGTGTTATTTTCCCGTGGAGGGGCGCACTTATGGCCGATTTAAACATAGTCTCCGAGAAGAAGCGGATATTGATGGATTATTTGTGGCTTTAAAGCAGATAGTTCTCGTGCTTTTTTCTCTGGAAAAAGCCTCTTAACTTGAGGCATTAAGAAAAACTATTATCTGCTTTGCCTTGCGCCTCGTAATTATGAAATCCTCGATTAGAGAAGGCAATATTTTCCTGGGAATGGCTCAGTTGAACATGAATCCAATGATTCGACTATAGTCAATAGGAAAAAATAAAAGCCCAAGCGGAAAGATAATTTTTTTTACTGCTTTTGTCTTCAGAGGGGATAGGTGGAGAAGCTTTTTAGTAAACCTTTTTAATTTATAAATTTGACTGAGCAAGGAAAAGCCACTTCAATTCTTCAGGATTTGGTTTGAGGAGAGCGGTGATTTTCTCCAGCCATTCTTTATCGATGGTGGAGAAAGCCTCAAATTGACAACTATCAACATCTAAGACTCCCCAAATATTTCCTTCAGTATCAAAAAGAGGCACCACAATTTCTGAATTTGAACGCGAATCGCAAGGAATATGTCCTGGAAACTGGTGAACATCAGCAACAATTATTGTTTTTTTATTGTTGATGCCTGCCCAACAAACGCCTTTGTTTTTTGCTAATAGTTGGCAAGCAAGGGAACCTTGATAAGGCCCCACACATAGTTCTTGATCGATTAAAATATAAAATCCAGTCCAAAAGAAGTGAGATAATTTGTGGTGAAGCAAGGCACAGGTAGTAGCCATTTTACTTAGAAGATGGGGACTTTTAGCAAGTAGTTCTTGGAGTTGGGTATATATTCTTTCGTATTTTTGGTTTAGGCGGCTAAAATGATCTTTGGTTCTTTTCATTTTAAACTTCCCTGACTAGCTTAAATCGACAATTTCTTCTTTTTTAGGTAGTCCCCGGCTATTTGTCAAGAACAATAAGTGGAAAAAGTTTCCTTCTCTATTGCAAAAGGAGAAGAGTTTAAGGGGTAATGGGGGGCAGGCTTTGTTATCTGACTTATTTTCCTTTTCGAATTACAAGCTAATGTAAATTTAACGATTTAGGATTGAATTCTGACTGTTTATGGGCCAAGCTCATAGATGGAGACCTGTTTCCTCAACTATTGAATGATGGCCATCATTTATTGACTCTCATTTATGTAATCGGTCCCTATTGATTTTGTTTTGATTAAGCCCCACCATGGGGAAGAGAACCAAAAAATATAACCTTAAAGATTTAGTTTTCTTGGTCAAGATTTTGAGGCAAGTGTAAATATTTTTGCCATTCGAATAAATCGGGAATTAGTTCATACTGTTGCAAAGCGGTAGCGGTGGCGGGGGAGATTGGATTCAAAGCGCGGCCGATGGAATCTATAGTTTCGGGAGGGATGGGAACCATGCTGACTACTTTTACTTTAATCGAGCACTTTGAAAAACGGTGGTTAAGTTGCTCAGGAAAGAGAGGATCGATTAGTTTTAGATTAGGATTTAATAACGCAACTAATTTATGCCTTGAATTAGATAAGGCTTTTTCCCAGAAAGGGAGGACATAAGCATAGTGGGTGCAATTAAGACTGGCAATGATAGGAGCTTGGGGATTAGGAATTTGTTGCCATGACTCATCTATGTAACCTTGGATTAGCCATTGAGTTTCTTCCTGATCAAACCAGCGTTCGATGTAAATCTCAAGTTCTGGGCAGGCCTGGGCTACAATTCTTTCGGGCAGAAATCCCCGGCGAATAAGCTTTTCTTGGTAAGTTCCTTCCTTGATAGTGGTTGGGGTGCCATAAATAATTACCAAAGCTTCAGGATGTTGGCGTAAGGCGGTGGTTAGCATCTCTAGTCCTGGTTCAACTATTGTCCAGACGGGGGTTTTTGATTGACGAGCAAATGGAGTTTCGGGGAAAAGAACCGAAAGGGTGTTACAGCCAATTATAATTAGATCCGGATTATATCTTCTTTCCAAGCTGGTTAAGGCGCTGTGGAAAATCTTGATTTTATCTTCTCGCCTCGATAAAGTGTTATATCCACCTTGGGAAGAGAACAGAGCATTGTAAAATATTATTTCTCCTTCCCGGTAAGCTTTGGCCATTTTCATTCGTTTAACGAGGTGAGCGGCGATGGATAATCCTCCCAAACCTGAATCGGTTATGGCGATTCGGATGGATGGAGAGGAAAGGTGGGTAAAATTGGTTGCTGGAGAGCTGAACTTTTCTTGGTTTAGACAACATAGTTCTCCCCAACAAAGGAGAGCTAAAGTACATCCCCAAAGCCCAAATTGGAGAAGAGAAAAAATTAATTTTTTGGGAGAAAGCTTCATTTCAGGAAACTTTCGGTTAACTTAAAGAAAAAGTATATTTTAAAGCTCATCTCTTATTCATCAAGTTGACCTAAGTGAATTTCATTTATTAAGGCCAGAGGAATATAACATCTTCTTTTCCTGAGTGTCAACTAAATTAAAAAGCAAAAATAAGAGAATGGATATTATCTATCATGATTGATATCGGAAGCTATTTCCCAATGATTAAAAGATATGCTAGAATTTAGTAAAATCTAATTAATTCCACGAAAAAGAGAGTATTAATCATGGTTGGAAAATGGAAGTTAAAATTATATAAAGAACAAAGAGTTGGCGTTTTTGTTGACGTCCAAAATTTGTATTATTCGGCTAGGTATATTTACAAAACTAAAGTTAACTTCCTGGCTATTTTAAATGAGGCCATCAGGGGAAGAAGTTTGATTCGGGCCATTGCTTATGTGATCAAAGCCGATGTTAAAGATGAAGAGAATTTCTTTGAAGCGCTAAAAGGATTTGGTTTCGAAGTCAGGGCCAAGGATTTACAAGTGTTTTATGGAGGAGCAAAGAAAGGCGATTGGGATGTAGGTATTGCTATGGATATGATTGAGTTAGCCCCCAAACTTGATGCAGTGATTTTGGTCAGCGGTGATGGAGATTTTGTGCCCTTGATTCAACATGTCAAACATGCGTTAGGGTGCTTTGTCGAAGTCATGGCCTTTGGGAAATCGTGTTCCCAAAAGTTGATGGAAGAAGCTGATAATTTTATCGACCTAGATGAAGAACCATCAAAGTTTTTAATTTAAAGTAGAACCAATATATTTATACTCATATTATATTCCCCAAAAATATATTCGAGATGGCCAGCTCCAGGTGATAGAAGTGAGAATAAAAGGCAAGCCTTATCGTGTTGCCCATCGAGCGGGCTACTTTGCCGATTAGAAATCTCAATGTTGGCTGAGCAGAAAGAAATGAAGACCGACAACTTATTTCTATCTCATTTTTTTCTGGTGCTGGGGGAAATGGTGACAGGCACTATGTTAGCTGGTTGGCTTGGAAATGATGTGGGCTAATATAAGGTGCCACCCAGCATTTTTCCATCACGGTTTTGAAGAGGGATGCCTTCCTTAATCGGAAGTGGAAAAAATAGGAAAGAAATGTTAAATTATATCTTCAGCTTGATTCTTGAACTTAGATTTGGGCGGTTAGCTCAGTTGGGAGAGCGTGGCGTTCGCAACGCCAAGGTCGGGGGTTCGAATCCCCTACCGTCCACCAAGAGACGAAAATTGTGAATAGTGAAATTTTAATTCTGGGAAGCACGGCTATTTCTATTGGTTTTATCCATACTCTTTTAGGACCTGATCATTATTTGCCTTTTATCGTCCTTAGCCGAGCCCGAAATTGGTCAATAAAAAAGACTTTGTGGATTTCTTTTTTCTGTGGCCTAGGGCATGTCTTGAGCTCAGTTTTTCTGGGCTTGTTAGGATTAGCTTTGGGTCTGGCTATCTTTACCTTAAAAGGAATCGAAGAGTGGAGGGGAAGTATTGCGGCTTGGCTGCTTATCGGATTTGGCTTGGCCTACACGATCTGGGGGATTCAGCGCGGCCTAAAAAATAAACCGCATCGCCATCTTCATTTCCATCAAGATGGACAACCTCATGATCATCTCCATACCCATGAAGGGGATCATCTTCACCCTCATGATGAGTCTACAAAAAAGCTTACTCCCTGGATCCTGTTCATAATTTTTGTGTTTGGTCCTTGTGAACCCTTGATTCCCCTTCTTCTCTACCCAGCCGCGAAACATAGTTGGATGGGAGTAGGTATAGTGGCGGCCACCTTTTCCATTACTACTATTTTAACTATGTTGACCTTAATTTTCTTGGGTGCCAGAGGCATGAGGTTTATCCAGTTTGGATTTATGGAAAGATATGTTCATGCTCTTGCCGGCGGGGTTATTTTTTTCTCGGGAGTAGGGATAAAATTTCTTGGCCTTTAGTCAGAACTAAGGGGGAACTCTTGTTTAATGATTACAAAATTATATTCATTAGTTTTTAATTATTGTTTTTGATTAGATTCAGTGAAAAAAGATAATCTTCCGAAGTTTGCTGTTGATTGCATGCTGGGAAAATTAGCCAAGTGGTTGAGAATTCTTGGTTTTGACACCGTTTATTTTTCCCGGATTAAAGATGATGATCTCCTAAGAATTGCCAATCAAGAAGGAAGAATTTTGCTGACTCGGGATAATCGTTTAAGTTTGAAGGTAAATCCATCGCGGAGGTTATTCATCGAGAGTGATTATTGGCCAGAACAGGTGAAACAGGTTTTGACCGAACTAGGCCTAAAAACCAAGATAGCACCTTATTCCCGTTGTTTGGAATGCAATACATTGCTTAAGGCTGTCTCCCGGGAAGCAGTTAAGCAGTTGGTCCCAGCTTATGTTTATGAGCAAGGAAGCGAATTTTCAATATGCCCTCAATGTTCCCGGATTTTTTGGCAGGGAACCCATTTTCGAGATATGGACCAAAAAATAATTTCTATTTTAGCCACGTATAAAAAGGAAGAAGGGACAAGAAAAAGTGGAGAAAATGGGTAGCAAGGGAAGAAAGCAAATGAATCAAGGAGAAAAAATCTCCTGGCGAAAGGGCCCAGAAAATAAGCCAGAAGAAAGATGGCCCCGGTTCTTTCCTTTTAAAGAGAGGAAATGGTTATTACTTTTACCTAGTAATATAAAGTTAACAATTATAAGCTTTTAAAAAGGAGGAAAAATGTTAGTTTTAACTACTCCCCACATTGAAGGGAAAAAAATTGTTCGTTACTTGGGTCTCGTCACGGGCGAGGCAATCTTGGGGGCAAATATCTTTAAAGATTTGTTTGCTGGGATCCGGGATATCGTCGGCGGACGTTCGGCCGCTTATGAAAAGGAATTACGCCAGGCGAAAGAAATTGCTGTCAACGAGATGAAAGAGCAAGCCCGAGCTTTGAATGCTAATGCTGTTATTGGTGTTGATCTCGATTACGAGACTATTCAAATTGGTCAAGGCGGCGGGATGCTGATGGTTAGCGCCAGTGGCACGGCCGTGGCTTATGAAGAAGAGGAGGCATAATCATGGACAGGCACGTTCAATTGCTAGGGATTCTCTGGATATGTATGGGAGGTCTTTTATTATTGGTGGGGTTTGTTTCTTTTCTTTTATTCTTTGGTATTTCTTTTTTGCCGGATGTTGAAGCCGAAGGCTCACTAGTTCTCAGATTGATTGCTTTATTTGGTGGTGGTTTTTTCTTGCTCTTTGCTTTGCCTAAATTAGTGGCTGGGTTTGGCTTGCTCAAGCGTCAGGAATGGGCCCGTATCCTGACTTTAGTGTTAAGTTTTTTCAGTCTCCTTAATATCCCTCTTGGCACAGCCTTGGCTATTTATTCTTTTGTGATTTTAACTAAAGAGGAGAGCATTCGGCTTTTTCAGCGACCGCAAAAAACCTAACTAATTAATTATTATTAGAAGCGGTACCCAAGACTGAAAAAAACTGTAAATCTATTAGCGCTTCCTTTATCGTGGCGGGAAGTAAATTGTCCCTTTAGATGCCATTGTTGGGCGAAGATCCAGTTGATTCCCCCAAAAAAGAGTGTGCTTTCTTGGGGGAGCAAGTCTTCGAACGTAGCCAATTCAAAGGGCCTTGCTCCTTGGCCTAGTCCGGCGAAAAGATAATTTTCGTTGGAATAGTAAAGTCTTGTTTGCCCCAAGAGAGCCCAACTGGCATTGTTGGCGGTGGGGTTGTAAAACCAGCGGAGAAAAGAAAAAAGTTTCCCCCAATAAAGACCCGCTGACCCCGTGTAGATGCGATTATGTTGAGATTTAAAATTATATTGACGGAAACCCAGAGAAACTTCTCCTTGACGAAGGAGAGATTGGTATATTTCTATATGAAAAGTGGACTGAGGAAATAGATTAGCTGGTGACCCAATTTGGAAACTTAAGTTAGTGTAGGTGGAGGGAGAAAAGCTATAGAAAAGCTCGGCTCCGGCTCTAGAATCGTCTTGAGCAAATCGCCTGGTTCTTTGGCCACTAACAAGAAGAGAACCTTTTTTTTGGGGGAGGCCAATTTCGAGGGTGAGATCATGTGTTTGGTAGGGGGTTCTTTGATCATCAAAAGAAATAATTTCTAGGGAGTAGCGAATTTCATAGATAGCTTTGAAATGAGCCTGAGTTAGTTGCAGATACTGACGATAATCTTGATTGTTCGGATCGTAATTAATTGCTTGCTGGAAATATTGACGCGCCTCGTCAAAGCGGCCCTGCCGATAATAAATTTTCCCTATTCTAAAATAAACCCGCGCCTCTTGAGGATTCAGGGCTAGAATTTTTTGGCCGATGCAAAGAGCTTGTTCTTCTTGGTGCTGCCACCAAGCTAAATCCATTAGACCCAGGTGAGCTTCAATGTTGTTAGAGTCAAAAGTAAGGATTTTTTCAAAACTTTGGCGAGCGGCGTCAAAATCTCCTTTCCATCCCAATAATCGGGAACGAAAAAGAAGAAGGTCTAGATTCTGAGGGTAGAGAGACAATAGCTGGTCGATTATTTCTTGAGCTCTCTCCCAATGGCCCTGAAATGCTTCAGCTTGAGCCAGGAGGAAGTTGAAGTCATAATCTTGCGGATTTTTTTTGAGCTCTTGTTGGCAGATCGCGACAACTTGGGGGTAATCTTTGCGGGCCAAGGCTTGTCGAGCTAGTTCTTTCTTATCGGTGAATACCGAAGCAGTAAAAATTATTTCCCTGCTGCCCAGAAAAAGGAGAAGAATAAGGAAAATTTTTTTAATCTTTTGTTTTCTTTTAATCATTTATCATTTCCTTGGCGACCTTTGAATCCAATTCTCTGGATTTCTCCCCATTCTTTTTTCCCTTGGAGAAAGTCAAAGAAGGCCTTGACTCTTACCAAGGTCAGATACTGACGAAAAACGAAATTTTCTAAAAAAGAAGCCTTCATCAGGCTTAGAACGTGCCTGTAGCGGGGAAAGTGGTAGGCCGAGTATTCCTCCAGGAGAATTGAAAACAGGGAGATAAAGATGCCATAAATAATGGCCAAGATGAAGAAGAAAATCGCAAACTGGGAGTTTATCTCTCCAATAAGGAGAAAGAAAAGGAATAAAAGATAGCCCAAAAATTCAATAAAAGGACCAAACATTTCAAAAATAACATAGTAGGGCATTCCAAAAAGCCCGAGGGAGCCATATTTAGGATTAAAAAGCATTTGCCGATTGAAAAAGAGAGATTCGATGAGACCTCGGTGCCAGCGGTTTCTCTGGCGAGTTAGAGACTTGAGTTTTTCTGGAGCTTCTGTCCAACAAATGGGGTCAGGAATAAACCGGATCAAATAGGGGATTCTTTTTTCCCGTAAGTATTTTTGGAGCCGCACGACTAAATCCATGTCTTCCCCCACCGTCTCTTGGCGATAGCCTTGAATGGCCATAACTTCTTTCTTGCGAAAGAGCCCAAATGCGCCAGAAATAATAAGTAAAATTCTTAACATTGAAAGTCCAGTGCGTCCTCCCAAAAAAGCCCGAAGATATTCAATGGTTTGCAGTTGGGCAATAAGGCGAGCAGGGAATCCAACCTTTTTAACTTGACCGTATTCAATCTGGCAACCGTTGCTCAGGCGAATTATGCCCCCGGCAGCCACCATTTTAAAGGGTTCTTCCAAGAAGGGTTGAACGATTTTAAGAAGGGCATATTTGTCAAGTAAAGAATCAGAATCAATGGCACAAAAAAGGGGATACTGGGCTACATTAAGGCCGGCATTTAGAGCATCTGCCTTTTGACCGTTAACCTTGTCGACGACGACCAATTTTGGGTAGGACTGAGAAATGTAAATGCCTTTTATCGGGGCAGTTTTGATTATTCGGCGAATTACTCGAGATGTTTTTTGCAATTTAAAATGGCTAATTAGGGCTTCCAAAGTTTTATCGGTGGAGCCATCATTAACTACTATCACTTCGTAATTAGGATATTCTAAAGCCAACAGGGAATGGACACTTTCAACAATGGTTTCTTCTTCGTTAAACGCGGGAACGATAATGGAGATTGGTTTTAAGGAGCGGAGATGAAGAATCTCTTTATAAGGAATGTAGGAGAGAAGCTGTCGATAGCGGAAAAGACCAAGAAGAGATAGAAAAGTAAAAAGAAGATAAGATGAGTTGAGAGCAAAAAAATAGATAAGAATTATCCATTGAATAAGGCGAAAAATAACATCACCAAGGCTCATGTTAATCTTGTCATCCTTGCATAATCATAATTTCGTCTAAAATCATCTTGGCCATATCGGCCGCATAGGGATCTTTTTTTTGGCGAGCTATTTTTTGAAGAATCTCGAGGCCTTCTTCACCCAAGCGGACTAAGGCGTGCCCCCCGTTTAAACGACAGTACCAAGAATGAGAAAAGAGAGCCTGGGCCAGAAGAGGAATGGCTTTTTTTACTCGAAGTTTTCCCAAGCTTTTCAAAGCTTGAGCTTTTACTTCCCAAGCTTCATCCTCGGCCATTAAGAGCAAGGTCTCAATAATCTCTTCCAGTGGTAATGATAAATTGCCTAAGGTCCGGGCGGTTTTCGTGCGGATTTCCTTGCTGGGATGAAGAGAAAGACGGATCAACCCGGGATAAAGAAAATTTAGGGGAATGGTGCCGATGAGCTCCACGAGAAGGCTTAGTTTTTCTTCAGGGAGAGGTTGATGGAGAATGTCTTTAACATAAGGTTCAATTGTTTTTCCCATGGCTGTGAACAGATCAAAGTAGTAACGGAGAGGAATTTTTGATTCTTGGATAAAAGATTTGAAGATGATCTTCATGATTTGAGGCTGAGGATTTAAGGTTAAAGCGGTAAGAGCGGCCATTTTGACTAGTGGTTTGTCTTGGAGAAGGTTCATGATAGTGATTGCTTCATCTTCATCAGCAAAGAGGACGAAAGCTTTGGCTGCTTTGGCTCTTTTGATTGTCCGTTTTGAAGTGATGTCTTTTTTGTGTTTTTCTTTTAGGTAAGTGGAAAATATATTTTTTAGCTGTTGCCGAGAAGATCCAGATAGAGTTTGCCAGAACTCAAGGAGAACTTCGGTAAAAATTTCTGGGTAGCGGACATATTCTTTCAAGGTTAACTGGTGATCATTTTGATAATCACTCGTTAGCATTTTTAAAATCGCGGATTCGATGAGTTGACGGAGATTTTGGTTTCTTTTTTCTCGGTGGGAGATTATTAATCGGCGGATGGAGATATAAGAAAACAAGAAAATAGAAAACCCAAAGAGAAAAAAGAGACTATAAAGAACGATGTAGATTTGAGTTGTCATTTTGTTCCGAGAGAACTTTTTTTATTTTGGAGAGAAGGATCTCAGGAGAGAATGGCTTAGTTAAATAATCATTGGCGCCTCGTTCTAATCCTTCGAGAATATCGCTTTCTCGCGATAAAGCACTCAAAATAATAACGGGAATATGAGCCGTAGATTTATTTTTTTTCAGTTGGGCCAGAACCTGATAACCATTTAAGCCCGGCATGACAATGTCCAAGAGAATAAGACTTGGTTGTTCTTCTTCAGCTTTTTGGAGTCCTTCTTGGGGGTTTAGGGCAAAGAGAACTTCAAAGCCGGCATTAACCAGAAAATAAGAAACAGATTTGATAATGATTGCTTCGTCTTCGATGATTAAAATTTTCTTTTTTTGGTCTTTTTTGGGGATTGGTTTAATTTTAGCTGCTTGGAGGGTGGAGAGCCTTGGAGGTGGGGTGGTTGAGGCTGGGGTTGCCAGAAGGGAGTTAAATTGTTTTAATTTTTCTTCGCAGTTTTTTAAATAATTAAGGAATTTTTTTTGCGGTTTATTTTTGGCTTGGGAAGAGATAGCGAGGGTAGAATTTGTCTTTCTTTGCTTTTCAAGGTCTTCTTCTAATTTTTGTTGATCTTGAAAGAGTTTTTTCAAAAGATCAATCTTGGCTAAAGAGAGCTCAATTAATTTAGCCACCTTCAATCGATTCTGTTCCAAGCCCCATAGATTTTTTTTGATTTGATTATTAATTTCGGTTAGTTTTTGCTCGATTGGGGAAGGCAGGGGATTGGCCGCCTCGTCTCTCTTTTTCTCTTTTCTCTTCTTTTCTTTGGAATCTTTTTTTTGAGTCATTTTTAATTTAATGAGTTAATTTTAAAAGAGATAATCGTTTTCCGCATTTTAATTTATATTCAATTTCCCTTTTTGTCTACTGATTTATGACCTAGAGTTGAAATAATCAAGCTTAAAGAGAAAATAGACAAGGGCGTTAAGGGCTAAAAATTCAGGCACCTAGACAAAGAAAAGGAAAACAAAATAGGGTTGAGTATGCCGAATATTTTACCAAACAAAAAAATAACCAAAGTTAGGCTTTGCGGTTTTTTAGAAAAAATGCTTTGCTAATTGAAATAAGGGGGAAGCGAACTGGCTTAGCTAAACATTATTCATTATTTATTTTTAATTTTCTCTTAATCTTGTCGATATTTTGCTTAAGAAGCATAGATTTTTTGGAGAGCTTCGCTGGAGAGGCGAGCTCCACTTAAGATAAGAGCCACCGATTTTCCCGTCCAGCGATTTTTGTTTTTTAAGAGTGTAGCTACACTTAAGGCCCCGGCTCCTTCGACTAAGAGGTGATGATGTTCAATTAACAATTTGATGGCTTGAAGTATTTCTTCTTCCTGGAGGAGAACCACCTCGTCCACCAGCTCTTGGCAGAGGGTAAAAGTGATGGAACCTGGCTCTATGCCTCCGGCTGTGCCATCTGAGATGGTGGGTTCAGAGGGAAGTTCGAGGATTTTCCCGGCTTTTAAAGAGTGATACATTACGGCTGACTTTTCCGGTTGGCAGCCGATGATGGTGATGGAAGGAAAATAGTGTTTTAAATAAGCAGCTACTCCAGAAATAAGTCCTCCTCCACCTATTGGCACGATGACCACGTCCAAACTCTGAAGTTGTTGGGCAAGCTCGTAGCCCACCGTTCCTTGGCCAGCAATAATATCCTCGTCATTGTAGGGAGAAATAAAAACATATCCTTTCTCGAGAGCTGTTTCTTTAGCTTTTACTTCAGCTTGGACGCAATCGTCCCCGACCTGGTTAAGGGGAATTTTAAGTAATTGAAGATGTTTAATCTTAGCCGGGGGAACAGTGCGCGGGAGAAAAATCTCGCCATCCAAGGAAAAACGTTTTACGCACCAGGCGAAGGCAGCTCCGTGATTACCTGAGGAAGCCGTGATTAATTTTGTCTGGAAGGCTTCATTTCCCAAAGCCAAAATCTTATTCAGAGCCCCTCTTATTTTGAAAGATCCAGTAAGCTGGATGTTTTCCAGTTTTAAATAGACATTGCTGTCTGTCTCCTGGCTCAGATAGTAAGAATAATCGAGAGGAGTTTGCCGGATGTAGGGCGAAATTCTTTCCTTGGCTTTGGGGACTTGATTATAAATTTTGCGAGAGAATGTTTCCTTCATTTTTGGCTCCTTGTTGACCTTGCTGTTTTGAAAAAATTTATTGAATAAAAACAAATTATAACAAATATTATAATAAATGTTATAAAAAAAGTATCAAAGCTTTAATAAACTGAGAATTTTAAAACTTGTTTTTTAATGAAAAAAATAGATCTTCCCCTCAAGTCTGTGGCCGAGATAAGAGCTTAGGGTGAGAAAAAATTTCAATGAAATTTTATTTTTATCAAGAGGGATGTATCTAGCCGGCGGCGATGATTAGGAAATGTTCCGCGAGGCAAGCTATAGGTTTGGATAAAAATTAATATTAATGGTTTTTGACACATCTTTATCCTGACCATTGCTTGAAGGGACTGCTAATTAAGGGCGGGAGTAAAATTGGTGTCTTCAGCTTTCGCCAGGACAACGTCCTCTCTATTTATTCTAGAGGAGATGAATCTAGTCTTTATTTTGGTGAAGAAGAAGCTCGTTTTTTCCAGTAAAAATAAACGGGAAGGCCGGTTAAAGTAACTAATAACCCAGCCCCTGCTTCGGTTGGTTTTTGAATTAGAGTGTTGAGAATTATTCCTAGGGAGGCAATTATAAACAGGCCGGGCACAACCGGATAACCCCATGTTTTATAGGGGCGTTTCAGGTCGGGTCGAATTTTTCGGAGCCGGAAAACGGCGGCGGCCGCCGCTATCCAAAAAATTATCGCTACGAACATAGCATAAGTTAGGATCTGTTCAAATTTACCCATTATGACCAGAAAGCAAGACCAGAGAGCTTGGATGGCTAGGGCAAAACTAGGAGTGCGGAACCGGCGATTAATGGTGGCGGCTGAAGAGAAAAAAAGCCCATCCTTGGCCATAGCATAGTAAACCCGTCCCCCAGCTAAGACAGATCCATTTAAAGCCCCAAAAATAGAAATTAAGATTAAGACACTAATGAGGGCCCCGGAAGGCCCGCCAAAAAGAGCCGAGGTAGCTTTCTCTCCAATTCTTACTACTCCCGCAACTTTTTCCAAGGGCAAGGCGTAAAAATAAAGAAGATTGACCAGGAGATAAAGGGTGGTAACGCTAAGAGTTCCCAAGACCAAAGCCAGGGGAAGATTTCGACCTGGATTTTTGATTTCTCCAGCCACAAAGTTCACATTATTCCAGCCATCGAAGGCCCAGGTTACAGCAATTAAAGCCACTCCGAACCCTGAAAGTAATTCCCAGAATGTGTGGCCCGAAGGGCTAAGCTGCAGAGAGAACCATTCTCCTTGTCCTAAGGTAAGACCAAAAATAATCAAGCCGCCGATCATCACGATTTTAATTACCGTTAGGAAATTTTGGAGAGATTTGCCAAGGATTAACCCCCAAATATTAACAACTGTCAGGAAAGTAATCAGGATTACCCCTAGCAATTGGCCTGTTGAGAGGGCATAATGAATCGACTCGCTAATTTTTAAGGAAAAAATAAGATTTTCGCTGGAGAAAAAGGGAAAGAAATAACTCAGGTATTCGCTAAAAGCCAAAGCCAAGGCGGCAATGCCACCGGTCATGTAAACTAGAAAAAGGACCCATCCAAAAAGGAAGGCAACCAGGGGCCCAAAAGCTTCGCGGAGATAGACATATTGTCCCCCGGCTTCGGGTAGGGCGGCTCCGAGTTCAGCGTAGGTCAAAGCTCCAGCTAAAGTGAGAAGACCACCTACCAACCAGGCCAGCAAGATAAGACCAGGCGAAGGTATCGAGGTAGCCATTATTCCTGTGGTTAAAAAGATGCCGGAGCCGATAACGATTCCCATCATAATCATTGCGGAGTCAAAGAGATTTAGTTTGCGTTCCAGGCAAAGGGGAGTCGGAGAAGATTTAGGAGGATGGTTGGAATTAACAGCCATTTTCCTTGTTTTGCTAAGTATAAACTTTCTTTTTGAAGATAACAAGAAATGTTTTAAAGAAATAGGGCAATTATAATTTTTAGGCTTTGTCTCAAAGTGACGGGACTGAGTTACCACGTTACGGCGAAGATGTTATTGACACCCTTCTTCTTCGCCGCCAGGAAATTCAGCGAACCTTGTTCGTCGAGAATAATCTGGCTCAACTGCTAAAGTTGCTTCCCCTTCCCGAGAACAGCGTGGACCAGGAATCTTTGAGTAAAGAAGCTTCAGGCCGTTGTCTATGAAGGATTCATCAAAATTTCCGGCTTTCTTTTTAACCAACTCGATTTGACCATCGGCAAGCAGAGAATTGCCTGGGGCACGGCGGATAAAATGGATGTAGTTGATAATTTAAATCCCATTGATTTAGCCAATTTTTTGAGTTTTGACCCTGACTATTTTGCCGAGCGCCGTCCCCAATTTGCTTTTAACTGGGAGTTATATTTAGGTTCAATTCACCAGCTGCAATTGGTATGGCTTCTCTCCCGTCAATATGCTCCTCTTCCGCAGGGATTTACCCGGCTAGTGAATCAAAGCTATGCTTTTTCGGGCGTTAATTTGATCAAAGCTAAAAACACTCTCCGAAATACGAATTTCGGCTTTCGTTACACCACGGTGGTGGCTAATTTTGATTTGGGGGTAAGCTTTTATCGGGGAAATCAGCATTTACCGGTTATTACGGGAATCGAGATTGTCCCTCCCCAGCAAATTTTAGCTCACTTCACATATCCCCGGGAAAATATTTTTGGCTTTGATGGGGCCGGTGAATGGGGAGGAGTCGGCCTTTGGGGAGAAGCAGCGGTTATCTTTCCCGGGGAAGTCAAGGCCTTTGTTGTTCAGCCGGTGCTAGTTAGTGGTCAGCCTTTTCTCTTTAGAGACGAATTTGACCTTTTTTCAAAGAGTTATTTTCGATTTGTGGCGGGATTTGACTATACCTTCGACGTGGGAAATGGGCTTTATCTAAATGGAAAATATCTCCATGGATTTTTCGACGAGCGGGCTTATGCAGAAGAGGTTAGCCAAATTTTTGGCTTAGGAAAAGGAATGTTTTTTGGGGAGTTGGGAGATTATCTTATCGTGCGCTGTGAATATAAACTTTTTCGTGAGGCTTTAAAACTTCAGCTTGGTTCGATGATTGAATTTTCTGGAGAAAAGAGGGCCGTGGTGTTTCTTCCCCAGATTGAGTGGAAAATTAAGGATTTAGTCCTTCTCCAAGCAGGTGGTTATTTGACTACTGGGGCTAAAGAAGGGGCAAAATTTGGTGTTTTTCACCAAGACAAAGTTGCTTTTTTAAGCCTCAAGCTTGATTTTTAATGCTGCTTACCTGATTTAAGTTGACAATGAATTTTTTAAAATTTATATATACCATTATTAATGAGGGAGTTAGTTAATCGGGTGACCAGAGAGGGATTTTCTTTGCCTTGTTTCCAAGAGGTATTAAAGCCCCAGAGAATTATTCAGCCAAGTTCTTTGTTTACTCGGTGGCCAAAAAGAAAATCTAACTCTTGGCGCTTTAGTTATCAAGGTTATTTATTAAGTTTTTTGGCCTTTTTATCATGGGAATAACCAACGATATGTCCCCGTTTATCTTTTTTTTGATGGCCCTTGCGCCTTGAGTTATTCATAGTGGTGGAGAAGCTGATTTTTTGAAAAAAATTAATGAAAATAAATAAAAGATTAGTTACATTATCTAAGAAAGGAGGTTTTCTTTGAAAAAATCAAAAGTTTTGTTTTTTCTACTTTTGATCGGTCTTTTTATATCGTTTGGGATTCTTTATTCATCATCTGCTGAGCAAAAAGCTTCCGAAGCTGACCAGTCATTAGTTCCCGATTATCGCCTTGATGGGTGTACAGTTATTATTGTTGGCAAGGATGCTTCGGTTGATGGCTCAGTCATGACAACCCATACCTGTGACTGTGGAATATGTGATTGGACCTGGCGTTATGTGCCAGCCGCCGATCATGAGCCTGGCTCAACGCGTAAGATTTACCATATTGACCAATTTCGTTCTTGGCCGCCCCGGGAGGGCTTGAAATGGGATCGCATCAAAGATGATTTTACCGGCTTAGAGATTCCCCAAGTCCCTCATACCCACGCCTACCTTCATGGTGCGTTTGGCTATATGAACGACCAGCAAGTGGCCATTGGAGAGTCGACCATCGGCTGTCGCCGGAAGATGCGTAATCCTACGCCGACCGCAAAATTTGATATAACGATGTTAACTTTAATTGCTATGGAGAGAGCTAGTACGGCTCGAGAAGCGATTAAGATCATGGGGACTTTGGCCGAAAAACATGGTTATGGCCATACAGACTCGGGGGAGATGTTGGCCGTCGCCGACCCGAATGAAGTTTGGATTTTCGAAATTATGCCCGTTGGCCCCCTTTGGACACCCGAAAGTGGTAAACCAGGTGCGGTGTGGTGTGCCCAAAGAGTTCCTGATGACCATGTCAGTGTTTGTCCCAATGAATCCCGCATCGGGGAGATCGATTTAGATAATCCTGATTATTTCATGGCTTCACCTAATGTAGTTTCTTTTGCCGTGGAGCAAGGTTTTTATGATCCCAATAGCGGCGAACCATTTAACTGGAAAAAAGCTTATTCTCCGACCGAAGCGAGTGCTGCCAGTAGTAAAGGAGCTCGCGTCAGATTGTGGAGGTTTTTTGACCTTGTTGCTCCTTCCAAAAAGTTTAGTCCCGAGACTCCTAACATGGAATTGCCTTTCTCGATTAAACCGGATAAAAAACTATCAGTTTACGACGTGATGCAGATGACCAGGGATAAATGCCAAGGAACTCCTTTTGACCCCGCTCGAGGTCTTCAAGGTGGGCCCTTTGCTAATCCTAATCGATTACCTTATGGGTTTAAATTGGAAGGGAAAAGTTATAATACGCCTCGGGTTATTGGGGTTAACCGGGCCGAATATGTAACGGTTACCCAGTGTCGAGGTTGGCTCCCTAATCCGGTGGGTGGTCTTGTTTGGTTGGCTCTTGGAGCCCAAGACACGTCTTGTTTTATGCCCTTTTATATTGGTGTCAACCGGATTCCCCATTCCTTTGAGATTGGCGATCATTGGGAATTTAACCGCCAAGCGGCGAGGTGGGCTTTTGATTATGTCGATTTTCATACCCAGGTAGTTTACTCTTATGCCATTGAAGATGTTCGTCAGGCCCAGGAGAGATGGGAAAAATCTGCCGTGGAGCGAACCCCACTGATAGATCAATTTGCTTCCGAACTTTATAAAAAAGATCCTCAATTAGCGAGTGATTTTCTTACTGATTATTGCCTTGGTAATGCTCAGCGAGTGGTAGAGGCCTGGTGGGAATTAGGAGATTTTCTCCTGGTTAAGTATAATCATCTCTGGGTTTATGATGTTAAGAATCGAAAAAGAAGCTCCCTGAAATACCCTGATTGGTGGCTAAAGCTTCTGGTAGAATATAACCACTTGACCCCTCAACCGCAGAAAAAAGACTAAAGAAGCGGATAGAAGTTCCCCTTGACATTTCTCTAAAATTCATTCAGGGAGTTAACGGACAAGGCTCTCTACTGAAAATCAGGCTGTTCAGCCGCAAACTTCTCCAGCAGGCTATCGACAACAAGGTTCTTAACCCAGAAGAAGGAAAACAAATCGAACCACTCATAGTTTCCTGTCCTGAAGATTTTTGGAGTAAGAGTGTTACCGTCATGTTGTCTGAAAAGGAGAAGGGGAAAGCAGAGTATCGTATGCCTGAAACAGAAGTTCAACTTATTCGAGCGCCCGAAGAAGAAACATGGACTTTCATGCCTGGGAAGACTTATGAAGCTCTATATGAAATTCCGTCCTCGGTTATTCTTTCTCCTGGAATTCATGTATGGATTGAGGCAACATTGGGAAAGGAAAGACTTCGTTCGAATGATGTTATTGTGTCTGGGCCTCCGACCGGCGAAAAAGAAAGACTTGTTCAGGAAGCCAGTGTTTTTATCTACTTAGAAAATGTAAAAGAACTTCTCCGGGTGGCAGAAGAGTTAATCGCTTTCTTTCCCGACGATTCCTCTGGATATTGGTTCAAAGGAATGGCCTTAGAAAGCCGAGAAAATGAAGAATCAGCGCTTGCCGCCTATGAACAGGCGCTAAAAAATTTCCCCCTTCCTGGAAAAGAAGGCAATGCCGAGCCTCCCTTTCGTTTAGTCGACAAGATAAGCAAGCTGAGACAATCATTAGAAAATAAGGAATAGCCGACGATAACCGTACAGGATCTCATCCTGCCCGCCTGTGGCTTCGGATGTTAAAAGGAATTTCTGAAGAACAAGTGGGTCAAATTTGAGAATTTATCTATCTTAAATTTTGAAGACAACAGACAGTGGTAAGATCTTCCTTAAGATTAAATCATCCATTCTGACCTCTAAAGAAAAATAATTTTCTGCAACCTTTTTTTCTTTATTCCGTTTTAATTAAAAAGATGAAATTCGCTGGCCAGGGCTTCACTTGCTCATTAAAGCTATATCTGCTTGGCGAAGTAAATGAAGGAAATAGTAGTTGAAAGAAGTAAAGCAGGAAAACTTAGATTGCTTCTTGACTCGGGGTTTTGTCCTGGTGAAAGTGATTGGGCTAGGAAATCAAACTCATTTATTTACCTTTTTCTTAGGTATGCGAAATCGTTAGTGGGCAATTTAGTTCGCAATTTATTTTGATTTAGGAGAAGAAGCATTGAACACTCCTATTGATAATAGATGAAAAATTAAAAAGAAGAAATTTCTTGTAGTGGACAAATTGAGAATCACTGTTGACATGGATTATGAGCTTGGAAGTGAAAAGAATAAATAATATCTTTCCATTTTTTTTCTTTTTTTAGCTAATTCTTAGCTTATTAGAGATAAGGAGAACTGATCAATGCGTAAGTTTTTCAATCGACAAAGGGTTGCTTTAATAACGTTATCCATGAGTTTATTAATTAGTGGTGTTTTACCAATAATGGGTTCAGCCGAGACGAACCAAGAATCTCGCTGGCTAATTTTATCCTCATCTTCCTCTCGCTCTGGCTTCAAAACATCATTTTCTTCTCTTTCTACTTCTGTTTCTTCAGTTCTTTCTTCCCCTTCCTTTCTTCCTTCCCCTTCTCTTCCGCTCCAAAATACCCAAGATCCGGATAAAGGACCTTTTCAGGTTCCCAGGGCTTCGGGTAACATCAAGATCGATGGACACCTTGATGAGCCCGACTGGGAAAAAGCTTTAGTTCTTGCGTTGCCCTACGAGTGGCTGCCCGGAGATAATATTCCTGCCCTGGTCAGGACCGAATGTCTTCTTGTTTACGACCGAGATTATCTTTACGTAGGATTCCGTTGTTATGACCCCGATCCGAAAAGTATTCGCGCGCACCTGATGGACCGGGATGATACTGATCGTTTAATCCAGGACGATCATGTCGTGATTATGATTGATCCCTTTAATGACGAACGACGAGGATTTCAATTTAGAGTTAACCCTTTGGGGGTTCAGGCTGACGCTAATTTTAGCGAGCTGGAGGGGTATGAGGATTTTTCTTGGGATGCCATCTGGAACTCGAAGGGTCAAATTACAGACTGGGGTTACTCGGTGGAGATTGCTTTGCCGTTTAATCAGCTCCGTTTTCCCAAGACAAAGGCAATTCAAACCTGGGGCTTTTCGGCGGAACGTTCCTATCCGCGAAATGTCCGCCACCGACTGATTTCCCATAAAAGAGAGCGTCACATCACTTGTGTTCTGTGTCAAGTTAATAAAATCACGGGCATTGAAGGGATTTCACCTGGTTATAATCTTGAATTTGATCCCACTTTAACGGCCAATCGAACGGATCAACGTGAATCTATTCCTTCCGGGTCGATGGCTGAGGGGAAGATTAAGGCTGATCCAGGTTTAACCACTCGCTGGGGGATTACCCCCAACCTCATTCTCAATGCCACTATCAATCCTGATTTTTCTCAGGTTGAAGCCGATGTGGCCCAGTTGGAAGTTAACACTAGATTTGCCCTTCGTTATCCTGAGAAAAGACCTTTTTTTCTGGAAGGAGCAGATTTTTTCCTTACCCCGATTGAGGCGGTTTTTACCCGGACAGTGGCCGATCCAGCCGGAGGAGTAAAGCTTACTGGCAAGGTTGGCCGCAATGCCATCGGGTTTTTTACCACGTATGATCGAATCAATAATCTCCTTTTTCCTTCCAATCAAGGTTCTCTTTCCACCTCTTTGGACGAAGGTGTATGGGGAGGAGTTTTTCGCTTTCGCCATGACGTTGGTCAAGGCTCGGCAGTAGGGGCTTTATATACGGGACGTCTATCTGATAATTACGCCAACCATGTGGCGGGAGTGGATGGCTTTTTCCGCCTTTCACAGACCAAGACCGTGCGCTTTCAATATCTTCATTCCGAAACAAAATACGCTCGGGAGATTGGTCAATCATTTCAACAACCTTACCGTTCCTATGGGGGAGGAGAGGCCATTTTCGGGGAATTTAGCCATCGGGGGCGTAATTGGTTATATAACTTTTCTTATGAAGCACGGTCACCTTTATTCCGGGCTGATTTTGGTTATGTTCCTCGAGTTGATCTGCAGCTATTTAAAGGCTTGGTAGCTCGAGTTTTTTGGGGAGAAAAGGGGGACTGGTTTAATCGTCTTCACTTTGGACTAAGTGCCTTGGAAGGATACACCTGGAATTGGAATTTAACGGATCGCCAAGTATCTTTATTTGGAAATTACATGGGGCCGTGGCAATCCCAAGTCAATTTGGAATTTAACGCCACTCGAGAATTTTATCGAGGACAATATTTTGACTTGACTCAAGTTGTTTCTTTTCTAGAAGTAAAACCAGTGAGTGGTGTTCGTTTTTTTCTGATGGGAGTTTATGGTGATGGAGTTGATTACAATAATATCCGCAAGGCAACATCTTTACGAGTAATACCGCTTATTGAAGGGAGTATTGGTTCTCATCTGAATATTAATGCTCAACATGCTTTCGAAAAACTTTCTCTTGCTGGACAGAAAATATATGTGGCCAATTTGAGCCAAGTTAAATTTATTTATAATTTTAATGTAAGAACATTTGTGCGCTTAATTTTCCAGTATCTAGACATGGATCGTAATCCTGCTCTCTACACCACGCCTGTTTCACCCACGAATCAGACCTTTTTCACCCAATTTTTGTTTTCCTATAAGCTTAATCCCCAGACAGTTTTATTTTTAGGGTATTCGGATAATTATTTTGGAGCAAAAAATATAGATTTAACTCAAACGGATCGTACTTTCTTTGTTAAATTAGGTTATGCCTGGACAAGATAAAGTTTATTAGGTTTGTTCTCTTTTTTCGGTTGGGTTCTGATGTTAAGTTTTGATTGACAAATATATCAAATATTACTAAATTGATTGGGCCGGCCTAGGTAAGAATGGACATTTGTTATTTATTTGCTTTCTTTTTGATTCCGTCGTTACTTCTCTACTTAATTCCGATTTAAAAGATAGAAAGGAAGTCTTCATGGAGAATTTGAAGGCCAATATTCTCATAAAATATCACTTAATTTTTATCTCTGTGTAAATTATTGGTAACCAAAAAAACGATTAAAGGAGGTTTGATTTGAAACAACCAGAGTTTATCAATTGGCGGCAAGTATTAGCTGTTTTTCTAGGGCTTATTTTTGTTTGCTTTCCTCTCTTTTCTCGACCACCCAAAAAACAGGCGCGGATCGAGTCTACTCCTCCGGAAGTAAGACTCCAAGGTTTTGCCCAGCATCTGGAGATGAAGGAGAATTCTCCTTTTAAAGACTTGAAATGGCAATTCCTGGGCCCAACGAATGTCAGTGGTCGTTGTACCGATGTGGCCGTTGTCACTCCCAAAGGGAAGAATTACACCATTTACGTGGCTACCGCTACCGGTGGAGTGTGGAAGACTGAAAATGAAGGGACGACTTGGGTGCCTATCTTTGACCAGGAACTTTCCACTTCCATCGGCGATATTGCCATTGCCCCTTCCAATCCCGACATAATCTGGGTGGGAACAGGTGAAGCTAACATTTTTCGAAGTTCCCATGCTGGATGTGGAATTTACAAGTCCACTGATGGGGGAAAAACATGGCAACACATGGGTTTAACCGATACTAATACCATCGCGAGGATCGTTCTCCATCCTCAGAATCCGGACATTGTTTATGTAGCGGCTTCAGGTCACGAGTGGACTTTTAACTCTGAACGAGGTGTTTATAAAACGACTGATGGGGGAAAGACATGGACCAAGATCCTCTATGTTAATGAGCAGACGGGAGCTGTTGATCTAGCTATGGATCCCACCCATCCGGAAACATTATATGCTGTTACTTGGCAAAGAGTCAGAAAAAAATGGAGTGATCCGCGCAATGAACCACAATATAGAAGAAGTGGTATCTGGAAAAGCGTCGATGGCGGCCAGACCTGGCAACAAATTAACAATGGATTACCTGAGCCTCGCTTCCGAGGGCGGATCGGGATTGATATCTGCTTGTCCAAACCCAATGTTCTCTATGCCCTTGTTGATAATTATGAGGTAAGCAGAGAATTAACTGAAGAAGAAAAGGCCGATGTTTATGTAAGAGGATTGGGTGCCCATATCAAGGGAGCTACTGTTTATCGTTCTGACGATGGGGGAGAGAATTGGCGGCTGGTTGCTCCAACAACCAAAGAAATGAAAGCTTACTTAGAGAGACATTCCGGGACGTATGGCTGGGTTTTTGGTCAGATTCGAGTCGATCCCAACAATGAGGATAGAGTCTTCATCATGGGCGTCCCGATGAGTGTTTCTGAGGATGGGGGAAAAACATTCCGGCGTGTTCCTAATATTTATCATGGCGATCACCATGGGCTTTGGATTGACCCGGATAACTCTAATTATATAGTCAATGTTAATGATGGAGGGATTGAAATTTCTTACGATGGTGGTCAGACTTGGCGGAACTCTCGGAACAACCTACCTGTTTGTCAGTTTTTTAATGTTAACTATGATCTGGATACTCCGTTTCATGTCTACGGCTCGATGCAAGATCATGGTAGTTTTCGAGCAGTGGTTGATCTCAGCCGGGGTCGCAATGCCATTCCAGCTCAAGAATTTGAACGTGCTCCTGGGGGCGAAGGTTCTCACCATGCCATTGATCCCACTAATCCGAATATTGTTTATTCCTGCGGCTTCTATGGAATGCTTTCCCGGACCGATTTAAGTAAAGAAGGCCCGGCCGGGTCAAAGTTAATTGTTCCGCGGGTTTTCCCTGACGAACAGCCGCTTCGCGGTCAGTGGCTAGCCCATTTTATAATTTCGCCCCACAACCCCAACATTATTTACCATGGAATGCAGTATTTGTTCCGCTCCCGAGACCGGGGCGATACCTGGGAAAGAATCAGCCCTGATTTGACTTATTTTAAGCCGAATGAACAGGGGAATATTCCTTATCACACCATCACGGCCATCTCTGAATCTCCTCTAAAGTATGGACTTATCTACGTGGGAACAGACTGTGGTCGGGTGAGTGTTACTAAAGATGGTGGTAAAACTTGGAAAGAAATAACCACTGGTCTACCTTACCAAAAGTGGGTATCTCGCCTGGTGGCTTCCAAGTATGATATGGGTACTGTCTATTTAAGCCAGCATGGCCGAGCTGATGATGATTTTGCGCCATATGTCTGGAAATCAACTGACTTTGGTCGAACTTGGATCAACATTGCAAAAGGATTACCCTTGGGGCCAGTTAATGTTATTCGTGAAGATCCAGTGGACCCGAATATTCTTTATGTTGGAACTGACCTGGGTGTCTATGTTTCTAAGGACGGTGGCCAGAGCTGGCAAGTTTTAGGTAGCAATTTACCCTCATGTTATGTCCGTGACCTTATCATTCATCCCCGAGATAATATAATTGTTATTGCCACCCATGGCCGGGGAATGTGGGTTATGGATGCCAATCCCGTTAATGAAAAACCTAAACGCCGCCGTCGCTTTTTCTTTGATTAAGGAAAAAAAGGGAAAGTAAAAGAAGATAAAAAAGAGATTGATTTTTCTTGCTCATTTTACCTGAGCATTAAAAGGAGAAATAGCGAGCTTAATTGTTTTCTCTATAATTATCTACAATTATTTACTCTTGTAAATCGGGAAATAGGAGCGAAATTTAAGGAAATACTACTATCAATTGCTCTATCTATGTTCTTAGCTTAAAAAGAAGTAAAGTTCTGCCGGTTTCTTTGGCGAAGAGGAAATAAGGTGGAAATTCTAAGTCCTCAGGAAAGTAGGTTCTCTTTCCTATTGGGGGGGATTAATCAAAACAAGATTGGATGGGAGACAGCTAATTATTAAGTGGCGCTCAAGTCTTCATAATTTAAATTTACAAATTAAAGGCCAGAACAAAATCCTGAATCAATAAATTGAAGCCAGGGTGTGGAGTTGAGAGGAAAACAATGTCAAATGTGGAGACCTGGCTTCCTCTTAACTCATTAATCTTTTCTACCGGTGTTTTTAGATTTTAGTAGGATGTCTATATGGGGCTCCATCTCAACCCATTAATTTTTTCTGGCCCCACAATAGGGGAGAGAACCAAAAAATATTGGGAAAATCGAACTTACGTCCAAAATCGAAGCACAAGATGAATTGTTAGCTTCATCCCAAGGCATTAAAAAAACAAAAAACAAAGCAACCTTTTGCTTTGCTGATGCATCTTTAGCATTGAAAGAGATGAAATGATTGGATTTGAATTAACCTTGGCTCAATCGTGGTGGCTAAGTCCCACTTCTATGTTTTCTGCCTTTATTGATCGCCTCTTGAGCAAAATACCAAGGGCAATCCAACAAGATTCAATGCTAGATGAAGAGTTTAAAAATTCGAGTAGTTATGACAGAATAGAACTATTGCGAGCCGAAGAAGATTTCGTGGTCACTTGGTTTAAAAATAACCGGAAGGATCCGGATTCTTTTGCTTCTCTTTACACCCATTTGAAAAATCGACTGTTTTCCCTTGCCTACCGCTATACTTATAATCGAGAGGCAGCCGAAGATATATTACAAGAAACGTTTATTCAAATATACAAAAATATGTCAACAGTAACCAATGCCGAGGCTTTTCAAGCTTGGATCTACCGAGTGACGATTAATACTGCTCTCAGTTACCTTCGCCGGCACCGAAGACATCGGCATCCAGAATTCTTGGAGGAAGGCCTTAGCCTGGAAGAAAGAAAGGGGCCTTCTTTGGAAGCAGCAGATGAAGCTGTCGGTAAAGATGAGTCCTTGATTCACCAGGCTATTGAGGAAGCTTTGTGTGAATTGCCAGCAGGCTTGAAAACAGTTTTTATTCTTCATGATGTCCAAGGTTTTACTCATGAGGAGATTGCTAACATTTTAGGTAGTTCGGTAGGGACCTCAAAGTCTCAACTTTTCAAGGCCCGGTTAAAACTCAGAGAATATCTCCGAAAGAAAGAAATTGGGCCAAGGGGGAAAAGATGAAATGTCAAAGAATAAAGAAATTAATTAATAAATCCATTGATGAGAAACTTAATCCCCGGGAGCAAGAAGAAATGGAGAAGCATCTGAAGCGGTGTAAAGATTGCCGCGACTTATATGAAGATCTCTATCGTCTGGTGGAAGAAGCTCCCAATCTACCCGAACTTGAACCTTCCCCTCACTTATGGGAAAAAATTCAGGCTTCTCTTCTTCAAGAAGAAACTCAGCCTAGCCCCTCTTATCCGTCTCGTTTCAAGATATCCTTTCCTAGTCTTTTGCCAAAATTCAGATATGCTGTTGGGGCGGCTCTCATCTTGGTCATATTGGCGGTAAGTGTTGTGATTTGGGGGCCAAGGCTGGGCCCTGGAGTTAAAGATCCTTTATCAGAGCAAAAATATACTTTAGCTAAACTTGAGGAAGCCCGCCATTATTACCAGAAAGCAGTGGAAGCCTTGACTCAAGCGTTTGCTACTCGTCAAGAGAGCCTCGACCCTACTTTACTTGCCGAACTTCAAAAAAGCTTGGCGGTCATTGATACCACTATTGATTCTTATGAACGAGCAATCCGTCAGAATCCTGAAGATATTGGTTTGCAGAATGAGTTGTTATTGGCTTATCAGCAAAAAGTGAACGTTTTAGAAGAAGTGATGTTTCTGGAGGGACGATAACCATTAAAGCCACGTAATTAATTAATTAAAAATAAAGGAGGAAAAAATGATTAACCAAAGGAATTTTGTCCGGTTCTCAGTTGTTTTCTTAAGTTTTATTATTTTTCTTTTGTTGCCTTTGACAGCGGCGGTGAAAGGCAAGGAAAAGTACGAAGAAAAGTTTGAGAAAACGATCAGCCTTGACCGTTCCGGCAAGGTCGAGTTGAGTAATATCTCCGGAAATGTTGAAGTTAAAGTGTGGACCAAAAAAGAAGTTAGGGTAGAAGCGGTTAAAATCGCGAGAGCTTCAACCCAAAAAGAAGCCAAAGAAAACGCCGCCAGGGTTAATATTGAAGTAAAAAAAGAAGGTAATACGGTGAGCATTATTACCCGCTATCCTAAAAGTCCATTCCGAAATCTCAATGTGTCCGTCAATTACAGCTTATCCATCCCGGACAAGGCTTCTCTGCGAGTAAAGTCCGTAAGTGGTGATGTGACTTGTACGGAGATAGGAGGCTTTCTTAACCTGAATACAGTTAGTGGTGATATAACTGTTGAGAAAGCTGTAGATGGAGTGGATTTGAATGCGGTAAGCGGGGATATTAAGGTTGACCAGGTAGCTGGAGACACCGAGGTTAAAACTGTATCGGGTGAGATTGAAATTGGTCAACTTGAGGGATCAGTCGAGGCTACGTCGGTAAGTGGCGACATCAGGTTAGGGGATGTAAGCCAGGCTTATCGAGTTAAAGTCAGCACCTTAAGTGGAGACGTTGAATACAGCGGCGATTTAAATCCCAAGGGGATATATTCTTTAAAAACCCATAGTGGCAATTTGGCCATGTGGCTGCCTTCAGGAAGTAGGTTTGATTTGGAGGCGTCAACCTTTAGTGGTAATATTCAGAGCGATTTTGAAATTACGATGAGCGGTGAAATTTCTCCAAAAAAGATCAAGGGCCAAGTGAATGGAGGAGGAGCAGAGTTAGCGCTAAAGACATTTAGTGGCGACATTAAGTTAAAGAAAAAGAGTTAAGTCGAGGCCGGTTTTTGGCAATGAAAGTAGTTAAATTAAAGCGTGGCAGTTGCCGGGGCTTAAATATTTCTGACAAATTAAGCCCAAGATTTGCGCTCGGTTGTTCTTTTGACCTACCTTATAGGAGGTAGAGAAGAAACGAAAGCGGATGAAGAAGTAGAGTTTCCAAATTAGCTCTGCAAGCCCGAAGCCCTTAATGAGGCTTCGGGCTTTTTATTTTAATGACTAAGGTCATTTTTTATTCGCTTTCAGGTAAAAAGCAAAATGTTGTTCAAAACGCTGATAATCGATAAACTAAAAAAGACTGAAGGATAGAGAAAACATAAACTAAAAAAAAGAGAATAAGAAGAAATGTGGGTTGGGGAATTATTCCTGGATAATTCATAAAAAGAGATGTTTTCCTTCATAACGTATTGATATATAATACGTTAGAAAAAGAAGAGAGAGGAAATAACCAAAAAAGATTGGACCAATCACCCGCTAAGATTTTTGGCTGTTCTTGGATCAATATTTTTTAATTTATGAATAGACCAGGTATTAAAGAATTTGGAAATTAATTTAATGAAAAGATTTAAGGAGGAAAGACCAAGGCCATGAGCTCAGCTGTTGACTTAAGACGTTCTCTTCTTCGTCTGGATGGAAGAGGATATAAAAATTATCAGAGTTTAAAGGGAATATATGATTTTTCTGATTTTACGGTGTTTATCGACCATATTCAGGGGGATCCGTTTGCTCCGCCGAGTCGAATCAGGATAAGAGTTCCACAAAAAAAGGCCGGTTTTCCCAAAAATCTTTACGACTCCCCGAGCCGAGAAGTTGGCTTGAGGGATTATCTAGCTCGTCAGGTTGAAATCGCGATCAAAAAATATTCTCAAGGCCGGCGGGGAATCGGAAAAAGTGGCCTTATCTATATTCCTTCCCCTGGTCAAGAAATCCTTGAGCGTTCCTCGATAATAATTAACCAGGAGTTTGTCGAAGCACGCTTGGCCATTGGTTTTCCCGCCTATGGCCGAAGAATAGCAGCTCGCCAAGCCGAGGCTATTTTTTTTGAGGAGCTTCCTCGCCTGGTGGATAATTCGCTTTTTTGGAGCCGGCTTAATACTCGGGAAGTTTTTAACCATGTCAACACAAATGAAGATGCAGATTACCTGCGCTCTCGGTTGGATGAGCTGGGGTTGGTGGCCTTTGTGGCTGATGGGGCTTTACTGCCCCGGGCTTCCGGTGTTGACCCTCGGCCTCTCAGCAAAGGTAAGGTTGTTTTGTTCGAATCGCCGCCGTCTCTGCGGGTGAAAATTGACCTTCCTCATCATGGTTCTCTAACTGGCATGGGTCTTCCTCGAGGAGTTACCCTCATCGTTGGTGGTGGTTATCACGGAAAGAGTACTCTTCTTCAAGCGTTGGCTATGGGTGTTTACAACCATATTCCTGGCGATGGGCGAGAATTTGTGGTTACTAATTCTAAGGCAGTTAAAATTAGGGCAGAAGATGGGCGGCGAATCGAACGAGTGAATATCTCGCCCTTTATTTCTAATCTTCCTTTTGAGAAGACCACCGAGTCTTTTTCCACCGATGACGCCAGCGGTAGTACTTCCCAAGCCGCCAATATTATAGAAGCTCTTGAGGTCGGGGCAGAAGTGCTTCTCATCGATGAAGATACCTCAGCCACTAATTTCATGATTAGAGATCATCGGATGCAAGAGTTGGTCTCCAAAGACAAAGAACCGATTACGCCTTTTATCGATAAGATCAGGCTCCTTTTTAAAGATTACGGAGTTTCGACAGTTCTTGTTTTAGGTGGATCGGGCGATTATTTTGATGTTGCTGATTTGGTTATTTGTTTGGTGGAGTATTGTCCTCATGATGTTACCGCCCAGGCAAAAGAAATTACCCAAAAATACCCAACAGCAAGGAAACCAGAGGGTGGGCAGAGTTTCGGGCATCTTATTCCCCGAATTCCCTTGCCTCACGGAATTGATCCTCAGCGAGGCAAAAAGCGAGTTAAGATTAAGGCCGATGGGCTGGAAAGCATCGTCTTTGGCTATCAGGAAATTGACCTCTCGGCAGTGGAACAAGTGGTAGATAAGGGGCAGGTCAGAGCCCTTGGTGATGCAGTGTTTTATGCGCGGAAGTTCATGGACGGAGAGAGAACCATGGCTGAAGTTATAGCCAAGGTAGCAGAAGAAATGAAGGAAAAGGGATTAGATGTCCTTTCCCTTTTTCCCCATGGTGAATACGTTTTTTTTCGCCCCTTGGAATTGGCGGCCGCCTTAAATCGATTAAGGACCTTGCTTTGTCAATCCAAAAAATAGTTTGGGAATAATTTTGCCCTGAAAAGCGTCTAATTAATACGATGATAAAAAAGGCAAAAGTAAAAGAAAGACCTTAAGGAGGTTAAAATGACTAAAAAAACTCTCGTTTTTACCGTTATCATTCTTTTTGGGCTGGCCAGCCTCAGCCTGGGTGCGCCACAGCCGGTGAGAAGAAATTTTCGGGCTCGAATGGTTCAACCAGGTTGGGGGCTCTTAAAAATGCTTGAAGCCAGGCAGCAAGAGCTTGGAGTAACTAATGATCAATTGCAGAAAATTCAAAATCTAGTTAACGCTTATGAAGAAAAAATGATTGATTTAAAAAGCCAGATGAGTAAATATCGCCTGGAGATGCGCAATCTTTTCTGGGTTAGGGAAAATGTTAATCTCAATCAACTGCGGAAAGCTCTCGATGAAGCCGCCAAATTCCGGCAAGAAATGATCATCCAGAGAATCCAGCTTCGCCAGGAAATTAATTCGATCCTTACCCCAGACCAGAGAAATGCTCTCCAAAAGATGTGGCAAGAATTTGGGGGCAGAAGAGACGCTTTCCTTCGCCAAGGCCGAGCCCAGCGACAACCTTGGGGGAGAAGAGGCCGAGCCTTAATTCCCCGCCGTGGTATTAGTCGCTGGTGATTTTTTATGGCTTTCTCGTAGATAGAGGTGGGGTTGATAAAAGGGAATAATTTGGCCTTTTTTATTGTCTAATTTATGTCGAAAAGGTGTAGAATTAAGAAAAAAGTTAAATGATTTCAGCCTGACGAGGGAGAAGGATGGGTGGCCAAACGAGCTTTTGGATCTGAGCAGGAAAGAGAACTTCTCTCTCGTGCCCGGCAAGGAGATCAACAAGCTTTGAGGGAGATTGTGGAACACAATTCACAACAAGTGGCTCGAACAGTGATGGGCATGCTGGGAAATTCGCCCGAAGTTGAAGATATTGGCCAGGAAGTTTTTATCCAATTTTTTAAGTCTTTGCCTAATTTTCGAGGAGAGGCGAAGATCTCAACGTACTTAACCCGGATTGCCCTAAATCTAGCCATAAATGAGATTCGCCGCCGCCGTAAAGAGCGTCAAAACCAGGAAGTAGCCGCCGAAGAAAATTGGATAATTTCCCCTGGGGCCACGGAAAAGGAAAGAGACTTCCAGAGACTTGTTCGTCAAGCCTTACTTAAGCTTGCTCCTTCTTTTCGCCAAGTTGTTATTCTTCGCCTGGTGAATGGCTATTCAACTCAAGAAGTGGCGGAAATATTAAGGCTTCCCCAAGGCACGGTTCTTTCTCGTCTAGCCCGGGCCCAGCAAAAACTTCGGGAGATATTACTTTCGATGATGGGAGAAAAATCATGAAAATGAAAATTTTTAAATTTGATAAAAATTCAATTCGCCGCCTCCTCTACCGGTCTTTTGATGGAGAATTGAATCCCGAAGAAAAAACCCGGTTAGAGCAAGCGCTGGAAGAATCGAAAGAACTGAAAGAAGAGTATAGCGCCATTAAAGAAATAAGAGAAACATTAGTTCAGGCTGATGACCTTCAATTTTCACCAGCCTTTCCTGACAAAGTTTTAGCGCGGTGGGCTGGTCGTCAGCAAATGGCAGCGTATAGTAACCTTTTTTCCGAATATCTAGCCCGGCTCTTTCTCAAAGTTGTCTATCTTGGGGGGGCTGCAATTGTGTTGCTTTTGATCATTAATATTTTAATCGGGGATGTTCTTTCTTCTGAGGAAATTTTGTTTACCTCTGATTCGGTGTGTGAAACTATCCTCCATCTTCCCCTCTTTTAAGGAGACTCATGATGAATGTGAAAACTAAAACAGCCTTAATCATTATCTTAACGCTTTTAATCGGCCTCTTACTCGGTGCGGGCCTCCATCGGCTTTACCTTCAGCATCGTCTCCGCCGCATTGTTAATCTTCAGCGACCTTTTTTAATGACTAGGATGATGGAGAGAGTTATTCAACCGAGCCCTGAGCAGAGAGAGGAAATCCAGAAGATTTTAAGGCGACATACCCAGCGTCTCCTGGATATCAGGCGTGATTTTGAAGAAAAAATGAGAAAAGAAGTGGAAGCCATTAGGCAAGAAATAGATCCCTTGTTAACTCCTCAACAAAAGAAATGGTTAGAACGGAGGTTTCCTCCGCCTTATCGGCGTTGGCTCCGTCAACCCCACCGGGTTCGCTAGCCCCGTCTTTGACCAGATAAGAAGAATCCCCAACTTAAGATAGTGCAAAAGTTTGCCTTTGGGAGTCGCACTACTCATTTTATTTTGACCTTTTCAAGGAATATCTTGTCAATGAATATCAGCTAGATATTAATATTGAGAAAAGAATTGGGGGTTTTTGTGAGGAAGAAAAGTTTTTTTATTTTACAAATCAAGATGGAATCCTTTAACATCAATCGTTAATTTAGTCTCCGAGTTGAAAAGGCTACCGTCTGTCCCTAGACCATGCCCTACAACCGAAAGGGTTAAGCTGGAAACGGCTTGACCTCCCAGCTTTGGAAAGGAGAAAAGCTGAAAAGTAAAAGCTTATTTATTCTCGTTTTAATTATCCTTATCCCCGTATTTTCTTTTGCACAGGAAAAGAGAGAAAAATCTTCCGAAAAAGAAAAGTCCCTGCTCATCAACTGGTTCAGGCAAAGATATCCATTTTAAAATTAATGGCATTGAAAATGGTTTCCCTAAGTTGTCCGTTTATCTTCTTAGGTTAGCTTTGGAGAAGATATAATCAGGGATGGAAGCGTTGAAGGTTATTTCTTCGATTTTGAACTCTGTGCCTTGGCCTTCTTTGAGAACGTCCTTAAAGATTCCTTCCATTGGTACCCAACGATTGTTTATCTTTTCCACTCTTTGGCGGCTGATTGTCTTGAGTAATTTTCCTCCCTTGGCATACCATTCTTCATAGAGGGGAATATATTTTTCTTTGTCTACCCAAAGCTTCTTTTCTTGATAAGCGATATCTTGTTTTTTGGCGATTAGTCTTAGAATCCAGCAGGGCCGATTTTCATAAATTGTTTCGTCAATAACTTCGGCGGTATAAAGATTATGAAGGGCCGGATCTTCCATGAGGTCTTCGTAAGATAGATCAGAGCCCATAACCGATTGACGCAGCATATGGCCGGAGATCATGATGATGCGGTCTGTATCCGGAGAAAAAAGCCAAAGTTTATCCTCTATCTTGAGCATCTTGGTCCCCCGTTCCCGAGGAGGATCAAGGTATTCGGTGAAGGTTTTCTCGGTGCCCTTAATCCAGCTTTTCATGCGGAAGGTTCGCGCTGTCCTCCGGCCATGAACGGTCATCGTGGCCAAAACGATTTTGTTGTCCGAGGTTAAATTGGCGTCAACTTGCTGCAGAATAGTTTCTCCCGAAAGCTGTTTTTCAAGAGGAAGGGCAAAGGAGGGGAGTCCAGGAAAAAAGGGGCTTGGTGTTAAATAAAGAAGAGTTAAACACAAAATGAGGCCAGTTTTAATTAAGGAGATTTTATTTATTAGCGACCTCTTATTATTTAGTTTCGGTTTTTCAATTAATTTCGTACTCATATTTATCATTGACTTCCTCATTTAAAATATTTAATTTTTTATTCTCGAGCTCACTTTTATTACGCCTCTAATTCTTTCATCAATCCTGAGGTTTGGCGCCGGTAAACACTTAAGCCGGAAAGACTGGAACCAATCAGAGTAGCCGCAAAACCAGGGATAAATCCGACCACTGTTCCAAACCAGGTTATTCTGGCCCTCATCACTTCGGAGATAAAAATCGATGAATTCTCCATTAGGGAAGCCACATTTATTCCTTTAACCTGGAGATAATAAGCTAGACCTAAGCCGATAAGCGTGCCCACTGCAGAGCCAAGACATCCAATAATAAACGATTCGGAGATTAAGCTGCGATAGAGATGACCTTTATCTTCTCCCATAGCTAAGCGAACACCAATTTCACCATGGCGCCTGATGTTACCCATTAATCCTGCATTCCAGAGCACAATCGACATAGCCAGAACAAAAACGAAAATGATGGTCGAGGAAACATTTTGGGCCATGCCCAACAAATCAGCCAAACCTCCTTGGTCGAGGAGGTTTTTCATTATCGGGGCAAAGCGATCAGCGTCCTGGCTGAAAGAGGTGTTGAATTGCTTGGTCATCGCCGCGGCTACCTTCGGCCGAAATATTCTATCCTTGAAAAACCCTAGTATTTCACCACAGGCATCTTCCATGTCTAAAATTCTTTGAGCATCCGCCAAATCAATTAAGATAGCTTGAGCATCTAAAGCTTGAATACCGAAGTGAATTGTTCCCACAAACCGCAAATTAGCCAGAGCTAAACTGCCAGACATGGTTTGACTGATTATCGTGGCCACGTTACCTGGTTGAATTCCCAAGCGTTGCGCCAACTCCTCGCTGAGCAGTGCTTCTCCCGCTTCCTGGGGGAGTCGCCCTCTTACCAGAGCATTTTCAAGATTAAGAATGTCTTTTTCTGGGCTGGGGGGATTGAGTAAGTTAACAGCCAGGCCCGAGATGGGAGCCTGAACTAAAGTTTCGCCTTTTTCGTCTGGAAGATCGAGAAGTCCTCCGAATTTAATGCGAGGAGTCCATTCTATTTGAGGAAAGTCTTTGGCTAGCTTGGCCATCAGCTCACTAACTCCTACCAAGGCCAGGTCGTTGGGAATAAGCTCAGCCTCTTCAGCATAAGCCCGGGTCATAATTTTTAAATGGCCATAATCAAAACGAGCGCTTGATTCAGCAATATTCGCTTCAGCTCCCTTCATCCAGGAATAAAGGACAACGGTGAGCATTACCCCACAGGAAATAGTCAAAAAGGGCAATAGACTTCGAGAACGATCGCGGAGAATACCTTTTAATAGAAATTTAATCATTGGATTTTCCCCCGTAAGGCTTCAGTTGGTTTCATCTTGGCTATGCGGCGGCTGGGTAAAAAGCTTACAATTGTGGTGACTATTAAGACGAGAAGCGTCGTGCCAAGAATGAGCCCGCCACTGTAGATAGGATAAATCCTCTCGCCAATAGCAAACCCATAACTGTCGACTGCTTCCGGCATTCCCCAACCTTTTCGAGCAAATAAGGTTAAAAGAGGAAGACCATAAATAGCTCCGACTAGAGTAGCTAGAATTCCATGGAGAGCACCTTCGAGCGTAAACAATTTGACCACAGACCACCTGGTCATACCCAGGGCCATTAAAGTCCCAATTTCTTTTCTTCGCCGCCAAATAGATAACACTTGGGTATCGAAAATAGCCAACATTGCTAAGAGCATCAGAATTATGTAGAGGATAGAAGAACCAACGGTTTTGGTTTTGACCAGCTCCTGGATGTCACGAAGGAGAGTTTTTTGGTCTTTGAGCACCCAGCCTGCATTTTCTGGGATATTTTTGATATTTTTATCGACGACTACTATCGTTGCTGCCTTTTCCATGCCTGCTAATTGTTGGAGCTTTTCTAAAGGCAACCAGATTTGGCCTTGGTCAATGGCTTGAACGGTTGTTCTCATAACGTGGACAATGGTGGCTTCCCGGGCATCAAACGTTCCATTGACATCCCGCCAGCGAAGAGTAACTTTATCTCCCGCCTTTATTTTTAGCGATTCAGCCATTCGGGTCCCAATAAGAGCAGGAAATTCTTCTTCTTGGTCGTTTAAAACAAAAGAAGGAATATTCAATATCTTTTGACCCGGATCGATGCCTTTAAGTAATACCGGGTAGAAACGGCCCTGAGGATAAGCTGTTCCTTGAAGGATCAAAATCGGGGTCGCCTCCCCCTTGTGGATCATTTCCTGGATCTCTGGGGGAGGGGAGTCATGAGCTTCTTGGAGCGTTAAGGGATCATACGGATTATATTCTGGGTGCCAGAATTGGCCACCTCCATATTCGGCTTCAATTTCAGCTTGCATGGCCTGGCGATTCATACCTTCGTAGACGCCTTGCAGACCGATGATGGTCACAAAAGCGAAGGATAAAACAATTACATTTAACCAAGTTCTCAGTCTCGCTCCCAAGAGGTTTCTTAAAGCTAGTTTAAGAAGCTTCACGGTGGCCCTCCATTCCTGGTTGGGAGGAGTAAGTTTCGTCCTTGGTGACTCGCCCATCCACCAAGGTTATTTTTCTCTTTAGATAGCCAATAACTTTCTCATCATGGGTAGCGAAAATAAAGGTAATTCCTAACTCTTGATTTAAGCGAGCCATGATTTGAAGGATATTATGGGAATTTTCAGCATCGAGGTTAGCCGTTGGTTCATCAGCCAGAATCAAGGCTGGTTTTTTGACGATAGCTCGAGCGATTGCTACTCTCTGGCATTCTCCTCCTGAAAGTTGGGCCGGCCGAGAGTTGGCCCGGTCAGCCAATCTTACCCATTCCAGAGCTTCCATGACTCTTTGGCGGCGTTCCGAGGAGGGAAGGCCCAAAAGGATGAGAGGAAATTCAACATTTTCAAATACGGTATAAACAGGTAGCAAATTGAAGGTCTGAAAGATGAAGCCGATATGTTTTTTCCTCAGTTCGGCCGCTTCTTTATGAGTCAGGGTTTCAATTCGTCGACCAAGAACTTCCACCTGGCCTTGAGAAGGGACATCTAACGACCCGACAATATTGAGGAAAGTAGTTTTTCCCGAACCAGAAGGCCCGACCAAGCCCGCAAATTCACCGGGTCCAAAACTAAGATCAACTTCCTTCAAGGCGTAGAGCTGATGTTGACCCATGGGATATATCTTGGTCAATTTCTGAGTTAAGATTAACTGATTATTTTCCATTGATTATCCTCCTTAATCCGCCACGTAAAAGAAATTAGAGCCATGATGCCGCTCCTAAAAAAAACTTAAAATGTTAACAATTTTTTGTTTATTTTCGTTTGAAGCTGTTCCAATATTTTCATCTTTGACTAGAGACATCTAAAGCTAAACTAAAAATAATAAACTCCCATTACTTGCATTCCCTTGCCGGCCAAAACTAAAGAATCGAACTCTTTCCGAAGCAATCCGAACTCCGTGGGATTCCAAAATACCATTAAATAAAAACTCCATTCTTGGAGTGATTTCTGCCAATATAAAAAGTTATAAGATTTTTTTTCGCCTAAATCATAGAAAAAAACTGCCTTTAGAGAATCTTTTAAATTTAAGGGGTAACTCATCATCATTCCCAGAAAACGCTGGCGTTCATCCCGAGCGGAAAATTTTCGACTAGCTTGAAACTCAAAATACTCTCCGACCAAGTAGAGCCCCTGACCGAGGCTAAAAGTGTAGTCACCTCCAAGGGAAAAGGATTTTTTCCAGGGATAAAGGAGCCAATCATTGGCTTGATGACTGAGGCTAGCTTCAAACCACACCCCAACTCCAATATCCCAGCGTCCATCAAGACCCAAACGGTTCTCGGGAATTGAGGATAGCGGGGGAGAGGAAGGAAGAAGAGCAGTGGGAAGAGGCTTGACCCGCCGGTGGTGAAAACTTACGCCTCCTTCTCCTTTAGGGAGAGAAAATTGGAGGCGTCCCCCATATTCAAAGCTCCTGTCAGTGGTTGGCAATATCTCCCATCCCTTGGGGTCATTTTGGCCATAAAGAATCCAGAACCACGTGTTGGTGTTGTCTTGGAAGTAATAGCGTAGAAGCAGGGCATAGACTCCTCGAGTGAGCTGAAGGGGATCGCGGGGATCAAGTTGGTCGAACCACATCAAGGGACGAAAAAGGGCGGCGGAGCCAAAGTTAATTTTTTGTAATCCTAGCCGAGCTTCAAAACGAGGCTGAGAAAGGCGAAGCCAAGCCCGGTAGAGGCGGGCTCGGGCCGAGGAGGAAGATTTTCTCTCCTCTGAGGAGCGTAATGAACCTTGGCCATCTATAGAAAAGTCAAGGTCTAATTGCCAAGTAGAAGATAGAGATTTGTTGCATAGAATCTCAGGAAGAAATCGAATCACCGTCTGAAGATTTTTGACTGAGCTTTGGTTTAAGGAAAACCACCCCAAAGACAGGCCGCTAAAACTAAGGTGGAGATTAGAATTTGATGCTTGAGGATGGGCCAGGAGAAGCGGAGTTAGGCAAAGTAGCAGGCTTAAACATAAAACAGCCAGGAAGATTTGAACAAGATACGGCTGTTTAATGCCTTTTTTTCTCATTGATTTATTGCTTTGGCAAGTTAATTTGTTTTCGATTTCTCCCCAAGGAAGTCTTGTTTTTGGGCTGAGATAGCCTTGGATTGGGAGATGCTTCTGGGGCCTTACTCTTGAGTTGATCTCTTGAGGAATTGACGGGATTAGGGCAGAGAATGCCAAAGAAAAAAAAGTTAGTCCATTCTTCGGTCAACTCTTTCGGGGAAGAATAAAGTTGCAGAAGATCCTCGTCAGCAACAAAGTCAGCAAGGCGATTTAGGATGAAGAGAATAAATTCAGGCTTTATGTTTTCTCTGATTTCCCCTCTTTTTTGAGCTTTTTGGAGATCTTGCAGAAAGAGATGGAAAAAATTCTGGGTTTTTTGGTGAATGAAATTCCTAATTTCTGGGTGAGGGCTATTTAAGTAATCTTGAAGCATCTGGTAACTGAAGTCCTGGCTTATCTTGATTTTCATCTGGACAATCTGGCGGGCTTTTTCCTGATAGCTAACTTCTTGGCCCATGATTTGATAATATTTCTTCTCGGCTTGGTCCATGATGCGGTTGATGATAAAGAGGAAGAGATGAATTTTGTTTTGGAAATAGCGATAAAACGTCATTTTGCTTACTTTAGCTGCCTGGCAAATTTCTTCCACGGAGACTTTCTCCAGGCCGTAGCGAAGGAACAACTTCTCGGCTTCATCGACTAACTGCCTAGCTTTCTTGCTTTTCCCAATCAACTTAGAAAGATTACTAAAATTATAATTTTTTACTATTTCCGTCATCTTATTTTTATTTAGTAACATTGTGAGTTAAATGTCAAGGATTTTCTTTCTTGGCCCTTAAAAAAGGGAAATTAAAGTTAATTTATCTTTCAAATCTACCCTTGCTTTTCTTCAAGGCAGGCTTAAAACTTAAGGTTTTTTAGGTTCAGTTACATCTTAAATTTGACATCTGGGGAAAATCGTTTTATAAACTAAGCAGTGGCTATTCAACGTTGTCCGTATTGCCAATCCATTATTGATGATAAGGCAGAATATTGCCAAAATTGTGGAACAAGACTTATTGTTGATGATGAAATCTTTAAAGAAGATACTTCCAAGAAAAATTCTCTAAAAGAAGAAAAAAAAGACTTACTTGAACCAGCCACTGAAACCAATAAGCTTTCCTCTACCCCGAAAAAAGCTTCTTCTCGTTCAAAATCGGCCAAAAAAGGAAAAAGAACGAGAAGCAAAAAAAGATTAAAGGGGGTTGATTCAGAAACAAGCGCCCAAAAGATCTCAAGAGAGGGGCAAGAGCGAAAAGAAGCTCAAGATCTTCCTCGCGAAGAAAGGAAGTTAAAAAAGAGTAGAGAGGGGGCAGGTGAAGAGATTCATATTCAAGAGGATAAATTTTCCTTCGAAGAAGAAAATATCTTCAAAGAAGAAGAGCTGCCTGAACAAGAGCTGCCTGGAGAAGAGAGAAAAGAAAAGGTCTCCTCTCCAGATGAAACTGAAGAATTAAAGGAAAAAGTTGGGCCAGAGATGCTTACCGAAGAGAAGGGTGAAGAAGGACAGGAGGAGCAAGAGGATATCAGTACGGAAGAACTTCTCGAACATCTTGAACCCATAGGGACGGAGAATGTTATCGAGGACAAAGAAACGAGCGATTTAGAAGAGAAAGAATACAGGGAAGAAATGGAAGTTTCTGAAGTGGTAGAATTGCTGGAATTAGAGGAAGAGCCGCTCCATGGGGAAGGAGGCAGGGATAAAGAGAAATTGGAGAGGGAGATGCAGGAAAAAGAATTGGAGGAAGAAGTGAAAGAGGGAGTGGAAGAGAAAGAGCAAGAAGAAAAGGTTAGCGGAGAAACCAAGGGAGAAAAAGTAACAGAAACAGAAGGAGCAGAAGCAAAAGATGAAGAAGCTCAAGAGCGGTCTTTATTTGGAGATGAAACTTTGATTTTTCCTCCTGAAGCAGCTGAGGCTCCCGATTTTAAGACAGAGGATTTAGAAAAACTAGTTGACCCGGCGGAAAAAGAAAAGGAAGAGATAGAAAGATTTTTAGAATCTTTGAAAAAGGAAAGAGAAGAAAAAAGACATTTAGCCGAAAAGACAACTGGGATTCCGCCGTGGGTGACTAGCCTCAAAGAAAAGCAATCAGAGGAAGAAAAAAAACTTGATGAAGAAGAAATTAACCAGCCTCCTGAACTGGAGGAAGAAGAGGCTGTTAAATTAGAAAAACAAAGTAAAGATCTAGAAAAAATGACCTTTGAAGAAACCAAAGAAGTGACCAAAACTGGAGGTGGAGACGAAAAAACTCTTTTTCCTCTGGAAGAGAAGTCCACCACGGAAACAGTTGGCTTTCCAGAAACGGTAACTCAAACGGGTTTTTCTTTTTCTTCTTATGAAGAAAAAATCCCCTCGGGATTAAAAATCTCCAGGATAAATTCTTTTTTGTCTTGGATTAAAGCCCTAGCTTTTGATTTGTTATTTATTGCCTTTTTCTGGGTAGTCGCCATTCTTGTTACTTCCAGCATCTTAAAAGTCAATTCTATCCGTCTCGTAAGTTCTTCTCCTTGGAAGATGGTAGCCCTCTATCTAATTTTTTTGGTGGTTTATCTCTTTTTGTTTATTACTTTTATTGGCGAGACACTGGGCCGTCAGTTATTTCCAACTGAAGAGGAATAGCCCCTTTCTTCCCCAAATTTGAAGTTTTCGCCAAGGAATCTTTGCCGAGCCAAAGGATGGTGGGCAACTTCTTGCGGTTGGCCTTCTACCAAAAGTTCTCCTTCATCAATAATGAAGACATGATTAGCTATCTGAAAAGTATCTTTGACGTTATGGTCGGAGAGAAGAAGGCCAATTCCTTTATTTTTTAAATTCAGGAAAATACGCTGGAGCTCATTAATTGTTATCGGATCAATACCCGTAAAAGGTTCATCAAGAAGTAAAAACTTAGGTTCAAGGATTAGGGCTCGGCTTATTTCAAGGCGGCGTCTTTCTCCGCCAGAAAGAGTATAGGCTGGTTGAGCCCATAAACGTTTTAATCCCAACTCTTCTAATAGAGAAAGAGCTTTTTCCTTGGCCTGATGAGAATTAAAGCCTTTTTCCCTCAGAATAAGGGCGAGGTTATTTAATACGGTTGTTTTTAGAAAGACAGAGCTCTCTTGAGGAAGATAAGTAATTCCTGCTCGAGCTCTTTCATTAGTTGGCCAAGAGATAATGTTAGTTTGGTCAAAATATATTTGCCCTGAATTGGGCTTTATTAAGCCAGTGATCATCTGAAATGTGGTTGTTTTTCCTGCCCCATTTCTTCCAAGTAGTCCATATATTTTGCCAGTTTCCAGTGTCAGGGAAAGATTTTTCACCACTATTCTTTTTCCGAATCTTTTAAAGAGATTTTTGGCGATTAATGTTGACATTGCCGTCGGCCTTACCTTCCCGGTAAAATACTAAAGTGATGGTCATCAGGTGTCAAGCCAAAGGAAATCAGGGAAAGTGAAAAAAGTCATTAGCGCTTCTCGACGGACTGATTTGGTGGCTTTTTTCCCCGATTGGGTAGAGAAAGTTCTTAAGGTCCGGGAAGCAAGGGTTTGGGGGCCATCTTCCCATGTTTATAAAGTTTCCCTGGAGCCAGACAAGGTTCATACTATTGTGCTTTGGTCAAAAGATTTTTCTAATATTTTGCAGAATAAATACAATCTATTTTCTCTTTTTAGAGAATATGACCAGCTCTATTGCCACTTTACAATTACCGGATTGGGGGCAACTGTGGTCGAGCCGCATGTAATCCCGCCCCATAAGGCTTTGGAACAGCTTGAACCACTTGCGGAGTGGGTCCAGAGTCCCCAGAGAATAAGCCTTCGCTTTGATCCCATTGTTTTCTGGAAGGAAGGCTCCCAGCTAAAAACGAATCTTTATTATTTTGAGAAGATAGCTCCTTATCTTCAAAAGTTAGGAGTTAAATCAGTCAAGTTTAGCTTTGTCCAGTGGTACCAAAAAGCCAGGCGTCGGGCAGCCAAACGGGGTTTTTGTTTTTTTGATCCTCCACCCGAAAAAAAAATCGAAGCCGCCCAATATTTGATGGAAGTAGCTCGCCAATTTAGTCTGGAATTGACAGCTTGCTGTCAACCATTAATAGTTGAAAGTTTACCAATTAAACCTGCGGCTTGTATTGATGGAGCATTTCTGGAGAAGATTCATCCTCAAAAACTTCCAGTCTCAAAAAAGAAAGATCGTACGCAACGCCAACATTGTCACTGTACCGACTCAGTGGATATCGGAAGCTATATCCAGCATTGTCCCCATGCCTGTGTTTATTGTTATGCCAATCCATTGGAGTAGCCAAGCAAATTTAGATAATTTTTGGAGGCTTTTTGAGTATTCCATAAAATGGATATCTGATGCTGGTTAAGAAATTAAGCTTTTTTCGGGAAAATCTAAACCTATTGCCGAGCCTGTTCCAAGGAAAGGAGGTATTTTTTTAGCGGAAGACCAGCTGAAAATCCCCCTAAAGACCCATCGCTGCTAAGGACTCGGTGGCAGGGAACAACTAGCAGAAAAGGGTTGCGACCCAAAGCCTGACCAACACTGCGAAAGCCTGAATGATTGATTTTTAAAGCTAGTTCTTTGTAGGAGCTGGTCTGACCAAAAGGGATTTTTCTTGTTTCTTTCCAGACGCGACGCTGGAATGGAGTTCCCATGTTAAAATCAAGAGAGAGAGAATCAAAACTTATTGGCTCCCCTTTGAAATATCTAGATAAAAGATATATTTCTTTTTCAAAATTTAAATCACTTTTGCTTATATTCCCGGCAAATTTGCTTTCTAGATAATTTAGATAAGGGGAAACTCTGTTAAGAGAAGGGAAAAATGTAATTTCCTTTAAAAGAAAATTAGATTTAACCAAAAGGAGAATTCCTTTGGGGAAAGAAAAAATGGTATAGATAATTTCAGAATTCATTTTTTAACCTTTTTAAATCAATTAATAGTTAATAGTGGTTAATCTAGCCAAATTCCGTCTCTTTTGAAAGGTATTAGGTTAAATTCCCAGGCTTAAACGATCCGCTAGGGCGGGGGGTAAACCAGCTTCCAAGATTCGTGATTGAGTCAGTCGATAATCATAAGAGATGCGGTAGAAAGTTATCTTGCGAGTAGTGGTATTGAAAATGAGAAAAGAGCTCTTAATGTTTCTGTCCCGGGGTTGGCCTAATGAGCCTGGGTTTATCAAGTATCTAGCTCCTTCCTCTATTTTTATCTGGAATTTTTCTTGCTCAACGATTAGTTCTTCGACCATATTATTTCTTTTTATATAAATGCGAGGTAAGTGAGTATGGCCAAAAAAACAGATTTTCGTTGAAAAATGATAGAAAGCTTCCACGGCATCAAAAGGCCCAAAAATATAGTAATCTTCATCGTAAGGGGCTCCGTGACAGATAGTTATCTCCTGGTTAACTTCTTGGGGACCTTTTTTGAGATTCATCAAAAAGAGTTTGTTCTGAGTGTTAAGAGCATCCCTAGTCCAAATTATGGCCGCGGCGGCGATTGGATTAAAGGAGTGAAGTGAATCATGTCCTGACACTGCTTTATCGTGGTTCCCTCTGATCATATAAAGCGGAGATAGATTCTGGAACTGCTGAATGCACTCATTGGGAGAAGCGTTATAACCAACCAAATCTCCCAAAAAGAGGTAAGCGTCAATTTTCTTCTTTTGAGCAAATGACTTCATCGCCAGGAGGGCTTCTAGATTGCTGTGAACATCAGAAAAGATCAGATATTTCATGGAGCATTACCTTCTATTTCTCTTTTTGGAGTTTTTATTTTGTCGGCCATCTTGGCGGCGTGATAGGAGCTTCTCACTAATGGACCTGATTCGACAGCCTGAAACCCGAAATCAAGAGCTAGTTTTTTAAGATAATCGAATTCCCGAGGGGAGTAATATTTGATAACCGGATAATTATTTTTAGTGGGTTGAAGATATTGCCCAATAGTGAGTAAATCGCAGGCGACTTTACTCAAGGCCTCAAATGTGTCGACCAAGTCCTTTTCTGTTTCGCCCAATCCCACCATGAGCCCACTTTTGGTTATCAACCCGGCTTCTTTGGCGCTTTGCAGAATCTCGAGAGAACGCTTAAAGAAATAGGGGGGGCGATTTATTCGCGGATAAATTCTTTCGGGGACTTCAAGATTATGATTTAAAACATCAGGCTGGGCTTCCAGGACAGTTTTTAAGGAGTCTATTACTCCTTGGAAATCAGGGATGAGAACTTCAACTTTCGTTTGGGGGGTTAATTTCCTTATCGCCTTAATAGTCTGGGCAAAGTGGAGAGCTCCTCCGTCAGGAAGATCATCTCGAGTTACAGAAGTGATAACTGCATACTTTAATCCCATGGTCCGGGCAGCTTTAGCCACTGACTCGGGTTCCTGGGAATTTAAAGGCCTTGGAGTGCCCTTCGCTACCGCACAGAAGGAACAATTACGAGTGCAGATATCGCCCATGATAAGGAAGGTGGCCGTTTTTTCGGCCCAGCAGTGGCCAATATTAGGACAACGGGCACTTTGACAAATAGTATGGAGATTATTCTCTCTGACAATCTTTAGGACAGCAAAGTAATTAGGGTGAGAAGGTATTCTGGTTTTTAACCACCGAGGTTTGGAGCCAACAGGACGATCATGTTTAACCACAAAAAAACCTAAGTTTTCGCAATTTTAAAGTTAGAAAAAAGGTGGAGGTGATCCAAAGTGATTAATATTCCATCTCTCGTTCTCTTTTAAGGCGGCGGCGCATCCTTTTTCTGGCTTGAGCTTCTTTTAAACGACGACGCTCTCCTGGCTTGAGGTAGACTGAATGCTTTTTTATCTCTTTGATAATTGCCTCCTGTTGAACTTTTCTTTTGAAACGCTTCAGGGCACTTTCTAGAGATTCTCCTTCTTCAACAACAACGAAAGCCAATTCTTTTCACCTCCTTACCTTAATAGAGTATTTGATTTATAGATGAATATTTTGGTTTTGTCAAGAGAAGAGAGTCTTGAAAAATGGGCGCCAATAAGTCATTCTGTTAACAAAAATGCATAGTAATCAGAGGAGGAAAAAATGAAAATCCCCTTTTTCCAAGTGGATGCTTTTTCTAGAAAAGTTTTTGGAGGCAATCCAGCAGCAGTCTGCCTTTTATCTTCCTGGCTTGCTGATGAAACTCTTCAGGCTATAGCAGCTGAGAATAATCTTTCTGAGACTGCCTTTCTTGTCCCCCGAGCTAATTCTAACAATAGTTATGAATTGAGGTGGTTCACACCGTTAGTAGAAGTAGATCTTTGTGGACATGCCACTTTGGCTAGTGCTTTTGTTGTTTTTTCTTTCCTTGCTAGTGATTTGTCTTCAGTTTACTTTGCGACTAAAAGTGGGGGCTTAACAGTAATTAAAAAGGGCGAATTGCTTTCCATGGATTTTCCAGCGAGTGAGCCAGAGCCCGTAAAAAGCATTTCTTATCTTCCTCAAGCTCTAGGCGTTGAACCCCAGGAGATATTAAAATCACGAGATCTCTTAGTTGTTTTTCCTGATGAAGCGACTATTAGATATCTGAAACCTGATTTTGAAAAACTAAGAAAGGTTAAAGATGTTTTAGGAATCATTGTTACTGCTAAGGGAGACGATGTTGATTTTGTTTCGAGATTTTTTGCCCCTAATGTGGGTGTTCCTGAGGATCCGGTTACTGGTTCAGCCCATTGTACCTTGATTCCTTATTGGGCTAAGAAATTGGCCAAAAAGCGTCTTCATGCTTGGCAGTTATCCAAGAGGGGAGGAGAATTATTTGGAGAATATTTAGGGGAGAGAGTTAAGATTTCTGGGAACGCTGTTCTTTATGCTCGAGGAGAGTTGTATTTATAGCTTCCTGATTTATTGTTTTGTAATTCAACCTAATAGCAATTACCCAAGCTCTCGCGGGGTTAGAGATGTTTCAGGTAGGAATTCAGGGATGGAAGCCCCTCACACCACGAGTTGGCTAAAATGTTTTTATTTATTAAACACGTAGTTGATAATCAAACCCATAATTATTACTCAGCTAGTTGGCCTCCGGCTTGGATAATGGCTTGCCGGGCACCTATTTTCATCGGTTCAATTAAAGGGACGGGAATATCAGAAGGAGTAAGGACGAGAGGAATTTCTGTACAACCGGCGATAATAGCCTCTGCTCCTCTTTTAATTAAAGAGTGGGCTATTTTTATAATGATTTCTTTGGGCTTACCTGTAGTGGTCCCGCACTTTATTCCTCCAATCCCAAAAATAGCTTTCATAACTTTCTTTTGTTCTTGGCTAAAAGGATGTATAACTTCACAACCGATTTTTTTCAGAGCTTGATGAAAAAGTTGTGAGATTATTGTGCCTGAACTGGCCACGATGCCAATAGTTTTTAGTCGGGGGAAGTTAAGTGCCACCCATTTTGAGGTTTCCTCGAGAAGATTGATAAAAGGTAAAGGAGAGTAAGGAAGAATTTCGGGCAAAAAGTAATGAGCAGTTATGCAGGGCATGATAATAAAATCGGCTCCAGCTGCTTGGAGGCGCTGAGTCCCCTCAATCAAGTGGGGAACCGGACTGGGACCTTTGCCGAGAATGGCATCGGTTCGAGGGGGAATTTGGGGAAGATTAAGAAGAACACTGGGGAGATGATCTTGATCTTGGGTTACTTTAGTGTGTTTGATAATCAATTGGAACAAGTAAGCACTGGCTTCGGGTCCCATGCCACCTAAGATGCCAATTGTCTTTTTCATTTTTCTTCCTGGCGCATTAAGTCTTTAATTTTATCTAGAGGAAGGGCTTCAATATGATGACCATTGTACCCGGTCATTGAAGTGGCCTTAAAAAGTGAATTGAGGATAGCCTCTTCACAGGCCTCCACGGCGGCTAGAAAAAGGGGTGACATTTGGGAGTTGCGGAGCACTTTTTTATTTAGGAAAGGTGTTTTACTGCGATGTGGAATTCTTACTTCAGAAGCGGTGGAGAAAGCGATGGCATAGTCCCCACTTCCGTTGGAATAGAACCCCCCGGTGCGTACAATCCCCAGAAGAGCCCTTTTGGCAAGTCTTTTTAAATTGCGGGAGGAAAGGGGAGCATCGGTAGCCACGATAACCATGCAGGATCCCGGGGAATCATTAGTGAGAATATTTTGTAGATAATATTTCCCTAGCCTAACCCCAACTTGAAAGCCATTTATCTGGAGAATTCCTCCGTGATTAGTTTGAACTAATACCCCGATAGTATAGCCACCCAAAGCTTCAGGGAGCTTTCGGGAGGCAGTGCCAATTCCTCCTTTATAGCCAAAGCAGATTGTTCCTGTGCCTGCCCCTACGGCACCTTCTTTTACCGGGCCTGAGGCGGCCTTTTTGAGCGCTTCAATTACATCTTCCCTGGTTATAACGCGCTGGCGAATATCATTTAACCAGCCATCATTTGTTTCTCCAACAATAGGATTTACAGAGCCAACCTTTTCATTTTCTGGTTGAGCAAGAGTGTATTCAATCAAAGCTTCAGCCGCGACAGGAACACTTAAGGTGTTGGTCAAAATTATTGGTGTTTCAATGTTGCCTAGTTCATTAACCTGAGAAATTCCAGTTAGTTTCCCATATCCATTGCCAACATAAATAGCAGCCGGAACTTTTTCCTGATAGATATTTCCCCCGTGGGGGCAGATAGCGGTTACCCCCGTGCGGATGCTTTCCCCTTTAATTAAGGTTACTTGGCCAACTTTTACACCTGAAACATCGGTGATAGCGTTTAAAGGTCCCGGAGGGAGAACTCCTATTTTAATTCCAAACTCTCTTACTCGCGGTCGCTCTTGACCTCCAAAGAGATTAGAGAAACAGAAAAGTAAAATGAAGGAGAGAAGGAAAATGTGGGATACTCGCATTTTTATTTTCGTCTCCTTTTAGTGATTGGGGAAGATTTCATCTTAAGAGAGGAAAATAAAAAAATCAATGGGAGATAAAATAATAAGGGGGGAAAAGATAAAAAGAAGGAATGATAATCTTAGATGTTTTCCAAAGGGGAGGAAAAAAGATAGGTAGGGAAAAATGAAAGTGGAAAGGAAGGATTGACAAGAGGGGGGAGGAAAGGGGGAGAAAAAAAGATAGATAGATGATTAATTAGTTAATTGGCGAAGAAGTGTTCCTTATTTTTTCTTCTGTGGAGGAACAAGCTATGGAAGAACTTAGGCTTTTTCCTATCTTTTAGAGTTGGTTAGTTAAAACACAAGGATAATTGCCAAAAAAGGGCTGAGGATAAAAAAATTGACAAGAGAAAATTTTCTTAATATAGTGGGAAAAAGTTAAAGTGCGTGCCCAGATTATAAGAAAACTGCTTTATTTATGCCTTTTGATAGTAGCTATTAGTATTGGTGTTTTTAACTTATTTTTGTCTCCGAGCAAAGAGCAAGAACAGTCAAAGGAGGTTGAGGTCAAAACAGTACAGGGAAATCAAAAAAGCGTCGAAGAGTTATTAGCCAAAGGAAGAGAATTAAGAGAGGAGGGAAAGTTTGAAGAGGCTCGAGAAATTTTCGAATCTGGGGTTACCCTTGCTGAGCAGGCAGGAAATCTAGAGGGTCAAGTTGAAAGCCTCTTTCATCTTGGTGATATTTGCTGGAATCAAGGTGATTTGACTAAATCAGAGGAATTTTACCGGCAAGCATATGATCTAGCTTGTGATTGTGGGATGGAGAAATGGGTAGAAAGAGGAAATTATATTTTTGAAATATTTGACCATTATAATCAAGGCAAGATATTAAGAGCTAAACAAGATTATCCAGGTTCGGTTACATCTTTTAAACTGGCTATTTCTCAGGCTGAGGCTATAAATAGTCCTGATCATGTAATAAAGTGCTTGAGGCAATTAAGTGTTACCTATTGGGGTATGTTTGATTTTGAAAATTTTTATAGGCTGAATCTCCAAGCTTTAGAATTAGCTAGAAAAATAAATTTGAAGAGAGAAATTGGTCAATGCCTAAATAACATAGGCTTTTATTTCTGGCGAATCAATGACTATACCCGGGCATTGTCTCATTATTTTGAGGCATTAGAAATAGCCCAGGAACTCGGCAATCTCTCCCAACAATCCGCCTGTCTAAACAACATCGGAACTATTTAT
>Ga0190349_1000023_pt1 | contig 59787 bp, 52 predicted proteins | sample 48721378_MG_FD_179798 | JGI IMG/M metagenome (GOLD analysis project Ga0190349, IMG submission 179798) | Hydrothermal vent microbial mat bacterial communities from Southern Trench, Guaymas Basin, Mexico - 4872-13-7-8_MG | ecosystem: Environmental > Aquatic > Marine > Hydrothermal vents >...
AACTAATTACAAGCGATATAAGGTGGAATACTTTCGATTATGATGCAGTGCTTTCTCATGGAGATTCTATAATTGCGATTGCCTTTATACGTGAAGATACTCTGTTTTATGCAAAGGGAACTTTAACTCCTGCTGGAACATGGAACTGGAGTATAGAACAAATAGGAACCGAGTTTACATTCTCTTTATGTATTACAGAGTATGAAAGTAATTTTCATGCATTTTTATCAAGAAACGGAGAAATATGAGATATTAATTTAGATACTGGTGCACAATTACGGTTATCCTCTAATGCGTCAAGTATATCACCTGCAGCCCCAGACTCTAATGTGGTGCTCTGGATGGCTGGAGATGGATTACATAAAATTTGCGTTTCCTATAGAGATGGATTAGGTTGGACAAAAGAGGTTGTAATTACGCAGAGTAACGAGAATGCTTTATATCCTAATGCAATTCGGATACCCTTTTCTCCCCAGATTGCGTATATTTATACGGAGGGAGACGGTGCTCCATATAACATAAAGGTAGGCATTCTCAATGAAAACTTCTTTATAAGAGAAGCGCGAGCCATTTTGCAAGAAGACAATTCTGTGCGGCTCGAATGGAAATGTAATGTACCGCCTACTACAGAATTTGAGATTCAACGGAAAAAAGCTGGAAGTGGATGGGTCAGTATTTATACAGGCACATGCAGTTTTTCAGATGGTCTTTTCTCTTATGTAGACAATCCTTCTCTTTTTACAGACTATCTTTATAGAGTAAGAGTAATAAGTGATGCCGTGAATGGTCTTTGGTCAGAAGAAGTCAGTCTTTTGATGGTTCCTTATTTGAGGGTAACTTGTAGCAATTCAACTGCCTTTAACAATACCAGGAAGTTAGTTAGAGATGATCTTGGGAGGCTCTATTATGTCCAAATGCAGGCAAATGGGTTCTTTTTGTCGATAATGTACTCAAATACTCACGGAGAAACATGGGATATTCTCAAAACCATTGTCTGTGAACATCTTGCCCGAGAACCTTCTATTGGGATAGTTAAGTATAATGATACCGAGCACCTTGTAATTACTTATGTAGACTCCAATAATGCCTTGAGATACTATAGATATCATCCTCTTACTCAGGATACAGGAAAGATAATTGTTCCAGGGAATGTTATTACTTATTCTATGAGTACATCTGGAGGGTACATTTATGTGGTCTGGCAGGGGGCAGATTCCACGTTATTTGGAAAGAGGTTTAAGTATAACGACATTAATGATACTACTACGTGGTTTATTGGTTATGGAGTAAGCCCATCCATATATGCTGGATCTTCCGGTGAAATTGTAATCGCATGGCAAGAAGGAAACGAAATAAAAGTAAGGAAAATACTCAATGGTAATCTGCAGCCTATTTATTTAGCTGGGACAGGGAAATTCCCTTCAGTAGTAGTTTCAGATGAGCACATAAAGGTTGTATATCAGGATGCTGGTAATATAGTGTATAGAGAAGCTATTGGAACTGAGTGGTCAGATCCCAAGATTTTAGACCAAGGAGTTACCGATGATGCATACCCCCAAATAACCTTAACTTCTACTTTTAGCGCTATCACATGGGTTAAAGATGGTAGTGCCTATGTAATGTTCGTGCCCCCATATAGTCTCCATCAGGTTGGTTTTCTCTACAATCCAAAATATCCACAAATTGTGGCTTGGTGTAAGAATGATAGTGCATATGCTGGCATTTTCTATTCAACCGATAGCAGCTATGTACCTTTCAGGAGAGTTGGAATCATAGGAAATTTTGTGGTTCCTGAAAATAAACTATTGGGCGATAGTTCAGTCCCCGATTCCTTTCACGTTATACTAAACAATTTCGTCTCCAATCAATTTATTGACCTTCCGTTGCTAATTCCTGAGAGAGGAATTATTCGAGTAAATATATACGATGTGACGGGAAGGAGGATAACGAATGTTAATGAAATGTTTAGTCCCGGTCTCTATAAATACAAGATTCCTTTGGATATACAAGAGGGAGTATATTTTATAGAAATAGAATACAAAAATAAGAGGAAAACAGAAAAAATTGTCAAAATTGAATGAGAAAAGGTATTCTGTAGAATTTTTCTTTTGACGTACTTTTAATTGATTTAGTAGTCTATCTTGAGGAAATAGAGGCTGTAGAGAACGTATTGATTACTACACTTTAAATTGGTTTGTTTGATATATGTTTTCGAAAAATGGTATATTGCTTAATTTTTATGTGTCATTTGGTCACGCTATGATTTTTTAATAGATTTTTATAAGTGACGCAGCCTTATTTCCTCAGAATTATTTCTAAGCGAAATAATTAATTTTTCATTATGGGTTAACCCCTTTTTGTCGTGGGTATTTTAGAGTTTATTATGCAATTTCACTATGGTTTTATTGATTTTTACAATATCAAGTCTTTTCTTGAATTCAAGGAGTACCCTTGAACAAAGGCTCTTCTGTTACTCTCTGGTAAGGTGTTTTAGTTTCATAAATCCTGTATTTTTCTCTTACTTTTTCTTTGCTATTAACCTCATTGTGGGAATAAAGAATATTGTGCCTCAACTCGATGTAACAACTTATATACCACCTGATATTATCCGAAGTTTCAGGAGTATTTTTGCAATTTTTATGGTATAATTTTTCCTCTCCTTCTTGAGGCAAAAGATTTTGTTATGTCTACTTTCAAAATGATGTTCTTTTTCCGTATTATGGTTCTATTGTGCGAGTTCAAAAGGTGTATGATGTATTTTCTTGAGTATCCTGTAACATCTTGCAGGTCGTTGAGTATGAGTGTCTTCTCTTTCCTTGGGCTTTCTTATACAGTTTCTGGTTAAAGGAAATTATGCTTTTCTTCTGTTTTGCGTTAAGATTATAATATGGTATGATAGCGTTCATGGGGAGCTCCTCCTTTTTGTTAGTATAATAATTTACTTTATCTTCTCCGGAGCTCCCCTCCTTTTTATTTTCTCCACACCTCTTCTTTTTCTGAGGAAACAATACCCACTTCGGTAAGATTATTTTTGAGGAATAGCGTTTCCTTGTTTTTCTCACCAATAATAGATTATAATTAATGTATGGCAATTTCAAAGCGTTTGCTGGAAATAATAGTTTGTCCCATATGCAAAGGTGATCTCAAATATGTAAAGGAAGAAGACATACTGGTATGTTGTAATTGTAAATTAAAGTATCCCATCGAGGAGGATATTCCTGTTTTGCTCCCGGAGGAGGCAGTTAAAATTGATAAAGACTCTGATATTTGTAATTCTCCAGAGTAATATTTTAAGTGCTTATTTTAAAGTTGTAAAATCTACCTCCCAAGAGGTTGTAATTGAATTTCAGGGGCCAGACAACTTTTACAAAATGCTTCGGGTAGAGGATGGTTCTGTTGCAATACTGGATGGTGAGGAATTATTGTATAAAGAGCTGGGGGCTCCCTATATACCTTTTTTCAGAATCCCTATAGCACTTGATTTCAGAGGAAAATATACTGTTGATATGACTATAATCGAAAAACAGCAGATTCCCTTGAAGCTGGCGGGACTTCCAGAGTATCGAGATGATGGATTAAGCTTGAGGTTTAAAAAGATCACTACAAAGGGAACATTTCCCCCCAAGAACCTGGTATATGCTGACACAACATATATTCAGCGTGGTACTCCTTACGCAAATTTACATTTCAGCCCTTACATATACAATACTGCTACGGGGATACTCACCTATATCAAGAAAGTCAGATTCCGGGTTATGAGGGAAGCAAATTCTACTCTGGTTAAAATTGGACAATGGGATATCCAATTTCCCTCGTTAAAAAGAACCCTGCTGAATTATAAAGGACAATCTATATCTCTGAAGGGTACAAAAATTAAACAAAACCCATTTGATGAGGCATCTCTATGGTTCAGTGTACAAATAACAGATGATGGAGTTTACCAGGTTGCATACGAAGATCTTAAAAAGGCTGGCCTAAATTTTGAACCTCCGACAGACCAGGTTACAGTGTATACTCTAGCTGGAGATACTCTTCCGGGTGACATTTCTGAAGCTTATAAAACATTTAAAAAAATTCCCATTATAATGAAAGATGTGAATAATAACGATATATTTGACCAGGGAGATTACATCCTCTTCTTTGGCATAGCTCCCCACGGTGTGAGATTCAGCAAACAAAACTCTAAATATTATTACTACAAAAATCCGTATACGGATACAACCACATACTGGATTGGGATAGGTTCTTCCACACTCTTAATGGATACTCTTTTTGTACAACCAGGCACTACAATCAATGAAATTTCGGTCTTTTACCATCATGAAAGGGATCTTACAAACATTGGATGGAAAGGTATTTTATGGGAGGGAGAAAGTATTATCAGAGCTTCCGGCAGTTCCGAGGCAAACCTCCGGTTAGATTTCAATTTATCGGAAATCCATTCCCCTGACGGTCTTCTGAAAATTCAGTTAGTGGGAGGATGGGAGACCAGTGTGAGAAAAGTTGTAATTGAACTCAATGGCATCCCTCTTGACACCCTTACCTGGAGTAACTATGGAATAGTCAAAAGGGAGATAAATGTTTCGAATCTGAAGTTAAACAATTCGCTGAATATTAAATTATTGCCAGGAGCCCAGGGAGAAAGTGAAGAAGATATAATCTATCTGGACTATGTATCATGTATATACGGAAAAACAACTTCTTCTCTCTCAGATGAACAAGCTCTTTACGAAGGCAACGATACCATGATGGCGTATATAGATTTAGGACTACTCTCTCCGTTACTTGTTCTGGATATCACGCAAAGTACAGCTCCAAAGATTATACTTATAACTCAGGAAAACGGGAGATTTAAAGCTCCGGTTTTTCTGACCAAGGGCTCTATGTTTTATATTGCCCGAAATACAAAAAACCCAAAAAAAATTAAAATAGAACCTCGTGCAGGGTCGCTTTACAACATGGAAGCAGGGATAAACTATATTGCAATAACTTCCAAGAATTTCACTTCCACTTTACTAAAATATAAAAGATACAGAGAATCCCATCTTTTAAAATTTGACGGCGAAAAATGGGTAGAATCAAAAGGTAAAGTTAAAATAGTAGCTGTTGAAGATATATACAGAGATTTTGGATTTGGTCAAGTAGACCCGGTAGCTATCAGAAATTTTCTGAAGCAATATTTTGATTCCAATCCGCAAGATCTTCTTTATGTAACTTTATTTGGTGATGCAACGTATGATTATAAAAACCTCCGTGGCGGAGGCAATATTGTACCTGCCTATGAACCAGTAATTTCCTCGGACATAGACGACATGAAAGGGGCCAGAGATGAGTTCTACGCAGATATGACCGGTGATGGATATGCAGATTTTTATATTGGTAGAATTCCTGTAAGAACTAAAGAGGAATTGAGTAATTTTGTGGATAAACTGATATCCTATGAAAGAAAAGATCTTTCCGGTTATTGGCGCTCAAGATACATCCTCGTTTCAGATGACGAATATAATGCAGCCGGAATACCTTCAGAAATGAGTTGGCATCTTCCTTACGTTGATTATATAAGAAGAAACCTTACGTTGCCTTTTATAGAAGTCAGAGAAGTGTATGAAATCAAATACGGATCCCCTGGGGATATAGTAGAAAGAGGGAGAGAAGCAAAGGAAGCCTTTATTAAAACTTTTAATCAAGGAGGACTACTTCTTACTTTTTATGGTCACGGTAATCCAGTACAATTGACCCATGAGCAGATGCTTTTACTGCAAGACCTTCCGAACTTGAAAACCTCGGGGAAACCTCCACTTACCATGTTTTTTTCATGTAAAGTAGGTGCATTCACCCGCCTTGATCCCGCACATGGTATTGCTGAATACATGGCCGTACAGGATCAAGCAATAGCTTCCATTGCTTCTACCATCTCCCAATTTGTGTCTGTAAATGACTATTACGGTAGATATATCCATAACCTCATAAATGACAGAAGAATCCACCCTCTTGGAGAAATCGCACAGGATGGTAAAACCTATTACTCACTGACATACTATACTTTATTTGGGGATCCTGCAACGATGTTTTCTCTTCCTTTACCCGATAGTTCCTTACAGGTGCAGGTTCCTGACTCATTGGAAATAGGCAATATCAACTATGCAGTGATAGAGGAGGGAACGCCCACAACTCTGTATCACTTGAATATTCTCCATAAACCCATAGAGATAACCTATGTAAATTCAACTGTTAGTCCTTCGGTTACCTATACATATCTTGGTGAAAATTCACCTATCTTTACAGGAAGTTTTGATATAAAAATTCTTCCCGATACTCTTCATTTCTTCCTCCCAGTCACAGCCGATACTGGGTACGGGGCACTTATGGGAATCACCCGAAAAGAGGGAAATAAGTTTCTGTCCTATGAAATATACCCTCTACATTTCATTAAGGGCACAATAGGAGAAGATAAAAAAGGTCCATCCATAAAATTTTTCACAGGAAATATTGAATTGGAGGATACTGCCGAAGTACCTCTGAATTTTAATCTAAGAGTCGTACTTGAGGATAGTTCCGGTATTAATCTTTATACAGTTTTTGGTACAGAGAAGGGCATAATGCTTCATATGGATAACCAGTTCATTGATCTACGGCCATATTTTGAGTATTACAAAAATAGCTTTACAAAAGGAGAAGTTAATTATCCGATGGAATTTGAGTTTTCTCAAGATAAGGACATGTCTCTTATTGCATATGATAATCTCAATAATATGAGTGTTAAAAACTTACACTTGGTTATTCGGGAGAGGGAATTCAGCGTAAGTAATATCTTAGCATATCCCAATCCGGTAAAAAATGAAAATTCAGGAGTCTATTTTACCTTTATACTATCAAAGCCCTCCTGGGTAGAGATAAAAGTTTTTACCATCGGTGGGAGGCTTGTATGGACGAGTGGAAGGCGTTATTTTAACCAAGGATTCGGAAAAATTTACTGGAATCTGAGGGATAATTTTAGTGATAATATATCAAATGGATTTTATATTTATAAACTTGAATGCAAAAACGAAGAGGGCAGGAAATTTGAAATGAAGAAAGGACTTTTGATTGCAAAATAAGGGGGGTAAAATGGCAAAAGAAAGTGTAAATCAAAAAATTGACACAATAATAGGGCCGGGAGCAGAACTGGAGGGGAATATCTCGGTCAGAGGAAGTGCACGCTGCGACGGCAGATTAAAAGGTAAAGTCAGGGTGCAGGGCACCTTTATATTGGGAAAAACAGGTCTACTGGACGGAGAGCTTGAAGCTAAAAATGCAGTGATCGGCGGCACTTTAAAAGGCACCATAAAAATCGAAGAACGGATTGAATTTGAAACTGGAGCGAGATTTATCGGAGACCTGGTTTGCAAAATACTTTCAGTACAGGAGGGTGTACTTTTCGATGGCACATGTACAATGACAAAAACACAAGAAAAAATAGAAAAGAAGGAGAACAAAACAACAAAGTGAGAATCTATGACTCCCATGCTCATTTGAATGACCCCCAATTTAAAAAAGACTTAGAGGAGGTGCTCTTCCGAGCAAAGCAAAATGGTGTCGAAAGAATATTTATCCCTGGTTATGATATTAAATCTTCCTCCAGAGCAGTGGAACTGGCCAAGTCACTGCATTTTAAGGCAAGTGCAGGAATCCATCCACATGATGCCAAGGATTTTAATTCTGAAACCCTCAAGAAATTAGAACAACTGGTAAGTTCTCCCCATATTACTGCAATAGGAGAAATTGGACTGGATTTTTATAAAATGTACTCTCCTAAAGAAGCTCAGATTCGTGTTTTCCGAAGCCAGCTGGAAATAGCCGTTAAATTTAGACTTCCGGTCATATTGCATGTGAGAGATGCCTTTGAAGATGTATTTAGAATTCTCTCTGAATATAATAATGAAGTTCCCGGGGGAATATTTCATTGTTTTTCCGGTGGTCCTGATGAGGCAGAGGAAGTTCTGAAATTCAAAAATTTCTACATATCCTTCGCAGGATCTATAACTTACAGAAACTCAAGAGCTAAAAGGGCTATAAATACTGTTCCTCTTGACCGCATGCTGGTAGAGACTGACTCTCCGTACTTGACACCTTCCAAAGTTAAAGGAAGAAATGAACCGGCATATATTCTGTATACACTGGAAGTAATCAGTAAAATTCTGAATATACCTCTACAAATCGTAGCAGAAACAACTTATAATAACGCTGTTAAAATTTTGGAATTTTAAATTGGCTCCGTTAAAACTTTTCTTATCCTTTCTAAAGCCCAGTCAATCTCCTCTTTTTTGATAATGAGCGGAGGTGCAAATCTGATGACTTGTTCATGTGTTTCTTTAGCTAGAATGCCGAGTTTCATCAATTTCTCACAGAATGGTCTTGCAGTGGCGATTTCTTTTTTAATTTCCATACCAATGAGTAACCCCCTGCCTCTTACCTCTTTTACATGTGGACTATTGATTTTTCTCAATTCTTCCATAAAATAACTTCCAAGTTCTTCTGCTCGCTCTGGAAGTTTTTCTTCCAAGATAACTTCCAATGATGCCATACCCACAGCACTGGCTAAGGGATTTCCTCCAAAGGTAGAACCATGATCCCCGGGCTTGAAAACATCCATTATATCATCATTGGCAAGAATGGCTGATACAGGGTAAATTCCCCCACCAAGTGCTTTACCAACCACAAGTATATCGGGTTTAACACCCTCTCTATCCATGGCAAACAGTGTCCCTGTTCTGCCAAAACCTGTCTGAATTTCATCAGCTATAAGCAGTACGTTGTATTTCTTTGTTATCTCCCTTATTTTCTTGTAATACCCTTCATCTGGCACAATGACGCCTCCCTCTCCCTGCACGGGTTCAACCAAAAAGGCAACCGTATTGGAAGTGATGGCTTTTTCAAGAGCTTCTGGATCATTGTATGATATAATCTTAAAGCCAGGTGTAAAGGGACCAAATCCAAATTTATACTGAGGTTCAGTGGAGAAACTGATAATCGTTGTAGTTCTTCCATGGAAGTTATTTTCACACACTATAATTTCCGCTTTATTTTCTTCTACACCCTTTTTAAGATGTCCCCACTTTCTTGCTGCTTTTATGGCCGTTTCGACAGCCTCTGCCCCTGTATTCATGGGAAGAGCTTTATCATATCCTGCGACTTCACAGAGCTTATGTAAAAAGGGTCCCATCTTGTCATTATGAAAAGCCCTGGAGGTAAGGGTGATTTTTTGGGCTTGATCAATCAGTGCTTTTATAATTTTGGGATGCCTGTGTCCCTGATTTACTGCTGAATATGCACTGAGCATATCCAAGTATTTATTGCCCTCGACATCCCAAACCCACACACCTTCGCCTTTGGAAAGGACTACAGGAAGAGGATGATAGTTATGTGCACTGAATTTTTCAACTTCTCTTATATAATCCTCTGTTTTTTTCATAAATACCTCCTTTTAGTATAATTTTATATTTTAAAGACACTGAAATGAACGTTCAAAATAAGGAATCCCCTGTTGAGTAAGTCTCTTGATAAAATCAAGCTTTCAGCTTATATTTTATATAGTAGGGGGTAAGATAATGAATAAGATTTCCAGAGAAGAGGCAAAAAAGAGAATTGAAGAGCTCAGGGAGGAGATAAATTATCACAACTATAGATATTATGTCCTTAACCAACCTGTAATCTCTGACGCTGAATATGATGATCTTATGCGAGAGCTAAAAGAGCTCGAGGAAATGTACCCCGAATTTATTACCCCTAATTCGCCAACCCAGAGGGTAGGCGCTCCTCCGCAGGAGGAATTCGGAACCATAATCCATGAGATTCCCATGTTATCCCTACAGGATGCCAGAAACGAAGATGAATTGCGTGAATTTGATAGAAGAGTAAAAAGAGCACTTGGATTACCAATCACCACAAATATCCAATATACTGCAGAACCAAAATTTGATGGCCTATCGTGTGAACTTACTTATGAAAATGGGCTTTACAAAACTGCTGCAACAAGAGGGGACGGTGTGAGGGGAGAAGATGTTACATTAAATGCTAGAACCATCAGATCTGTTCCGATGCGGCTGATAAAGGGGGGAAATCCCGTACCCCTCCGGGTTCAAATCCGGGGTGAAGTCATCATGAAAAAAAGCGATTTTGAAAAGCTTAACCAAGAACTGGCAAAGAGAGGTGAAAAAACCTTTGCTAATCCCAGGAACGCAGCCAGTGGTTCCTTGAGACAGCTGGATCCCAATGTAACCGCAGAGCGGAAACTGGACTTTATTGCCTGGGGTATCGGTGTGATGGAAGGCCTCGAATTTAAGACACAGTGGGAAATTCTTAATCAGATAGAAAAATGGGGATTTAAAGTTTCAAAGCCCAGAAAGCTATGTGAAAATATCGAGGAAGTGGTGAAATTTTACCGGGAAATGGAAGAAAAAAGGGATTCTCTTGAATATGAGCTGGATGGTATTGTGGTAAAAGTAAATGACCTTTCCTTATGGAATAAGCTGGGAACAACTGCGAGGTCCCCCAGATATGCAATAGCAGGAAAGTTCAAACCAAGACAAAAAACTACAGTAATTAAAGATGTGGTTTTTCAGGTAGGCAGAACCGGTACAATAACACCTGTTGCGATTCTTGAGCCAGTTGAGGTCGGGGGGGTTGTAGTCTCAAGAGCTACTCTTCACAATTTTGACGAAATAAAGAGACTGGATGTCAAAATCGGCGACAAGGTGATAGTACAGAGAGCTGGGGATGTTATCCCGGATATAGTCCAGGTTATCAAAGATGTGAGAACCGGAAAAGAACGGGATATTAGTCCTCCTTCTACCTGTCCCGTCTGTGGTGCAAAGGTAGTAAAAGAAGGGGCTTATTACAAATGTATAAATATTTCATGCCCTGCGAAACTCAAAGCTCACCTAAAGCATTTTGCCCAGCGGAGAGCCATGGATATTGAAGGGCTGGGAGAAAAAGTAGCAATTCAACTTGTAGATAAAGGACTCGTCAAGGATCTTGCTGATCTTTATTACCTTACAAAGGAAGACCTTCTTAAACTCGATGGATTTGCAGATAAATCTGCTGAAAACTTACTGAATGAGATACACAAATCAAAGAAAATACCTTTACATAGATTCCTATACGCCATAGGCATTCCCAATGTAGGAGAGTACACTGCGAGATTACTAGCTGATTATTTTAAATCCTTGGACAAACTTAAAAATACAAATCTTAATGAGCTTATAAATATAGAAGGCATAGGACCCGAAACTGCCCAGAGTATTGTGGAATTTTTCAGGAACCAGGAAAATTTAAGGGTTCTTGACAAGATGTTCAAGGCAGGACTGGAAGTTGAAGAAATTAAAGAGATAAAAGAATCTCCATTTAAAGGCAAAACAGTGGTTTTTACAGGTGCTCTCAAATCCATGTCCAGGGATGAAGCCAAGGAAATTGTGGAATCTCTTGGTGGAAAAGTATCCAATTCGGTTTCGAGAAAAACTGACTTTGTGGTTTTAGGCGAGAATCCGGGCTCCAAATACCAGAAAGCGCAACAACTCGGTATAAAAATGATTGACGAAGAAGAGTTCCTCAAAATGATTGGAAAGTAAAAGTGGATTCAATTTATATTACCCTTCTAGTTCATTTATTCTGGACAGTATCTCCAAAATGGGTATATGTAAGAACTAGTACCAGCGACTACCTGTTTGAGCTCAAAAATAACGCTATTGTTTTTAATAGTGAAAATATCTCATCCTTTAAAGTATCCGGAGAATTACCCAAAACAGTAATCATTGAAGGAGACAGCGGAACTTATAGAGGTGATATACTCATTCAAAAAGGGAAAGACGGAATCCTTATTTTCAATAAAATTGGGATAGATGATTTTCTCTCTTCCATTATTGGAGGTCTTGATCCTCCTGATAGTAATATTGAATCACTTAAAGCAAGGGCAATTGCAGTGAGAAGCTGGATATACAGTAACTTCAAATACTCACATGGTATTATACCTGATTCCACAGACCTATTCGTTTACAGAGGTATTAAAGCAGAAACTTCAAAGACCATGAAAGCTGTATCAGACACAAGATACATTATATTAACTTTTGAAAGGAACGTCATATATCCATTATGGACACATTCCACAGGGGGAGAAACAGTTCCATATAATGAAGTTTTTGAAGAAAATAGAGAGTATCTTATATCTGTATCAGATCCATTTTCCAAGAAATCCCCCTTTTTCGAATGGGAGTCTTGGATATGGGAATACTCTTTTTTGCGAGGGGTTGGCATGCTGGATCTTGATTCTATGAAAATTATCAAAAAAAGCTTACATGGAATAGCGGAAGATATTATTTTGTTTGACCCAAATTTGCAACATTTGAGAGGAATAGAGATTTATGAATTATTCCCGGATAAAATTTTCAGTCCTTCCTTTAGGGTCCAGTATTCAGGAGACAGCCTCTATTTTATAGGGAAGGGGAAAGGTTATCTCGTAGGGCTTTCTCTGTGGGGCGCCCGGGAAATGGCAGAAAGGGGCAAAAACTATAAAGAAATCCTGGAGTATTATTTTCCAGGCTGTATTCTCAGACAAAGGAGGAGACCATGAAGTCCTATACAAAATACCTCTGGTTTAACACACAAAAGAGGAGAGAGTTAATTCACATTACACCTGTGGTAGAGGAAGCTGTGAAGGAAAGCGGAGTCAAAGAAGGATTCTGCCTTGTCTCGGCCATGCATATAACAGCTGGTGTATTTGTAAATGATAATGAATCCGGACTTCACCAGGATATATGGGAATGGTTGGAAAAACTTGCTCCTTATAGAAGAGAGTACCGACATCATCTTACAGGGGAGGATAACGGAGATGCACATCTAAAATCCCTTCTTATTCATCATGAAGTTATACTTCCTATTACTGAAGGGAAGCTGGATCTCGGGCCCTGGCAGCGAATATTCTACGCAGAATTTGATGGTCAGAGGAGAAAACGAGTAATTATTAAGATAATTGGTGAATAATCAGTTTTCGATCCTCTGAAGTACAAGAGACCTTCCTGAGGAATCAGTATATCTCACCAGTAAACCTTCTTTATTGTAGTAGAAGAAAAATTTCCTGCGAAATATCTTTCCCGCAATTCCATCAACAATCATAGTTATTTTCAAGGTATCTTGACGCTTCTCTTCTTCAAATACTACTGGCACTGGTCCAAGTTCTGGAATAAGAAGTTCAATTTTATCAGGGACCTTCCCTGAACATATCTGCTCCTGAAGCCAGTAAGGAAGTATATGCCTATCCACCATAGGTTCAGCAGTTCTCATCTTTCTCGTTATACCCAAAAATCTGATGGCATATCCATCTCCATTCCATTTCACTACTAACTTTTCCTTACCTCTATTTTTCTTAAAAAGATAGAGTAAATGATAATCACTATCTGCCTCCATAATAAAATCAAGACCATCGGAATTGAAAGTATGAATTTTTACTATATTTTTACCCTTATAAATCTCGATGTTAAATGTGGACTTGTGTCCTCTTTCTTCACCTGAATATATAAGTTTCAGCGACAGAAGAATTAAAAAAATTATCTTCATGCAAGACTACTCTTAATATACCCCCCATCCACTGGAAGAGTCACACCTGTGATATATGACGCTTTTTCAGAAGCCAGAAATAGAACAGCATGTGCTATTTCATCAGGAGTTGCCATTCTTTTCATTGGAACGTTTTTGATCATGTCTTGATATACTTCTACTTTGCTTTTTTTCTCCCTTTCTGATTTAGCTGCTATGAGGTTTTCGATCCTTTCGGTTTTAGTGAGACCTGTGGCTATATTATTCACGGTGACTCCATGCTCGGCTACTTGCTGACTGAGGGTTTTGGCAAAACCAATAACAGCCAATCTTATGGAATTAGATAATATCAAATCCTTGATCGGCTCCTTTACACTTATAGAGGTTAAATTAATTATTCTGCCCCATTTCTGTTCCATCATTCCAAGCAAAACTAGTCTAGTGGCTCTGATTGCACTCATAAAATTTAACATAAAAGCATCCACCCAGTCCTGATCATTAAAGTCTAAAAAATACCCAGAAGGGGGACCTCCTGCATTATTAATTAGTATATTGACTTTACCAAATTCATCGTAAACCTTGCGGAAGAATCCCTCCAGCTGTTCTTTATCCCGTACATCACATCTAAATCCCAATACATGAGCTCCTGTAATATTCCTGAGTTCATATAATGTGTATTCAAGAACTTCACTATTTCTACCGCATATTGCCACATTTACACCCTCCTCAAGGAGAGCTTGGGCGCATGCTTTACCTATACCTCGGGTAGATGCAAGTACTACAGCATTCTTGCCTCTTATACCCAACTCCATGATTATTGCCTCAAGGAAGAGGGGGCATTATTCTGATACCCTTCCCCCCTCTGCCTGGTGTATTATCGTACACTTCAATTACATGGTATACCACAGCGATGAAGGTTTTAGTGAATTTGCCATGAAAATAACTGTGAATGAGATTAGCATAATGGACTATATCCTTTTCATACTCTGTGAGTTGAGGATCATTGGGATGAATTAACTGAGCAATGGCCTTAACTTCAAAACTAGGGATATCTAAGAATACTATCGAGACTGCTGGATTTACCATCTCATTTAGGAATGTATGTGTTTCAAATTGTTTAGTGGTATACAGCTCAAGGGAAATAAGAGCTTTTCTAGTGAAATACTCATCAACATGGTTATAAAGGTCTTCAAGGACTTTAAGGCGAGTTTTAAAATCGCTATCCTTTGTTCTCTCTAAAAGATCTATAACTTCTTTGATTTTATCTTCTCTGGGCATAAATCCAATGCCTTTTACTGCATTATTTATTTTAAACTGAGAATCCAGCCTTCTGATTCCGTAGGTAGCAACCATGCCATTATGTGGTCCTGCAAGTCTGGGCATCTGATTTTTTCTTACCCTTTCAAAGGTCTCCATTCGGTTTTCAACGCTCCATTTAACAAATTTGTCTGGAAGCTCTACAGTTTTGTAATCATGCCACTCTCCATCCACCCTGGCCCTTATTATCCCTTCTCTCACTCTGGATGCATCCACTGTATTCTGATGGAAATAGTCATCTGCCCAGAGGTTTATATCGGCGTGTTCCAGGTTTGACCACTTTCTTCTCATTTTATCACCTTCCTGTTTACAGGAAAAAAACATAATTACAAGTCCAAGGAATACATAACTCAACTTTTTCACCTTAAACCTCCTTTATCTCAAAACTATAAGTTACTTCCCCAACTGCCTTCATGGTGGCAGATACCGAACAATACTTTTGTTGGGAAAGTTCAATGGCCTCTCTTACTTTATCTTCGGGTATATCTTTACCGTAAAAGACATACTTTACATGCACCTTACTGTAATATCTCGGATGTTCTCGCCTCCTTTCGGCATCAATTTTTAATTCAAAACCTTGAACCTGGACCCTCATTTTCTTCAATATATAAATAACGTCCATCCCGGTACAACCTGCCAGTGAAATAAGAAGAAGCTCCATGGGTCGGGGTCCTGAATCAAGCCCTCCTTTATCCTTTGAGCTATCCATTATCACAGCATGCCCTGACTCCGGTATCGCAACAAATCGCATACCATCAATCCATTTTACCTCCACTTTGATCATTTCAACCTCCTTTTATAAATTTTAATGCAAATAAATGGGAGTTGAAAATCATCCCTCCACTCTTCTCCATTCTGGCCCATGGGTATACATATTTTGCATAAAAAACCTTACACTTCCCACATAAGCTACATATCTTCTCCACCACTTGAATGTTTCCCAGTCAGCTTTTTCACCAAAAAAATATGGAGAAAGATCAATTCTTATTGTGAATTCATAGGAAGGCATATTCAGCCAGAAATGGTATCTCCAAGCGGAGGGAGGTCGATGAATAGCCCAGAAAAAATCTATGTTGGAAAGATAACCATATTTTTTAAGTACAGAGAAACTCAGTCCCACTGAGTTGGCCAGTAGGTCGTAAATACTAAAGCCTTCGTCTTTCTCAAATGCATCCACATATTCCTCGGAAAACCCGAATAAAAGTTCTGCAAAAACAGCTGTCCAGTATGCACGTTCTGTCACATAACCCACTGGTTTATTGATACCGAGGGTTTGATAAAAATATTCAAAAAATAAAGAAAGAGGATTCACGAGTGCGTATGCAGTCAGGAAATGAACTCCTTTATCCCCTTGGGATCCCTGATTTCTTTCCTCATCATATGTCCTGAAATGGAATGGACCTTGATTTAATGGACTGGCATGGTTGGGGCTAGTAAATACTTCCCATCTGGTTTTTAACTTCCTTCTCCCATCAGGTATCATTAACGTAACCGCAATGCCACCAAGAGATAATGCAGTAAAGTATCCAGAAAATCGTGCACATTCAGGAAGTTTCAGTCCTGGACCCTTGGCAAGGACTTCTTTTACAGGGTCGTGACGGGTCTCAAACTCATATATCAAATATGTGTTTATTTTGAAATCCGAGAAATTAGGATAAATAAACAGGAAGAAAAGTAAATAGCTCACCTCTTTCTCTGGTTTTTATTTCTTTCACCCATTGCCTGCTCAACAGATGGCTTGAATGCTTTTACCCGACCTCTCATTTGCCTCGGGAGCTTAGGAACTTGCACTCTGAATACCTTCATTATTGTTTCATTTCTGATCCTGTCTAAGAGCTCATCGAAAAGTGCATAACTTTCTTTTTTATACTCCACGAGAGGATCCTTCTGACCATAGGCTCTTAAGTATACGCCTTCTTTGAGATGATCCAGTGCGTACAGATGTTCTCTCCAAGCCTGATCCAAAGTAGTAAGAAGAGCAATTCTCTCAATTTCTCTCATCTTCTCTTCACCGAAAGCGTCTTCCCGTTCTTTGTAAAGTGAGGAGATTTCATCCAGGATGATTTTTCTCAACTCATCCTTTGCGCTTGCCTCTTCGATAGCCATAAAATCTGCTAAAAAGTAATACGCAAGCTCTCCTCTCAAGGAATCAAGATCCCATGTCTCATCTTTTTCATTACCTTTGATGTATTGCTCTATCTTCTCATCAACAAGTTCTTCTATATATGTGTGTAAGATAAGTTCTCTAAGGTCCTTACCATCCAGAATATCGTTTCTCAAACCATAAATCACTTCTCTCTGTTTATTCATCACATCGTCAAATTCAAGTAATCTCTTCCTTATCTGGAAGTTCTGCATTTCCACTCTTTTTTGAGCCCTTTCCAATGCCTTGGTTACCAGCGCAGACTCAATTGGACCCTCGTCCTTGCTTCCAAATCTCTCCATCAGATCCACAACTCTATCAGAGCCAAAAAGCCGTAGAAGGTCATCTTCAAGTGAGAGGAAGAACCTTGATGAACCGGGATCCCCCTGTCTACCTGATCTTCCTCTAAGCTGATTATCTATCCTTCTTGATTCGTGTTTTTCTGTGCCAATCACATATAAACCACAGGGAACACTCTCTGCAATGCATTTTTTGGGATCCTCTGGACAGGTAACCCCCGGCGTAGGATTAGGTGTTCTTATGGCGCATTCCTGAGCTTTAACCACACCTTTTCCAAGTTTAATATCGGTACCTCTGCCCGCCATATTAGTTGCTATGGTGACAGCTCCAAACTGACCAGCTCTGGCAATTATGTGTGCTTCTCTTTCATGATGTTTTGCGTTAAGCACCTGATGAGGTATACCTCTCCTCTTAAGAAGCCTGGATAGAAGCTCAGACACTTCAACAGATGTCGTTCCCACCAGTATCGGTCTGCCTCGTTTATGCCATCTCTCAATCTCGTTTATGACAGCCTCGTATTTTTCCTTCTTGGTTTTAAAAATTATATCAGGATAATCTACCCTTCTTACTGGTTTATTGGTAGGGATCTGGATTACATCGAGTTTATATATCTCCCAGAACTCTTGTGCCTCTGTGGCTGCTGTTCCTGTCATACCAGCGAGTTTCTCATACATTCTGAAATAATTCTGAATTGTAATGGTAGCAAGGGTTTGTGTCTCTCTCTGTATCTTCACACCTTCCTTTGCCTCAACAGCCTCGTGTAAACCATCAGACCATCTCCTTCCAGGCATCAATCTTCCTGTAAATTCGTCCACAATGATAACTTTGCCATCCATTACCACATAATCCACATCCTTTTCAAACAATATATAAGCCTTCAAGAGTTGCTTGAGAGCATGTATTTTATCACTTTTCTCTGCATATTCTCTGTAGATCCTCTCCTTCTCGTAAAATTTTTCTCTGGGAGAAAGATCCTTGCGGGAATCTATTTCAGCAACCTGAGTTGCCAGATCTGGAAGTGCAAAAAGTCCCTTTTCCCTCTTTTCTACTTCCGCTCTACCCTTTTCTGTGAATTCCACAGAGTGAGACCTCTCATCAACTACAAAATAAAGTTCCTCTTCTAACTGCTTTATCTTTTTTGTCTTTTCTCCACCAATGTTAATCTCCTTCATTAACTCGAGCTCTACCTTATCAACCAGCTTCATAACTCCAGGTTCCTGAAGGAGTTTAAAGAGCTTCTTTGCCTTCGGCATACCTCTTTTGGCCTGGATTATCTTCTCTGCAGCCTCAAACTGTTTACCTTTTTTAAGAAGATTTTCAGCCTGGAAAAGGATTTGGTTAACAAACTGTACCTGTCTCCTTACAATCTGCTCTGCAACTGGTTTCATTCTTCTATAAATTTCTGAAGAAGAATACTCTACTGGACCTGAAATTATTAGAGGAGTCCGTGCTTCATCTATAAGTATAGAATCCACTTCATCAACAATTGCGTAATAATGTCCTCTCTGAACCCTATCTTCTGGGCGAAATACCATGTTGTCTCTCAAATAATCAAACCCGAATTCATTGTTTGTTCCATATACAATATCTTTTGCATACTCCGGTTTTCTTTCTTGAGGATTCATATTATTTTGGATCACCCCTACACTCAGCCCCAATGATTCATAAACCGGCCCCATCCACTGGCGGTCTCTTCTAGCAAGATAATCATTCACAGTAACGAGATGTACGCCGGTTCCCTTGATCCTTCCAATGAGGCCATGAAGATAAAGAGGCATAGTAGCGACCAGAGTTTTACCTTCTCCTGTTTTCATTTCTGCGATTTTACCTTGATACAGCACTATGGCCCCTAAAAGCTGCACATCAAAGGGTATCATGTTCCATTCCCATACTTCACCGGTAACTTCCCACTTTTTCCCGACTAAACGACGGCATACTTCTTTAACAAGAGCAAAAGCTTCCGGCATTATTTCATCGGGGCCTTCACCTTCTCTTAATCTCTTTTCAAAATCTTCTGTTTTCTTTAAAAGATCCTCATCTTTAAGTTGATGATACCCTTCATAAATTCTATTTATTTCATGAACCAGAGGCCACAATTTTTTGAGAACTCTTTCATTTCTTGTCCCAATTACTTTCTCTATCAAAGTCTTAAACATATATATCCAACCTCCTGGATAGCTTCTGATTTGTATTATAAACCTAAGCATACACAAAATAAAGCGTTCTCCTTGCATTAACTTGCAGCCTAAATTAAATTTAACACATGCAAATATCAGCTATTTCTGTGAATTATCGATCCACAAGAGATCTAAATCTCGCTATCAAAAGCATTATAGATCAGGAAAAGGACTTGATTAGAGAATTTATCATTGTCGATAACAGTGGAGAATTCACAATAGATAAGTCTATAAGGGAGAATCAATTTTTCCGGGTCATTAAAACTGGCAAAAATATTGGTTTTGGACAGGCCGTAAATCTTGGGGTTAAAAAAGCAAAATCACCCTATATACTCATTTTTAACCCTGACACTATGACCTTACCTGGTGCACTGAGACACCTATTAAACACCTTGCAAGAGAATGAAAAAATAGCAGTGGCAGGCCCCATGCTCCTATATCCAGATGGTTCTCCCCAACCTTCTGCAAGGAGATATCCGACTCTAAAGTATCTCTTATATGGCAGACGGTCACTCCTCACAAAACTCTGGCCGCAGAACGTATGGAGCCGTGAGTTCATGTATCTTGATTTACTCCAAAGGAAGGGGATATTCGATGTTGACGCGATTATAGGAACTTACATGCTTATCAGAAAAAAAATTTTTGAGGAAATAGGAGGATTTGACCTGAAATTTTTCCTCTTCCAAGAAGATACAGATCTATGCAGAAGAATTAAGAAAAGAGGGTACAGAATTGTTCTGGTCACTCATGCGAAGATAATCCACAAATATGGATTATCACGGAAATTTCTCCCCTTTAAATCGAGCTTCACGAGGGGTAAATCTCTTTACCTTTTCATAGATAAATATGAAAAACATCACATTATAAGGTTTTTGGCATTTATTCTAATCCTCCTTTATACTGCAGTCACAGCGTATAAATATTTTTGGGACACAAAAGAAGTCGAAAAATCCTGGAAAAATGAAAGAATGGACTAAGAAAATTTCGGTGGTCTTTCTTCTTATCGCAGCTGATCTTGCGGGTATTTTGATATCTTATGCCTTTGCCTATCAGTTACGTTCAGGAGTACTTTCACAATTTTTAGGGAATCTTCCTCCTCCCTTTCCCATCAGGTATTACATCAAATACCTATACCTCCTGCTCATTTGGCCAATGACCTTTATGTATGAAGGCCTGTACACCAAAAATTATTCTGAAAGTGAGGAAATCATTAAACTCTGGAAAGCTCTCACCATAGCCACATTGCTCACGGTAATCCTACTGTTTGCCCTGAAGGTTAGACCATCCTTTTCACGCTCGGTGCTTGCAATTTCTTATGCCACAAGTCTTTTTGTTGTCCCTTTAATTAGGTTATCCCTGAAAAGATTACTGTTCAGCATAAACCTTGGAATCAAAAAGATAGTATTTATAGGTAGTAGTAATGAAATTAAATGGCTTCAAAGCCACGTAAAAAATGATAGAATCTGTGGCTACAGCGTCATAGCTCATTTCAAAAAAGATGAACTTGTAAAATTACCTGAAATCTATCGTAAAGAACCATTTGATGTAATAATCACGTCAAACCTTGACAATGGCAGTATGTATTTTTTGCAGAGTTTTGCCCAGGAATATGGTCTTGAGATAATGTTTTTTCCCGAAAACATTATTTTTGATCCTCAAGGTATAGAAGTTGAGGAATTCTTTGGATTTAAAGCATTGAAATTAAAGTATAATCTTTTGATACCAAGAAATGCAACCATAAAGCGTATTCTTGATCTAATTGCTTCTCTAATTATTTTCATTGTGATTTTTCCTGTTTTCATATTCATACTTTTACTTGTGAAAATCACATCCAAAGGTCCAGTGTTTTTCAAACAAACACGGGTAGGTCTGCACGGTAAGAAATTTATTTTATACAAATTTAGAACAATGTATCTCGATGCCGACGAGAGACTTAATACACTTCTCAAGGGAAATCCCGAGGCAAAAGAAGAATGGAAAAAATTCAGGAAATTGAAATCTATGTCTGATCCGAGAATCACCTCTCTTGGTAAAATACTTCGTAGATACAGTCTCGATGAATTACCACAGTTTTTAAATATTGTGAAAGGTGATATGAGTTTAGTGGGTCCTCGACCATATCTTGAAGAAGAATTAAAATTTCTGGGAAAAAGAAAAGACACTATCCTCAGTGTTAAACCTGGATTAACAGGTCTATGGCAGGTATCTGGAAGGAACGAGGTCCCCTTTGAAGAAAGGGTATTATTAGACGAGTTTTATGTGAGAAACTGGTCAATCTTTTTGGATATCGCTATTTTGGTAAGAACAGTATTCACTATTCTTAAAGGAGAAGGGGCTTATTGACCTTTTTGGATTTTATCAATTTCTTTTTGAGCAAGTTCTGCAAAAACTTTTAAACCTCGCGAAAGATAATATTCTTTCAAACTCTTGAGAACTTTTACGGCGCCCTTCTTCTTCCCCATATCTTTTAGATATTCCGCAAGCCATTCTTTGTATTCCAACCCGTCACTCTCACCCATTTCTCTAGCCACATTTTTGGCCTTTTTTAAATATTTAAATGAAGATTTTGAATCACCAAGTTTCGATAAAATTCTGGCGAGCATAAAATAAGCAGGAATCTTGTAAAAATCATAATTTAACCTCTCTATAATCTCCATAGCGATCTCGGCATATCTCAGGGCAAGGTGATAATCACCTTTCTCATGGTAGAGTGAAGCTCCTCTTTCATATACTCTCACAACTACATTTTGATCCTCGGTTTTTTCAAGTAAACCAAGAGCTTCATTGAAATAGCTTTCCGCTGTGTTGAGATCACTGTATCCACACTGATATATTAAAGAAAGATAATTTATCGCCAGTATTTTACCTTCTATATCGCCAGTTTCATCTGCAATTTCTAAAGCTTTTCTTGTAAATTCTTCTGCCTCTTTCCATCTTTCAATATACTGTAGACACCAACTGATATTATAAAGAGCTAAAAGCATCCCCTTTTTCTGGCCTATTTCCGAAGCGATTTTATACGCCTTCTTAAATTCACTCAAAGCTTCAATAAGTTTTCTGGTAGTCGCAAAAAGAACACCCAGGTCGATATGGAGCAATATTGCTCCCGCTTTATAACCTACTTCCTCAAAAGCCTGTTGGGCCTTTCTGTATTCCTCCAGGGCCTCTTCAAATTTTCCAAGATTATCATATAACAAAGCCCGGTTTATACATACCGTACCCACACCCTTGATATCCTGTATTTCTTTACGTATCTTAATAGCTTCATCAAAATACTTGAATGCACTTTCACTCTCTCCCAGCTGCCTTTCCAGATCTCCCAGAATATTATAAAGAGTCCCGAGATTTACCTTATCAAGATGCTCCTTGTTTTTCAGCAGAGGTTCCAGTAGCATTTTAGCTTCGTCCGTTCTCCCGAGCAGGTTCATAATCCAGCCCTTAAGTAAGATATATTCATACTCCCTTTCCTCTTCCGCATATTCCAGGGCCTTATTTACCATATCAAGCGCTTTCTCATATTCACCTATCTCATCATAAATCTTTGATAAAGAATAGTAATATTCACCCGGTAGATATTTAACACACTCTTTCCTCAAACCTTTTACATATTCCAGTGCTTTCTTCAATTCTCCTAAAAGTACGAAAATATCTGCCATTTCCAGGGAAGCTTTACATTTTTTCTCCCCTTCATCTTCATATTGGATATACCACTCATAAAATTTCAGTGCTTCTTTATATGCAAAAATTCTTTTAGAATTTCGTGCAGCTTGTAAGGCATATTCCCTGATCTTATTTTTATCTCCTGCCATATATGCATGATAGGCTAATAACTCTGTGCTTCCCTCCACTCGTGGTGCCATTCTTTCGAGACTTTTAAGAATCCTGCTATGATAATATTTCTTCTTGCTTTCCGGTATTCTTTCGATAAGCAATTCGCGTATGATATCTTCTTTAAAAGAGAAAACATCATCTCCTTCTTCCTGTATGATTCCGAGTTTTATACCCTTATCCATCCTGTCATAAACTTCCCCAATGTCTATTTCGAATGCGTCTTGAATGAGTTTAACATTGAATTCATGACCCATACATGCCGCAATTTCTAGAACAGGGGCCTCTCTGAGTTCCCCTATCCTTCTATTTATAACATCTTCTATAGTGCTCGGTATCTGGAATCCCTCAACCTCTTTTTTAAGTTGCCATGTATTTTTAAAATAGAGTAAACCTTTGTTATATAATTCTTTTATTAGCTCTTCCACAAAAAATGGATTTCCACCGGACTTGTTGTATAAAAATTCATAGACATTCTCATCAGCAGGCATTGTGAGTATTGCATCCACAAGCTCTTTGGTTCCCCTATAATCCATAGGAGATAATTTTCTCTCCTCAAAGATTCTTTCTCGACTTATCAGAGTCAGAAATTCATCAAGGTCTGTGTGGTGAATTTCCTCATATCTATATGCTGCACAAAATACTGTATTTTCTCCCGAATTTCTTAAAAGGTAGTAAAACAGTTCAAGAGTGGATCTGTCAGCCCACTGAAGATCATCAATAAAAATAACTAACTTCTTCCGCGAGGAGACAATATCAAAAATCTTCCTCAGAGTATCAAATAATTTAAATCTATCAAATTCTATCCCTTCACTCTCTTCGTTCAGCCGAGGAAACAACCTGCTTAAAACTTTCTTTTCAGAATCGGTTAGAGATACGAGTATCTCTTTAAAAAATATTCTGTGATTGTTATAAAAATAGGCTAAAATTTCTCTAAAAGGAACAAAAGGAATTGAGGAAAGTGCACTATGCACTGCTCCCCGGAGAAATATTATATTATCCAGATTTTCGTAAGTTTCCTTAACAAGTCTGGTCTTACCAATCCCTGCTGAACCTCTGATCAGATATAATTTATCTCCTCTTTTAAGTGCCTCGAGTAACCATTTTCTATCCTCAGTCCTACCCACAAACATCTTTGCCGGTATAACAGGTAATACTTCTTCCTCCTCAGGTATACTTACCTGCCCTTTCCCTTTTCTCTTAGCCACATATAAACTGTGATCTGCTTTTCTAAATATTTCATCCCAACTCTTTCCATCTCTCGGAAATCCGGCTACACCAATAGATACACCGATTTTGTAGCCTTCGATCTTTACAGACTTGATCTTGTTCAGAATTCTCTGGGCAACTATAACAGTATGTTCTCGGTCTGTATTTGGAAGAAAAACTATAAATTCATCTCCTCCATATCTTATTATCTCGTCAGATTCTCGAAGAGTGCGCTGAAGAAAATCAACGAAACCCTTAAGTACTTTATCTCCTTCAAGATGACCGTGGATATCGTTTATTACTTTAAAATCATCTAAATCGAGTAATAATATTGAAAAAACCTGATTGTATCTTTTACATTTTTTGATCTCTTTCTTAATAAAAGTATTGAGATATCTCCGATTTTTTGCCCCAGTAAGTTCATCTAAGTAAAACTCTCGTCCCTCAATAAACATGGTGAAATTTTAACCTCATGAATTCCCAATGTCAACTTGAATTAATATAAAGAATGGATTATTCTCATAAATTAATCAAAGGATTTTCAGGTATTAGTGGAGGACATATAAAATGGAAAAAATGATTACTGATAGATTTTTCAGAACAATCCATACAATTGAAAAGTTCATAAAACAGTCCAAGCTTCTTCTGGGTGCATCAAAGATCATTACAGAAGCTATTAAAAATGGTAATAAATTACTTTTTTGTGGAAATGGTGGAAGTGCATCACAGGCACAGCACTTTGCTGCAGAATTTGTTGTTAGATATTCTAAAAATAGAGCTCCGCTCCCTGCCATATCTATAACATCTGATACCTCCGTACTGACTGCTGGTGCAAATGATTTTGGATTTGAATCAATTTTTGAAAGACAAATTGAAGCTCTTGGGAATAAAAATGATGTATTAATCGCCATTTCTACTTCGGGAAAATCAAAAAATGTAAATAGAGCAGTGGAAAAAGCTCACGAAAAGAAAATGAAGATAATATATCTGTGTGGGGAGACCCCCCCTGAACCGCATCGTCTATGCGATGTTATAATCAATGTACCTTCCAGGCATACTGCTGTAATCCAAGAGATTCATGAAATTATAGGTCATATCTTGGTAGAACTTGTAGAGGAGGAGTTAAACTATGAATAGAAAATATGGATTATTAATTCTGGCTGTCTTGTGTCTTTCGTTTACACAAGTTCAAGGCAAGGAGTTAAAAGTCGCTTTCGTGGATCTTGACCGGGTAATGCGTGAGTATAAAGATTTCCAGGATGCCCAGAGAGAGCTGAATAGTTTAATTGCTGAATGGGAGCGGAAAAGAGATAGCCTCAAAGCAGTTATAGATACAATGAAAAGAAATTATGAAATAGAAAAACCCATGCTGACAGATAAGGGGAAAGCAGAGAGAGAAGAAAGAATTATGAAAATGGAAACTCAATACAGAAAATATATACTTTCCATATGGGGTCCCAATGGAGAATTGAAGAAAAAAACGCGGGAACTTGTTGCTCCTTATTCAGAGAATGTTAATCGAATAATTAAAGAAATAGCTGACAGAGAAGAATATGTCCTTATATTAAACTCATCCTCTGATATGGTCATTTATGCCAGTGAAAAGTATGATATAACTGACGAAGTTATAATGGAGTTGAATAAGGAATATATAGAGGTAGCCCAGATACCGGGAATTAAATTAAAACTGGCTATTTTTCCATTTATTGAGCAAGACGAGCAATCTCGTAGGTCTCAACTGGGGTCCAGGTTGGAAACTCTTTTTGCAAGTGCATTTAAGAACTCAAACAAATTTGAGCTCATATCAAACTCCGCAGTTATTTCGGAAATGCAGAGGCAAAATATCAGAGCGGAAGACCTTAATGTTGTTAAATGTAAGCAGATAGGTCTCCTTCTGGGAGCAAAATATTTTATCCTGGGTAGTGTTAAAAAATCCGATGAAGCGGTTCAATTCGTTGCAGAACTCTACAGGATAGACACAGGAGAGAAAATAATGGAAGTGGAAGGAGAAGCGCCAAACGACCAGTCTGCACTTGATCAGGAAGCCGTGCAGAAAGCGAAAACAATAGATCAAAGATTCAAATCCGAGTAATAGCAAGGGTTAACACATCAATTCTTGATACCTCTTTAGGAAAGCATTTTGCCAAGGATCTCACAGTAGAACCGGTTGTGTAAACATCATCTACAATTAATAATTTTTTCCCTATAAATCGTTTCACAGATTTAATATTAAAGGCGTTTTTCACATTCTCTTCTCTTTCTTTCCGAGAAAGCTTGGTCTGAGTTTTAGTATACCTTGTTCTTACAATTCCTTCCGTTACAATAGGTACCCGTAATTCTTCTTTAATAAGCTCAGCAATCAACAAACTTTGGTTAAATCCTCTCTTCTTTTCCTTTAAAGGATGAAGAGGAACGGGAATTATAAAATCATAATTTTCATCCAAAAGGTTTGCTATATAATTTTTAAAAAATTTAACTATAGCACGCTGCCCCTGGTATTTTAATTTCTCTATCAGAACTCTAATTTCCATTTCGTACAAAAATGGAGAATATAATTTATAAAAAGGGACACCCGGATAGATTACCTTATTTATTAGTAATCTATGCTCAATAGAATCACGACAACCTTTACATACTACATTCTTTGAAGGCTTATCACAAATATAGCACAGTGAAGGAAAAACAACCTCTAATATAAATCTTAAAGATTTAAGAACCAACACTCCTCTTTCTATTTTTCAAAACTACACCTGTTATCACAGCTCCAACCATGAGTGCCAGTGATATATACTGGTTCAATGAAAACGGACCAATTATGTTACCGGGCTCATAGTATCGGAGAAAATCATCGAGAAACCTGGTAAGAGCCCCAAGGAATATATAAGTTACAAAAATAAACCCTGTGAAGGGCTTAAATCTTTCTATTTTAGTTAAAAAGAAAAATATAATGAGATTTGCAAAGGATTCATAAAGCTGAGTGGGATGAACTTTCAAAAGCCCATAAACTTCAAAAGCAGATGAACCGGGCTTAAAGGCTACACACCAAGGAAGTGTACAGGGTGTACCAAAACAACAGCCATTAAAGAAACATCCCCACCTTCCGAAAAACATACCAAGAGCAAAGGCAGGTCCAATCCAATCAGCCACTTTCCAGAGGTTCATATTCTTTTTTTTCATAAAAATAATTGCAGTAGGAATTGCAAAAACCACGCCACCAAAGAATACCAGACCTCCATTCCATACTGCCAACGTTTCTAAAGGATGCTCTTTAAAATAAGAAAGATGATAAAAAATGTAAAAAAGTCTTGATCCAACTATTGCTGAAATCAATATCCAGAAGCCGAGGTCATAAACATCGTCTTTTTTAAGGCCCGCTCTCTCAGCTTTTTTAGCCACATAATATATACCTGCAATAAATCCTAGTAAGACAAAAATGCCCCAAGTTCTTATCTCCAGACTCCCTATTCTAAAGAGAACCGGATACATTAAAAACCTCCTTTAAAAAAGAAAGGGGGAGAGTTAACACTCTCCCCCTTTTTGGGTCTCGCTTTTATGCCTTCTTTACATGTACCGCTTTGGGACCTCTATCCGTCTGTTCTATCTCGAATGTTACGCGCTGACCCTCTTCCAATGTTCTGTACCCTTCACCTTCAATGTCAGTGAAGTGCACAAACACATCACCGGACCCATCTTCGAGCTCAATGAACCCGAATCCTTTCCGCGAGTCGAACCATTTGACTCGCCCGTACTGCTTTGTACCCATATTTTACATCCTCCATTTTGAAATTACCCTAAGGGGTGTAGCAATTGTAGACCCTATCAGGGGGTTTGTCAAGGATTCGGCATTCTTCAAAAATAATCTACCCGAAGTTATATAGTTTCGTCAGAATTAGTTGGTTAAGTATTAGAAGGAGGGGCTACCTCCAGGTATACTTAGTATTGTATTTATAACATAAACCATCACACAAAAAAGTGGTAACCCCGATGTATACAGTAATAAAATTTCTGAAAGGATGCATAGAAAAAGGTAAAATTGAAAAAAGGGGGCCCTTAAAGGAGATATGAAGATTTAATTTTGAAGAAAGACGGCTCACAATTATTTGATTTTAACTTCATTTTTGCCTATAATTTTTTCCACTGCCGGAGTGGCGGAACTGGAAGACGCGGCGGATTCAAAATCCGCTGGAGGCAACTCCGTGAGGGTTCGACTCCCTCCTCCGGCACTAAAACTTATGTGTGGGATAGTTGGTTACATAGGCAATAAAGATGTAGACTCTGTAATCCTGGTGGGTCTGGAGAAGCTGGAATATCGAGGCTATGATTCAGCGGGACTTGCAGCTATTCATAATGGGAGGCTTGTAGTACGAAAAAAAGCAGGGCGTATCAAAGATCTTTACTCTCTGGTAAATGGACTAGTATTCAATGGTCATGTGGGCGTAGGGCATACCAGATGGGCTACCCATGGAAGGGTAAACGATATTAATGCCCATCCTCATACTGACTGCAAGGATCAAATAGCGGCTGCTCATAATGGTATCATTGAAAATTTTAAAGAGCTCAGAAAAGAGCTGGAGAGGAAAGGCCATAAATTCCTTTCAGAGACAGATAGTGAAGTTATTCCCCATCTCATAGAGGAATATTATTCAGGGTCCCTCATAGATGCTATTCTCAAGACAGTAAAAAGATTAAAAGGCTCATTCGCTCTTGTAGTTGTTTCCTCGCTGGAACCTGATAAACTTATAGGAGTGAGAATGGAGAGTCCCCTTATTGTTGGTATAGGTAAAGGTGAGATGCTTTTATCCTCTGACATTCCTGCTATTCTCTCCCATACGAAAGATGTAATTCCCCTTGAAAACGGAGAAATTGTGATAATAACAAAAGATTCTTACAAAATTGTTGATTTTGAAGGAAAACCCATTGAAAAATCACCAAGAAGAATAGAATGGACAGAAGATATGATAAGCAAGGGAGATTATCCCCATTTTATGCTCAAAGAGATTCATGAGCAACCAGAAGTCCTGGAAAGAAATCTTAAAACCTATATACGGGGGGGTGAATTCACACTTCTCAAGGATTTTAACCTTAGAAGACTGCTTTTAACAAAAGAAAGGATCTTTATACAGGCATCCGGTACTTCCCTTCATGCAGGGCTCGTGGGGAAATATCTCCTCGAGAAAATAGCAAAAATTCAAACAGATGTGGATTATTCCTCTGAATTCAGATACAGAGACCCTGTGCTATCCAAAGATACACTGATCATAGCTATAAGTCAGTCGGGAGAGACGGCTGATACTCTTGCAGGTGTTAGGTTGGCCAAAGAAAATGGCCTTGAAGTGCTTTCCATTGTGAATGTTAAGGAAAGCTCAATAGCTAGAGAATCTGATTATGTGATTTATATCAATGCAGGTCCTGAGATTGGGGTGGCATCAACCAAAGCTTATACCGCACAGATTTTAATACTTCTGTTACTTTCCCTGGAAGTGGCTTCACTAAAGGGGTATCTTAGTGACGAAGATTTCAAAAAAGAAAGGGAAGAACTCCAGCAACTACCAGATATAATACGAAAAGTCTTAAAACTGGAGCCCAAGATAAAAAAGGTCGGGCAGAAATACAAAGAAGCCAGCAATTTTCTATTTTTAGGTAGAGGTATCAACTTTCCCACTGCACTTGAAGGAGCGTTGAAACTCAAAGAAATTTCCTACATCCATGCGATGGGATATGCAGCCGGTGAGATGAAGCATGGGCCCATAGCTCTTATTGATCCGGAACTTCCTGTGGTTTTTATTAATCCTATGACCTCAGTATACGAGAAAGCCCTGAACAATTTGATTGAAGTCAGCTCCAGAGGCGGAAAGATTATATCTATCGCGACAGAAAATGATAAAAAAATGGCGGAATTTAGTGATACCATTTTTTACATTCCCGAAATAAGTGAGAAACTAACACCATTGGTTTCTATAATTCCATTACAACTTCTTGCCTATCATATTGCTGTATTAAGGGGATGCGATGTTGATAAACCCAGAAATCTTGCAAAAAGTGTGACGGTGGAATAATGCTTTACAGTATGACGGGCTACGGTGAAGCAAGCTTCGAATTCAGGGGGTTTACTTTTAAAATAGAATTAACCTCCCTCAACAGCAGGTTTCTTGATGTCATATTCTCCATGTCAGATCTCCCTGAAAAATACCAGATAAATGTGAAAAAAATCCTCGAAAAATATTTCAGAAGGGGTAGAATCACAGTTAGAGTTAAATACAAAATAAATACCGAAAGTGGATACAAAGAATTTAAACTGGATACGGTAAAGAATATTGTGGATTACCTTGAAAAAAATTTAAAATTCAGAAAGATATCTCTTTCACTTGATCTGGGGACCATCCTTAAACTTTCCCAATTCAAACCCTTTGAAGAGCTTGATTCTAAGCAATTCAGAAAAAACTTCATGGATTCTCTTGAAAAAGCTGCCCTATGTTTATCTAAATCTAGGGAAAATGAAGGATTAAAAATTGAAAAGATATTTTTAAAAAAACTGGATTTATTGGAAAGGGAGATACAGTCTATAAAAAACTTAAAGAACAGAGAAAAAGATGAAAGATTAAGAAGGTTGGTAAAGACCGGGACTCAGGAGGATGAAATAAGCACCCTCTTGGCAAAAATGGATATTACAGAAGAAGTAGATAGATTTCGCTCTCATCTGGGCTATTTTAAAAGAGTGTTGAAAAGCAAAAAAAGAGCCAAAGGCAGAGAACTGGAATTTATTATTCAGGAGATGCAGAGAGAGCTCACCACCATCTCTCAAAAAAGCACTTCTATAAAAATAATCAAAAAGACGATTAAATTAAGAAATATTGTTGAACAATTAAAGGAACAGGTTAGGAATATAGAATGAAGCATAAACCTTTTGTAATTGTGGTATCAGCACCTTCTGGTACGGGAAAGACAACTGTGCTAAATTATTTAAAGACACTCGATAATAATTTATTTTACTCTGTATCAGCGACTTCTAGAGCTAAAAGGCCAGGAGAAGTGGATGGTAGAGATTATATTTTTGTATCGCGACAGAAATTTGAGAGATGGATAGAACAGGGAGAACTCCTTGAATGGGCTGAGGTTTACGGTGAATATTATGGGACACCCAGAAAACCAGTTAGGGATGCTCTTTCCCAGGGAGTGGATGTAATTATGGATCTGGATGTCCAAGGAAAGCGCAGCTTAGAAAAGGAATTTAAGGCTGATTTGGTTTCGATATTCCTCTTACCACCGGATCTTGCGGTACTCAAAGAGAGATTAATCTCTCGAGGAGCTGAAGACGAGGAAAAGTTGAAATTGAGACTTGCACTTGCAGAGTCAGAATTACGATGGGCTTACGAATATGAATACTGGGTAATAAATGACGATGTGGAAAAAGCAGTAAATAGAATTCTCTCAATAATAAACGCTGAAAGGATGCGACAAAAGAGGGTAATTTATAAAGATCTCATGAAATAACCTTTTTCCAGAGTTTAACAAAGCCCTCACTGTCCGATGTTATAAAATAGTATCGCTTAGGGAAGAAGGTTATACCTGTTGCCTTTGTCTGAAGGTCCATTTCCCCACTCTTTTCTCCCGTGAGGATATTATAGATATATAAATGATCCCCTGCTGTAATATAAACTTCTTCCTCATCAGGGCATATATCCATCCCAGTGAAATCTCCCTTTGCCTCAATTTTAATTTTGGCCCTTGTTCCAAAATCTGGAAAACTCCATATATTTAAGAACCTATCAGTTCCTAAGGAAAAAAGAAATTTACCTGAAGATGAAAATTTCACAAATCTAACCCATCCCTCATGAGCCTTGAATTTCTTTAGTATGGACCAGTTCTTGGTATCCCACACTATAACCTGTGAATCCATTCCTCCTGTGACTAGTACATCACCACGGGGAGAGTAGTCTAGTGAGAGTACCCAAGCCGTATGTTCCCTCAGTGATGTGACTTTTTTCCAAGTATCAATATTCCAAACAAAGATAAGATTGTCAGTCCCACCTGAAATGACAAGCTTTGAATTTCTGGAAAATACAAAATCTTCAATTTCCTCCGTATGGGCAGCTATTGATTTAGCAAGTCCCCATGTCCCCATTTGCCAGAATTTTAGGAGTCCCTCTCTTGTTGATATACCTATAAACTTGGAATTTGGGGATATGTGGAGGTCTGTAATCAAATCATCATCAGGAACACCTCTAATAGCAATTAGTCTTCTCCATTCTCTGGTATCAAAAATTTTCATAATACCATCTTTCCCTGCAGTAATCATATAATCACCCTTTGGAGAAAATATGGCCTTCTGCACCGCCACAGGGTGAGCCTTAAGTCTTCCTACAAGTTTGATATTGGTACCGACTTGAAGGGATGACAACTTAGTGAGCCTGGTTCTAAGTGTGGAAGCCTTGCTGGTGGAAGAGGATGATTTTGCATACTCCCGATGTTTTCTTCTTTTAATTTCTTCATCTATTATCTTTTTCAGAAATTCTTTGGAAATACCCAGCTTTTCCCCCATCTGTATGATCTTCTTTACTTCTTTATCTCTTATAGAACCCTTTATTGGGTCTATGGCAACTTCCCTCAGAGTTTGCATCTTCTCAAGAATTTCTACAAATTTCAAAGCCTCGTCCGCGTTTTTGAATCTTGAAGGTGGTTTTTGAGCAGTCAATTTCATCACAAATTCTTTAAACTCTGGGGTAACATCTGAGAGCACTGAATAATCGATTTTTCCTGTTTCTTCATTCCTGAATTTCTTAGGAGGGAGTCCTGTAATCAACTCTATTGCGACAACGCCAAGCGAATATAAATCGCTGGTAATATGGGTGTTCCCCACCTTTTGCTCAGGCGCAGCATACCCCGTGGTGTATATCACAATCTCTTTTTCAGATGAAGAGGGCATATACTCCTTAACTGCTCCAAAGTCCACCAGAAAAATTCTATCATTTTCACCAAGTATAATATTTTCTGGTTTTATATCTCTATGAATTAATGGGGGAACAAGTTTTTCAAGATAGGATAGTATATCAAGGACACTTTTCACAACTATTATTACTTCCCGCTCGGGAAGTTTGTGCTTTTCCAATAAAATCTGCCTCAAATTTTTCCCCTCAGCATAATCCTGAACCAAGTAAGTTCTCCCTTCGCTGTCTTTAAAAAATCCGTGTATCTTAGGAATTAGAGGATGATTCAATTTTGCCAGTATCATTCCTTCTTTCTTAAAGAAATCTCTGTCCTTTGCTGCATGTCCTGTAAACTCCTTAAGCACCACTTTCTTCCCAAACAGCTGAAGGTCCTCTGCCAGATACGTTTTGCCGAACCCTCCAAACCCTATCATTTTAAGAAGCTTATATCTCTTTGAAATTACCACAGGACCTTCTTGAAGGGGATTTCCACACTTTCTACAGAATTTCTCATCAGGAGGATTGGGGTGTCCACAAATTTTGCAGATTACTTCTTTGAATTCATGCCCACAGGAAGAACAATATTTTGCATTATCTGGGTTTTCTCTGCCACATTTTGGACACTTTTTCATTCTTCAGGTTCTCCTATTAAATCCGTCTTTTTCACTTTGAGAAGTAGTGCTGTTACATTGTCCCTTGTTTTCCTCCCTAAAGCCATCTGCAGTAATCTGTTTACTTTACTCTCAACAGAACCTTCCGAGGTTACAATCTGAAGGACCTCCTCTTCTGAAACCACATCGGTCAATCCATCGGATGCCATAAGGAGATAAAATTCCGGTGCCCTTTGTTCTATCAGTCCCCTATGTATATCTATGCTGCTGGAAGGTCTGATACCAACAGCCTGGCTCACAGCTTTGGCTATTCTCTGTGATATATCTCTGTGAGAAATTTCCCTTATCTCAGATCCCTCTATCATATAAATAGGGGAATCTCCTACATTAAACCATGCTACCTCATCATTGACAATAAGAACTCCAGCCACCGTGCCTCCCATTTTTTCCCTTGCTTCTTTCCTTTCGGTATTCCTTGCGTAGACTATATTATTGACCACATACACTGTTTTTTCAATTTCCTCTAAATTTATACGGTTTTCCGATACCATCTGCTTTACCAGTTCTCTTTCAATTAAATCAATTATCAATTTTGATGCAATATCACCCTTTTCATGTCCTCCAAGACCGTCACTCAAGACAAAAAGACCTTTAAAAATATTCAGTTTTGAGTCCTTAAAAGACTTAAGAGAATTGTATGTAGTGATTAAAAAAGAATCTTCATTGATACTCCTCAGGGGCCCCTTATCAGACATACCAAAATATTCCACCTGTATCTCCCTGTGATGATTCCGGAGTTCCTTAAGCCAGTTAATTATCTCCTCAAGGGTCTGTGTTTCTTTAATTATTCTGGGTTTTTCTCTTTCCCATAGAGAGTCAGTAGCTCCTGTAAGATGAGCAATCAATTCCTTTGCCCAATCAACAGGGGCTTCAAAGAAGGCAGATGGTTCTGCCCTGAGAGAGATACAAGGTTTGAGGTTCTCAGAAACATAAAACTCATCAAGATTATTGTATACATAAAACTTACCTTTCTTAAGAGTATTGAACAGATCCATCAGAAACTCGAGCTTTTTAACGTCATCTAATTTGCTCCATAACTCGTCCAATGACATAAGCCCTTCCTGTATTTTCAATACAGGTAATATCCCACTTTCGGTTTCTACAGTATCATAAAGCATTAGATAATTCATATAAAATCTGAACACGTCATCTTCAGTAAGAGTACGAGTAAGGTTAGGATTCACCTCTTCGACAATAATTGTAGGGCTACCAGTGATGAGTTTATATTTTTTGTCCTTTATTAAAGGAGCCTCAGGTTGAGGAGGTATTACGTACCTGCTTTTGATTTCTGTTCCACAGTATGGACATTTCTCCTCACTTATGCGGACAACATTTCCACATTTTTTACAGAAAAAAGTATCAAGATCAAACCCACAACGTACACAAAATTTGGATTCAGGTGGGTTTAATGTGTTACATCTGGGACATCTAAGAATTCTCTCCATGGTCTTCTATAAGAAAAATAAACTCCAGTTTTTTGCTAAAACTCACCTTGTCCCCATTTTTTAAAGTTTTTGGCTTGTGAGGTTGCAATCTTCTACCGTTTACATAAGTTCCGTTTGTACTTTCTAAGTCTTCAAGCGTAATCTCACCGGTTATTTTATTTATAACAAGAGCAGCATGTAAACGCGATACAGTATGCGAATTGGGGAAATCTGTGAGGTCAATATCAGGATTTGAATTGGCACTTTTACGCCCTATTACAAATCTCAATATATCCTCTTCTTTGTCGGGCAAAGGAATAGTTTTGTCGCTTCCCTTGTGGAAGAGTTTGTATTTGCTGGGAATTTGTTCTATGGCTTCTTCTAAGGGAGCACCACATATACTGCAAAACTTTGCACCAGGAGGATTCCAGTGGCCAAAAGGACAAAAAACCCCCTCCTCAAAACTTGGTAACTCCTGAGAAAAAATATCCATGGAAGCCAAACATCTTTCACAGAATACTACACCTTCTCTGTTTTCGTATCCACAAACAGGACACCTCATTCTTCCATCACCATCTTGGTCTGGACCTTGGTCTTCAATCTCAGGTCCTCAGAAATAGTTCCTTCCTCTTTTATCTTTTCTATATTTTCTTCTATTAGACCCTTTAGTTCTTCATCCTCAAGTTTCATGACAGTGTGCTCCATAGTCTGCAAAACCGTAAGTGCTTCGTTGGGTTTATTTTCTTCAAGAAGCGATTCTACTATCTGCTGCTGGAGATAAACACTTATTCGATCGATAACCTCCCTGACTTCTTGGTTTATTTGTGGGGAGTATAGCTCTGTGACTTCAATAATCAATGTATGGGATTCAGTATTAGATGTTTTTCCGTTCAGGTCCTTATATTGAAGAGTCATTTCTGCTACTTTATTTATATAGGGATGAGGAGGTGCTTTTAGAAACATGTGGAGTAAAACAAGTTTTTCACTGTTCCTGGACATGTTTCCGACTTCAAACTCCCATTCTTCTCCATTCCAGAGAGGTTCGACACGCTGTATTTGCGGAGTAACCACAAACCCTGGATTTAACTCTGAAAACCTTGCTATGGGGCTAAGTTTCACCTTGAGGACAAGGTCTTTAAAAGCAATATTTTTGAGCATTTGAAGTTCTTTCTTGAATCTTTCCCTCAAATCTTCGGGATTCTCTAAATAAAACATTCTGCCTGAAGAAAGGTCTGCAATTTTTTCCAGGAGAGTAGGATCCCAGTATTTTCCAAGACCCAATGCAGTTATAGAAATACTTCTCTTCCTTGCTTCCTTTGCTAGATATAGACACTTTTCATCATCTCCATGTTCATTCTTACCATCTGTAAGAAGAATTAACCAATTCACATACTCCTTTTCCTTAAAAACCTCAATCTGTTCTATTCCCTTCTCCAAGCCCTCATCTATACATGTCCCACCAAGAGCATCTATCTCTTCAATTCTATTTTTAATCTCCTTTTTCCTATCCAAAGGACTATTGGATATCAACACCCTTGCTTCACTGTCAAAAAGGATCACACTAACTCTATCCTCTTCTTCCATTAAATCCACCACATCCTTAACTGCCCTCTTGAGATTTTCTATGGGTTCTCCATCCATGGATCCACTTTTATCAAGCACAAAACAGAGGTTCAATTTTGTCCTTGGAACCTCCACCTCTGATTGAAGGCGCAAGAGTACAAATCGCTGCTCCTCGTTGGTGACATTTTTAGGAATAGTCTGATTATCAAAATAATAACTAACTTTTATCATATAAGGTAATTATAAATTATTTTACTAATTTGTCAAGCATTCACGAGCATTACGTATTTTGAATAGTGCAATGGCAGTAGCCGAAGCGACATTTAAAGAATTAACCTTCCCAAACATGGGGATTGATACTATTTCGTGGGAATCCTTTAAAATTGATGGCGAAACTCCTTTACCTTCAGAGCCTATAACAAGGGCTAAGGGAAAGTTAAAAGTTACGTTATTGATATCAGACCCACCTCTTTCAAGAGAATAAATCCATATCCCCTCCTCTTTAATCAATCTTATGAAATTCAGTATGTTTTTAACTACCGAGAGCTTTAAATAAAATATGGCACCCTGAGAAGCTCTAATCACAGTTTGAGTTATACCTGCACTTCTCAAAGCCGGAATTATAACTCCGTGAACACCAAAAACTTCAGCGCTTCTTATTACGTTGCCCAGATTCTGTGGGTCTTCAACATGATTTATAATGAGTAACACTTCTTTTCTACCGATGAGCTCCTTAATAAGTTTATGGGGATCCCGGAATTCTATATCTCTGATAATGGCTATAATTCCTTGATGCTGTTTCTTTCCCGAGAGTTTATCCAATTTTCTCTTCTCCATGTGAATCACAGGTGCTGAGCAGTCCTGGATAAGCTGATAAAGCTCTTTTGGAAGATGGGTTTTCTTTGCTATGAGAATTTTCTCAATCCTCTGGGGAGAACTTTTTAACAGTTCAAGAACCGGATTTTTCCCGTAAACTATCATTTCACAAAAATTATAAAGGATTAACTTGAAAATTCGCAACCGAAACTAAAAAATCCAGAAAGACGGAGGGAAAATATGAAAGTAATAAGAGCAGGCACATTACTTACAATGAGAAATAATAAAGTCCTGGAAGATGTGAATATTATAATAGAAGGAGATAAAATTATTGAAGTTAAAGGGGGACCTCCACCTGATGCAGATGAGGTAATAGATGCACGAGATCACTATGTCATGCCATCTTTCTATGATGCTCATACTCATATTGGTGTAGCAGAAGAAGGGGCTGGATTTGATTACTATGATATAAATGAAGCTACTGATCCTTCCACACCTGGACTTCAAGGAAAGGATGCTATATATCCAGGTGATATAGGTTTTAAAGATGCTCAGGCAGCTGGAGTTTCTGTATGTATTACAGGGCCTGGTAGTTCCAATGTAATAGGGGGACTTCAGGCAGTCATCAGGACAAAAGGAAATACTGTGGAGGAAATGATTATAAAAGAACCTGCAGGACTTAAAATGTCATTTGGAAGAAACCCACAATTTTATTGGAGAGAACAAAAAAAATTCCCTTCCACAAGAATGGGAGTTAGTGCACTTATCAGAGAATATTTTGAAAAGGCTCGTAATTACAGAAAAAAGAAAGAGAAAGACAAAACAGGAGTAGATCCAAATATGGAGGCTCTCCTTCTTGTGCTGGATAGAAAAATACCGGCAAGGATACATGTAGCAAATATGGAAGACATTTCAACAATATTCGAATTACAGGATGAGTATAATATTGATATAACTTTGGAACATGTTACAGAAGGACATCTAATAGTTGATGAAATTGTAAAAAGGGATATTCCCTGTGTGGTTGGCCCCTTCTTCGTTGCTGGAAAATCCATCCAGACGAGATTTCTTACGGCAAGGACTGCAGCAATATTATCGGAAAAAGGTGTAAGGGTTGCTCTCATGACTGACCATCCCGCCATCCCCATCCATTTCATTCGTCATCAGGCAGCTTTAGCTTATAAGGCAGGCATGGATAAATTTAAGGCACTTGAGGCAATTACTTCACAGGCGGCGGAAATAATAGGAATTGGAGACCAGTATGGCACCATAGAAGAAGGCAAAAAGGCAAATATAGTGATTCTCTCGGATGGCCCTTTTAAAGCCTCTTCCAGGGTTCTTTACCATATAATGGAGGGAGAGATAGTATGGAAAGAATCATAGCAATTAAGGGTGGAACAGTTTACACCATGGAGGGCAAGGTACTGAAAGACAAAGTTATAGTAATAAAAGATGGAAAAATAAAAGAGATTATCAATAATATACCAGAAAATGTAACGGTTATTGATGCCCAGGGAAAATTTATATACCCTGGATTGATCGATATCCATACCCATGCCGGTCTCTGGGAGGAGGGTATTGGGAGAGAAGGTTATGACGGAAATGAATATACCGATCCTGTAACACCTCACCTCAGGGCACTGGACGGTATTAATTTTCTTGACCGGGGATTTGAAGAAGCCAAAGCCAATGGAATCACCACAGTGAACATCATGCCAGGAAGTGCTAATGTCATTGGCGGGCAGGGGGTCGCTGTCAAAACTACAGGTGAAATACTTCTCAATCCATCAGGGATAAAAATGGCTCTGGGAGAGAACCCAAGAAGAGTATACCGGGCCCAGAATCGGATGCCTTCCACAAGGATGGGGAGTGCGTTTCTGATGAGAAAGGCACTCATTGAAACCCAAAACTATATCAAGAAAAAAGAAAAGGATAAATACCTGTTCGACCTCAAATATGAGGCACTATCAGGACTTTTTGAGGGGAAATATCCTGCAAGAATCCATGCTCACAGGCAGGATGATATAGTGACCGCTATAAGGATTATGGGAGAATTTAATATAAAGGCTGTAATTGAACACTCTACTGAAGGTCATCTTGTCGCTGATTTTCTCAGTAAAAAGGGAATACCTTGCGCTCTGGGACCCATTATAACTACAAGAGTAAAGCAAGAGTTGAAGTTCAGAACACCTGAAACTGCAAAAGTTTATGAAGAAAAGGGAGTGTTATTTGCATTTACCACTGACTACCCTGTTATTCCAATATACGGTTTGCAGCTCAGTGCTTCCATTGCTCTCCAATACAGCCTCTCCAGAGAAACAGCTCTTAAAGCCATAACCATTAATGGAGCAAAAATCCTGGGGCTCGATAAGAGGATTGGCTCCATAAAAGAAGGCAAAGATGCCGATATAATTATCACTGACGGAGATATATTGGAACCTGTAACGAAGATTCTTTATACCCTTATTAACGGTGAAATTGTTTATGAATATAAGGGCCCTGAGTCCCTACTAATGTAAGGAGGTTTAACATGAAAATACTTGTGGGTGGCATGATCTTTACAGGCAAAGAATTTATAGAAGGAGGAGCAATATATATTGAAAATGGCAAGATTATTAAAGTACTTAAAAGGAAATATCTGAGGAATGAGGCTGAGATAATCGATTGCTCCGGAAAATATATATTACCGGGCCTCATTGATGCTCACACGCATATCGGGCTGTATGAGGAAGGAGCGGGAAGGGATTATACTGATGGGAATGAAATGACAAAACCCGTTACGCCCCATCTATACGCCATAGACGCTGTCAGTCCCCATGACGTGGCTATAAAAAGGGCAAGAGAAAATGGTGTAACCTCAGTATTTGTGACCCCTGGCAGTGCAAACCCCATCGGAGGCATAGGCTCAGTTATAAAATTAAAAGATGGACTTCCTCATAAGAATGTAGTAAAAAAAGAGGCAGGGGTGAAATTTGCCTTTGGGGAAAATCCAAAATTTGTATACGGGCCTCAGAAGAAAATGCCTATGACAAGGATGGCAATTGCAGCCCTCATAAGGGAGTCACTTTACAAGGCAAAATATTATGGCGAGAAAAAGAAAAGGAAAAGAGATTTTGAAACTGATGTGGAAATGGAAGCACTTCTTAAACTCCTTCGTCGTGAATTCCCCGTGAGAGCCCATGCCCATAGACATGATGACATAATGACCGCCCTCCGAATCAAAGAAGAATTTGGAGTCGATCTTGTAATCGAACACTGCACCAGTGGAGCGAAAGTTAAAGATCACCTCAAAGGTAAAGTGATTGGATGTGTTGTGGGGCCCGCTTTTGGGGTAAGTACAAAACCGGAATCAAGAGACATATCCTTTGAAACTCCAGGAATTCTCGCTAAGGAAGGCATACTTGTTGCAATCACTTCGGACCACCCGGTAACACCTTTAAAATATCTCAATATTTATGCCGCCATGGCGTTTAAGGAAGGTATGGAGGAAATAGAGGCTCTTAAAGCCATAACAATAAACCCGGCAAAAATTCTCGGTGTAGAAAAGAGAATTGGCTCCATCGAAAAAGGTAAAGATGCAGATATAGTAGTGTTCAACCGGCACCCATTTGACCTCCTTGCAAGGGCTGAAATGGTGTTTATCGATGGGGAAAGGGTAAAATAGTGAATTTTAATTTTAACTAAAACCGGTTAAATTTAAATTAGCTACTTTTAAGAATTTTTTTGGAGATCATATTTACCTTTTTGGTGAGCTCTTCTTCATCAATACCCACCAGCTCACCTTTTCTCACCACTATTTTTCCGTTAACAATGATGTAGTCTACTTCATGATTGTATCCTGTAAATACAAGGGCCGCAAGGGGATCTGATAGAGATCCTGCGTACTGCAATGTGTTTACATTGAATAGTGCAAGATCTGCACCCATTCCTTCTTCAATATACCCTAATTTCTCAAGATGGAGTAATTCTGCTCCTCCCCTAGTTGCAAGATAAAGAGCCTCTCTTGCAGTTAAACCTGCGGAACCATATTTAACCCTTTGTAGCAACATGGCATTTCTCACCTCACCAAGCATATCAGAGGTATCATTTGAAGCAGAACCATCCACACCAAGACCAACTCTTATACCCATATCAATCATTTCTCTAATCCTGGCTATTCCAGATCCCAGCCTCATATTGGAAGTGGGGCAGTGAGAAACACCGGTATCTGTTTCTTTGAGCAACTTAAGTTCTTCATCGTTAAACCATATACCGTGGGCAAAATATACATCTGGACCAAGCCATCCTAGCTCTTCCATAAGAGCAAGGGGCCTTTTCCCGTATTTTTCAACACAGTATCTATCTTCATCTTCCGTCTCAGCAAGGTGGGTATGGAGGACAAGATTATATTCTCTTGCTATCTTTGCAGTTTCTATCATAACATCTTTATCCACAGAAAATGGGCTACACGGCGCAAGTATTATTTTTTTCATGGAAAGAGGAGAAGGATCATGATATTCCTCAATAACTCTTAAAGTGTCCTTTATCACCTCGTCAGTGGATTGAACAACTTCATCAGGAGGGAGTCCACCTTTACTCTTTCCTCTTGTCATGGAACCCCTTGATGGTACAAACCTGATACCGCTTTTTGATGCTGCTTCGAATTGGGTTTTCATGATGTCTCCTCTAAATCCCCGGGGATAAAGGTAATGGTGATCAGATGTGGTGGTTGCTCCTGTCCTTAGGAGCTCTGCAGCCGCAAGAAGTGTGGAATAGTACACAGCTTCCTCATCGATTCTTGCCCATATGGGGTAAAGATAGACAAGCCAGTCAAAAAGTTTTGCATCCTGTGCTCCTTTTAAATTACGTGTCAGAATCTGGTACATGTGGTGATGGGTATTTATCATACCGGGAATCACCACATGATTGGAACAATCGATCATCTCCACATCTTTATGGTCAGGAGGTTCAATATCTTTGGTAATCTCTTTGATTATGTTACTTTCTATAAGGATATCATATCCTTCCAATTCTTCTTTTTTATCATTGAATGTTGCAATGTAATAACAATTTTTAAGGAGTATCATTTTAAAAGTCCTACTCTTTCATTAAATTCTTTTATAAGTTCATCGATCTTGGGTGCAAGTCCATGGATTTTGTCCCAATATTCACGGTAATCATACCATTGCGCATTAAGCTCTTCAATATCCTTACCTTGCTGTTCAATCCAGGTATAATACTTAAGATTATGAATCCTCTTTTTGTCATAATAGGAAAGTTCCAGCATATAATCAGTGGTTATATTCATTAAAAGTTCATAATCTTTAATTGCATCTTTTTCTGTGTATTTCCCCTTCGCATCTTCAAGTTCCTTCAATCTTGAACCATAAAGTTCCATGGAATCAGTGAAAACAGTGAGAATAATATCTTCTTCTGTCAATTCATAGTATTTTGCAAACTTTATTGCAGATATCACATTTCCAATAGATGATATGCCAAGAAGATCAAGATTATCAACTATTTCTTCAGGTACACCCTGTTCCTTGAGGTATTTCTTTCCCAGAGGTTCGTTAAAGAGTCTCAATAATCTTATGGTGTGTTCGTCATCAACAGCAATTACCATATCAGTATTTCTCACATTGTGAATCCATGGAACATGTTTATCTCCAATCCCTTCAATTCTGTGTCCGCCGTATCCGTTTATAAGAAGAGTGGGACATTGAAGAGCTTCTCCCACAGCAATCTTGGCTTCAGGATACTTTTCCTTTATATAATCTGCCGAACCAAGAGTCCCCGATGAACCGGATGAAAGAACAACACCGGCAACATGGTCCTTTTCTCCCATTTCTTTCTGAAGCACCTCCTCCATGGTATTCCCTGTTACCTCATAATGCCAGAGGTGATTACCAAATTCATCAAACTGGTTAAAGATCACCATATCATCTCTTGTTTTCTTCAGTTCCCAGCACTTGTCAAATATCTCTTTTACATTACTCTCACATCCCGGGGTTGCAATCACTTCACCTGCCAGTCTGGACAACCACTCGAATCTCTCTCTGGACATCTCCTCTGGTAATATAGCTATGGATTCACATGCAAGAAGTGCCGCCACATAGGCTCCTCCCCGGCAGTAATTACCGGTAGATGGCCACACAGCTTTGTGAGTTGTGGGATCAAATTGACCTGTTATAAGCCTTGGGACAAGACATCCAAATGTTGCCCCCACCTTGTGAGAACCTGTAGGGAACCATTTACCCACCAGCGCTATAATTTTTGCCTCAACACCGGTTAGTTCAGATGGGAGAATCATATAATTAACACTATTGAATAATCCGCCAAAGGGCTTCGGCTCATTTTTCCAAGTAATTCTGAAAAGATTTCTTGGATGAACATCCCAGAGCCCTATATTTTTCAGCTCTTCTTTAATCTTGTCTGGAATCAGCTCTGGATTTTTCATCTGTCCAAAGGTAGGGATAATGATATTCCTTTCTCTACAGCGTGTTACAGTCTTCTCCAGCTGTTTTTCATTAATTTCAAGATTTATCATCTTATACTCCTTGTTAAAGGTTACAATTTTAAAACTTTATATTCCTTTATTCCAAATTTTTCCACTGCTTCAGCAAAGACATCCTCCCTCACTGTTATATAAACCGTTTTGTTCAGTGAGAGTACCTTCTTAATTACTATATAAAGCCCTTTCTCTTCAACCTCAAGAGGCCCAATTTCATCTATAAAAACAGGCTCAATTCCCTTAGATATAATTTCATCAACAATTTTATCTGCAAATTCTATTCCCTTTTTTGAAAAACTGAACGGCCCATATACAAATGCTTCATGCCACTTTTTCGGAATATTATCCCTCCAAGTTGCAAAATCCTCTTCCTCTTCTGTCGAAAGTCTCCTTATCCGGTATCCCCAAAGCTTTTGCTTTACATGAACTTTTTTAAGGATAAATCCATCCCCACACTTTTTCCTTTTATAAAGACCAAGAAGCTTAGTGCTTTTTCCACTATTAACTCTACCGATTATGAAGAAGACCATTCCATTTTTAAATGATGGTGCCCTGACTTTCCGTATCTCACCGCTTGCATCTCAGAAATTATAGATATGGCTATTTCATGAGGAGTTTCCCCACCAATATCAAGCCCAACTGGAGTGTATAAAATATTCAAATCAATGTCTTTCTTCAGCTCGCTTCTCAGCCTTTTAACAAGGGTACCAGCTTTATTTGGAGAAGCCACAAGTCCTATGTAATAAGGTTTCATATCAGCTTCATAAATTTTTTTGAGAACAGTGTAGTCCGTTACATGAGAATGAGTGGTTATTATAAAAAAACTTCCCTTAGGAATTTCAATATCTTCGATAGCCTTTTCGTATCCTGTCAGAATTTTTTTATGGGCACCCTCAAGGTCTTCAAGGATATCTTTGCGAGAATCTATCACTGTAATAAAATAGTTTAGTTTCCTGAGGTGATACACCAATGCTTTCCCGACATGTCCGGCTCCAAATATATAAACTCTGGGGCCAGTACCTATATATTCATAAAATAGGGAGACATTTCCTCCACATAACATACCCGATTTTACCGCACCCTTATCACCTTCACCTGATAGGTCATATTTTTCCAAGAGGTTCTTCCTCTCTTTGAGAATGGCAAAGGCTCTTTTCACTGCAATCTGCTCAAGAGTACCCCCACCTACTGTTCCAAGCTTTGAACCATCAGGCTTAACCAGCATTTTATCCCCAATCCTTGAAGGACCAGAACCTATTTTTTCCACAACAGTAATCAAAACTCCTTCTTTGCCTTCTTCTCGTAGTCTGATTACCTCTTTCAGGACATCAACCAAAATATTCCTCCCTTAATAGCACAACATATTGAATTCCCTTCATATCTCTAAAAGGTGTTCCTTCTTTAACCTGATTAAGCACGAGAGAAATATCAAGAACTAAAGTTCCACAGATGGCATCCACGCCATAGTCAAATAGAATTGAAGATAATGGTGTAGTTGGTCCAAGAACAATCACATAACTCCTTCTCCGAGTCCACTTAACTATCTCCTCAAAACTTTTATTTGCAATGGCGGTGCCGGTTATTGCCACAACATCACAGGCAGGTAGGTATTCAGGAATATCTTCTTCCCTGAGATCACCGACACGGGGCATCTTTTCAAAAATATATAATTCCCTGAATTCTTTCTTGATTTCATCAAGAAACGGAAAATGTCCTATCACACCCACCACCTTCATTTTGCCTTTCTTTAAAATAAGCTCTTTTGCATTGATAGATTTAAATTTTTCCCTCTCCACGGGAAGTGCGCTATTTATTGCAGCCATACCTACAGAAACTTCCAGAGGATTCTCTGAAAAAACGTATCCTGCAACCTCTCTCACATTCATACTCGTAAGAGCACCAGAGTTTTTAACCCGCTCGTGTGGAAAAACATCGCTTTTCAATGTGGCTGATAAACCACAATTCCGAGTCCATACCAGTGTATTAAAAACACCTATAACGACTTCTTTGACAGGATACTCTGTTATGTTGTCTATTAAGTCTGCCAATAAAGACATCTTAGATCACCACCTCCAGAGTAACTGCCAAAAGAAATAATAATAAACTAATAACAGGTTTTGTAGCAGGGATCCTAATCAGTATCCTTCCCACTTTTTCTTTTTCAAAATGTAAAATCAATGCTACAAAGAATCCATTTATAATTCCATCCAGAAAGAGAAACCTCATAATGGACATTAAGCCCCTTTCCACTATTCCAAAAGAGAATGGTATCAGAATTAAATATATTATAAATAACGCTCTCCAGGAAATACTTAGTACAATACCTTCAAATAGAGGAAATCTCTTTGAAATTGGATTATAAATTCTCCAGAAAATTAAAACTGCCACTGCCTCCAGCATAATGGAAATAGCGGGGTTGATCGTATCCTGAGGAGGGAGCAGGGGTATAAAAAGGTCAGTAAGTTTAACAAGAGCAGCAACTGAAGCGGTATAAAGAATACTTTCCAATCTTGAGGTCTCCCTGAAGGCAATCCGCATTATATAAAAAGCTAAGGGGAACATAAAAAAGCCTGCAATGCCAGGTATTGTGAGCTGAGAGACTACATGGAAAAAGTAACCAAGAGTAGCTTCAAGAATACCCCATAGGCTGCCCAGAAAAATGGAAATAATCACCATATCTTTTTTATTGCTTTTCATTTTATCTCCTCCTTTAAAAAATATTCAAGAATTTTCAAGGATATTGTTTTTCTATAACGGGCAGTGGATCTTTGATCGTCAATGGGCCTTATTATTCCCGCGTATTTTCCCAAGATGTCGGGGATTTTAGCTATTATTTTTCTCTTATTTTTTCCTATAATTTCTTCTTCGATTTCCGGTGCCCTCAGAGGAGTCGGAGCAACTGCTCCGAAAGAAATTCTTATATCCTTTATAATCCCGTTATCAAGTCTTGCCACCCCTGCGAAGGATACCTTAGATAAGGAATTAGCCTTCCTTGTTCCCACTTTTCTATAAAAGACAATATTGAAAAAGTCAACTGGAATAACAATCTCTTTTAGGAGTTCGTCTTCTTTTAAATCTGTGAATCCCGGGCCTTTTATGAAATCCATAATCTTTATCTCTCTCTTGGAGGTAAAGCTCGAGAGGACCACCCGGGCATTCATTACATAAAGCGGAGGTAGTGTATCACCTGCAGGCGATGCATTACAAATATTCCCCCCGATGGTAGCAAGATTTCTTATGGCAGGGGAGGCTATCTCAGCCACTGCGTATTTTAAGATTAGGGGAATATCTCTATTTCCCAGAATCTCGCTCAGGGTAGTCGAAGCTCCTATTCTTATTCTTCCTTCTTCAAATTTTACACCCGTTAACTCCTTTACTTTATGCAGGAATAATACGGGTTTCTCAAAATAAGGTGCAAGACCCCGCCACCTTCTTCTCTTAACCATGAGATCTGTACCACCAGCAAACGGGATGGCCTTTTCCTCCTTCCTGATTCTAAGAGCTTCTTTAAGACTCTGAGGCATAAATACTTTCACCATAATCCCTTTCCTCTGCGAGCTGCTAATAAAACTGCATCCACAATCATATTATAACCAGTACACCTGCATAGATTTCCAGAAAGTGCTTCTCGCACGTCGCTTTCTTCTGGTGACGGATTCCGGGAAAGTAAAGCTTCTATGGCCATCACCATTCCTGGAGTACAGAATCCGCATTGTACAGCGCCTGCTTCGAGAAAGGCTTCTTCTATAATTTTATATTTCTCCGTATTTTTGTATCCTTCTACGGTAAGTACCTCCTTTCCATCAACTTGGGCTACAGGTACAAGGCACGAATTCATAAGTTTTCCATTAACTAATACCGCGCAGGCCCCGCATTCACCCTCTCCACAACCTTCCTTGACTCCCTTAAGGGCAAAGTCTTCTCTCAATACATCCAGAAGCCTTTTCAGAGGATCCACGTCTATCTCTACCTTCTTATGGTTTAAAACAAATCTAATCTTCACTCTCCTTCTCCTCCAAATCCATTATATCCTCAGGTGTAACGGGAATTTTCTTTACCGGAATTCCAAGGGCATGCTGAATTGCTGCACAGACAGCCGGAGCTGCCCCCACAAACGGTAATTCCCCGGCACATTTTGCACCAAAGGGTCCATATTTATATGGATTTTCAACAAGACAACTCTCTATTTTCGGAAAATCCTTGGATGTAGGAATAATATAGTCTGTAAGGGTATTGTGAAGGATCTTTCCGTTCTTCATCTCCATCTTTTCCATGAGAGCATAAGCCAGACCCTGGACAATGCCACCTTCTATCTGACCTTTGATTATTCTCTCATCTATTGCAACACCAATATCATACACCGCCCAGATACCTTTAACTTCAACTTCATAGGTTACTGGGTCTACTTCCACCTCCACAACATTTGCACCCCAAGAGTACTCAGGATAAGCATCACCTTCCATCCTCTCCTGGTCCCATCTTATGTATTCAGGATGTTTATATACACGACTTACTTCTAACTCAGGAGCTTCGTTCCATTTTTCCCTTAATTCACGAGCAGCTCTTTCTAAAAGTCCTCCAACTATCACCACAGTTCGAGAGGCCACAGTCGGGCCTGAATCTGGTACCCTGTCTGTATCAGGATTTTCGTAAATTACATCATCCAAGGGGATATCCAGTGTATGAGACACAATTTTTCTTAAAGTAGTAAGGGGACCCTGCCCCATGTCAACATTTGCTACAAGAATCTCTACTTTCCCATCCCGCCTTTTTCTGAGCTTGACTTTACCCTTGATAATTTCTTCTCCCTTACCTGTAAAACCACATCCATGAAAGAAAAGAGAAACTCCAATTCCCTTTAATTTTTCTCGCTCTTTTTTAAATTCCCGGTATTTATCTCTATAACGTGACATACTGTCTATAAGTTCCACCATCTCCTTTAGTTTCACTTCACTCCGGATCAGCCCTCCTGTAGATGTATAATCACCTTTTTTCAGAGCATGTTTTAACTTAAACTCCAGAGGGTCCACACCCAATTTCTGAGCAAGGTGATGCATATGCATCTCAATAGCAAAAAAGGCCTGGGGGGCTCCAAATCCTCTAAAGGCTCCTGAAGGAACTTTATTTGTCGCGACTACTCTACCTCGAACCCTTACATTAGGTATTCTGTAGACACCGGTGGCAGCAAACATTGCTCTCTGGAGAACTACAGTAGAAAGCCCGGCATACGCTCCTCCATCAAGGATTATATCTACATCCATCCCCATGATGTTATGATTATCGTCTAAGGCTGTTCTGAATTTTATCAAAGAGGGATGTCTTTTAGTTGTTACTTCGATATCTTCCTTTCTGTCAAAAATGAGCTTTACTGGCTTCTTTGTTTTTATAGCTGCTAATGCTACATGCCCTGCAATGAGAGAGGGATACTCCTCCTTTCCACCAAACCCTCCCCCTGTTGTGGTAGCAACCACTCTAACCTTGTCTTCTGGCCATCCCAGGGCTTCAACAAGGGCATTTTTAACATAATATGGACACTGCATGGATCCGTAGGCTGTCACTCTTCCATTCTCATAAACCCCCATCATTCCCTGAGGTTCAAGATATATATGCTCTTGATAGCCTGTCCTATACTCATCCCTGATTATAAGGTCCGCTTTTTTAAAACAAGAGTCCAGGGCGCCTTTTTCAAAATAATAGTCACCAAAGAGATTATCTACGCCGTATATCGGGGGTTTATCACTTGTAAGGGCCTCTTCTATCGACAATATGGGAGGCAGATCTTCATACTCTATCTTTACCCGTGATGCTATTTCGTAAACTTTTTCCAGATCTGGTCCAACGACTAGAAGTATTGGCTCTCCTATGTAGTTCACTACATCCTCAGCAAAAAAGGGCATATCATCTAAAATCATTTTAACTCTGTTTTTACCTGGAACATCATTTTTATCCACAATAAAATAGCCTGAAGGTAAGGGGGGAATTTTTATGGATTTAATTTTTGCTCTTGGCTTTTCTGATCTCACAGTAACAGCATGAAGAACATTATCAAAAATATAATCATCTACAAACTTAGCTTCACCTTTGATCTTTAGGGGACCATCAACCCTCTTTACAGGTTCACTGATTCTTTTTTTCAAACCTGTGTCTGATTTTTTCATAATCCTCTACGGTGTCAACATCTATTATAATGCCATTATCAGGAACTTCAAGAATCGCATATCTGTTCTTCTTTATAAAATTTCTGAGATTTGAATCATCTGGCTCCTCAAGTAGCGACCTCTTTAGATTACCTCTCAAAAGCACAGGATGACCCTTTTTGCCCCTGTATGCAGGAATTACTATGTCAGCATCAACTTCAAGTAAGGCTCTATAAACATTCTCCCTTATAAGTGGGCAATCCCCGGGCAAAATAAAAAATCTTTCTGCTTGGACATATTTTACACCCTCTTTCACAGAGCTAAACATCCCTCTTTTATAATTTTTATTGAATACAACCTCGACCTTTTCATAGCTTGATAGTATCTCTCTCAATCGCTCTATTTTATAACCACCTACCACTATAATCCGTAAGGAAACCTGATAAGGCCCCTCTATAGTTCTTTCTATAAGAGTTTTATCCCCAAGAGGGAGCTCCATTTTAAATACCCCAGCCCTCTCTGAAAGTCCCGCAGCCAGAACAATTGTCTCAATATTCATCCCACTATTTCCTCAATGTTTCTAATAGCTCTTTGGGGAAATTCTAATCTCCTCTTAGCAGCATCTATATCTTTAAGACCATTACCTGTAATTAGAAGTACTACCACCGAATCTCTGTTCAGAGTGTCTTTAACCTTAATAAAACCTGCTAAGGAGGCACTGGCAGCAGGTTCTGCAAAAAGTCCTGTTGTGGAAGCCAGCAATTTCTGGGCCTCTAAGATCTCTCCGTCATTTACTTTTACACATTTACCCCCAAAATCTTTAAGCTGTTTAATTGCATAATAACCGTTTCTTGGAATACTCACAGATATTGAATCTGCCACGGTTCTTGCGTTTATAGGCTCAAAACTGCCATTTTCAAGAGCTCTACAGATCGCATCACTTCCCTCTGCCTGAACCGCATATACCACAGGGATTGTATCAGCAAGGCCTAATCTTTCAAGGTCTCTGAATCCCTTATAAACCCCGCCAAGAATAACTCCATCTCCCACAGGGACAAATATATAATCTGGAACCCTACCAAGTTGCTTAAAAATTTCTATTGAAACTGTCTTCTTGCCTTCTATAGTCAGGGGGTTGTAAGCTGTATTTCTTGAGAGGCTTCCGGTTATTTTTGAATATTCAAGGGAGAGGTCATAGGCTCTGTCATAATTTCCATCAACTGGTATAACTCTGGCTCCATACTGGAGGGACTGGATAATTTTAGCTTTGGGTGCTGAAACAGGAACAAAGATAGTAATATTCAGCCCCTGAGCTGCACCCACACCTGCCATGGAAGAGGCAGCATTCCCGGTGGAAGCTATGACTACATCTTTAATCCCACGTTCCTTGGCAAAGGCAGCTACAAGATATGATGCTCTATCTTTCAGAGATCCCGTGGGATTGAGTGTATCGTCTTTTAGAAAAAGATTTGAAAAACCTAACATTTTCCTAAGATTTACAGGGTGCCAGAGTGGTGTATTTCCAACCGGAATAGGGGGGAAAAATTCAGCTCTTACCGGTAAGAAATCAAGAACATTGAATTTTTCAGGATTATCCTCATTCTGAAGTTCAAAATCAACTTCTAAAATTCCCCTAAGGGGTCTATCAGGTTCCTGTTTTTTAGAGCATATAGGACATACCATCAAATCTGGCTTAATTTCAAACTCTCTTCCACATTCACTACACTTATAAAAAAATTGCACTAAACCCTCCCTCCCATAAGAAGAGCTAAAATTGCCTTGGCTGTGTGTAACCTGTTCTCTGCCCCATCATATATTATAGAGTTTTCACTATCTATAACTTCATCCGTAACCTCATGGCCTCTATCTACAGGGAGAGCATGCATTATCTTTGCATCTTTCTTTGCGAGGGAAGATCTTTTTGAGTCTAGTATCCAATCTTTATGCATTTCAAGATTTTCTTTCATTATTCTCATATGTTCCTCATCATCCACATACTCATCAAAATATGCAAAACCTCCCCAATTTTTAGGAATAATTATATCTGCATCTTTTACAGCTTCGTCCATATCATGAACTATGGTCAATTTCCCTCCATGGACTTCACTATGCTTTTTCGCTCTTTCAATAATTTCTTTTTGAAGAGGAAATTCTTCAGGATGAGCCAGAACTACATCTATGCCGTATCGCGGAAAAAGGAGAATCTGAGATTGAGGAACAGAAAGTGGTTTAGCATGAGTTGTTGCATAGGCCCAAGAGACCGCCACCTTTAACCCCCTCAAGTCCTGTCCATAATACTCTTTAATCGTCATTAAATCAGCGATTACCTGGAGGGGATGATAAACATCATCCTGCATAGAAATTACAGGGATATCCGAATGTTTTGCAATTTCATTGATATATTTGTTCCCTATATTATAAAAACAATTTCGGATGGCGATGCCCTCTCCCATCTTCGAGAGGACCTTGGCTGTATCTTTGGGCGACTCACCATGGGCAATTTGCATTTTGTCAGCTGTAAGATCATGGGCATGACCTCCAAGCTGAGTCATTGCTGCTCCAAGAGAGTTGCGGGTTCTCGTAGACTGCTCAAAGAATATCATGAAGAGTGTCTTGTGTTTCAGGATCTCTGTTATCTCTCCCATGGCAAATCTTCTTTTCAGATCCAGGGCTACTTCAATCACGGTATCAATTTCATGCTTTGTCCATGTATCAAAAGTTATGAGATGCCTACCTCTTAATATAGTCTTCATGATACCTCCTTAAACCTCCTTAAAATAGCTTGAGTATATATAATATTACCATCCTGTCATTAAATCAAAAAACTAACAAAACCTACCACCTTCACAAATGTCCGGGACAGAATAAACTCAAAAAGTACCTGATATAAAAAGAGTGTTTAATCTCTCACCAAACTGATAGTAGGGTCCTTTTTATCCCCTGATAACAAAAGTGTGTATCTTTTATTGGGGTCAAGAGGCACAACCTGCTGAGTACTATATAGTCTACATAGTCTACCAAATGTATCTCTAATAGTGGAATCATTAATATCCACCCAGATATAATTTAATATAAGACTGCCTGACCATACTTTAAAACAGGAAGTAGTATCTCCTGGAAGAAGAAGGGATGTTGTTGAGTCTACAAATACTTGTCAGTTGACTGCAAGATAAACAAGTTTTGAATCTGTAAATCCATTTATTACTCTCAGATCAGGATTTTTAGGATTTCCCTCCAGCGACTTACAGGAAAACGCTAGAAGAACAGATATGACACTATATAAGATATAATTTTAGACATCACACCTCTGCTTTTCAAAACAATTACTTCAGAGTTCCGCCTCTGCTCTCCTTGTAGCGTGGCAGTTGAAATTTACTGCTACAGGAAGTGAGGTAATATGAGTTGCAGAGTACTCCACATGAACATCAAGGGCTGTGGTTATACCACCGAGACCCTGAGGACCAATCCCTAGTTTATTAATCTCATCTATCAACTCCTCTTCCAGTTTAGCATAAAATGGGTCAGGGTGTCGTACACCCAGCGGCCTCAGTAGAGCCTTTTTTGCAAGATAAGTTGCATATTCGAAGGTTCCGCCTATACCCACACCAAGCACAACAGGAGGGCATGGATTCGGCCCAGCTTCTTCAACTGCTTTAAGGACAAATTTCTTAACACCTTCTATACCTTCTGCTGGTGTCAGAATTGCTAGTTTTCCCATATTTTCACTTCCACCACCCTTTGGTAAAACGGTAACTTTCATTTTGTCCCCGGGAACCAGCTCCACATGAATAAATGCAGGGGTATTATCACCTGTGTTCTTCCTTCTCAAAGGGTCTCGTACAATTGATTTCCTCAAATATCCCTCTGTATAGCCTCTTCTAACTCCCTCATTTATCGCCTCATGTAGGTTCCCCCCCACTATATGAACATCCTGTCCAAGTTCAACAAATACCACTGCTGAACCTGTGTCCTGACAGATAGGGATCCGTTCTCTCTGAGCAATATCAGCATTCTCTAATAACTGTTTAATAACTTCTTTACCGACCTCGGATTCCTCTTTCTCCAAGGCCTTAAGAAGAAATTCTCTAACATCCTGAGGAAGTTCATAATTTGCTTTAATGCAGAGATTTTTAACGGTGTCTATAATCTTATCTACATGAATTTCCCTCATTCTACCCCCTCTGGCATTGGGCGTATATAACCTTCTTCCATATGTTTTTTGGTCATCTCCCTAGCCCTCTTGATGACTTCTTCAGCTCTTCTATAAGATTCTTCGTAGCTCAATGTTGCTTTCGCCACTCCCTGTTCTATTGCTTTCATAGCAACTGCAGCAGCTTCTCTGGGGAAAACCTCCCAATCATCCATTGTTGGGATGATATAATCTTCTCTGAGCCCCTTGTCTTGAGCTACCTTAGCAAGTTCATAGGTAGCTGCAAGACACATCTCATCCGTTATGGTTCTTGCTTTCACATCCAGAGTCCCCCGGAAAATCCCCGGAAATCCAAGAGAATTATTTACCTGATTTTCAAAATCAGAACGTCCTGTAGCTACAATCTTTGCACCTGCCTCCTTGGCTTCCCACGGCCAGATTTCAGGGATAGGATTAGCACAGGCAAATACGATAGGATCTTTTGCCATGGATCTTATGTTGTCCTGGGATACAACTCCCGGTCCTGGCTTAGAATAGCCTATAAACACATCCATATCTTCAAAAGCTTCATCTTGGCCCCCTCTTCTGTCCTCTCTGTTTGTTTTTATCACCAGCTCATAATTATAGGGAAACTTCTCCTTGAGGTCTTCTCTATCTTTATAAACGATACCCTTTCTATCAACAAGAATTATATTACCGGGGTCCACACCTGCAGCAATAAGAAGCCTCAAGGTAGCAAGACCAGCTGCTCCTGTTCCCAGCATAATGATTTTTAATTTCTTAAAGTCTTTACCAACTATTTTTGCGGCATTAATCAATCCTGCAACAGTGACAGCAGCAGTTCCCTGTTGGTCGTCATGCCACACTGGAATATTCATCTCTTTCCTTAATCTATCCAGAATGTAAAAGCACTTTGGCTTTGCTATGTCTTCAAGATTGATACCCCCAAAGGAAGGCTCGAGTAATTTGACAGTCTCAATAAACTTTTCCGGATCCTTGGTATCCAGACATATGGGGACTGCATCAACACCTCCAAGATACTTGAATATAAGAGCCTTACCCTCCATAACGGGCATGGCTGCATGGGGACCAATATCTCCCAGGCCAAGAACCCTCGTACCATCAGAAACCACTGCAATTGTATTCCATTTAGAGGTATGTTCATAAACCAGATCCACGTTCTTTTCGATTTCCCGACAGGGCGCAGCCACACCTGGAGTATACCATATGGCAAAATCTTTAACGCTTCTAACAGGAACCTTGGGAACTGTCTCTATCTTTCCACCATAATAGGGATGCAATTTAAGGGCATCTTGAGCAGGTTTTTTTGCCTTTTCCAGCAACTCCTTTTTGATTTCTTCATCACTTTTTCTCATGTTTCTCTATCTCCTTTTTCTGCCATTCCACAGCCGTATCTCCATAGAGAAGTTCATTCACTTCACCTGGGTTGGACATCTCTATCTCAAATAGCCACCCCTTGCCATAAGGATCCTCATTAATGATGGTAGGGTCATCTTCCAGCTCTTCGTTTATTTTCGTTATTGTCCCTGATACCGGGGCATATATTTTCCCAAGCCATTTTCCAGTTTCAAATGAACCTATAACCTGGTCCTTTTCTACCTCGTCTCCTTCCTCCGGAAGTTCTATATAGGATATCTCACCAGCAAGTTTCTGATTGAAATCTGTGATACCCACGATTGCTTTGTTGCCTTCCACTCTTACCCAGAGGTGCTCAGGATGATAGTAGAGCTCCTCTGGGAGCTTATATTCTCCCACCATTCTCATTTTTGTTCCTCCTTTTTATCCACCTGAAATAACCTTAACAATTTCTACTTCTTTATCACTGTCAATATAATCTTCAAGACTTACCAGTTTTCCTTCTACTATCACAAGGACAGCCTCCGTATTAAGTCCCAACTTGCGTATTATATCTCTACCTCTAAGCCTCCCTTCAAATTCATATTCTCTGCCGTCATATTTCACCTTCATACTCTGCCTCCAATTTTATTATAAAGCTACCGTTTTACTCTTACAATATTGCGCTATTCCTCAAAAATAATCTTACCTAAGGGGTATTGTTTCCTCATATAGAAACAGTAAAATAAGAGCCATAAAAAATCTCCTTTTGTTTTAAGGGGAGGAATTCCTCCCTACTTTTGAGTTAACAAATTAGAGGCTGAAGTTCAACCCAGTCTCGTAATATCTACCGGGACATGGGAATCCTTTATCACGTTCGTAATTTACATCTAAGAGGTTGTTTACCTTAAAGTAGAGTTCCAGGAATTTGATCTTCTTTGATAGCTTGAGATTCACAAGCGTATAGTCCGGAAGTTTGAGATAGTCGTTTACATCTCTGTCATAGTAATATCTGCTTCCGGTGTAATTTATTCCAACGAAGCCCTTAACATCGTATGGGAGTTTGTATCCAAAGTAAATACTCCCTCTCTGTTCTGGTCTGTCTTCGAGAATTTCCTTACCTTCGAGATCCTTTGCATTCAGATAAGAGTAAGACACATGGTAATCAAGTCTACCCACGGTACCGGAAACCCCAAGGCTGACTCCGGCAAATCTTGCCTTTCCAATATTCTGAAGCTGTTCAAGGTCATTTACAGTATCCACCACCACATCCTCTATGACGTCCCTTATCTCGGAGTCGTAAATAACGAAGCTCACCTGATGTTTCTCAGCCACAACCTGTGTAATTCCGAATTCAAAGTTGAAGGATCTTTCCTCTTTAAGGTCTGGATTTGGAACATTTCTGCCAAGATATTCTGAGTAGAGCTCCTTCATTGTGGGGAATCTGGTCTTACCTGTAAAGGAGAGATGGAGTTTTGTTCCGGCTGTAGCTCTGTATTGAATTGAAAGAAGAGGATCATATGTAAAAATTGGATCTCTCAAATCACCTCCATTGGCATGAAGTGGTCTCATATAGCTAAGTCCTATACCACCGGTGGTGGTGAGTTTCGGGGTGAGTTTTACATCTGTTTCCACTCCAAAAGAGTACGTTGCCATTTCGTATCTTTCCCATTCCTCGTCATAGTCATCCTGTGCTCTGTGGACATCCTTCTTGTAGTGAAGACCGGTACGGATATTGAGAAGTGGCAATTTGGTTTCTGTAAGTAAATTACCACCAACGGTATAGTCATCATAGGTGGAATGGAAAGCGTATCTCCCTGTCTGGGTTGTATAGGTGCTGTCATCATAGGAATCAAGTACATTATAGTAGGTATCATAGAATGCATTTGCTCTCACTTCTGTCCCCTTCACATTACAGGTCCAGGTAAGTTTTACAGCCCTTTTCTGCCAGGTTGTGAACCTCCAGTATCTTGGTCTCGTAGTTCCAACCTCTGGTGGAATTCCCTTCACATTGTCAATTACTCCAAGCTTAAGACCAATATTACCAAAACCAGGAGCTTCATAAAAGACCTTTAAATTAGCTATCTTCTTTTCGTAGTCAGAATTCTCCCTCACTCCTCCATCCTCATTGAGATCGGGAATGAAATCTTCAGAGATATGACATCCATCTGACTTTTCATAGGAACCATCCATACCAAAGCTCAGTCTACCAAGCCTCTTGGATGCAAAGAGATTCACACTCTTGTCCATATTACGACCAAGAGCAGCTTCCATATTCACTTTATCTTTCTCAGGGGTCTCCGTAACGATATTAACCACACCACCCATTATATTGGGTCCATAAATCACCGAACCTGTACTGCTTGATACCTTCACCTTCTTAAGAATGTCGGAGTCAAGTTCGGTGAAGTCAAAGGAACCATCATAGGGTACATAGACAGGCACTCCATCGATAAGTACCGCAATCTGACTCTGGTCAAATCCTCTGAAGTAAATATTTGCCTCATTTTTTCTTCCTATGCTCACATAGACATCCGGAATCACCTCTAGTATCTCATGTACTGCATCGAGGCCAGTCTCCCTGATAAGGGAATCAGGAATTTCTTTGATTGTGGCCTCGAGTGGGGTGTTACTCAGGTGTTCTGTGACAACTATCTCATTCATATAGTAGGTAAACAGTGTATCCTTGTGTGAGCCACTTACCATTAATATTAGGGCGTACACACAGTGCATATGCACCTCCTTGTGTAGTTAACAAATTCCTTACAAATTAACACCCAATAGAGGAAGAGGGGGATAGGGAGGGATGGGATTTTTATGTTTTTCTCTCCTTTGGGGATAATTTCAAACCTCCTTTCCAAATACGGGAAGCATGAGGGTTTTCCCTCCACACCTTAGCGGCCTGTCTCCATAGGCTAACCCCTTTAGGCAGACAGCTCGGAGGCAATTGAGATTATATATCAATTAATATGATTTGGCAAATGGACTTTCGTGCAACGTGAAGCAGAATAATCGGTAGACGGGAAACGGATTAATTGTTCGGTAGACAGAAGACGGTAGACGATGAAGAATCTGAGGGGACGTAAAGCGGGCAGCGTACAGCGGAAAGCGTGAAGTGTAGAGCGAGAATATAAAATTTTCCCTCTCCCTTGAGGGAACCGTAAGGTCTCCGAATGAAATGAGGAGAGAAGGTTAGGGTGAGGGGGAAATAAATTATAATTATACGTTTAATATATTTTGAGATTCTTCGCTTCGCTCAGAATGACAAGGAAATCGGTAGACGGGAAACGATTGAAGAATGGATTACTTTTTGTCATTCTGAGGAGTCTGCATCAGGCAGACGACGAAGAATCTAAAAAGGACGTGAAGCGTGCAGCGTAAAGCGGACAGGGGAAGATTCGGTAGACGATATAAGAATATTAAAACATATCAAAAATCAACAAATCATTCCCGGCTACTGATTCCCATTTTCCGTCTTCCGAAAAAATAAAAAAAATGGCCCCAAGGGGACTCGAACCCCTACCGCCGCCTTGAAAGAGCGGTGTCCTAGCCGCTTAGACGATGGGGCCATTAAGTGTTTATATTTTAACTTATAATTTACATTATGTCAAACTTACGAATTGCCTCATTAAAAATCTATACGAAATGGGTATCGTTGCTTCATTTAAAAATCTACACGAAATGCATTACCCTCCTTTGTCTGAAGCAAGATAAAA